>Ga0335080_10000122_pt1 | contig 66531 bp, 43 predicted proteins | sample Lox_Sample_34_FD_206720 | JGI IMG/M metagenome (GOLD analysis project Ga0335080, IMG submission 206720) | Soil microbial communities from Loxahatchee National Wildlife Refuge, Florida, United States - Lox_Sample_3.4 | ecosystem: Environmental > Terrestrial > Soil > Wetlands | place: USA... | reverse complement strand
CTCGTTTGTATCTCGATGGCGATAATTTCGGCGCACCTAAAGGACGCTTGACGCGCCTGCTCGGCACGCCCGCCGGTATCCTGACACCTCAAGCCGGCACCTCTTTACCGAGCGGCGACAAACGCAGAGGCGGCGATTTCGAAACCTGGTTCTGGATCGTGGCCCCGCCAAAAACCGGCGACAAGTTGTCCGACAAGACATCGGACAAAACCGCCGAGAAGAGCAGCGAAAAGGCCCGGGAAAAGACTGCCGAAAAGTTGAAAGAAAAGACCAGAGACAAGACGAAAGAAAAAATTAGCGAGAAAGCTCGTGAGAAGACGTCGGAAAAACTGAGGGAGAAAATCACAGAAAAGTCGCAAGACAAGATTAAAGATCGCGATCTCGCGCCTTTGCATCCAGGCGCTTCCACCAAATTGCTCGACACGAGCCCTCAGTTGCTCGGCGACAGCGACAATCCGCCGGAAGGCCGAGCCTTCATTACGCCAGAAGAACGTCCTGATGTCGGACAAGCATTGCTTGAGGACAAAACAAGAAAAGGCGCACGCAGATGATCTTGCTGTTGGCCAGCCAATTCGATCAACAGGCTTCGCGACTCGCTGGATTCTGGGCGAAGCACGAAGCCTGTGTGATGACGGCGCGGGACCTCTCGCAGGAAGGCTGGGTATTCTCGCCCGATGGCGCCGATCAATGGATCGGAAAGATCGGTGATCGAACATTCGGGCCAAGTGATCTGGCCGGAGTTCTGAATTGCGTCCCTGAAGTCAGTGAGCAAGAACTCGGCCACATCGTGGCGGAAGACCGAGCATACGTCGCTGCAGAGATGAATGCTTTTCTTCTTAGTTGGCAGTCGCAGCTCTCGTGCCCTATCGTCAATCGCCCAACACCAGGCTGTTTGTGCGGCCCCGCGTGGAGGTTGGAGAGATGGATCCTGACAGCGGCTGCTTTGGGAATTCCTGTCAACAGCGTGCAGCGCAGCTCCCGACGAACGGAGTCTATCGCCGCCGAAACCCTGGAGGAGACTCGCTCCGTCACGGTGATCGGCGACGTTGTAATGGCCGACGACTCGGAAATCGAGCGGTGGGCCAGATTGTTGGCGCGTGCTGCCCGCGTAACGGTCGCGACCTTCTATTTCGGATCGACTTCGCAGCCCAACCTTGCTGGCGTCAGTCCGCGCGCCAACCTGGACGATCACGCCGTACAGGATGCCCTGTTGCAATGCTTTGAGGTTTCGACTCCATGCTGACTCTGCTCTGGGGATTGATGGATGAGGAGCCAATGATGGCGGTTGCCGCCGCATTGCAACAAACTGGGGCCGAACTCGCCCTCGTAGATCAACGCGATGTCTTGAAGAGCGATATTCAACTGGTTGTCGGTGAACGCATATCCGGGCGCGTGTGCTCGCCGGCGGGAGAGTTCAATCTCTGTGACGTGGAGTCGGCATACATTCGCCCCTACGATTGCCGCTCGCTTGCGTCGGTTCGCGGTACGCGGTCGCGAAGCGCAAAGGAACGATCCCACGCCATGGATGACATTCTGCTTACCTGGTGCGACATTACTCCCGCCTTGGTGTTGAGCCGTCCAAGTAGCGCTGCGACCAACAACTCTAAGCCCTATCAAGCTGACTTCATTCGAAACGCGGGTTTTCGCGTGCCGGCGACTCTCCTGACGACAACGCCGGAGGCAGTCACAAATTTCCGGCACAGATGCGGGCGCATCATCTACAAGTCGATCAGCGGGGTCCGCAGCCGGGTTTCCGAGTTCAGTGATAATCACTCCGAGCGGTTGCCGAACGTGACGTTCTGCCCCACACAGTTTCAGAAGATGATCGAAGGTCGTGACTATCGCGTCCATGTTGTTGGCGATCAAGTGTTCGCCTGTGAATTGATTTCGGACGCTCAAGACTACCGTTACCCGGGAGATCACGGTCTGGAAATAAAGGCGACCAGCCTGCCGCCAGAAATCGAAGAGCGCTGCGTATTCCTGGCTCGTTCGCTGGAGTTGTCCCTGGCGGGAATCGATCTCCGGCGCACCGAAGATGACGAGTGGTACTGCTTTGAGGCGAATCCCTCTCCGGCCTTCACGTTTTACCAGGACTGCACTGGACAGCCGATCGCAGCCGCGATCGCAAGTCTGTTGATGAACTCGACTTCGATGACTTCCGTTGCCGCACCCGCAGAGATTGCGAAGCAGTGGCAAGTTGACGACGACATTTCCCCGGAAACTCCCGACTATGCCTGAAGCACTCACACAAACCCAATCGGTCTACCTCGACTCGCTGCCTCCGTTGCAGGCTCGGGTCGGATACGGCCAAGTTGGCATGCGCGGAACCCTTGGCTACGAAGGCAAACGCGTATCGGTAGAGCACAAGAACTATCCTCACGCCATCAGCTGCCACCCTCCCGCCAGCCTTCTATTTCACCTTGGCGGACAGTTTTCGTCGTTCCGCAGCGACGTGGCGTTGAACGATGATGTTCAGGCAGCCGCCGCCACCTTTGTGCAGGCCGGGGCTCCTCCCAGCCAACTGGTCGCAGATGTGAGCGGCGCCCAACTTTTAGAGTTGGTGGTTCAAACCAGCCGCTGGGAATGCTGCCACAGCGTGTGGATCAATCCGGTATTGGAATCCTCCATCGCCGAGCCGCGTCCGTCGATTCTCGTCGACTGTCTACACCGGGCGGAGATCACGTTGCCGGCGGCCACACCCCGCGCCCGGCGCTGTATTGCGACGGTTGTTTCCCCGGGCTTCGAAGGACTTGCCGATGACATGCTCGGGTCGCTGTACGCGAATGGAAATTGCCAGGACGCGTTGCTGGTCCTGTTCATGTTGAACAAGAGCAGCGAATGCGCGCGCCTGGCGGCTAAGTACAAGGCGCTCCTTGTGCCCTGCCGCTCACGCGCTCCAGTCAATCCCATGAGCAAGGCGTTGATGTACTCTGCCGCTCGCGTGGTTGATGCGGAACAGTACATCTGTCTCGATGCTGACATGATCATCCTCGACAGCCTGGAACCGATCTTCGCAGCCCTCGACGCGTGTCCGGAGGGCAGCATCCTCGCTGCTCGGGAAGGCAATGGAACCGGACTGCAGACCGTCCAGCAAGCCTTCTTTCACACCTACCGTGGAAACGACGTCGAGTGCCAGCGTTTGATGACAGGAACTGAAGGATCTTATCCCTTGGTCGTCAACGACGGCATCTTCGCCGGAAGCCGCGCGGCGTTGCTCGCCCTTGATGGCGTGATCCGCACGTTGGCCGGCGCTGCCGCATGGATCGATCATCGCCATGACGTGTGGTGGCGCAACCAACTGATTTTCAATCTGGCCCTGGCGAAGCTGGGTTGCGGAGTGGAGCTAGACGGATCTTACAACGTTCAATTGCACGTTCAGGATGTCGATATTGAACGAACCGACGGCCGCATGCGCGCTACCTGGCGCGGCCGCAACGTGCGTATCCTGCACCTCAGCGGAGTAGGAAGGAGAAAGTATCCGCAATGGCAAGGATTGTTCAGCCGCGTGGCGGATCCGCTCTCCGGCCGAGGCGGCCCAGACAGCTACTCACAGTTTGTGCGCGCCCTGCGCCGCTGGATTGGCAACAACGGAGTATCAGCTCTGGCGTGGTCGTTTTATGGAACAAGCGATGCCTCAAACGGCAGGGTGCGCGACTGTGCAACGTTTCCCCTGTTCGCTTTGCTGCATTACTTGGTTCGTTCGAACGGTTGTATGCGTGTGCTTGAAACCGGCACTGCCAAAGGTGTTTCGGCGGCATGCCTAGCGTCCGCGGTGGCTCACCGCTCAAAGGCCCGAGTCGTTTCGTTTGATCCGTATCCACAAGAGGAAGCTGCTGAACTCTGGGCTCTGTTGCCCGAGCGTGTGCAGGGATGCATTGAACTGCGCCGTTGTGGTTCGATCGAGGGCATGCAGCAAGCAATTGCCGCGGAAGAACACTATGATCTTGCGCTCCTTGATTCTGTGCACACGGCGGAACATGTATGGGCTGAGTTTCAACTGGCATCGAAATTGGTATGTCACGATGGCTTGATTCTCATTCACGACGCCCGTTATTCCGGCGGCACTGTCCCGGCAGCTCTTGAGCAGATTGAGCAGGCTGGCTTCAACGTAATCAGGCTATGGTCAGCCGATTGTGGCGTCGCCGAAGATGATGGCCTGGGATTGGCAGTCATTGAGAACCGTCGTCGCAAACCTAGTGAGGCCGAGCGATGACGTCGATCTGCATCGGAATCGTCGCGTGCGAAGGGCCGACCCAGCTGCGCATGACTCTCGAGAGTTTGTGGGCCAACACTCCGAAGCCTTTTGATGTTCTGCTGCTGCCCGATGGGCCGGACGAGTCCATACTGGCCGAACTCAGCCAGCTCGCGCATCTGCCCCAATCCATGACGCCTGAACCACAGGGGACTGCGGCATGTTTCAACCGGCTGGTGGCCAGCACCCGAGCCGACGTTGTGATACTGATCGAGAGCGGTTGCGTTGTTGGGACAGATTGGTTGACGACAATGCTGGAAGTCATGCAGGCGGATCCTTCCCATGGCCTGGTTGGTCCTTCGACCAATCATTGCTGGAACGAACAAGGCCTGATCCAACATGGAGTGATCCATCCCAGCACGTTTTCAGCCGCCGCAACATTGGCTGACGTGAACCGGGTCACGCGTACGATCCAGCAGCGCTTTGGCGCGTCCTTTCATCGACTCGAGCCCCTACACAGCTTGGCCGATTTCTGTTACGCCGTTCAAAGGCAGGTAATCGATGCGGTGGGCTTCGCGGATGAAGCTTACGGTCTCGGCCCCTGCTGGGAGATGGACTACAACATCCGCGCCGCCCGGTCCGGGTTTCGAGGAGTATGGGCATGCGGTTCCTACGTGCAGCGCGCCGCCTTCAATCGCCGTCGCGCAGTGGAAGAAACCCGGCACTTCGAGGCCAGCAAGCGCCGCTATCAGGACAAATTCTGTGGCCTGCGTCTTCGCAACGAAGCCACTCAATATGAGCCACACTGCAAAGGCGATGCGTGCGAACACTTCGCTCCCGCGGATCTGATTCAGATTCGCCAGCCTGCCATTGCTGACAAAACAATTCCGGAGAAACGCGAACCGCTTACCGTGCGCAGCAATGCTCCTCTGGTCAGTTGCATCATGGCTACAAGGGATCGTCCTGACTATGTGCTGCAATCCATCCGATATTTTCAAAGACAGGATTATCCGAATCGCGAACTTCTTATTCTGGATGACGACGTGGGTCCAGATTTGGGCACCGAGATCGAAGATGATTCACACATCCGTTACCTTCGTATGCCCGGCAGGCTGTCCATTGGAGCAAAACGAAACCGCGCTTGCGAACTCGCGCGCGGAACATTCATTGCCCAATGGGACGACGATGATTGGTATGCTCCTTCCCGCCTAAGTGCTCAATTGGAACCTCTGCTGTCCGGGGCAGCCCAGATCAGCGGCTTGTCTGCCGGGGCGTTCTTTGATCTTTCCCGCTGGCAGTTCTGGCGCGTATCGCCGGAACTGCACCGCCGAATGTTCGTCGGCGATGTGCACGGCGGAACGCTGGTCTACCACCGCAGCGTTTTCGATGGCGGCGTCCGCTACCCCGACCGTTCCATCGCGGAGGACGCCTGGTTTCTGTGGTACGCGACCCAGCGCGGAGCGCAGGTCAAGAAAGTTCCCGGCGAGGATCTTTTCGTGTACGTGAGGCACGGCGCGGCCAGTTGGGAATTTCGCTGCGGAGAATTTCTGGACCCCTCGGGATGGCGCCAGGTGGAGATGCCATCGTTGCTTGGGACAGATATCGATTTCTACCACGCACTTCGTCCCGGCCAAGCCGAGAGCATACCGCAGGCGAAGCCACTCGTAACCTGCATCATGCCCACGGCCAATCGCCGCGCATTCATCCCAGGCGCCATTCAGTGCTTCCAGTCGCAGGATTACGAAAATTGCGAGCTTGTGGTCATCGACGACGGAACCGACTCAGTTGCCAATCTGGTTCCCGACGATGAACGCATCAGCTACGTTCAACTCGATTCCCATCCCAGCCTCGGCGGCAAACGCAATCTCGCTTGCCAGATGGCAAGAGGCGAATTCATCGTCCACTGGGACGACGATGATTGGTCCTCCCCGTTTCGCATTTCGACGCAGATGCAGGCCATGATGACCCGTCCCGAAATCGATATTTGTGGCTTGCAGAGCTTGTACTTCTACGATCCATCACGAGCCCAAGCGTGGCTCTATTCTCATCCCCCCGGATCTCGCGCCTGGCTTTCTGGAAACACGCTGTGCTACCGCAAAAGCCTGTGGCAAAAAAAGCCCTTCCCCGAGATCAATGAAGGAGAGGACACCCTTTTTGTCTGGGCTGTGAGCGAGCGCCAGATGCTCGCGCTTCGCAATCCCAACATTTTTGTGGCCACCATTCACCCGCAAAATACGAGCCCCAAAAAAACCGCGACTCCGGGTTGGAGTCGAGTCAGCCTGGAAGAGGTCGAGCGTCTCCTGGGCAACGCCACGTAGAGCGCGGAGTCAACCTTTGCTCGTGTGTTTCAGCTTCACGTTGTCGAAAGCCAAGATATCCGCGGTAATCGATTCCAAATCGACTCACCTCCCCATATCTTTGATCACTTTGTTGTAGTAGTCGACCAACGCTTTGCCGGCATTCCCCACGATCACAATCTGCAGTATCCGTTCCGAGCTCGGCTCCCCGCCCACCACGTACTCTGCGAACTACTTTTTCTTGTTGGGCTCAAAGACGGGACGGCCATTGAAGTAGTGCAAGCCCGTCGCCAGGGATCGCTCTTGCAGCCATAACCTGTCCTCCGGAGGGAGTTTCTGAAATGTTCCCACTGCTTTGACGCGCCCTCGACCGAAGTTCCCTCTAACGGCAGCTGATCTTGAGGGCGCAGTCTTTGAAGTCGGAATCGACTTTTGCGGCATCATCCGTGCTGCGCCATATCAACAGAGCGCCTAATCCAGTAACCGCCGCGCCCATTGAGAGCTACGCAATCTGCCAGCCGATACCATCGGTGGATAGAGAGAGCTTAGGAAAGCCTCCTCCTGCTCCCATCAAAATCAAAAACAAACCGATCATGATAATGGCGAGCTTGGTGTTCTTGATCAGAGCATCGAGGAAGGTTTCCATGAAGTCGCTCCTCCCGTGAACCAGCTTCTGAATCTCTGTAACCCCTTAGTCTTTGCGCAGTGCGCGCAGACTGCGGCGGTCGTCTGGACTAGCCGACTGGACGATGCCTTCAAGTTGCGGAAGCGCTTCTTGCATCTGTTTGATTTGGATCTCAAGGCTTCTACCATCCTCACGGCGTTCCTCGGCTCTCTTGAGCGCTTCAGCAGCCTTCTCTCTCGCCTTCTTTGCTTTCTTTCGCGCCTGTTCTGCTCGCTTGGAAGCCCCTTGCGAATCCGCAAGGGCAGCCGTCGCGTCATGTGTCTTCGCCCGCTCTTCTGCCTCTCGAGCCTTCTTCTCAGCCGATAGCGCGTTGCGATTCGCTTCTTCCACTCCGGATCTCATCCGTTCCAGAATCTGCTTGTTTTCTCGGACGACTCCCGGCATCCCGGATTGTTCCATTTGGAACCCCGGAGAGGGTTTTCCTCGTCTCGTCAAAGCCTCCAGTTCGGCTGCCGGATTGGCAGCATGGGTCTCCGGCACATGCTGTTCCTTGGGCTCGTAGAAACTTGCTTCTTTATGCGCGAACGCGGGCTCTTGCTTAACCGGAACAAGATGACTCTCTTCCAGTCCGCGCGCGATCCCACCCTTTTGAAGATCGCCTTCCTCGACGAAATCGAAACCCCGAGTCTGATCATACTCGAGCGCCTTTCCCCCTTCCGCGGGTTCCATGTACTCGAGCCCACGAGCCGCAATGTTCTCTCTCGATTCCTGCGTCAAGTAGGTCTGTTTGCCTACGTCCGCAGCGGCCTCACGAAACTCCGCAAGAGCGTTTCTTCGGGAGCGCGCGCGGATGGACTTCTCAACCAGCTTGTCCATTCGTCCTTCGCCCTTAACCTCCTTGATTCGCTTCAGTTCCCCCGGACTCGAAAGCGATGGTGCCTCGGGGATATCAATGATTTCTGGCTCGACCAACCCGCCGCCCTCGGACACTCCGCGCAATTCGCGTACGGCTTCCGCTTGATGCAGTTCATCCAGCCGCGCCGTCATCTCCTCGATCGAAATCCCGTGATGTTCGGCCAGCTTCTTCACGTCACCCTTCGATAACTCGTCTTTCGCACGTAATTCACGCAGCTCATTGGCGGTGAGCTGTCCTTTGCGGGACGGCTTGCCGCTACCTCCAGAACCGCTAGTCTCCTTCTCACCTCCGCCTCCGCCGCCCGCTGCGGAACTCTCCGCAGCCGCAGCTTGCCCACCCGTAGATTTGGGTTCCTCGGCAATCGTTGCAGGTTCCACCACTTTCTCGCTGGGGACAGCCGCAGATCCCGCTTCGGGCGAAGCGGGCTTGGCCGCAGTGGCTGCCTCGGCGGCCGCCGGAGGCTCGGCTCGTCTGGATTGTGGACCCGAATCGACAGGCACCTCCTGACTGATCTTTGTCTTGTCCACCATCTGGAACTCGTCGAGATGTTTGTTCCAACCTTCACGACTGCCGCTGCGGTCCAGTTCCAGCCCACTCGCGGGTGCTCTTGGCTCTGGAGTCGGAGCAGCGTACGAAGGCTCGCGGACCGGCGCACTCTTGACCGGTTCCATGTGGCTAGGCGGCGTCGTTCCGGCGGTCTTCGACGGCCGCGCGTGGGCAATCTTCGAAGCGCGCCCCATAATCGCGTCGAGAAACATGGCTTTCGGATCCAGCAGTTGGTCGATCAGGCGGTCGATAAACTGCTCCATCGTCAAGTTCTCTCGCCCTCGAAGCTGGTCAAATACGGTGCGCGCTGCCGTCTGGAGTATCGAGGACAACCGTCCCGAGACAAGGTCCGTTGCGACTTCGGCGAGCACGCGGCGGCCCAGAGAGGCCGCAACCTTGTTCGTCAGCAGCCGCTTCAAAAGAGCATTTCCCAGTTTTCCGCCAAGAGCTCCGGTCAGAGTGCCAAATAAGGTGTCAAATGCCAGACCTCCCCAGTCGATTGCACTCTGAATTCCTATGCTGACTGAGGTGATCTGGCCGGCCAGATTTTGCGTCGCAGCGTAACCGGCACCCACGGCAACTGCTGCCGCGCCCCCGCCGGTGAGCGCGGTCGCCGCCACCGCACCCGCGGCCTCGAGCCCCTGTAGAACGAAGATCGATCGGTCTGCACCCTTCTCTGTCTTCTCCAAATACGCATTCAGCCGATCCCAGTGCTCGTTTGTCGCCTTGGCAGCCGCCACGAGGTGATCAAGGCTTTCCTTAACTTGGCGCTTGGCGATCGTTCCATACGCGGCCGTCACGTGACTCCACGGTCCATCCCAGCTGTCTGAAGGAAGGGAAGTCAACCCAAAGACCTCAATCGTTCCTCCGATCAGGTAGTTGCTGAAACTCTCAGCCCGGAGAGCCATTTGTTGCTGTATTCTCGATTCGCCACTCGATATTCGCGTTCGGATTTGCTCCTGAAAACGCTTCAGCACCTGCAACTGATCGTCTGGAGCTAGGTTAGGGATGTTCTTGATAGCCTCTTCCAACGGCATCGCAGCTACTGTGCTGCTCATCGGTGCCAAGGCGGCGCGCTGCAACCCCCGTGCCGCCGCAGCAGGACGAACGCGGGATGATCCTGGCGACACAACTTTTTGAGCCGTAGCGTCAGCCTCATTCTCGGTCTGCGCAGATTCTTCTATCGAAGCCGCAGGCTGCGCAGGGCGCAACCAGGACTGCTGGACGACGTGAGTCAGTTCATGGGCCAGCAAGCGCTGCCCGGAACGGGAATCTGGAGCATACTCGCCACTGCCAAAAACGATGTTGTCACCCAGCGTATACGCATGAGCGTTCATGGCTTTCGCAGACCCGGCCGCAGCCTGATCGGCGTGTATTCGTACTTTGCTGAAGTCGTGTCCGAAGCGGGGTTCGAAAAAACTGCGCAGACCGGAATTGAGCGGCTCGCCGGGATGGCTCAGCACTTGGTTTACTAGCGGTGGAACAGCAGAGACAGTTGGGCCGAAGCGATTTCGACTTTGAAATCTTGGTTCTTCACCGGTCCTGTAGCGGCACTCACCCTCTGAACCCTTTGTGGCACCAGACGCTCGATTGCGTTGGAAAGTGTTGGGTTCCGTATTCCGATTTGCGAGAGCATCGACAGCCGACTTGCTCCGAGTCGCCATTTCCATCACCTCGAGCAAAGGATGGCGGGCAAGAAAAGTCCACTGCGCTCCTCAGCTTGTTTGGCTTACCTAGGTTCAGAGCGCTGAGATATTTTGTTGTAGAAGGTTATCGCGGTCAAGTGTGTGTTTCTGCCACCGGGCGCAAGCCGCGCTGTAGGGTGGTTAGCCTCAGTTTCCACTCTTGCGTGCCACTCAAGAAGACAACAACGTGACCGAAAAAGCACAACAGAAGCGCCGCATAAATCGGGCCTTTAAGAGTCTGCACAAGCCGCTCACCCTTCCGGCATCCTGTACGGTGACTCTCTTCGGCTCGACGGCAATCGGTTAACATGCGACGTTTTGCGTCGCCGCATAGTCGGCTTCCAACTCTCGTTTGAACTCTTCTGCTTCTTCCCAGCTCCGAGTCTTTCGCACTCCGGCGAATAAAAGGGCCGTCTGATCCTAGGACGCCATTGATCCACTTGGGGCATCGGCAACGCTTGTAATTAATGTCGTCAGAAGGGCGGGGAGGGTAGCGGCGAGAGTAGATAGACAGCCATGAATTCAAGCACCTTTGCCGAATCCATTGCGTGTGTATTGTAGGGGAGGGGCTTTGTTCTAGTAACTACAGTATAATCAACAAGATAGAGTGGTGGAGGCGGCGGGAGTCGAACCCGCGTCCGAAAATGTCACTGGTCAAGAGCCTACATGCTTAGTCCAGTTCATGCCCTCGGCATTACCCGAGGACGTTCGCGGCCCGCGCTCAGAACGGACAAGAAACGCGTTCCGCTAGCCTGTGGTCTTAACCTCTCATCCCAGACGTAGACGAGAAGAGCAGCTCGCTGTGTGACGCCCTTCGGAGGCCCACGAGCAAAGCCTCCTGGGGCGGCTGCCTAAACTAGTTAGGCTGCGTATGCCATCTGTTGATTGGCAATTATCGTTTTGCCCACGATTACGGGTGTGTGCACCCCGGCATGCCTCTTGGCCGCAAGCATCTCCGTCGAAGCCGTGACGCCCCCACTGGTGGGATTGGCCTTAGAAAGATCCACTTCCAGACTAGGGTGACTTCGTATGGAAGTCAACACACCTTTAGATAGTCTAACCTCAAGAAAAGATTCAGCTTGCCATGACGAGGGGGTTTCTCGGACCGTACGGAATTCAAGATTTCGTGCTTGAAAGTCCGTCTGATTTCGACATTGCTCACTCGAAATATAGATTGGCATAGCAAACATTCAGAAATCCCCCAGCTCCGGCACGCTGAAGAACGGAATCCGCGTCGGTGCCGCATCACCTAATCCGTGCAATCCACCGAGGTACACCGTGTGCTGGCCATAGCGCTTGTTAATCTCGTCCATGGTGCTGCTCACGGTCTCCCGTTTTTCATCATCGAAAAATCCCAGAGTATGTAGCTCATCTGGAATCAGATCGAAGAGCCACACGCCAACATGCACCGGCTGATTTTCAGGGCAGGACTTCCACATTGCACGAAAGTGATCCTGCAAGGTCATCGTGTCGCGGCAGGCGTGAATGTTACGGTGAGCATTCCATCCAGAGGGCCCTGCCTCATTCTTGATCTCCTGTCCCCAGTGTCTAAATGCGACTGTGACTCCGATTCCTCGCGCCCACAGATTCAGCCGGCGCAGTTTTCCCGCAGCATTGCTGAGCAGTTTCAGTCCTACGAGATACGCCTGTTCTTTCGTCCGGTATTTCGGTGCCAACACGTGCTGCTTGCCGATGCTCCTGCGTGGAGAATCCGGCTTCTCCTTCCAATCCTCGCCATGCAGCCAATACCACATGGTTTCGCCCAGCACGCTGCCCCAGATGTCCCGCATTTGCTGCGAAGAGAGTTTGCAAAGCTGCTCCACGGTCGTGATGCCATGTTTGTGCAGCCGATGCTCCATCGCATGGCTAATGCCGACAACATCCAGCAGCTTCATACAGTGGAGAGCATTCGGCAGATCTTCCTTGAGCAGGATGGTCAGCCCATCCGGTTTGCAGAGATCGGCAGCAGTCTTCGCAAGATAACTGTTGGGCGCGAGGCCGATCGAGCAACGCAACGCAACACCCAGATTGCGCAGAGACTGCTTGATTCTGTAGCCGAGCGTCGTAGCATTCGGCAAAAAGCATTCCCGGCCCATGAGCTGGCACGCCATTTCGTCCACAGAAAAAGCCTTGTAGACGGGCAGGTGCTCTTCCATGGCCTGGATGATCTTCTGCTGGTACTCCACATATAGTTTCGGCCGGGCGACGACGATGCTGATGTGTGGGCACTGAATCTTCGCATCCTTTACTGAAGTTCCGGTCTTCACTCCGTACGCCTTAGCCTCATAACTCGCTGCCAGGCAGCAGGTGGAATCTGTGTTGACGGCCACAACGCCGACAGGTCTACCGCGAAGTTCAGGACGATCCTGCTGCTCCACCGAAGCGAAATAGGAATTGAGATCAAGAAAAAGCCAGCCCACCCGGGGATATTGGCCTTCGGCGTAGGCTGGCAGAGAGTTACCCATGAGGAGATAGATCATATCACCAAAAGCGAATAAAAAGCGAAAATTATTGAGGGTGATAAGGCATCACTTGCATTTTCATGAACCCCGAAATCCTCTTGACATAACTAGACACTGAGGTAACAATTCCTCCCCTGTTCAGTCGACCCCTGCCCTGCTGAACAAATCCAAACAGAGGATCCACCATGAAGAAGTATTCTGTTCTCGGCACGCTTCTGCTCGTCTTCGGCGCTTGCGCGACCAGCTTTGGTCAAACTCCGGAGCGCGAGGCTCGTATTGCGGTGGCAAGCGGCGTTCCGAAAATGACGCAACGCAAGCCGATCACGATCGACACAGCGTCTCCCGTCCAAATGACGGTCGGCTCCAGCGTGGTCTTTGACGCCCGGACGGGCGGTGTTGTGGGCGCTCCCAAGCCGTTCCCGAAGGTTATGTCTCACGACAATGCGATCATGCCGCTCACCGCAAACGCCAACAACATCGACGGGTTGGATACCCTCGCGACATTCGACGGGGCATTCGCCGCGCAGAACGGCCCCAGCACGGGACAAGTCTTCCGCTTCACCATGATCGGAAACCATCCCCAGGCGGGTGGGGCCACGAACATTCCCGCGCCACTCGATGAAGTTTCGCTTACCTTGCTCAATGCTGACGGCAGCGTCTTCGCGGTTGTTCCCTACGACCCATTTGAATCCGCTACTCTCTCGTCGCCGAACTTCAAACGGTCCACCTACGCCTCAGGAATGCAAATTCAGTTTGCTGACGCCGTGCAGCGAGCCGAGTTCTTCAACCGCATGAAGGCCAACTGGCACACCAACCTCGTTCCCGCCGTTGTGAACCGCGTGAACATCACCGTGCCCAGATTCGTCAATGTGCAACTTTCTGATGGAACCGTTGTTCAGGCAAGGTCCTACTTTACCGGCACCGCGGGTGACGGCAGTACATTCGTGCTGATGCTGGATCTGCTGTTCAACTTCTTCTTTGACAATGAAGTGGTCAATGAGATCAACCTGGGGAACTTCACCACGGGCGGTCTGAACATGACCCTTTGGCCCAATACTTTCCTGTTCTCGTTGAATACGGCGAATCCGAACTCTCCCGGAGGCTGCTGCGTGCTGGGCTTCCATACCTACTTCGCCGATTCGAGCGCGATTCCGCAACCTCGCTGGGTGACGCTCTACGCCAGCTGGATTTCTCCGGGACTGTTCGGCGCCGGCTTCCAGGACATCACGGGGCTCTCGCATGAGACTCAGGAGTCCTTCGATGACCCGTTCGTCGACAACGCCGCCCCCGTATGGCAGTTCCCCGGCCAGCCCGCGAACTCCACAGCCTGCCAGAACAATCTGGAAGACGGAGATCCGGTGGAAGTCCTGGCCAACGCCACCACGACGGTCACCATCGGTGGCGGAAAGAGGGCATTCACCTACCATCCGCAGAACATGGCCCTGTATCAATGGTTTGAGATGGGAGCGACGTCAAGCGCGATCAATGGCGACTTCAGCTTCCCCGATCCCACCGTGCTTCCGGCCTCGGCTGTACCTTGCCCGACACCCTAGACAATGCGTTCCGCTGGATAGAATTTCCCATCCTCCCTTGACCAGAGGGAGGATGGTTTTTTTACGACGCCCAGCCGAAGAACAAAGCGACCACGCCAACCGTGTCGATGAGCCCATGGGCCAATATGCACGCCCAGAGATTGCGGCCAGAGAGCAAATAAGCCGCGCCCAGAATCAATCCCGCCATTCCGGAATCGATGATCCCTGCTGGACCTTTGTAGTAGTGCCCGTACCCGAACAGAATCGAGGCGGCAACAACGGCAACCCAATCGGCGAACCTGGTTCTCCCCATTGCTTCGCCCGCCCGGTTCAACAGATATCCGCGATATCCGATCTCCTCCCCGAACGCGGCAAACGTCCATACCAATCCCAACCACCGCAGCGCAACCCATGTATGCCCCGTGATTTCATTCATTCCGCTGGGCGCTTTCGCCGGAGGCCAGAAATGCTGAGTCACGGGATCCACCAGGACGGCACTCAATGCGATCCTCAAGAAAGCCGCTGCGAGCGCGATCAGCAATGTGCGCGGCCACGATGCGGGCCAACGCAGCCCCATCGCCCTCCAGCTTCCATCCCGCAAATGAAATGAGAGCAGGCCAATCACAAACAGAATGGGCACTTCATTGGGGATCACGTGGTAAACGTTGTGCTCGACAACAATCGTGCCGCCAACCACGAACTCCGCGAAGGAGATCCAGCGCGCCCGCGGCGAGAGCGATTTCGAGGGCGAAAGCGCAGCACCATTGGCAACAACCGGAGTCGCAGAATAAACGGACTCGTTCATAGCTCACCTCTAAGGGAGTTGTGTAGCCCCGGACGCCTTCGTCCGGGGCGCCCCTCGCGCGCGATCTTGGCGCGGGGCGTTTCGGCGGCAAATGTCGCACACGCTCTGAAGACCACTCGCCACTCTTGGCTTTGCGGGTCTTCTGACGCCGCAACGAATCAGGTTCACGCCAACGCCGACCGGTCACGCCACTTCCGGTACATCCGCACACACCACAGCGCGAACCGGGTCGTAAGAACCACCAATCCGCAACCCGTCACCAGTCCTAACGGAACAATCCACCATCCCAGCAATTCGTGTCCGTTGCCCGGCGCAGCCCCGAATCCAAGCCGCACTGACAACTCCAGATCATCTGGACCGCTGCGCAAGGCCCACAATCCCGCGGTCGCCGGATGAAACGGTTTGAGCAATGCCACCATCACAAAAACAACTCCCAGGAAGTACCCGACAATGGCTCCCATCAGGACGAGGAAGCCCGCGACACTCATGCTGGCCCATGCGAACAGGCTATCGATCAGCCGCAGCGGCGAACGGCTGACTTCCACGCGCGCCAGAACTTCATCCGTCGTATATTCGCGCGCCAGCTCCTCAGGAGGGCCGAGAGCTTCCAGCGCTGCACTCACGCTCGCGATCGTGAGCTCGCCCGCAGTTGCAGCTTTCTCCAGGACGTGACCTCGCAACTCGGCGATGATGTCGCGAATCTGTTCTTCGCCCAATCCGCGCAGGCACTTCCGCACCTGCTTCAGATACCCGTCGATCTGCTGTTCCGCTTCTGGCGCGCTCATGTTTTTGCTTCCATTGGCGCCAGCAAGCGCCCCATGCTCGATGAGAGTCTCTTCCAGATGGCGGCCATCTCCAGTGCCCGCTGTCTTCCCGCCGCCGTGAGCTCGTAATATTTCCGCGGATGTCCCGACTCCGACTCCACCCACTCGCTCGCCACCAGTCCGAAGGCCTTCAACCGCGTCAGCAGGGGATAGATCGTGCCTTCCGAAATAACCAACTCTGAGCCACTCTCAACCACGCGCAGAATCTCCAGCCCGTAGCGCCGCTCATCCCACAGGGCGGCCAGGATCGCGAGTTCCAGGCACCCCTTCCGTAGCTGGACCTCCCATTTGTCGGCGCGACTCGATTCCTCAACCGCGTGCACGGCAATATGATGTAATACAAGGTATCATGTTGTCAACGTAAATAATCAGGACTGCGTGAAACGGGTGATTTAAATTTATTGCATAAATTAGCTTGACAAATTAATTTTATTAATTTACATATTCATTTAGTTAATCGAAGCGAGTGACAAGAATGAACTCCTCGAAGGATTGGCAAGAGCTGACCCAGATCACGCAGGGGAAGAAACTCCTGGTTGAGCGGGTCCGTATGGTCGACAAAGATATTGCCATCGAAGGCAGCTTCGAGCTCCCGCAGCTCGCCCGCCTCTCCGCCGACGACCAGATCTTTATCACCGCTTTCGTCCGTTCCCACGGCTCCATCAAGGAGATGGAGCGCATCTTCGGCGTCAGCTATCCGACCATCAAGTCGCGCCTGACCCGCATCGCCAACAGCCTCGAATTCGTCGAGACCAATCCCACACCTTCGAAATCCGAGATCCTCGAGCGCCTGCACCGGGGAGAACTTACCGCGGAAGAAGCCATCCGCGAGATGGAGGCCCTGAAATGATCCCGTTCGTTGCCGTCGTCAGCCTGCGCAACCAGGAGAGCCGCACCTTCCGTCTCTGGGTTCCGCTTTTTCTGATCTGGCTCTTGTTGCTGCCACTGGCGATCCTGATTTCTCCGTTTATTTTCATCGCGTGCCTGTTCTGCCGCGTGAACCCGTTCCGCGGCGTGGCCGTCGTGTGGCAGATCCTCAATGCCCTCGCCGACACCAACGTTGAAGTGGAGCACCGCAGTGCCGGACTGTCGTTCCACATTCTGTAGGAGTCTTTTTTGAGACTGGATCGAAGCAAAACGTGTGGCGTCATCCTGAGCGGAGGCGTTCTTGGTACACCCCCGGCTTCAGCCGGGGGCGAGCGCCAGCGAGCGGAGCGAAGGATCTCGCGTGTAGTGCAAATGCTCTCGCTTGGGAATCAAGGAGTCGAACTATGAACGAACATCGTCGTCAGATTCTGCAAATGCTTGCCGAAGGCAAGATCACCGCGGACGAAGCCGAACGCCTGATCGCCGCCACCGAAGCGCCGTCTCCGTCGTCCACGCCCGACAACGGGTCGGCAGGGGCAGAGAAGCCTCGCGCGAAATATCTCCGCGTCCTCGTCGATACCGATGAGGCAGGCGGTGCTGCTTACGACGGCCCCACCAAGGTGAACGTGCGCGTACCCATGCAGTTGTTGCGCGCCGGAGTGCGGCTCGCGGGCCTTATTCCTCCCCAGGCTCTGCATCGCGCCAATCAAGCCATGCAGGAAAAAGGCGTTCCCATTGACCTCGGCCAGATCAAGCCAGAGAACCTCGAAGAACTGGTTGAGCAACTCAACGATCTCACGGTCGATGTCGACCAGAAAGACTCCGGCGCGAAAGTAAAAGTCAGAGTCTTCTGCGAATAGCTTGTGTAGGGGCGGACGCCTCGTCCGTGCAGCTGCCCGGTTCTGCTCGAGCCAAATGTTCCTACAGGAACACAATGTCATCACAAAAAGAGGTAGACAATAGCGTCATGACAGCTAACCCCAAGAAAGCAAAGCGGCAGAAGTCTTCCGCGATTCTCGCAGGTCCGCAATGGACAGCGCGGAGGCGGAAGCAAACTGATATCGTGCTCGTGGCGAGATCCCACCCTCCCGCCAAGAACGCGGGAAGGGTGGGGCAACCCTAGGGTTGATACTTCGTGCGAAAGTTGTGGTTATCCACAAAGAATCAAGAAAGAGTGGGGCGCCCGGCCCGACCAAGAAAGCCCGCAGGGGGAACTGCGGGCTGGTGCTTGACTCGTGTCACAGGCTTGCTACCGTAGTCGGACTCCGTTTATTGGGCGCTACGGACGAAACCGTGCAGCACAAAGTTTGAATCCTGATAATAGCCGACGATCTGCCCCAGATCGTTTATGTCCTTTGGAAACGTACCCAGCGCGTTCGGAACGTCGAACGTGTCGATCCTGCCGTTCGGAGCTCGCAAAAATCCGTGGTACACGCCATCGGCAGTGGCGTAATACCCGGCGATTCGGCCTTCCAGGTTGATGGCCTTGGGCTCGGTGCCAACTGATCCAGGGGGATCAAACGTGATGAAAGTTCCGTTCGGCCGCCGCAGAAAAGCATGGTTTACAGAGCTTGCGTCTCGATAGTATCCAGTGATTTGTCCTGTCAGGTTCACGCTTACGGGAGTCGTTTCAGTTGCGTTTGGCGCATCGAATGTGACGATCGTGCCGTTTCTCTGGCGCAGAAAGCCACGGTTAAGACCCGTCGAAGAGTCCTGGTAATGTCCAGTGATTTGGCCGAGCAAGTTGATTGCTTGTGGAACTGTGGCTCGCCCTGGGCTGACGCGGAACTCGATGGTTGTCCCATCCGACTGCCGCAGAAAGCCAGCATAAAACTCATTGCCGTGAACTCCGGTGATTTGCCCTAGAAGGTTAATGGCAATCGGACCCGTTCCATCGATACACCGTTCATAGGGCGTACACGGAACCGGCTCCGCTTGTAAGGTTGGCGCGCCGGGCGGAACTATATTCGCTGCCCCGGAAAAGATAACGATTGTGCCGTCTGTCTCTCGCAAGAACCCGCCCGAAGTAAACGGAGTGTCAAAGGTTCCCGTGATCTGGCCCAGTTCATTGATGTCCATGGCGCGAGACGTCCTGCCAGGAGCGCTGACGTCAAAACTGGTGATCGTGCCGTCTGGCTGTCGGATGAAGCTGTGTATGACTCCGAATGTCACAGGATCCTGGTCTCCCGTGTAGAATCCCGTGACCTGGCCGAAAATGTTAATGGCTTGGGGAACTGTAGATGTTGACGTCGGAGGATCGAACGTGGTGATGGTCTGCGCCAGACATGTGCCGGCGAACAACAGAATGACTAAAGAGCAGGCGAACTTACTCGCTTTCATTACTCCACCTCTGTATGGATTGGTATTCTCCGAATCGATGCTCGTCGAGCCGTTCCTAGAGGGGAAGAACCGGAACTTCCTTGGCGAGGCTTTGCGCGGGGGGTATGCGCTGAACGGGTAAATGTTAGGCGCGAGCGTTCCGCCTGTCAATGTGCTGGATCACACATGTGGGCGGCACACTGTAAAGCGGTCAAAGGTTCTGGCCGGGGGAAAAAGGAACCGCGCCGGGTGGTCCGGGCTTTTGATTTCTGCTGAGTAACCAGAAGTGGGTGCCCTGTCCTTCGCGCACGTTGCGAAGGGCGGGTACTACGACCGTCCGCAGCAAGGAATTCCTCCGTACGACGAATTCGAGGAACCGGGCGCGCTCTCTTGCAGAACTCAACCAAGGCAATCGTCGATCGCAGGACCAAGTGATAAAGTGCAGGTTATGCGCGCCGTAGGTACGACGCAGTCCCGCGGGCATAACGGCTCATGGTATCGGCAGCATCGTTCCCGCCCCTGCAAAAAACGCAGGGACGGGGCACCCACAGTTTCCAAACGGGAACGGAGTCGAACCTTGAAAGCCCGGGCCACCCGTCCCCCGTGGCGCTCAGTCAGCCAACCTCGACTCCAACCTCGCCTTCGCTTCCGGCCACTCGTCGTCCAGAATGCTGAAATACACCGTATCCCGCACGCGGCCGGTCCAGGTCACCAGATGCCGCCGCAGCGTTCCCTCTTCCTTCGCTCCAATACGCAGGATCGCATTCCGCGACTTCTGATTGAGCGCGTCGGTCTTCAACTCCACCCGCATGCATCCCCAGACGTCGAACGCATGCCGCAGCATCAGATATTTTGCTTCCGTATTCACCGCCGATCGCTGCCACGCCGGCGCGATCCATGTCGAGCCGATCTCCACGCGCCGGTTCGCGCGGTCGATATTCATGAACCGCGTGCTGCCAATCGCACGGCCGGAACTGCGTTCCACGGTGGCGAACACCACAGACTCGCCGCGCTCCTGCTCCGCGAAGGCCTTGTCAATCACGTTGCGGAAGTCGTCCAGAGTCCGCATGGAATAAGGGATCCAGCGGAATATGTCTTCCGTATCGTTCTTCGCTACATCCCAAAGCAACTCAGCGTGCTCGCGCCGAATTGGCTCCAGCCGCACCACGGAACCCTCGAGCGTCACGGGGACCTCAATCTTCAATGGAGACACAGCCAGACTCATGCGTTTTCCTTCGTATGCCCTTTGTAGTTTATGATTTCGCTTCCGCTATTCTTGCATCTTGCAGGCGTTTCGGGCATCTCAAACTAAGCGCGGTTTGGCAAATTCGCGGAATCGGCGGCCTCCGCTCTCAAAACATGACCTCACACGTCCAACGAAAGAACGTTCAACGAAAGAGCTGTAATGCATGTTGTCAGGAGCGTTGTCATTGAAGGCCCGCTGCCTCCCGTTCTCCCAGATTCCGCACACCTCGCGCCTTTTCCTGGATCTATTGTCCTACGCTTCTCCGGTTCGACCCTTCTACCCGCGCTCTCCGCATTTTGGCGAATGGCTGCAGGACGAAGCCGCACGGATTTCTATGGAGCCGTCTCGCCGGGAACGCGTGACCGGCATTCTCGAGCGGCAGAATATATCCTGGAACGCATCCGAAAAGACCCTGGCCAATCTCGACCGTCTGCGCAAAGGCGCTGCCGCGGTCGTAACCGGCCAGCAAGTAGGACTCTTCGGCGGTCCGACCTTTGCGCTGTATAAAGCGTTGGCCGCCGTCAAACTTGCCGATCAAGCCACCGCTGCTGGAGTCGATGCCGTCCCGGTCTTCTGGCTCGCCACTTACGATCACGATCTTGCCGAAGTGAATCACGTGTCGTTTCCCTCAGCCGATGGCACGTTGCAGCCTTTCGCAACCACGAGTCACGGTGTACCCGGAGCCCAGGTGAGTGCGGTGCGCCTCGGCGAAGAAATCACTCCGGTGGTCGAGCAGGCCGCCGCGTTGCTCGGAGAGACTGAAGCCGCCGCATTCCTGCGCGAGTCCTACCATCCCGGCGAGAACATTGGCAGCGCGTTCGCCCGGCTGTATGCGCGTATCTTCGCCGATTGGGGAGTCATCGTGCTCGATGCCTCCGATCCCGAGTTCGCTCCTGTCGCAGCGCCAATCTATCGTGCCGCGATAGAACGCGCCGGGGACCTTGCCGCCGGACTGCTCGATCGGGGCAACGCGCTCGACTCCGCCGGTTACCACCAGCAGGTGAAGGTCACGGAATCGTCGGTACTGCTGTTCACCACGAGAAACGGTGCGCGGACGCCGATCTCCCGTCACCGACACGGCGATGCCGCGGAGTTCATCATCGACGGCGAGTCCGCAAACGAGAAGCTGTCGCAAGCTCAATTGCTCGACGAGATCAGTTCGCATCCCGAGCACTTCAGCCCCAACGTTCTCCTGCGGCCTGTGGTGCAGGATTTCCTGCTGCCCACGCTGGCCTACACCGGAGGCTCGGCGGAAGCCGCGTATTTTTCGCAGGCAGGCGTGGTCTACGAATCTCTTGTCGGGCGCGTCACGCCGATCCTGCCGCGTTTCTCGGCGACGCTGGTGGAGCCCAAGACGCAACGGTTGCTCGAGAAGCACCAACTTGCAGTCACTGACGTGTTCGATGGCCCCGAAGCTCTGCGTCAGCGAATCTCCGCCAGGCAACTTCCGCAAGATCTGCAGGCGGCTTTCGAAAATGCGAGACATTCTTTCGACGCCAACTTCACTGCAGTGAAAGAGAAATTGGAGAAACTTGACAAGACGCTCGTCGATGCGGCCGAAACCGCGCACTCGAAGATGCAGCACCAGCTCGAGAAACTTTATGCGCAGGCGGCGCGCGCCGAGTCCCAGAAGGGCGAACTCGTCGGCCGGCACGTCGAGACGCTAAGCCAGTCGCTCTATCCCAACAAGGGCCTGCAGGAGCGTTCCATCGGAGGCATATACTTCCTGGCGCGCTACGGTCTCGACCTGCTCCACCAACTCTACGAGGCGATCAATCCCAACTGTCTCGATCACCAGATCATCGAACTCTAGCGTCGCACCAGGGCTGACATCTGCCCACTTGCTGACGGCCTGATTCGCCCGGCGGCGAAACAGGGTTACACGAAGTACATGGTATTTGCTCGGGGGAATTCCTGTATCCGTGGGTAGTTCCCCACCCACTCTCCCAACCCGATCCCGACGACTGGCATCCATATACCGATTGCGGCGAGGGGTCCGCTCCTTCTAAGCCGTCCATCACAAAGCACCTGAGAAAAGACACTTTGGAGGAGTAACCAACCAACATGAAACGGCATTTGGGAATCATCGTAACGGCGTTTTTCTTCGTCGCTCCCATGATCGCGGCAGCTCAAGAGAAGAGTCGCATGGATCACGGCGAGGCGGGCATCTTTGCCGAATACTTCCGCCTGGGTGACCCCGGCCCGACCAGGAATTTTCTGGGGCTCGGCGCACGCGCCGCGTTCAACGTTCGTCCCAGTATTCAACTGGAAGCGGAAATGGGCTATGACTTCGAGCGGAACTACACCAGCACCTTCAGCAACGGCGTGACTACGACGACGGTGCATAGCAGGCTGCGCACGCTGCATGGCCTGTTTGGTCCGAAATTCCAGACGGGCTCGGGTGCATTCAGAGTATTTCTGACGGGCAAGGTCGGATTCGAGAACTTCACTGTAAGCAATCAGGGAGCGCCGACCGGCTTCGAGAATGCTGTTGGCCTGGGGAACGGAGCCACGTATTTTACCGTGTACCCGGGAGGAGGGATTGAAGCCTTCGCCGGGCCCGTCGGCGTTCGCGCCGAAATCGGAGATGACATTTTCTTCAACGGCGGAGCGCACAACAACATGCGCATCAGCTTTGGTCCGCAATTCCGTTTCTGAGTTGAACAGCCTTGACGTGGTGGTCCGGCGGCTCTCTGGGCCGCCGGATCTGTTTTTCACTGACTCACATATCTCTGTGATGCCTGTCACGGCGAGTTCCTGCGCCATTCTTGTAGCGTCGAACGTAAAGGGTCCGAGTGGAAGCTCGCCTCCAACCCGCCGTAAATCCTTGGATCATCACGTGTTCCGTGATGCTGGCTACCTTCATGGAGGTGCTCGACACCACCGTCGTCAACGTCTCCATCCCGCATATCGCCGGAAACCTGGCCGCGACGAATGAAGAGGGCACCTGGGTTGTCACTTCGTATCTGGTCTCAAACGCCATCGTATTGCCGATCTCCGGATGGCTGGCGAATTTCCTCGGCCGCAAGCGTCTTCTGTTGCTGTGCGTTGCTGGATTCACGGTGACATCCCTGTGCTGCGGTCTGGCGACGTCTCTCGCGCAGTTGATCATCTTCCGCATACTGCAGGGCCTGACCGGGGGAGGCTTGCAGCCCCTGGCGCAGGCCATCTTGCTCGAGACTTTTCCTAAAGAGCGTCACGGGCACGCGATGGCGGCGTTCGGCATCGGTATTCTACTTGCGCCGATCCTCGGCCCGACTCTCGGCGGATGGATCACAGACAACTACTCCTGGCGCTGGATCTTTTATTTGAACCTGCCGGTCGGCGTGCTCTCGCTTTTCCTGATGAACCGCTTCGTGTTCGATCCGCACTACGTGAAGCGCGGCGACGGCAAAGTTGATTTGTGGGGAATTGGCTTCCTGGCGGTCGGCATTGGCTCGTTACAGGTTCTTCTCGACACCGGGCAGCGCAAGGACTGGTTCACTTCCAACTACATCCGTTTCTTCGGCGTGCTCTGCTTGGTTGGGCTAGTCGCGCTGATTGTTCGCGAACTGATCATCGACCATCCAGTGGTCGATTTGCGCGCGCTTAAGAACCGTTCGTTCGCAGCCGGAGTCTTTCTCATCAGCCTGCTCGGATTCATCCTCTACGCCAGCCTGGTGCTCTTGCCGCTCTATTTGCAGACCTTGATGGGGTATCCTGCGTATAACTCCGGGCTGGCGCTCTCGCCGCGCGGCATCGGCGCACTGTTGTTCACGCCGCTCGCAGGACACCTCACCACCAAAACCGATCCCCGGCGCCTGCTCGTGGTCGGCTTTGTGCTTGGTTCCGTCACCATGTTCCAACTCTCGGGGCTTAACCTACAGGCCGGATTCTGGGACATCTTTTGGGCGCAGGTGCTGCAGGGGGTTGCGCTCAGCTTCATGTTCATTCCGCTGATGGCCCTGGCGATGGCCCGTATCCGGCCCGAGAAAATGGGGAATGCCACCAGTATCTTCAACCTCATGCGCAATATCGGGGGCAGCGTGGGCATCGCGATCATGACGACGTTCCTCGCCCGCCGCTCCCAGATGCATCAGAATCATCTCGTCGCCAACGTGACTGCCGGAAATTTGAAGGCCATGCAGATGTTTCACGGCATGCAGGCGAACTTCTACGCGCACGGCACCGACGTGGCAACGTCTGCGCACAAGTCGATCGCCGCCATGTACGGCCTGTTGCAGCAACATGCGACCATGCTGGCGTTCGTCGAAGCTTTCTGGATCATGGGGGTGCTGTTCCTGCTGATGGTCCCGTTGTTACCGATCCTTCAGTATGTGAAGCACAAGCCTTCCAGGCCTGCGGAGCCGACGACGCAATCGAAGGAGGAAGGGATCGGGGCGGAACTACAGAAGGTCGCACTGGAGCCCGACGAAGAGGAAGTGCCGGAGGAAGAGCATCACCTCATGATGCACTGACGCATCTCGCGCAAGCGCAGGTCGCTGGCTATTCCCGCTTCCGCAGGATCGTCTCTCCCGGCTTGGGCGGCAATCGAAAGGGAAACTCAAATACCTGTCCCGCCAGCGGCACGCGCAGGATGAACTCCTCCTGCTTCTTCCACTTGCCGATCCATTTGCTTTCGGTGCTGAACAGCACCCACCCGCTGACCTCATTGTTACCCGGACTGAGCCGCGTCGGCCGCAGACTGTTCTTGCCGACAAACTCCTGCAGTTCTGTGGCGTCCTTCAAAAACGCCCGCACATACGCTTCTTTCTGTTCCTTCTGCTCCGGATGTCTTTCAACCTGCCAGGCGGTCTGATCGTTCAGCGCGTCTGCATCGTTCTGCACTCTTGCCGTGAAATCATCGGGATTGAGCGCGGTCTGCACCACCTGAAAATGCTTCACGAACTCCAGCGAGATTTGGTCCGTGGAGAGATCGAGCGCTCCCTGTCCGCGGTACCGGACTGTCAGCATGACGGCGAAGAACGGTTCGTGACGCCGGCGGACCTTCTCGAGTTCCTGCGCATCAACGGCCATAACGATTCCAGTGTCTTCATGCCACAAGCCGTATCGAAACTTGCCGTCATCACCGCGCGCAAACGTGCAGCCGGCATGGCCCTCCGTCCAGCGGATGGCGGGAATCCTGTTCTTGGGAGAAGCAAACAGCGCGGGTGAAAGCAGGGAAGCGGCCGCCGCCAGCGTCAGTATTCGCCGCGTGCGATGCGACCACAGCTTCATAATCTACGGTGTCTTGGTCGGGGCCGTCACTGTCAGACTGACGGTCGGTCCTGCAGTGGTCGAGTTGGTGTTGCTTGAAACCACGCCGGCTGAGTCCACGCCAACAATCGTGAACGTGTATGTGTTCGCCGGGGTTACCCCGTTCGGGGTGGTCGTCGAGGTGGTGCTGTTGCCGCAGCCGGGAGCCATCAGGAATGTTCCACACAGCACGACTAATGCCAGCAGGCCCCACGCTTTTCGCGAGCGCTTTCCGGCAAACACACTTCCGATGCCCACCAGTCCCAGAATCGGCAGCGAGAGCCATAGACCGAAAGCGTTGCGCGAACTCTTCGCCCCGGTGGTGATCGGTCCGAATGTGTTGATCGTCAGAGTGGAGGTTTGCGGCTGCCCGTTGATGGGCAGGCTCGTCGATTGCGAGGGATACGAGAACGAGCAGACTGGTGCGATCGTCACCAGCGGCGAGATGGAAGCGCAATACAGCGTGACACCCGCGGATGGGCCGCCAGTTGGACTGATGTATCCGTTGATCGGATTTACCGTAACCACGCCCTGGGCGCCGTTGCCGGCGGGCACGCTGGTAGGTGCCACGCTATTGGATACAGTGATGGTGAACTGCGGCGTGACCGCCAACACCGTCAACGGAAGGGGCGGAGTCGTAAAGGTGGTCGACGGTCCGGTTCCAGTGATCGAAATGCTGTACGCCACCGTGCTGGTGTCCATTTTGGTGGTGACGGTTGCGGTCGCGGTCGCCGGGGGCTTCACCGCGGCGGGGCTCACTGTGCAGACGGGCGGATCGACGATGGAACTGTCGGACGGGCTCACGTTGCAGCTCAGGTTTACCGTTCCGCTGAATCCGTTGACCGATCCGATGACGATGCTCGATGACGATGTCCCCGTGGGCGCAACCGCGACGGGATTGAACGTCGCCGCCTGCAGGGTGAACTCGGTGGTTCCCTGAGCGACGGCTGCCGGGTTGAATGCGCAGATGACGGCAATCGCCGCCATGAGGCACAAAAGGACGGTTCGCCGATGTCCGGCCGCTGGTCTCAACTTGGATTCAAACCACTCGGATCTCAACATGAAAGGGTTCGGGTTCAATAATGTTCGATTCCTGGGAGTGCAAAAACGCTGCCCGCCACTTGGCGAAACGGACCAAGCGAAGACAAGAATCGGTTCCAGGACGACGAGTCTCCTCCGGTGCTGCGGAGCGAAATCGAGGTCAGGAAACGGTGAACGTCCATACTACCATCACGATCGCTGGAAATTCTGGCGGAGAGCCGCGAGAAAAGAAAACGGCCGCCTGCAGCATAGCGAGACGGCCGTCAAAGCGTTGCTAGTTGACCGTGAGGGTGAAGGGTGCGGAATGATTTGTGCCACCTCCGGTGCCGCTCACCGTGATGTGGTAGGTACCCGGCGGGGTGCTGTTGCTGCCACAGTTTGTGCACGGTGGGGTGCTGCTTCCGCCGCACGCCGGCAGGATCAGCAATCCCGTCAGCATCAGGCCGAGGAGTACGAGGCCAAAGAGCCTCCTCCGTTTCGGACTAACTCCCGCACCAACAAGAGCAATCCCGAAGAGCGGGATGAAGAGCGCCGCGAACACCTGCGCGCGGCGGCCCATGCCTGGCGCTGACAGGCTCGCGCTTGAGGCGCCATTGGTCGATATCGTCAGATTCGAGGTCACGGCGCTGCTTCCCGGTGTGACCGAGGCGTTGGTGAAGTGGCACACGGCCTTCGCAGGCAGACCGCCGCAGGAAAGCGCGACCGCTTGCCCAAACGCGGAGTTGACTGACGAAACCGTAACCGTGACTGCCGAAGTGGTCGACCCGCTCGCGGCAGACGCGTTGCCCGGTGCCACGGCAACGGAGAAGTCCGCTAGAGCCGCTCCAACTTTGGCGATAAATCCATCGGACAAGCCACCCGCATACGCGCCACAGCAGGAAAGCGCTGACGTGACCGGGAAACCGGTCGTGCTGGCGGTGCCGCCCGCGAGGTAAGCATGGCTTGAGGAATCTACTGCCACTGCACCGATCGCGGCCTGAGTCGAGTTTCCGCTGAGGCTGTTCTCGACACCCGTGCCACCCAGATAGCTGGAGTAGACGACGAATCCCGTGTTGCTGAATTCCGTAACGAACGCGTCCGCGCTGGCGCCGTTCTGGGTTGCCTGGAAAGGAGAACCGCCCGTTGGATAGTCCGACGAGAGGGTCCGTCCGGTAACATACGCATCTCCGAAGGCATCCAGTGCGATGCCGGTGGCCTCGTCGTCGAGAGTTCCGCCGTAGTAGGTCGAGAAGATCAGCCCGGTGCCGTCTGCGCTTAGCTTCGATACGAATATGTCGTTCGCGCCCTTGAGGGTGCTCTGCGCTGCATTGGCGGTTGGGAGGTCTGTGGAGTCTGTGAGGCCGGTGATGTAGGCTTCACCCGCGGCATCGACTGCGATCCCGAGAATTGAATCCTGCGAGGATCCGCCGAAATAGGTCGAGTAGAGCCCTGCTGATCCGTCGGCCTTGATTTGCATTACGAAGGAATCGCCTCCACCTTTTCCGGTCGTCTGGAAAGCTCCGGTGGTCACGGGGAAGTCCGACGAGGCAGTGATTCCTCCGACGTACACATTGTTAGAACCATCGAGGGCCAGCCCGGTGACCAGATCGCCGTTTGTGCCGCCGAGATACGTCGAGAACGTCAGTGCGGTTCCCGCGGCGTTTAGTTTTGCGACAAATCCATCGTCTCCACCGCCAAAAGTCCCCTGAATCGGAGATGCTGTCGGGAAGTCGTCTGAATCCGTTTCGCCCCCAATGTAAGCGTTTCCAGATCCGTCGACCGCGATCGCGTTGCCCGACTCCGTCCCGGTGCCGCCAATTCGGGTTACGTAATTGGCCCCGCCGGTTGTGCTGCTGAGGGAGGCGACAAACACGTCATGCCCGCCTCCGGGCCCCAGAGTCTTTGTAGAGGGGAATGTGGCGGATGTGGTGGTTCCTACCACGTATACGGCGCTTCCGCTTACAGCGATTCCGAAAGCTGCGTCAATGCCGTCCCCGGAGATCACTGTCGTGAAATCGATCCCCGTGCCCGCGGCGTTCACTCTCGTCACGAAGGCATCTAAAGTACCGGTGTTCGAGACGGTCCCGATGTGAGCAGGGAAGTTAGGAGACGCCATCTGCCCGGTAACGTACATGTTGCCCGAGCCGTCGACGGCGATTCCGAAAATCTCATCCTCTCCACTGCCCCCGAGGTAGGTCGCGTAAGTCAGAGTCGGATCGATCACCAACTCCCGCGCCCGATCGTACGATCCCAACTGGAGCCCCACCTCGTTGCCCTTCACCAGGAACGCGGCCTCGACGATCTCGCGTTTCCCATCTTTCTCCTGGTAGGCTACCGGCTTGTGCAGCACCACGTCGCCTGCCGAGGAAGCCAGAATCAGATTGCCCGAACCATCGGTCAGCGGGTTGCGCGCGCCCTCGAACCCTAATTCAATGGCGTTGGCATCGGCGCCGGGGCGGACCCGGAAATCAAACTCGAGTTGCCGCCGCGCGCCATGAAACACCATGTCCACGCCGGGATACATGTCGCGATACTCAATTGACGCGTATTGCTTTACGCCCGTGTGCCAGTTCTTCCGATCGCTTCCCGCATAGTAGTTGACGATTCCCGGAAGCTCGCCGTCGGCCACAACATCGGGCTTCGCGTTGCCGCCGACCATGTGTATATCGATGGCGCCGGTCCGAATCTTCTCATCTGCCTGCAGCCGCGTCGCTCCGGGCTTGCGGAGCGATCGCACACCCGAGTGCTGTACAGAACTCACTGCGAACACGGCATCATTGGCCGTGAGGAAGACCGAGTATCCATTTCCGCGGGCGATGTACTTCACCTGCGGATCGGTCTGGCCCTGGTTGGCCACGAACGCCAGAGGGAGAGCGTCGAGGCTGGTCCTGATGTGGCCTTGCTGCTCCGCGCTGAGAGAAGCAACCGGAGTATTCGCCGTGCTCGATGAAGCCGCGTTCCCCGCAAAATGACGGACTTCCCTGAACCTGGCGGCGATCCCGATCGTCACAGCGGAGATTGCCACGAGACAGACAGCCGGCATCAGGAACCTGTGGGCAGATGCTTTCAACACGTCGATCCTCCTGTAAGGAAAACCCGTACTATGTTTCTTGGAATTTTGACTCGGCAGCAGATAATGGCTTTGAGATTCCCGCCCGTGCAGTGCGAACAGGATAGGCCCAAGGTCTGTATCGCCGAGTATCGAATGACCGGGAAAACTTGTCAATCCGTTCACAAAATGCAATTCCGGTGCCAGACATGGCCCAAAACGAGGGAACCGCGTCGTTGCCGGCGATTCACGGGACTGTAACAATCACCCCGGTGCAGGGCTTCGGCCCACGGCGTCGATAGCTGTGCTGCACCGCCGAGTCAAAGTAAATGGCGTCCTCGGCTTCCAGTTGGAATTCCTCGCTACCGATCCTGAGGGTTAGCGATCCCTTGAGCAGGTACAGCAATTCCACGCCAGGATGCTGATGAGGCTTGATTTTCTCCGCGGAGATGTCCTGGAAATCTGCCACGAATACGCTCATCTTGCGCTCGGTGGCCTTGTAATCCAGGCATTCAAAATAGTACGGAACATCCTGAATTCCCGGACGCTCCGGGAACCTCACGCGGTCTTCCTTCCTGACCAGACTGACGACCCGCCGCTTCCTCTCGTCGCTGAAAAAGTATTCCAACCCCACCGAGTACACCAAGGCGATGCGCAACAGAGTGGGAAGAGTGGGAAACAACTTTCCTCTCTCCAGCTTCGAAAGCAATGCCGGCGAAAGCCCCGTATGCTTGCCCAGTTCCACCAACCCCATGCTCTTGCGCAGACGCAGAGTGCGCAGTTTTTCCCCAATCGAATACCGCCCCAGGCCCTGAGAAATAGTGTCCGGAAGGTTGGCCATAGTTTCTTAACAATAAAACATTTGTTCACTGAAGTGAATCGTCGAGTTTCTGCAGAATCCTGAGTGAGGTCCGATGAAAAAGCGAAAAGGCTTCAGACCATCGCCAGAAGCGAAGAACTGAAGCCTCGGAAAACTCGAAACTTGAAACTGCCCTACTTCGGCTGCTGCTTCTTCTTGCCGAACAATCCCATGACCGTGTTGAGCGGATTCTGCTGTTGCTGGTTGCCGCCCTTCTGGCCGTTCAGTACTCCCTGCAGAATGCCGGTAGCCATGCCCTTAACGTCTGGGGTGAACTTGGGATCCGACGTCGTGCCGCTGACTCCGAACGGAACGCCCATCCCGCTCACGTCCGCCTTCATCTTGAAGGCGAGTTCATTCGCCGGACTGACGGTTCCTGCTCCGGTGAGTATGCCGACTGCGGGCACGGTCAAATTGATGTTGTTGGCTTCCGTTCCCGCCGGCGACATCTTCACGTCCGAACTGAAATTCTGGATCGTTGTGTCATTGCCGGTATTCTTTCCAGCCAGCGCTGCAATGGCTGCCAATTTCGAGCCCAGATTGAAATTCGCCAACTGCGTGTTTTCCATCTTGACCGAACCAACGCTAACCAGTTTGTCAACAGGCCCGGAACTATCGACGTCGATGTTGAGATTTCCACCTTTCAGTGTTGCCTTGGGAGGTAATACGACACCGACGGCGGGTAACATCGATTCCAGATCGTCGACCGGCATCTTGTCACCGTTTAGCTTCAAGTTCACCGAGGTGACCTTTCCGTGTGCATCGTAGGACCCGGTGAGGTGAGCCAGCGCATGTCCCATCGAGACATCCCCTTGTGTGATTCTCCCGTTTTCGCGCACCAGGTTGTGCTCGATGGCGAACTTCACATCCACTGGCCGCCCGGCAGGCGAACCCTTCTTCACGACCACGAGATTCGTCGCTTTTAGGGTGCCGGCGACCTTGGCCTGGTGGCCGTCAGAAACGACTGTGCCGTCCAGGTCCGCCATTCCGGCGATTCCCGCCGCCGGGTCGATAAATCCCGACGTTGCCAGGTTCATCTTCTGAATCGACAGCTTCGCATTCAGCGGCGTCAGAGCCGTATCGGTGCTGTTGACCGGCCCAGCGTCGCCGGTGAGTTTCAGGGTTCCGCCCGTTGGGAGGTCGGCCGACATGGAGAACGGGAATGACGAAGTGAGTGCGAGGTTTCTAATTTCGATATTAACGTTGTCGTAAACGCGTGGTGGCTCGCCCGAGCCCAGTTGCGATACGGTGAGCTTCCCATTCTTCACGTTCAGTTTGGCCACCGATAGCGCCGGACTTCCACCGGAACTCTGCTCACTCGCCGGCTTGGGCGCAGATTTCTCTGGCGCCGCCGGATTTTGCCCGCCCAGACTCGAGAAGTTCCACTTCTCGCCATTTGCCGACTTCACCAGGGTGATCTGCGGCCCATCCAGGGTGAGTTCGGTTACGTTCAGTTTTCGCGAGAAAATCAACGGAATCATCTCTACGCCGATCTTCAGCGACTTCGCTTGCACAAACGGGCCCTTGCCGAACTGCGAATCGTCGGCGATGGAGATGTTGTCGGCCGCTACTCCGCCCGACAACAGCGAGAGCGACAAGTTGCCCACCTTCACTTGTCGTCCCAGAGCCTCTGTCAGTTCCGTCTCCAGCTTCGGACGAAACGTATTTGCGTCGACGAGGAAGGGAAGCGCGATGGCGACAACAATCAAAAGCCCGATGACGATGGCCACGATCTTGAGCAGTTTCTTCATGGTTCCTGCCTCCTGCCGGAACGGCGTATTGCGGTCACACTGAAGGGGTTGGTGCGGCGAGCCAAGTGTATCACTGCGTGTCCTGTACGAGCTCAGGAGAGGGCACGGCAACGTCTTGCTTCCCGTTGCCGGAAGCCGCTGCCAACTCCTTATTGGCTTCGTCTTTCCGCCCCAAACGAAGCAGAGCCTGCCCGCGCAAGTAGTGCGCCTCGGTCCGCTGGGGAGCGATTTTGGCTGCCTTGTCGGCCTCAGCGAGCGCCGCTGCAAATTTCCCCTGCCGCTGGTAAATCTTCGCCAGTCCCAGGTGGGAACTCACCAGCCGCGATTCTCGCCGAAGAGCCTCCCGATAACTTTTCTCCGCGTTGGCGTCGTCCTGCATCTGCCAGTACACCTCGCCAAGCTGGTCATAGTTCAAAGCCTGGTCCGGTTCGATGGCGGCATCCTTCAGGAACTCTTCCTGCGCCTGCGCGAAGTCCTGCTTCCGCAGATGTGCGAGACCGAGGTTGAAATGCACGAACGGCAAGGTCGGGTTCGCCTTCGCCGCGGCCTCAAACTCCGCAATCGCCAGGTCGTATTCCTCGCGGTTGAGATGATATTTCCCGGCGAAAAGATGGTATTCCGCAGAATCATCTCCGATCTTCAGAAGTTGCGTTGACGCGCGTACGTCGATGCCCTTCTGCCCGGCCCGATGCGCCGCATTGGCCAGCACATACAGGTAAGAGAATTTGTTCGATTCCTGCGCCCACAGCGGCTCCAGCGTGCTGGTAGCATCGCTCCAGCGCTCGGCGAAAAAGTAGCACAGACCCAGCAGATATCGCGGCTGCGAAGCTTCCGGCTGCTCCCGTACTACCGACTCGAGCGGCGGAATTGCTTTCAGAAACTCGTTCTGCCGGAAGTACGCCAGCCCGAGGTTCAACCGGATTCCCGCCACCTTCGGCATCAGCTCTTTCGCCCGGTTCAGCGATTCGAGTGCTTTTCCCCACTGCCTGCGCCGCATATACACCACGCCCAGATTCGCATAGGCCGCTCCTGCCTTCGGATCGGCCTGCAGCACCTGCCGGAAGTCCCGCTCAGCCTCATCCAGCCGATTCTGGTTGAGCGCCTCCTGCCCACGCTGAAACACCGCTGCCGGATCAATTGTCTTGGCCGCTGTCGCCCGTGGCTTCGCGGCGTCGGGTGGCGCTGGTGGGGCGGCGTTTGCGCGGTTTCCCGTCAGCAGCAACAAGGCCAGGCAAATTAGGTGTGTGATCCGTGTGCTTGACAGTGGCATGACTCTCTGCTGTAGTGTCCGCCAGCGTTCACTGAAAATTCAAGCGGGCGCGAGCAACGGCATGTTTCGATCGATACGACAGAAAGCGAGATCGGCAACGTCGCAGACTTGAGACCTTGAAACTCTGAACCGTGGATCGCTGGCAGCCTAGCACCCCTGAGTCATGGTAACGATTCGTGATGTGGCGAAGGAAAGCGGATTCTCCTCGACCACCGTATCCATTGTCCTGAATAACGCGCCCCTGGCGCGGTATATCCCGCCTGCCACCAAAAAGAAGATCGAGCGCGCTGCCCAGAAGCTTGGATACCGTCCCAACCAATTCGCACGCTCCCTGCGCAGCAAACGCAGCCACACGGTCGGTGTCATGGTCTTCGACATGACCGACCCGTTCTGCACGCTGATTCTCCGCGGCATCGAGAACACGCTCTACCAGGCCTCGTACCTCCCGATTCTTACCGACGTCCATAACGAGCGCGGCCGCTTCGAACGTTATCTTGAGATGCTGCTCGACCGCCGCATTGAAGCGCTGATTGTTCTCGCGAACTGGGTGGTTCTCGATATCAACCTTCTCGCCGATCTCGAAAAGAGCAGCATCCCTACAGCCATGATCAGTTGCGAGCTGAAAACCGATTCCATCAGTTCGGTGATTGTGGACAACGAAGTCGGCGGATATCTCGCCCTCGAACACCTGTATTCCCTCGGTCATCGCAAGATCGCCTTCATCCGCGGCCCCAAGTCCATCACCGACACCTCGCCGCGCTGGAAGGGAATTCGCAACTGCGCTCGAGAGTGCGGACTCGAAATCGATCCTCGTCTGGTCATGGAAATGCCGGAGTCCCGCGATCCCGCCTCCAGTTTCGAATCCGGGCATAAACTCACCGAGGAACTTCTGCGCCAGAAGCGCCCGTTCAGCGCACTGCTCGCCTTCGACGACATGAGCGCATTTGGAGCGATTCGCGCCCTGAACCGCGCCGGCATCCGCGTGCCCGACCAGTGCTCGATCATCGGATTCGACGACGTGGCCACGTCTGCCATCTACCTGCCGTCGCTGACCACCGTGCGTCAGCCGATGGAGACCATGGGTGCCGCTGCCGTGGGAGTCGTTCTCGATGGCATCAATGCCGTGCTCGAAAAAAGGGACATCGCTGCCACGCACCGCAAAGTCGCGCCGGAGTTGGTGGTTCGCGAGTCGACTCGCAAGCTGTCCTGAGTCGAAATGGGAAACCGGAAACGTTTCCGATGTTTTTCCACAGCCGGTTGGCACGCCGAACCGCTTTTTTTCTTGACAGTACACCCGCTACAAACGCACTATTCATACGTTTTAATACCCGTCCCCGGGTCTCAAACCGCACGGGAAATCAGTGTTCGAAAAAGTGAGTGGAGCCACGAGGCTCGAAGTACGGCCAAGCCGACTGAAACCTGGCGCGGGGCACCCCCGCGCCCTATGGGGGTAGTTCACCATGAAATGTTCTCGGGTTGTATTCGGGATTTTGCTCGTCCTGATGTTCTGCGCGGCCGCCTGGGCCCAGACTGGTTCCATTACCGGCACCGTCAAAGATCCTTCCGGCGCTTCCATCGCGGGAGCCACAGTAGTCATCGCCAGCCCGGAGCGGGGCATCACCCGCACCATGCAATCCAACTCCACCGGCGATTACAACGAGTCAGGATTGCCGCAGGGAAGTTACGACATTACGGTCACCGCATCCGGGTTCAAGAAATTTCAAGCCAAGAGAGTCGTCCTGGATGTCGCGCAAAAGGCTCGTGTCGACGTAACGCTCGAAGTCGGCACGGCGACCACCGAAGTTATCGTGGAAGGAGCTGCCGTCGCGCAAGTCGAGACGCAGTCCTCCGAACTCGCCGGTGTCGTTACGGGCAAGGAGATTACGCAGCTTGAACTGAACGGACGCAACTTCTCGTCGCTGGTCACTCTGGTTCCCGGCGTAAGCAACCAGACCGGTCAGGATGAGCCGTCGGTCGGCATCAACGGCAGCGTTTCTTTCTCCATGAACGGTGGCCGCACCGAGTACAACGCGTGGGAACTCGACGGCGGCGACAACATGGATAACGGCAGCAACGGCACGCTGAACGTGTATCCCAGTATCGATGCGATTTCCGAATTCAAAGTGCTGACGTCGAACTACGGCGCGCAGTACGGCCGCAACGGTTCGGGCACGGTTGAAGTTGAGACCAAGAGCGGCACCAAGGTTTTCCACGGCGACGCCTACGAGTTCGTGCGCAATGACGCCTTCAATGCACAGAACTACACCGACATGGCTTCACATGGAGGTACCGGCCAGGTTTCGCCGTACAAGAAGAACGACTTCGGGTACACCATTGGCGGCCCGGTCTATATCCCCGGCTCCTACAACAAGAGCAAGGAAAAGACTTTCTTCTTCTGGTCGCAAGAGTGGCGCCGCGAGCGCGTTCCGTATGGTTTTAACGTGGCTGTTCCTTACAGCGCCGAGCGCAGCGGCGACTTCAGCGATCTGTGCCCGAACGTCAATAACACCGACTCCCCTTTCGCCGATTGTCCTGTCGATCCGCGCACGGGCGCACTCTTTGACGGGAGTCAAGGGCCGATTCCTGTTGACCCGGCAGCCGCGGCACTGCTGCCGCTGATTCCGGTCGGCACCAATGACATACCCGGCGCCTCGAGCTATGTCGCCAACACCACTCTGCCAACTACCTGGCGCGAGGAGTTGGTGCGTGTGGACCACAACATCAACGAACGCAATCGACTCACCTTGCGTTACATTCACGATTCCTGGAGCACGGTGGAAGGCACGACGATCTGGACGGGATCGAGCTTCCCGACGGTTCAAACCGCCTTCGACGGACCTGGCGTTAGCATGGTCGCGCGTTTGACCAGTACCCTCTCGCCTACGCTGCTCAATGAATTTGTGGCGAGCTATACGACTGACCACATCTCGTTCAAGTCGGTGGGCGCGTTCGCGCGGCCTGACAGCTTGTCGTCGCAAATGGGAGCGATCTTTAACAACGGTTTTGGCGGGAAGTTGCCCGCTGTCACCCTGAGCGGCGGGATCTACGATGGGCTCTATGAAGATCCGGACGGGATCTGGCCCGAGGGCGCTTATAACTCCAACCCGACGTACACCTACCGCGACAACTTGACCAAAACTGTCGGCCGCCACAATCTGCAATTTGGCGCCTACCTTGTCGCCGGCCAAAAGAACGAATTGAGCAGCGTGGCGGTGAATGGCTCCCTGACGTTTAATACGGCGTCATCGCTTGCCTCAGAAACCGGGAATGCTTTCGCAGACCTGCTTACGGGCAACATCGCGAGTTACACCCAGGGCAGCAACCAGCTCAAGTTCTACAACCGGTACAAGATTCTTGAACCTTACTTCCAGGACGACTGGCGCATCACCGATCGCCTCACTCTGAATCTGGGATTACGCGTAAGTTTGGAAGGCACGTACCGCGACCGGTACAAACATGCCTACAACTGGGATCCCAACGTCTACACGGCTGCCAACGCGCCTGTCATTTGCCCGCCCAGTGGAGTTGGGCCCGATGGCGAGACTCCGTGCACAACGGGAGCGCTTGCCACGGATGCCTCGAATGCGATCATCGGGAACCCATTCGATGGATTGGTGCAGTGCGGTGTCGGCGGCGTTCCCATCGGCTGCTCGAAGGGACACCTCTTCAATCCCGCTCCCCGCATCGGTTTCGCGTGGGATCCGCGGGGAAATGGCAAGACCGCGATTCGCGGCGGCTACGGACTCTTTTTCGAGCACGCCAACGGCAACGAAGCCAACACTGAGGGCATGGAGGGTCAGACCTCTCCGTTGCTGCAGAGTGAAACCCAGAACAACGTCCCCGGCTATCTGAACGTTGGCAATACGGCCCTGACCGGGGTCGCACCGACATTCCCCGCGAGTTTTCTCTCGATCCCGAATCAGGTGGTATGGCCTTACATGCAACAGTGGCACTTCGACATCCAGCATGAACTGCCCAGCCACACCGTAGTTACTGTTTCTTACGTCGGAAGCAAGGGAACTCATCTGGGGCGACAGCGGGATCTGAACCAATTGTTTCCGACGCCGGCTTCGCAGAATCCGTATCAAACCGGTCAGGCCATCACACCCTACGACTGCGCCGGAATCTCGCTCGACGATACGACCTCTGCTGCCACCGCGACGCCCGGGACCTACGTGGTCAACGGCGTGGCCGGCACCACAACCTATAACACTGGAATCACCAATGGATGGGCCACAAACCTGGCGGTTGCCTGCGGCAACGATGCCAATCCGTATCGGCCCTTCAACGGTGTCGCCACGATTACTCGCCTGGAGAACAAGGCTTCCTCCAACTATCACGCTCTCCAGATTTCCGGTCGCAAGAGCATCGGTGCACTCAGCTTCAGCCTGGCGTACACCTACAGCCACTCCATCGACGATTCGTCGGATCGCTACGACGGAAACTTCGTCAACTCGTACGACCTAACGTCGAGCCGGGCGAGTTCGAATTTCGATCAGCGGCACATGTTGAACATTGGATACGTCTACGATCTGCCGTTCTTCAAGAAGGCAGGTCTCGCTCGCACCGCGCTGGGCGGCTGGCAGTGGTCGGGTATCCTGGCGTTTTCGACGGGCACTCCTCTAAACGTCACCAATGGATCCGATATCGGCGACAACGCAGGTGTTGGGAACGGCGTCGGAACCGGTTCGTATCCCGACGTAGTGGGAAATCCGAAAGCCAATATTCCGCCACCCAGCCAGGTTACGTTGAACAGCGACGCCGGTTTCTTCTACAACCCGGCGGCGTTTGCGGTGCCTACCGGACTGACTTTTGGGAACATTGGCCGCAACTACCTGCGCAACCCGAACCGCACCAATTTCGATATGGCGCTGTTCAAGCACTTTGCCATCAAGGAGAACGTCGCGTTCGAATTTCGCTGTGAGGCGTTCAATGTCTTCAATCACAGCGAGTGGACCGGTCCCAACGGTGCGATGGGCAGCAACGGTTTCCTCGAAATCGGTGGCGCCCACCTCGCTCGCGTACTGCAGTTGGGCGCGAAGTTCCTCTTCTAGCGGTCGCCTTATTCACAAAAAACAAACCCGGCCTCGCAAGAGGCCGGGTCACTTTTTGTGGCGCAATTGCCTGAAGCTCTTTTGACTCACGTCCTAGATCCGACGGGAACCCGAACGCTCCCGCCCACTACTTCCAGCGCTCTCGACAGATCCTCAATCAGATCGTCGGCACTCTCGATGCCCACCGACAGCCGCACCATCTGCTCGGTGACGCCCATCTTCGTGCGCAATTCTTCCGAGATCATGGCATGCGACGTCAGCACTGGAATTGACACCAGCGACTCGACTCCTCCCAGACTCGTCGCCAGCGTGAATAGCCGCATCGCCTCGCTCGCCCGCCGGGCGTCGTCGCCGGTTCCGTCAACCTCGAACGTCACCATGCCGCTTCCGCCGGACATCTGCTCGAGCGCCATCGCATACTGCGGATGGCTCTTCAAGAACGGGTAGTGTACGCGCCGCACCTTTGGATGTTCTTCGAGGAACTCCGCCACGCGCAGAGCGTTCTCGTTCTGCCGCGCTACGCGCACCGCCAACGTCTTCAATCCACGAATCAGCAGCCACGCCGCATGCGGATCCATGCAGTTGCCGAGCGTCTTGCGCGTCTCGCCAATCTGCCCGATGAGTTCGCCTCGCCCGCAGACCGCGCCGCAAGTCAGGTCCGCATGCCCACTCAAGTACTTCGTTCCCGAATGCATCACCAGGTCAATTCCGTACTCTGCAGGATGCTGATTGATCGGATTGCCAAAGGTGCTGTCGATCATGCTGATCAGGCCATGCTGCTTGGCGAGCGCGGCAGTCTTCTTCATGTCCACCACGCGCAGGGCGGGATTCGTCGGAGATTCCAGATACAGCAGCTTCGTATTCTTGCGAATTGCACGCGCGTACTGCTCGTACTCGGTCGTGTCGACGAGCGTCGTTTCAATTCCCAGCTTCGGCAGCCACTCCGCGAAGAACTTCGCCACTCCTCCATAGAGCTCGCGCTGCGCGACGATGTGATCGCCGGCATTCAGCAGCGAAAGAATCGCCGTGGTAATCGCCCCCATCCCCGACGCAAAGACCAGGGCAGCCTCCGTCCCCTCAAGCGCCGCGACGGTCTGCTCGGCGAGCGTGATTGTGGGATTGCCCCATCGCGTGTAATACCGGTCTGTGGTGGTGACGCGAATCTGCTCTTCGTTGTCGGTGACCTCAAAGGTCGTGGTCTGATAAATCTCCGGCGCAACCGGGCCATTCTTCTTCGCCAGATCCGACGCACCGCGGACCGCGGCCGTTTCTGCACGACGCCTCTGTTTCATGTTTGCCTCACGCTCCAAGAGTAAAGATGCTGTCCAAGGGCTGCAAGCGGATCTGCGATGAAACTGCACGCCCTATGTAGTTCAAGCTTGTAGCGGCACCATTTATAATGCCGGATCACACCGTTATGGATTTGGGGATCAAGGGACGTACCGCTCTGGTCGCTGCGTCGAGTCAGGGAATTGGACTCGCCACAGCCGAAGCTTTCGCCGCCGAAGGGTGCCGCGTCGCCATGTGCGCGCGCAATGCTCAGACCCTACAAGCTGCAGCCGAGAAGATCCGCAAGCAGCAAGGCGCGGAGGTATTCGCCGAAGCTTTCGACGTCACCGACGCAAGCGCGGTGTCAGGTTTTGTTGCCGCCGTGGCTGCAAAGCTCGGAAGCGTCGACATCTGTGTGACGAATGCCGGAGGACCGCCGGCGAAGGGGTTCCTGGCTGCCTCGCTCGAGGACTGGCAAAAGGCGGTTGACGCCAACTTTCTCAGTACGGTGTATTTTGCCCGTGAGGTGATCCCTCACATGCAGCGCCGGAAATGGGGACGCATTGTCACCATCACCTCAATCACGACCAAGCAGCCGGTTACAGACCTCGTACTCTCGAATGCGGTTCGCGCCGCCGTCATGGGCCTGGTGAAGAGTCTGGCGAATGAGTTTGGAAAAGATGGAATCCTTGTGAACAACGTCGGGCCGGGCTTCACCGCGACCGATCGACTCAAGGATCTTGCCAAAGCTCGCGCGGCATCGAGCGGAAAACCGGAGAAAGAATTTTTCGAAATGTGGGCGGCAGAAGCTCCTGTCAAGCGCCTGGGTGAGCCGAGGGAATTGGCGGACACGATCGTGTGGCTTGCGTCCGAGCGGGCGTCGTACATCACCGGTCAAACGGTTCTGGTGGACGGCGGAATGTGCAAAGGGCTGTGAGAATAGATTGGTAGGTTTGCTCGAGGGATAACCATGCGAAATGGAATTCGTTTCGTGCTTCTGATATCGATGAGCGGTTTTTGTATGGCGCAGGCTCGGCCGTTTCCCGGCAGTGACGTTCAGCAGATCTACCAGAAACTGCTTCCGCAGATCGAGAAGATTGCGGCTTTCGACCATCACGCGCATCCCGGATACGCCGACGATCCCGATGTCGATGCCATGGCCGCTCCTCCGAATGCAAGCGAGGCGCTGCGCACCCGCGATGACAACCCGGAACTGGCTGCGGCCGCGAAGGCACTGTTCGGGTATCCCTACACCGATCTCAAGCCGGAGCACGCCAAGTGGCTGCTCGACAAGAAGACCGAGCTGAAGAAGCAGCTCACCAGCACGGCGTATTTCAATTCGATTCTCGACAAGATCAACATCGAGTCCTCCGTCGCGAACCGGGCCATGATGCCCGACTATCTCGACGCCAAACGTTTTCCCTGGGTATTTTTCGCGGACTCGTTCATGTGGCCCTTTAATAATGAGCGCGAAACCGGCAGGAATCCCGACGAGGGTGTGTTCATCCCCCTGCAAGAGAAGATGCTGCACCGCTGGATGCAACAACTGAACGTCGCGAAGTTACCGCCCAATTTCGCCGACTACCTGACATTCATCAGCCGCGTGCTCGAAGATAATTCCAGGCGCGGTGGAATCGCGATGAAATTCGAAGTGGCGTACTTCCGGCCGATGAGCTTCAGCGATCCGACGAGTTCGCAGGCGGAGGAGATCTACCAGCGTTACATCGGCGGCGGAATTCCGGCGGAGAAGGAATACCGCACATTCCAGGATTACATCTTCCGCTACCTCCTGCAGGAAGGCGGACGCTTGCACTTGCCGGTGCACATTCATACCGCAGTTGGCATCGGCGACTACTTCAATCTGTCGCAGAGCAACATCTTGACCTTGGAGAGCGTGCTGCGCGACCCGCGCTACGCGAACACTACCTTCGTGATGATTCACGGGGGATATCCGCTGGACCGCGAGGCGATCTGGCTGGCGGCGATGAAGAACGTCTACCTCGATTCGTCGTTCGGGGAACTGGCGCAGTATCCTTCGGAGTTCAAGCACACGTTGAAGATGTGGCTGGAAACTTTTCCCGACAAGATCACGTTCGGCACCGATTGTTTCCCGTACAATCAAGTGCTGGGCGCGGAAGAGAGTTATTGGCTGGGAGCGTATTCCTCCCGCACCGCGCTGGCAGCGGCGTTGGCCGAGATGATCTCGGAAGGCGAGATCACGGAATCGCGGGCGTTGGAACTAGCCCATGCCTATCTGCATGACACAGCGGTGAAGTTGTACGGCGGCAGAGTGCACTGATCGGGCGTCGGGCAGCAGGCGTCAGGCGTTAGGAACTTCAATCTCGGGGATTCAGGAATTTCCTTATGGCTAAAGGTTATTGGGTTACGTTCTATCACTCCGTAAAGAACCCTGCGGTTTTGCCCGACTATGCCAAGCTGGCAACGCCGGTGGTGAAGTCCCATGGTGGGCGATTCCTTTCGCGCGGCACCGCGGTGAAGGCGTACGAGGCCGGGAAAATGGAGCGCTCCGTGATCGTTGAGTTCGATAGCGTCCAGGATGCCATTGCCGCCTACGAGAGCCCCGAGTACAAAAAAGCAATCGAGGCCCTGGGCGAGGCTGTTCGAGATGTGCGCATCCTGGAAGGTGTCTAACCGATTCAAGCAGTCGCCAGGGAATAGAAACATGGCAACAAAAAAGAAGGCCAAAGCGAAGAGCAAAGAGAAAGTCTGGAGGCCGAAAGCAAAGGCCGCTCCACGTACGCCTGCAACAAAAAGCACGGCGACAGCGTCATTGCAGTACATTCCCTGGCACATGATCCCGCTGGAGGACCTGAATCCTCTCCTGCAACGGCAGTTTGTTTACGGGCAGGAAATCATGCTGGCTCGTGTACTGCTAAAAAAAGGATGCATCGTCCCGCTTCACAGTCATCACAATGAGCAGCTGACCTACATTGTCGAGGGTGCGCTCAAGTTCTATATCGACGGTAAAGAGATCGTCGTGAATGCGGGAGAAGTGCTGTGCATTCCATCGAACATGCCACACAAGGCCGAAGCCCTCGAAGATACCGTCGATCTTGATGTTTTCACGCCGCCCCGCGCGGATTGGATCAACAAGACCGACGACTACCTGCGGAAAGTGAAATAGATCGGGCCCATGTCTTCGGCTTCCAGTTCGGTGAGTCAACAAACATTTCGCTTTCGCTGCATTGGTTGCGGGAACGCGAGCGACGCTGCCAGTCAAGATTTTCGCTGCGGGCTGTGCGGCGATCTGCTCGAAATCACCTATCCTGCATGGAAAGAGGCGAAGCCGGACGCGGCTGCGCTGAAGCAGAAGTGGCAGCAGCGGCGGCTTTCGACGAATCCCGTGGATCTAAGCGGTGTGTGGCGTTTTCGCGATTTGCTGCCCGCGCTGGACGACGATAACCAGGCGATCACACTCAGGGAAGGCAACACTCCGCTTTACAGCTTGCCTCAGTGTGCTCGAATCACCGGCGTGACTCAACTCTTCGCCAAGCATCAAGGAATGAATCCGACAGGATCCTTCAAGGATGCCGGCATGACGGTCGCTGCGACATTCGCTCGCAAAGCCGGATTTCGCTGGGTGGCCTGCGCGTCTACCGGAAATACCTCGGCATCGATGGCCGCCTATGCCGCCCGTGGCGGGATGCGCAGCCTCGTGCTCGTGCCCGAGGGCAAGATTTCCTGGAGTAAGCTCTCGCAAGCGCTTGACTACGGCGCGGTGACCTGCCAACTTCGCACGGATTTCGATGGCTGCCTGCGACTCTTGCAGGAGCTTGTTTTGCGCGCACCAGTCTATCAACTGAACTCAATCAATCCATTCCGTCTGGAGGGTCAGAAGACGCTCGCACTCGAACTGCTGGAGCAGATGGAATGGCAGGTGCCGGACCATATTATTGTGCCGGGAGGAAACCTGGGGAACAGTTCCGCGATCGGCAAGGCTCTACTGGAGATGCGGGAACTGGGCTTGATTTCGCGCTTGCCGAAGCTATCGGTGATTCAGGCCGAGGGCGCGAACGCCTTGGTGCGGACGCTGCGGGAGGCTGGAGGCAAGCGGCTGATCAGCGTGACTGCGGAGACTCGCGCCACGGCGATCAGGATTGGCAATCCGGCATCGTGGAAGAAAGCGGCGCACGTGCTCGAAGCCACGGGCGGTGCCTGCGAGCAGGTCAGCGAATTTGAGATCGCGCAGGCCAAGGCCGAGATCGGCGCGGAGGGAATCGGCTGCGAGCCGGCGTCGGCTGTGACTCTTGCTGGTCTGAAGAAACTGGTGAAGCAGGGGTTTGTGAAACACGATGAGACGGTGGTCCTGGTGCTCACCGGGAATCTGTTGAAAGATCCCGATTTCACCATCGGTTTTCATCGCGGCGACATGTCTGGGTCCATACAAGAAGCCGAGGCTGCAGCACCATTGCGCCATCCCCCAATCGTTCTTGATGCTTCGCTGGATGAGGTGATCCGTACACTGGAGCGATTCAACTGAGTTGCTGCCCAGAGCGAGTGCACAGCTCGCGGCACATTCTATGAAGACTTCGCGATCGTCTTTCAAACTTGCTTTGCCCGCGACTTCGGCGAATCTGGGGCCGGCTTTCGACGCGGCTGCGCTGGCGATGGATTTCTTCATCAACATTGATGCCCGCACAGCCGACGAGTTTACGATTGCGGCCAAAGGGCGCGATCCGGGGATTTGCGGCAAGGTAGAGAACCACCTCATCCTGAATACTTACCGCGAAGTGCTGGGCAGCGCAGGACGCAAGGTCACTCCTCTCGCGCTTCGCGTCGACAATGACATCCCCATCGGCAAGGGCTGCGGATCGTCGGCGGCCGCCCGCCTCGCAGGAATCGCACTCGCAGTGCATTTCGGCAGACTGAAATGGAACGATGCGCACATCGTCGGTGAGGCCTCGCGGCGCGAGCATCATCCGGATAACGCTTCGGCCTGCTGGATGGGCGGACTCACCGTCGCCCGTATGTCCGGAGAGGCCGAGGCGCAAGTAGCGGTTGTCCGCCCGAAAGGGAAGTGGCCGCTATTGCTGGCGATTCCCGATCAGCCTCTCTCGACCGAAGAGGCACGTCGGGTTCTGCCAGCGCAGTACTCGCGTGCCGATGCCGTCACGAATGTGCAGAACTCCATGCTGCTGTTGGCGGGATTCACCCAGGGACGGCCGGATTTCGTCAGCGCCGCGCTCGAAGACCGCATCCACCAGCCGTATCGCGCACCTTTATGTCCGTTGCTGCCTGCTTTGCAGGAACTGAAGGGAGAGAGCGGCATCCTGGGAGCAGCGTTGAGTGGCGCGGGACCGTCCGTCCTCGTGTTCCTGAAGCCAGGTTCTTCCCCGACTGCAATTCGCAAACTGGTCGCGTCGCATATCGCGGCCAAGGGCCTGCGAGCTGAGTTACTGCCCACCTCGATTACTCTCAAGGGCGGCCGCGCCTAGGGCAATTCCTGTATTCCCCAGCCGGAGTGTGCCATCTACGCTTAGGCAATCGCTACGATAATTTCACATGTTGCCGCTCAAGCAACCTCTGTCGGATCTCTGGTGCTCTAAGCGGGGAAGTGTGCGCAGGACTTCGTTATCGAGCCGAAAGAGATTCGCAGCCGAGTGCGTGAGGATGACGAACCGTGGGTTCCGCGAAACAAGTCACCGCAGACCTGGCGATGCGCAAATCCGGAGGGAGATGCGGACCTTCCTGCAGGCTCTCGCCACTTACGCCGACCGCCTTGCGGCGGCCCCGAGGATTACGTTTGAGGAATACCATGCCAGCCTGATGGCCCTGCGCCCCAACGCCTCCCCGGCTCGACGCAATGGGCGAAGTCGTTGATCGATCCCTAACCTTCCTGAATTGGGAACAAGCCGATTCCCAGAATGAACCGCGATCGTGATGCGAACGTCGGTTTTCCGTTGATTCGGTGCTACTTGCTTCCGATACTGGCAGGTGCATAGAGTCAGCATTTCCGGACGCCGTTGTTTCTGTTCCTTGCGCGCTTTCCTTCTGACAGCCAGCTGTGCAATTTCCATTTGGACATCGCAAGGCCAGGAAGCGAAACCGAGTGCGGAGAATGTGATTTCGGCTCCTGTCGCGGATCATGCCAGGGAGCGAAACGAGTGGTTCTACCGCGGGCGGTTGGTGCGTGGCTTGCCGTCTGCCGAACTGAGGCGGCGCGCGTATCAGCAGAAGATACAGTTGCGCGCGCAGCGCCCGGCAGCGCTGCCGCGCGTTTCTTTCTCCGCCGGGTCTTGGAGGCCTCTGGGCCCGTTGCCCCTGGCGTCAGATGCCAGTGGAAATGGAACGCAGGACTATCACCAGGTTGCGGGGCGGACCACGGCGGTTGCGATCGATCCAGCGGACCCGTCGGGAAATACGGTCTACATCGGCGGAGCGCAGAGCGGGGTCTGGAAGTCGACGAACGCCGCGAATCCGGTTGCAAACAACGTTACGTGGATGCCCCTCACCGACGATCAGGCCACTCTGTCGATCGGGGCCATCGCGGTCCAGCCCGGGAATGCTGACCCAGCCAAGACGATCATCCTTGCTGCGACGGGCGAGGCGAATAACGCCAGCGACTCTTACTTTGGCCTCGGCATTCTGAGGTCTTCAGACGCCGGGAACACCTGGAGTCTGGTGTCTTCGGCGAATAGCGGCGCTCTTTCGTTTGCGGGGCTCGGTGGTATGCGAATGGCGTTTGGCACCTCCAACGGTCAAACGAACACAGTAGTCGCGGCGATGGCCGCCAGTTCAGAGGGACTGGTGGACGGCAGTGTCACGAGCGGCACGAAACCAGGACTCTACACGTCCGTGGATGCAGGCGTGAGTTGGACGTACAACGCGTTGTCGGATTCCGGCGGAGCGATCGATGCGGCATCGGCAACGTCGGTCGTTTACAACTCCGTGGCGGGGATGTTCTTCGCCGCCATTCGTTACCATGGGTTCTATTCGTCGGCGGACGGCATCAACTGGACTCGACTACCCAATCAACCCGGTGACCAGGTATTGGGTGTTGCGGCATGTCCTCCGCAGTCAAGTTCCAACAACTTCGCCTGTCCCATCTATCGGGCAGAACTTACTGCCATCCCCGGACGCAACGAGATGTATGCGTGGTACGTCAGCTTGAGTTCGAGTGGGGCGATTGTTGATCAAGGGATTTGGCAGAGCCTGAATGGTGGAGTTTCCTGGAATCTGATCTCCGAAGCCGGCATTACGAACTGCGGCGACAGCATCGGATGTGGTGTGCAGCAGGGAAACTATAACCTCGAGCTGCTGGCTATGCCCGATGGCGCTGGAACGGATCTGTATGCCGGAGGCGTCAATCTCTATAAGTGCACAATCAATGCGGCGAATCCCTGGTGTTCGGTAACTCCGTTCATCAATCTTACCCATGTATATGGATGCAGTCCGATTGCAGCTCCGTCTCACGTGCATCCCAACCAACACGCCCTCGATGCGCTGGTTCCTGGCACGGGAACCGACTCGGGGAATGCGTTGCTTTACTTCGCCAACGACGGAGGCGTGTACCGGGCGCTGGATGGGTATGCGGGGCTTACGAGCGGGTCTTGCGCCGGGATCAATCAGTTTGACGATCTCAACCAGAATCTCGGATCGATGGCACAGTTTGTCAGTTTCGCGCAGCATCCGAGCGATCCCAACACGCTGTTCGGAGGGACACAGGGCAACGGTTCTCCGGCGACGAGCCAGGCGACGACGAAAACGAGTTGGGGCAATATTCTCGGGGGCGACGGCGGGTACACCGCGCTCGATCCGACTTCCGTTACGAGCTTCTATGCCTCAAATCCGGACGTACCGCCGCAGGGGCTAGGGATCCAGCTTTGCACCAACGGAGTTGACTGCAACAACAGCGGATTTCAGTTCGTCGTCACCAGCAACACGCTTGGCGGAGACGACGGAGCCTTCTACTTTCCGTACATACTCGATCCGGGCTCTTCGACGTCGATGCTGGTTGGGACCTGTCGTGTGTGGCGGGGACCGCGGACAGGGGGAGTGTTCACAGCGCTCAGTCCGAATTTCGACACGCTGGGTTCGGGCGCCTGCGCGGGCAATGAGGTCAATCAGGTGCGCGCGCTGGCTGGGGCAGGAAGCATCGACAGCAATGGGTCGGGAACGATCTATGCGACGACCAGCGGCCTCGGTCCCGTCGAAGGGATTGGGCATTCTCCAGCGGGTGGCCGGGTTTGGGTGACCACGAATGCATCGGCGGGAACGGGCACGTTCGTGGATGTCACGGAGAGCGGACCGCAGGGCAATATCAATCCCAACCAGTTTCCGATCTCGGGCGTTGCGGTGGATCCATCCGACGCCTCCGGGAATACCGCGTACGTCACGGTGATGGGATTTACTGGCGGCGTGGGCCACGTCTGGAAGACCACCAACGCTGGAGTGAGTTGGGCGGATTTCACGGGCAATCTCCCGGACTCACCGGTCAACGCCGTCCTGGTGTACGCACCCATGATTCAGGTGTTTGTCGCAACCGACGTGGGAGTGTTTGCGAGTCCAACGTCGGCCCCGAACTGGACGGAGTTCGGGCCGAATCCCAGTACGAAGCAGGCGGGCTTCCTGCCGAACGTGGCTGTGACAGCGCTGGGCGTATTCAACCGGGGCGGACAGCAGCTCCTGCGCGCTTCAACTTATGGCAGAGGAATGTGGCAGTTCAATCTGGTGATCACGCCGGATTTCCAGTTTTCGGTTTCCAACTCGCCGCTCACGGCATTCGTGGGGCAGACGTCGTCGCTGAATGGCACAATGACGGCGGTCAACGGATACACGAGTTCCGTTGCGCTGACCTGCGCCGCGGGCGCCAGCGCTCCTCCGACTACTTGCACGCCGTCACCCTCGAGCTTTACCCCAGGCAACAAGACGCCATTCAGCGTGACCGTTGGTGGTGCCGCGGGAGACTACAACTTCAATATCACAGCCACGGGGAGCGACTCGAACCACGTTACACACACGATTCCTGTGACGTTACATCTGGTCAACTTCGGAATGACGAGCCCCTCACCGGCGAGTGTGACGGTTTCGCGCGGAACCTCATCTTCGCCGGTGAGTTTCCAGATCACGGCAGCGGGATCCTTCAATCAGAGCGTGACCGTGTCCTGCAGCCCGGCAATCCCGGGTGCTACCTGCAATCTCACTCCGGGCGACTCGGTGAATCCGCAGCCCGGATCTCCGGTGAATATGACGGCGAGCGTGACCGTGCCGGCGACGGCGAATCCAGGGATGTATCCAGTGACGCTGCAGGCATCTACCAGCGGTGCGTCGTCGCCGCTGACAACATCCTTCAATCTCGCGGTCACGGCCAATCCAGATTTCATTCTGAGTGAGCCCATCTCATTTCCCGCGATCAACCTCGGGAGCAGTGGAACGAATGGGCCGATCTCGATTGCGGCGCAGGACGGATTCAGCGGGGTCGTTGCGCTGAGTTGTCTGAGCACGTACGGAACCGGGAGTTGTAGTTTCTCTCCAAACTCGGTGAGCACCTTTCCCGCGACTGCGACGCTCACGATCAACGGGAATTCGTTCACGACTGCAGGCGCTTATACGCTGACGATCACGGCAAGCTCCGGATCGACGATGCACACGCTCGATGTGCCATTTACTGTTGGGGACTATTCCGTATCGGCCATCCAGCCGTTTTCAGTGAGTCCGGGCGGCCGGGCAACGGCGAGTCTGCAATTGAGTTCCTCATTCTCCTATGCGGGAAAGATCAATGCCACCTGCGATGTGAGCACGCTGCCGGGAGCGACCTGCGTCCTCACTCCGGCGAATCCAATCACAATCTCGAGTGGCGGCTCGACGAATCTCACCGCTACCATTAGTGTTCCCAACAATGCCGGAGTGGGTCAATACAACATCCGAATCAATACCCAGGACACAAGTGGGGCGCCCAGTCACAGCGCAGTAGTTTCCCTGACAGTAGTGCAGGACTTCCTGGTCACTTGCTCGACCGGCAGCCAAACAGTCACCGCCGGGCAGACCAGCGGGCCCTACGCCTTGAGGGTGCAGCCCGTGGGATCGGCATTCAACGCTGCGGTAAGCCTTGCGTGCACGGCTGGATTGCCCGCGGGCGCGCAGTGCATCTTCAGTCCTTCAACTCCTGTGACGCCTGCCGATTCTGGAGTCGACGTTGTGATGAACATCTCGACGAAGGCGGCCAGTGCCGTCTCGGCAGGGCGGTCTCGTTTTGCCGGACTCTGGCTGCCACTCGCTGCCGTAGCCTTTGCGGCGGGTACCCTCCGCAGAAAGCACGTGCTGCGAATCTATGCGGCTTGCTGCGTTCTTAGCTTGGCGGCGATCTTGCTTGTGTCGTGTGCCGGCGTCAGTAACAGCCAGAGCGGAGGACAACGCCCTCCTCCCGCAACGTACCACATCACTGTGACCGGTGCTTCTTCAGGAACTCCTCCTGATTCCGGTCAAAGCACAACCGTGATTCTCGTCGTAAACTGAAAGGCTTTAGGAACTGAAGTTTCGCGTCTGCGCATATACGACGAGGACGCCCGCATGACAGATTCTCGCTATGACGTAATCATCATCGGTGGCGGCGCCGTCGGACTCGGTGTTGCGCTTGAGATTACCCGCCGATTTCCCCGTCAAAAGCTGCTTATGGTGGAGAAGGAAGAGAAGGTCGCATGCCACCAGAGCGGACACAATAGCGGGGTCATTCATTCCGGTGTCTACTACAAGCCCGGCTCACTGAAGGCGCGGCTTTGTGTAACGGGAGCGGCGGCGATGGTTGAGTTCTGCCGCGAGCATGGAATCCCACACAAGGTTTGTGGAAAAGTAATCGTTGCCACCAGCGAAGAAGAGTTGGTTCCCCTGGAGGAATTGCGTCGGCGTGGCGAAGCCAATGGCCTGGCTGGTCTTCGCATGATCGGGCCCGAGGAGTTGCGCGAGATCGAGCCGCACACGTCCGGTGTGCGTGCGCTAGTTGTGCCTTCCACCGGAGTGACGGACTATGCGGTCGTCTGCGAGAAATACGCAGAATTGATCGTCGCAAGCGGCGGGACAGTGCTCACGTCCGCTGCTGTGAAAGGGATTCGTCGGTCATCCGAAGAGATTGTCATTGAAACCAGGAAAGGGGCATTCTCGGCCGGAGCCCTCATCAACTGTGCCGGGCTTTACAGCGATCGCATCGCCCGCATGGCTGGCGATGATCCGGGAATCATCATCGTTCCGTTCCGCGGCGAGTACTACGATCTGACTCCGGAGCGCGCTTCGCTGGTTCGCTGGCTGATTTATCCGGTGCCAGATCCGCGCTTTCCATTCCTGGGCGTGCATTTCACGCGACGGATCACCGGCAGAGTCGATGCAGGTCCGAATGCGGTCCTCGCCCTGGCGCGGGAGGGGTATCGGCACAGCGATATCGACGCGCGCGATATTGCGTCGTCGCTCGCATATCCAGGATTCTGGAAGATGGCCGCCCGGCATTGGCGCAACGGGTTGGGAGAGTGGCACCGCTCATTGTCGAAATCGGCTTTCGTGCGCGCCCTGCAGCGTTTGCTGCCTGAAATCAAGAGCGAGGATCTGGTTCCTGGCGGATCCGGTGTACGAGCGCAGGCTTTGAAACCGGACGGCGCTCTAGTCGATGATTTCCAATTTGTTCCGTCAGGAAAAGTGCTTCATGTTCTCAATGTTCCCTCGCCGGCAGCGACTGCCTCGCTGATGATTGGCAAATCCATTGTGGAGACTGCAGCCGCGAGTCTGGGTCTCCACTGATCGGGACCTGCAGGGTGGAGCCGCCTAGAAAAAAATCCAATCGTTCCCAACAGAAAAGAAGTGCGCAAGATTTGCGTGGACTCGTGTTAGCGTGGTTCGCGTTGGGGAAGCGGCGCCGCCAGTGGCCTTCGGAGTTGTGAATGAGAGCATGCCTGAACGTCAGATGTGTCGCCTTTGGTCACCTGGTCTATTCAGTTGCGACTCGTTGTCCGTTTTGCCGCTGGGATCTCCGGAGCATCCTCCCCGCGAGCGAGGTCTCGAGTGCGGTTAAGACACCAAAGCACGTTCCTGCCGCGAACTAGTCTCCGTTTCGGTCACTGCGTTACCTCCCGATGTCTTCATTCCACAAATCGGGATGTTCGCGTATGAAATCACGCATGAGTACGATGCATTCCGGATCCTGCATCACGTCCACCTCTACACCGTGCTGCCGAAATATATCCTCCGCACCCATGAAGTTGTGATTCTCGCCGATCACGACGCGCGGGATTTTGTAGAGCAGCGCTGTCCCCGTACACATCACGCAGGGACTCAGCGTACTGACCAAAGTCAGATGGGACCAATCGCGGCGCCGTCCGGCATTCCGGATACAGACCACTTCGGCGTGGGCGGTGGGATCACCCGTCTGGACACGCAGGTTGTGACCGCGCGCCAGGATCAGGCCATTCCGGTCAGCAAGGACGGAGCCGATCGGAAGCCCACCTTGACTCAGTCCAATTCGCGCTTGCTCCATAGCTTCGCGTAAGAGACGTTGCGGGTCCATATATCCTCGTTCACGGCATTCGCGGAACTCTGTACAACTGCAGGGTACGATGACACAGGATCATGCGCTGCCGGTGATTTTCATTTCAGCCAGCCTGGCACAATAGTGCCATTACCCCTCCCCAACCGTGTAATTGACCCTGAACCTTAGTGGGGGTGATCCTGAGCCAAGCCGGAGTAGACGATAAACGCAATCGGCGTTACATCTGCGCGTGTGGGTGCGCAAGTCAAGTCGAGTGCGGTTCTCGAGCAAGTGATCGAGGGGCCGGATCCGTTGTTCCTCCCGGCCGATTGGTTGCGAAGAGAAAGTGCAAGAACGGGGACATTAGTTCGCACAAGACGTCATCGACGAAGTGGGGAAATCGAAACGTGCTGAGCGAAAGAGCAAGGTCCGTGAGGCACTTCGCGCTGTTTGCGGAAGTGACGCCCATCGAGTTCGAACTCATCATCGCGGCTTCGCGGGAGAAGCGATATTCCCGCCGCGAGACGATCTATACGGAAGGGGAATCGGTCCGGCAGGTCACGATGCTGGTGTCGGGCTTCGTCAAAGTCACCCAGATGGGGCTGAACGGAGACGAGGTAATCCTGCGACTGAATGGGCCCGGCGAGATCGTAGGGTCCTACCGAGTCTGTACCAACTGCATCCATTGTTCCACCGCCCAAACGGTGCAGCCTTGTATCGCGTTGGTGTGGGACGCCGTCGCTTTCGAAAAACTGCTGGCTCGAATTCCGGCGTTTCGCAGGAATACGGTGCGGGCGCTGGAAGAACGTTTGAGGGAGATGGAACAACGCTTCCGTGAGGTTTCCACCGAGAGAGTGGGCTCACGACTCAGCAATGAACTGGTTCGTATTTCAGAGCGGCTTCGCCGTATTCCGGACAACGGACATCTTGAGATCACGCTCTCGCGCGCTGAGCTGGCGCAGCTGACGGGCACCACTTTGTTCACCGTGAGCCGTCTTCTGTGCTACTGGCAAACACTGGGAATCGTCAAGATTCGGCGCGAATCGGTGCTGGTCCAGGATTTCAACGCGCTGACGCAGATTTCCCAAAACCTCGACGACCAGCGCGTCCCTGCCTGATCCCGTTGCTCTCAGAGTCCAAATTGCCGCGCTGATCTTGTACTGTGCGCCTACTCAATCGATGGCGCAGTTTACTATCCCATATTCTGTTCCTGTGGCATGCATGCCGTAAGGGCAGGGATCGGCGGCAGTTTCGGAACGAGACCTCGCCCTCTCGTCTGACCGGATGGATAGCTTCTGTTCTTCAGGCGTGGCTTTTACCGGACGAATCACGGTGCTGGTGGTGACGGTGCTCGGAATTTGAGGCGGTGCCTTCGACGGCTCAGGCTTTACTGGAGCGGCCGACGGAGTGACAGCGTGCTGTGGCGTCGTAGCCCCAGGCTTAGGGGATACTGTCTGCTCCATCGCGCCAGGAACGCGGGGCGTGGTGACGTTCTGTCTCGGGTCGGAGTGTCCGACGGTCACGGAATTTCCTCGCCCTAGGTCAACCAATCGCAAGTTCTCGTCCGTCACCTCCTGGGCGCGCACGATGTGTGGAGTGATTGCGAATACGATTTCGTTCTCTCTCCGCTCTTTGTCTTCTTGCCCGAAGAGGTATTTCAGAATCGGTACCCTGGTGAGCCAGGGATATCCGCTGAGCGAGTGTGTTTCCGTGTCTTCGAGGATGCCGCCAACGAGGTTGACCTCTCCGTCCTGCAAGCGAGTCTCGTGTTCGATGCGGCGCTGCCCGATGATTGGCTGGCTGATGCCCCCGATATTCTGCGTTCCACTCACAGAGGAGACTTCCAGCGTCATTTTGAGCGTGACTTCGTGATCGGAGTGGATGTGAGGCGTGATATCGATGTTGACGCCCACATCGAGATACTGGAATTGTGTATTGACCAGAGCGCTGACACCACCACCGCCCGCCGCCGCTCCGAAAGAGCCGGTGGCAACGGGAACGCGGTCTCCGATCTTCAATGTGGCTTTCTCGTTGTCGAGGGCGCGGATCTCGGGGTTCTGGATCAACTTCGTATCGCTGTCACTCATGAGGTAGGTCATCGACGCGCCGGGAATGCTCACCTGAAAATTTGTGGCATTCAGCGAGCCGAGAGAATTGAGTGTCAATGATCCGCCGGAACCTCCGCCGGAACCTCCGCTAGTCCCCGGAACCAGAGAGATGCTGGAGGAGGTCGGCGGGCTGACGCCAAGATTACGAATCCGGTCGCGGCTCACCTGTAGCACTGCGATGTCGATGACCACTTCAGGTTTTGGCTTGTCGATGTCGGTCAGCAGCTTCTGCGCCAGCACCATCTGATCGGTCGTGCCACGCAGTACGAGCGCATTCTGCTTGGGGATCAGTTGAATACGAGTCAGGTCAAGGATCCCCTTCAGCGTGCTGGCCGCCTCCTGCAGTTCGGTGGCATTGGAGACGTTGTGCAGATAGAACGTCTTCATGACGGAGTCCTGCATTTCTTTCCGCTTGGACGTCGTGTCGGCGGCTACCAGGATGGTGTTGCTCGAGATGGGCTCCCAGAATGTCTTGGTCTGAAGCGCCACCGTATTCAGCGCCTCGCGGAGGGTCACGTCATTCAGTTCGACCGTGATCTTCTGAGCTTTGTAGTCCTGATCGAACAGGACATTGATCCCTGCCAGCTTACCAATGGTCTTGTAGACCATAGTGGCCGTTTCGGTGAGGCGCAGGTTAATCAGGGTATTCGACAGCGGTCGCAGTTCGACTGGGCCGGCGGCTTCCTGCGCAGCTTTATCGATGGCAAGAGGAGGCTTGGGGGCTTCTTCAGTGCGAGCCTGTTTTTTGATCAGATCCTCGGTACGGAGGGCCTCCCCTTTCGCAGTGAAGTTGGTGGGATCGATTTCCGCTGCACGCTTGAACTCGAGATCCGCTTCCTGCAACTTGCCTTTTTCGCGCAACTGCTGGCCCAGACGGATGTGCTCAACCGCGGCATAGAAACGCAAGCGAGTGAAAGCGGTGAAGTATCGAGCGTCTTTGGGTTTCAGCGAGTGGGCTTCGCTGTATGACTGGAAGGCCTCATCATATCTGTTTTTGGCCTCAGCCCTGATCCCGCGTTTGAAGGCTGCGTTTGCCTGATCGGCGTGTCCTGCCACGGCAAGTGACAGGACGAGGATGAGAGGTCCCAGGAGTCGCCCGCTATTCATGTTCGTTTACCGGCTCGCGTGCAGATTGAGTGCCACCAACGCGTGCGCGCGGCCCTCGCACTTGAGATGGACTTCGGGGGAGCCAATCGGAATTCGCGATGCGTGCCACTCGGACATCCAGACTCGCACCCTCGAATCCACAGTACTGATAAACCAGGCTTCTGCTGGGTTGTTTGATACAGCGCAAAGACCGGGCGACCTGACGAAATATTTTCGTGCGATCCGATCTTGGGCCTCGGAATTCGCCCCACCGAAAAATCGGCACGGCTCCTCCGTATTTCTGTGGAGTGGTGAAAGAAACATATCCAGTAGAACGGAAAGGGTTAGCGCGGACGCGAATTCTGCTCTCGCGTCAAGAAATGAAGATGCGAGGACTGAGAAAGACAGTGCGCGTCGTCCGTCGCCTCAAAAAAAATACATTCATATTTGGCCCGCCGCAAAGATCGAATTTCAAGCGCCTGTAGTGTTTTGCCCACGAGTCTGGGGGAGTACCACGGTGCGGTCGTAACGACGCTGGCGCGGAATCTGACGCGCAGGTGCTCGGAACAGTGGCCGCCGTGGCGCGAACGCTTAACGGCCAGTCCTAAACCGGCGCAGGGATGCGTCCACAAAGTCCTGAAGGAGGCTGCACGGTTATGAGTCAGCGGTCCAGAGTTTGGTTGCCCATCCTTATTGTCTGTTTTGCGACATTCACCGCGACCGGACAATCCTTCCGGGTGCAGTGTCCGGCGAGCACGATCACTCATCCAGCGGCAGACAACAGCCTGGAACCCGGTTACTCCACTGCCACACAGTTCACATCTTGCACGCCTGGTTCGCCGATACCCGGATCGACCGTCATCTGTCCGGCCTCGGGTGTCTATCCGAGCAATCCGAATGGCGCCATCAAGTGCCAGCAGATTTCCGGCGGCGACGGCTACGCGACGATGGCTGACGGTACGCAGACCTATATGTTTTCGTTCGGGCCACTCTCTGGACTAGCGGATATCGCTAAAGGCTTGCCCGGTACCGAACCGCCCGACGTTTTCAATACGGTCTACCAGGGAACCTTGCAGCCCGGTGATCCGGCAACCACCGACGGAGCGAGCGATGGGGCAGGATACAGCGTTGGGAATCTGGCGAAGTTTGGCTACAACGGGGCGGTAGGTCTGGCCGGCGACCCAGCAGTCCCGGTTGGAGTCTCGGGCGGCGCGGTGGCTCTTGCGACCATTACGGGCGGCCTGGTTACGGGCGTGACCATCACCAACGGAGGAAGCGGATACCTTGGCCCGCCATCGATCACCTTCAGCCCTGCACCTGCCGGAGGCCAGACCGCTCTCGGCACCGCGACGGTGACCAACGGCCAGTTGACCGCTATCGAAGTTACTTTCACAGGCGCAGGGTACATCACGGCGCCGACTATCACGATCGGTCCAGCCTCGAACCAATGCACCACGGTTAATCCTCCGCCACCCCAGTGTCTGACCGGGCATGTTGATCCCCGTCAGCTCATGGATATCGGCGTAATGAACGGCAATATTCCCGCACCGTTGATGGCGATCGATGAAGACGACGAGTTCTTCCTGACGCTGTCGAACGTCGGCATGATCATGCGGCCCGACTTGTTCGAGCAACACACGGTCCACTTCCACGGATATCCCAACGCATCCTCGTTCTACGACGGTGTTCCAGATGCGTCGGTTGCGATCAACATCGGCGGCAGCTTCACCTATTACTACCTGGCGCCGGATGCCGGCACGTATTTCTGGCACTGCCACATTACTCCACCCGAACACCTGCAAATGGGCATGGTGGGGCAGTTGTTCGTCCGGCCGCGGCAGAACCGCTGGAGCGGCGATCTTTTCGCGGGCCTGCAGCAGCAGGAACTCGATCCGCGCACGAAATGCAACTCCGGCGACATTCTCTGCAGCAATCCTCTGCCTGCGGCGCCAACCGGCAAGAGCAACGATGGCACAAAGAAGTACGCCTACAACGATGGCGATGGTTCAACCGCGTACGACGTCGAGTATCCGCTGCAGATTCACGGTTTCGATCCGAACTTCCATTTCGTGGGCATGACCTTCAACCCGGAAGGTTTTGCGGACATGAAAGACAAGTACTTCCTGCTGAACGGGCGCAGCTATCCAGACACCGTGACGCAAGCCGCGCAGACGACCATGTCGGCTGACGGTGCGATGCATTACTCGCAGCCGCTGAATGCCGTGATCAACATTCCCGCCGGTGGAAGGGCGCTGCTGCGCATTTCCGATCTGGATGTCTCCGAGTATCAGACGCTGGCGTCGCTGGGAATTCCGATGACGGTCGTCGGATACAACGCCAAGTTGCTGCGCGATCAGGCCGGCAACAACATGTACTACAACACGAATTCGATCACGCTCGGGGGCGGCGAATCGCTGGATGTGATTCTCGATGCCAGCAACACCTCGCTCTATCCCAGCGGTAGCGTTTTCTATCTCTACACCCCGAATCTCGACCACCTGTCAAACGACGCGGAGAACTTCGGCGGATTGATGACCGAAGTCCACATTAACTAGGAGAGCAGCGATGAGGTCGATGCATATGAAGAACACGATCTGGAAGGCACAACTGGCGATCGCGTTGATGGCAGTGGCGATTTGCCTTGCTCCCTTGGCGAACGCTGCAGCTCCTGGAATCACCGGTCCGAATTTCGTCCTCACGGCCGAGGCCGCGTACATTACGCAGCCTGACGGGCGGGCGATCTATTCGTGGGGCTACGGTTGCAAAGGATCTCCATCTGGATATGCTCCGCAGACCATGTCGGGCGCCTTCTGCAACACCATGCAGATTCCGGGGCCGACATTGATCGTGACGGAAGGGCAGACGGTGCAGGTCACGCTGAACAACAATCTCCCGTCCTCCGCCGGAAATACGTCGATTCTCTTTCCGGGATTCACTGTTACCTCGACTGGCGGAGTTCCCGGATTGCTGACGCAAGAAGCAGCCCCGGGTGGGACCGTGATGTACTCCTTTACCGCCGGCTCTCCTGGCACCCGAGCCTACTACAGCGGAACTCAGGGCGACCTGCAGGTCGAGATGGGATTGTACGGCGCCATCATCGTATTGCCCTCTTCGCCCGTGGACTGCAACTCGACCAACCCACCTCGCACCAACCTGTATCACGTCATGGATTACGCGACGACCAACGGAATCCAGGGTGCTCCGGAAAAGGACTTTCGGCTGGCAACCTCCGCCTACGATCACGCCAAGACCTGCTACGACCGTGAGTATCTCTTCCAATTCTCGGAAATCGACCCGAACATTCACACGCAGGCGGCAGCCCAGGTTTCCGATACAGCCGGATGCACCGCTGGTTCCGCTGGCTGCAGTCTGAATGTGCCAACCGAGCCGTATCACCCGGCGTACTTCATGATCAACGGACGCTCCATGCCCGATGACATGGATCCGAACTATGCGCAGCAGTATCCGCACCAGCCCTACAACGGCGACCCGCACATGCATCCTGGTGAACTGGTGCTGCTGCGGATCATCGGGCAGGGAAGATGGCAGCATCCGTTCCACGAGCACGGCAACCATGTGCGCATTCTGGGACGAGACGGGAACTTGATTCTCAGCCAGGGCGATTCCACCAGCCTCGCAGGACCGCTGTTCTTCACGACGACGACGACGCCTGGTTTGGCGATGGATGGAATCTTCTACTGGACCGCAAAAGGTCTCAACTGGGATGCCTACGGCCACAATCCCAGTTCCAAGGACGGCAACGCGACTATAGCCTGCAGTCCAGACGCGAACGGCTACAACACGGGTTCGGCAGCCTATGCGCAGATCAATTACTACGAGTGGTGCCAGGACCACGATAAGCCGCTGCAGGTGGCACCGTTCGGCGACGTCGCAGGCGGAGGCCCCGCGACGCTTCCCGATCCGAACATCTTCACCAACGGTCCGTGGTTCGGTGGCAGTCCGTATCTGGGTCCCGATGCGACGATACGGGCGACCGGCTGCATGGCGGGCAGCGATCCCCAGACCAACTCCCCGAACTGCGGTACCTCGGGAACGACACCACCCTCAGGCACGATCGCCAATCCTCCCAGCACGGAAGCTGGATTCGCTTTTATGTGGCACTCGCACAACGAACGCGAAATCACCACCAACAACATGTTCCCGGGCGGAATGCTGATGATGATGCTGGTCGATTCCCGGGAATTTGTGATCGACGAGACTAATTAGTCAGAGGAGCAGAGCAATGCGACGCAGCCACCTCAAGAAGAGCTTCACTACTACGATTATCGAAATACTTGTTCTTCTCCTTGGAGCGACTCTGGCCAATGCCCAGCAGCAGGTGAATCTGTCTGCCGGGCCCGCGACAGCCACTCTGCCTGACGGCACAGTGGTGCCGATGTGGGGATACAGCTGCGGAACTCCGGTATCGGGATCGACGGCCGCATGCGGAATCCTCAGCAAGGCTCCGACCGGGTGGTCGCCGGTGCTGATTACGGTGCCGACGGGCCAGGACCTGCAGATCAATCTGACGAATAACCTGTCGTTTACCGCACCGGACAACAGTACCAACAGTGTCCCGACCTCCATCGTCATCGTTGGCCAGTTGGGTGGCGGGCTGGGAACAGTTGGAAGTGGCTGCAGCGGTGGTGCGACGTGTGCTGCGAGTCCCGCGCACCCGGCACAGCCGACGACCTGGCCCATTGCGGACACGGGCCCGATGTTTACGCCTCCGCCGCAAGGCGGTCGAATTCAGTCGTTCTCAACCGAAGTCACAGCCGGAAGCACGACCTCGTTGACGTGGAAAGCACCGCGTCCCGGCACCTACCTGCTGGAATCCGGAACGCATCCTTCGATTCAGGGTCCGATGGGCCTCTACGGAATCGTAGTTGTAACCGGTGCTCCCGCGAGTGGACAGCCGGGAACGGCCTACCCAAGCGTTACCTACAACGCCGAAGTTCCGATGCTGTTCAGTGAAATCGACCCGGTGCAGAACAACGCTGTGGATAAGGCGGTAAGGATCTCCGGTTTCGTAGAAAACGCAACCAACGCAGTGGTTCTGAAGCCCGGGCCAGTGGTGTCGCTGAATCTGATCAGCGGCGGATCAGGGTACACGAGTGCACCCACCGTTATCTTTTCGCCCAATCCTTCCGGCGCTTCCGCGACGGCAACCATCGACACCGACTCGACAAGTCCGACCTATCAGCAAGTGACTGGGTTGACCCTTGTGTCGGGTGGCAACGGATTTACATCGGATCCGGCGATTAGTTTCAGTGGTGGAGGAGGAGGCACCGGGGCTCAAGCTGCTGCTTCTTTGGCCTTAGGGAATGCGACCGCCCAGTGCTCCGGCGGCGCGGGCGCCTGCTATCCACCGGCGGTGAATTACACGCCCTTGTACTACCTGATCAACGGACAAGCGTTCGACAAGACGCAGGGTGGCAACTCGCTGTTCGCAGTGACCGAGGGCACGAACACCAGCAACGTGAGCGGAGCCGTGCTGGTCCGCCTGGTCAATGCCGGTTTGCGCATGCACGTGCCGTCGATCGTGGGCGCACAAACTGGGACGTCGAATGCGCCGGGCTTTTCGTTGATCGCGGAAGATGGCAACCCCCTGCCGGGCATTCCCCGCGTCCAGAGCGAAGTCTTCATGGCTGCCGGCAAGACGTATGACGTGATGTTGAATGCGCCCGCCGGAGGAAACGCCCTCCCCATTTTTGACCGCGAACTGAGTTTGTCTTCCATGTCCACGTCGCGCGACGCGGGCATGTTGGCGTACATCAGCATCAATGGTTCGGGACTGCCCGGTGCGGGATCGCTCGGCACAGCCCAGGCGAACCCCGACACCTACAACTCAGTCGTGGCGGGCAACACGCTCATTATTTCCGATGTATCCAAAGGCGTAATCGCCAACGACGTCAACATATTTGGAGTGCAAGTGTCGGCTCAACCCACGCAAGGTACGTTGACCTTGGCGTCAAACGGAACCTTCACGTACGTTCCGAACAGCGGATGGAGCGGAAGTGACTTGTTCCAGTATTGCGGGAACGGCGCCACCTCGGGGCAGGCCTGCGCCAAAGTGACCTTGGGCGCAGCGCCAAAGGAATTGGCCGGCGGGATCGTTCTCAACAACATCACATACACGTCGAATGTAGCGACGACACTCAGCATCAAGCCGCCAGGAATTCTGTCGGTGGACAACGATCAGGCCGGGTACCCCCTGACCGTAGTGACGTCGGGTTCTCATGCTCCGGCGCCCTCGGCTGGGTTGACCGTGTCCGTAGATAAGAGCGGTGGCTTTACGGCGTCTGTCGCTGCAGCGGGCAACTATACGTTCACCTACTACGCGCAGAACTCACAAGGCACGGTTAGCACTTCCGCTGCGACCGTCACTCTGGTCTTTCCGCAACCAAGCAATTTGGCGGTGAAGGTTGTCGATCCGAACAACAAGAACGCGCCGATCACCGACTACCGCTGGATCATTGAAGAAGATCGCACGTTTTACATCGATCCGAACCACACGACGACAACCACGTCGGGGGTCAGTCCAGTTTTTGGCGTCAACTTCCACACGAGCTACATGCCGGTTGTAGCTACTGGTTGCATGGGGACGCTGGCCTGCGAATCCGGCCAGACTCTGCTCGGGCAGTCCGCCGTGTGCGACGAAGGGAACGGGATTTGCCGCACCGATGCGTCGCAGCAGACGCCGCTTGATCCTTCGCAGGTTCACCTCGACCCGACGAAGCGGTACTACATCTCCGTTTTGCCGGGTGATGCAGCCAATCCATTCAACGCGGGAAACGGGTCGGCTTGCTTGCTGGTGACCGATCCGAATTACGATCCGACACAGTGCGGTCACGGGATGGGCGGCGCTCCCATCGCAGCGGGTCAAGGCTCGGTCACGGTGCTGGTTGAACCCACGCCCTTCCAGACCGCGAAGCTTTCTGTTTTCGTCTTCGAAGACGATTTTCCGCTCAACGGCGAGCAGGACGCAGCCGGCGGCGTCGACGTCCTGGCGACGAACGAACCGGGGCTGGGCGGCTTCAACATTACGCTGTTTGACGACGCGGGCGGTACCGGAGACGCGACCGGGCAGATGACCTACGACATGTTCAACATGCCGCTGAGCAACAGTCTGGATGGAACTATCGATCCAGCCACAGGACTGAATGCCTGTCCGATCTCGCAGCAGGCCGCCGGGATTACCGGCACGATTGTGACTTGCCCGAGATATGAGGCTGACGGAGTAACGCTTTCTCCACTGGCGGGCCAGGCGGTGGTGGCCAACATGATGCCGGGTCGCTACGGCGTTGTTGCCACGCCCAGTGCGGACCGAATCGCGGTTGGCGAAGAATGGCTGCAGACCAACACTCTCGACGGACAGAAAGCCCATGACTCCTTCCTGCGCGTTGGCGAGCCCGCCTACTTCCAGGAGTTCGGACCAGCCGGGTATCACGTCGCGATCGGCTTTGCCAATCCCAAGATCATCAACGGCCGATTGGCGAGCATCTGCAACGGTTCCGACATCAATCTCACGGGTACAAACTGCACCAACACCGTGAAAGGCCTGGTCACCACTGAACGTATGAGCCGCACACCTGACCAGAGACTGTACAGCAGTGGCGACAACAGCAGCTTCTCCTTTACGCAGTGCTACATCAGCGTGGGCGATCCGGACGGCGAAGATTTCGCCTTTACCAAGTGCGCCAGCGATGGCTCCTTCAGCCTGAGCGGCCTCCCGGACGGAACTTGGAGAGTTACCGTTTTCGATCAGTGGAACGACATGCTGGTCGACGGATTGTCGACGCCCGTGGCCTTGGCCGCGGGAAGCACGGTCGACCTGGGGCAAATCGGCACCAACCAGTGGCAAGCCAACATCTACACATCGACATTTTTTGACCAGAACGGAAACGGCGTTCGCGACGCGAACGAACCAGGGCTCGCACTGGTCCCGACGAATATCCGTTTCCGCGATGGCAGTTTCTCGAACTTCAACAACACCGACCTGAACGGCAATGCCGGCTTCAACGAAGTGTTCCCGCTGTTCAACTGGTACGTGATCGAAACCGACTCGACCCGCTACAGAAATACCGGCACGCATGTGGTGTATGACGCGGGCGGTCCGGCAGACGGCTCTTCCGCGTGCCTCTCGGGCACCACGGCCCCGTGCGGTAGTTCGAATATCGGTAACATGATGGCCAATACCCACGAGTCGCTGCCCGTACCTGGCCCGCTGCACTTCCCAGGCGCCGTGTACTGCAACGACGCCGACTGCACCAATCAGTCCATCAAAGACGGACCGAACTCCACCAGTACGCCGACGTCTACTGGCCGCATCGATCCGCCGTGGGTAGTGAGCGAGGGCTGGCAGGGTTTTTCGGGTCAGAACTCGTTCCTGGAGTTTGGCAAGACTCCGTTCCAGCCGGGAGAGAACGGCGGAGTCCATGGACACGTGGTTTATGCCTCGACGCGTCCGTTTGACGACCCGACTCTGCTGCTGCAAAACAGCTGGGCACCTCTCGTGCCGAATGTCACTGTGAATCTGTATCAGGAAGGAACCGCTCCCGACGGCACGACGTCTCTGACGCTGATCGACACTACCAAGACCAGCAGCTGGGATGACTGGGCGCAAGGGTTCCGCGCCGATGGTGTTCCGAACATGAATTGTCCTGGACAGGGGAAGGACACCGGGGCCAACGCGGACCTGTTCTACTTCTCGCTCTTCAATCAGCCCCAGTGGCTCGATTACTACAACAACGTTCTGCACGGCACAGCAACGTCACCCACAGCGCTGCCGAACAATTCCCAGTTCAAGTGCTATGACGGCATGCACAACTGGAACCAGTTGCAGCCTGCTCCCTATGACGGGATGTATAAGTTCCCCAGCATCGCAGGGCGGGATACGGCTACGGGCAAGCCCGTGGGCGGAACCAACGCTAATGTTGCCGGAACCTTCTGCTCGACTTGCGTGGCGAATCCGGTCGACGGCGAACCGATGTTGCCGGCGGGCAAGTACGTGGTTGAGGTTGTCGTTCCGCCGGGCTACGACCTGGTCAAGGAAGAAGACAAGAACATTCTGATTGGCGACAACTACATCGCCCCAGTCACGCAGCAGTTCGGGGGACTAGGCAGCATCTTCATATTGCCCGACCAGGCCGAGGTGGCAAGCGCCTACAACTCGAACAACCCGCAGAACCCGACCAACAGTCTGGGAGCACAACCGCGGACGGAAGGTGACACGGGATCAGTCGAGCAATTCTGGCCCTGCGTCGGAGCCTCTCGCGTGGTTCCCGATTTTCTCAGCATTTTCCCGCAAGCGGCAGAAGTCTCACCCTTTGCCGGAGCGACCCGCAACCTTTGTGACCGCAAGGAGGTCACACTGACTGACGAAGCCTCGGTGCTGGCGAAGTTCTACATCTACACCAAGACCGCAGCGACGGCTCATTTCACGGGCGTCATCACCGACGATTTCACGTCGGAGTTCGATCCGTTCTCGCCCACATTCGGCGAGAAGTTCTCGCCGCCGAACCTGCCGATTTCCATCAAGGACTTCGCCGGCAACGAAATCTCGCGCGTCTACGCGGACCAGTGGGGCACCTACGACGGCCTGACATTCTCCACGTGGGAAGTGAACCCACCCAACCCGACCGGCTATGCACCGCAGATGATGGTCACGTGTATGAACGATGCAGGCTCGGGTGCAACTCCGGATCCGCTCTTCAACCCGGAATACAGCCAGTTCTGCTACGAAATCCCCTTCATGCCCGGCCAGACCCAGTACATGGACACGCCCGTGATCCCGACCTCGGCGTTCGCGGGTGCCGGCTACAACAACCCGGACTGCAACTATCCGGACGCAACGCCTGCGATCAAGCAAGTCGATGGCGATGGCAACGGGCCGTGGGTCAGCGCCGCCGGCAACGCGTTGAGGATCACTGCGCTCGGCGATGTCCAGGTGCTGAACAACGCCTACTCTGGACCTTCCGCCACGGGAAGTCCGTACAACCAGAAAACCGTCAACCGGCACTATGGTTTCGGAAACACGGCAGGAACCGTGACGATTGGTGGGCAGCCAGCGACGGTAACGAATTGGGGCGATCTTGAGATTGACGTCACCGTTCCTGCCAATATTCCAGCGTGCGGCCTGCAACAGCAGGCGTACTACGGAGGTTCGACGGCACAGTGCGGTCAGCTTCTCATCACTGCCGCAAACGGCAAGCAATCCATCGATAGCGTGACCGTTACTGTCGGTGGCAAGGCGCCAACTCACGTTAAGCAGAGTCAAACGATCCAGTCAGCCATCGATCAAGCATCGCCGGGCGACCTGATCATGGTTGACGCGGGAACGCACCGGGAACTTCTGATCATGTGGAAGCCTGTGCGATTGCAAGGTGTGGGCGCGGCCTCCAGCGTCATCGATGCCAATACGCATCCAGCCGGCAAACTGGATCCCTGGCGCCGTCAGGTCAGCTGCCTGTTCGGGATTTCGACCAACGGACAGCCGATCAGTGACGCAAATCCATATGACTCGACATACTCGTGCCCGGGTGCGGGCTGGGTTGGATTCCTTGGACACCCGATCAACTCCCAGAGCCAGGCTGGCAACTTTGCCGATCCGCAAGTCGATCGCATTCCTCTGGAAGGAGTGCTTGGCTTTGATACTTCCGTCAACGGCAACTTGGCGGAACTGCTGCAAGAGCCGACGTTGATGGGCGCGTACGAGGGAGCTGCGATCACGGTTCTCTCCAAAGGCGTAAACACCCATCAGGCTGCCGACTACTACGGGGCCGGAGCCACCGAGTCTGCATTCCCCACCGGGACGACTCTGTTGACCTCGGCCGATTGCGCCACCGGACAAGGCGGGTCGAATCTGTATCCCAGTAATTTCCAGTGCAACCCGTCCAGCATCGATGGACTCTCCATCACCAACAGCTCGCAGGGCGGCGGCGGCATCCTCGTGCATGGTTGGGGACACAACCTGCAGATTGCCAACAACCGCGTGATGAATAATTCAGGAACGTTGACTGGCGGCATCACGGTCGGCCAGGGTG
>Ga0335080_10000121_pt1 | contig 66618 bp, 54 predicted proteins | sample Lox_Sample_34_FD_206720 | JGI IMG/M metagenome (GOLD analysis project Ga0335080, IMG submission 206720) | Soil microbial communities from Loxahatchee National Wildlife Refuge, Florida, United States - Lox_Sample_3.4 | ecosystem: Environmental > Terrestrial > Soil > Wetlands | place: USA... | reverse complement strand
CACACTCTTGGGAGTCCTCGGCTTTGTCGCGGTTGTGGCCCTGCTTGGTTACGTGCTTTATGAGTTGCAGCAAAAATCTCAGAAGAACGAACCACCTCCGCCGAATCCAAACCCAACCCTTCCGCCTGAGAATTTATGAGCGAGCAGCAGCCACAATTCGAGAGCCTGCCGACCGCCGAATGGCTGACGGCGCAAGAGGCCGCCAAGTACCTGAAGGTGAAGCCTCGCACTCTGTTGCTCTGGGTTCGGCAAGGCAAACTGCAGGCTTTTGCTCTCTCTGGCACGAAGCGCCATGTCTGGCGCTTCCGCAAGCAGGACTTAGACACCGCCCTTCTGGAATCTCCCGTGCTACCATCCCAATCGCCATCCGTGCGCCCTGCAGAGAGGATGGGCTAAATGAAAAGGGCAGCACGGCACAAAACCGGAAGTGTAGTGTTCGACAAACGACGCAAGACTTGGAACTTCCTATGGTGGGAGGATGGAAAGAGGCGATCTAGGCTGATCGGCACTCTGAAGGAGTTTCCGACCAAGAGTGCGGCTTGGAACGCAGCGCAGTCTTTCCTGCCTGTAGAGAACGGGCGGCCAACCGAAGTTCTGAACAGCAGCGAACGTGAGATTCCCACAGTGAGGACCCTGGCAGAGCATTATGAACGGGAACGGTTGCCTTCGCGCCATTCAACAGCGCGGATGTATCGCAACTGGCTACGCAACCACATTCTGCCAAAGTGGGGCGATCTACCGATGATCGAACTCCAACCACGGCCAATCGAACTCTGGTTGCGCGGGTTGAACTTGTCTCCCAAGAGCAAATGTCATATCCGTGGGGTGTTGCATCTGCTCATGGAATTCGCCATGTGGAGCGGTGAACTGCAAATCTCACGCAATCCAATTGACCTGGTCGTGGTAAAGGGCGCAACCAAGCGCACGCGACAGCCGCGAAGCCTGACGGTGGATGAGTTCCGCAACTTTGTTCAGCATCTTGAGGAACCATTCCGCACGATGGCTTTGCTTTGCGTCTGTTTTGGTTTGCGAATCAGTGAATGTCTGGCTCTGAAGTGGAGCGATGTGGACTGGCTAAACGGCAAGTTGCGGATTGAACGTGCAATCGTCCGTCAGCACGTCGATGACGTTAAGACTGTCTACTCGCAAAAGCAGATGAGCATAGACCCCGAACTGCTCGAAATCCTGAAGGCGTGGAAGCAGGTCTCCCAATTCTCACAGGAAACAGACTGGCTGTTCGCATCTCCTGTGCAGCTTGGGCGCTTGCCGTGGTCCTATCCGTACATCTTGCGTATGTTCCAGAGGGCTGCAAGAAGTGCAGGAATCGGCGGTGTACCGCCTCACACGCTGCGCCACAGCTACCGCTCGTGGCTGGATGCTGTAGGAACGCCAATCGCCGTCCAGCAAAAGCTCATGCGTCATACCGACATTCGCACAACCATGAACCTGTATGGCGATGTCGTCACGGATGAGATGGCGCAAGCGCACTCCAAGGTCGTTGGATTGGCGCTAGCATCGGGCAATTCAGACTAACGGATTGCAGAGCGGATCGCGGATTTCGTAACTAGCTGAAAACATGGCGGAGAGGGAGGGATTCGAACCCTCGGTACAGGTGTTAGCCCGTACAACGGTTTAGCAAACCGCCGCATTCGGCCACTCTGCCACCTCTCCGTGGGTGGACGTCACAAAGGCCTGCCGACTTGGCCAGTTTATCACTTCTGCCTACCGCAGGGCAGAGTCTGCACGTCTCGTTCGCCGATTCGGGGTGAAGTCGGGCGGCTCAAACCCAACCCTCTCCTTGGCATCACCTTCACAGCACGGCGTGATTTCGGTCACAGATAAGAACCAGATACGGGACCCAAGATAGAGTTTCGACTGAAATGGCTTGAGTGGTCGCGGCACGCCGCGCTGCTGCGCCGTTCAGTCCCAAGTCGAGGAACTTGTGCGTCTTCCGAAGCCCACACGCCTGCGCCTTTATTCGCAAATATTCTTCTTTTCTCTGTTCTTGTTTTTTCTGCTCCGCACGGAATTCCGCGGGTCATTCCGGGAATCGTCGAGCGAGATTCGTCTGCCCTATCCAGTCGGTTTTTTCTTTCAGATCGATCCCCTCGTCGGACTGTCCAATGCCCTCACCGGACATGGGCTTTACCGTGGTCTGTTGTGGTGTCTGGTCATCCTCATTCCAACCATGTTTTTGGGGCGTTTCTTCTGTGGATGGATATGCCCCTTGGGATCGATCAATCACTTCTTCGGGAACCTGAAGTCCGAGCGGAAGCGCGGCAAGCAGTTGCTGGAATCGAACCGCTACAAACGCTGGCAAACGGCCAAGTATTACATCCTGATTGCGGTGCTGGTCGCCGCCCTGCTTGGCACGGGAATGGTCGGCTGGCTCGATCCGTTTTCGTTCCTTGTGCGATCGATGGGACTGTCGGTGCTGCCGACAACCAACTACGCGTTGCAGGCTGGGCTGGGAGCACTCGAGCACAGCAGGTTTGAGGTCGTGCAATCGGTTGGAGGAGTGCTTCACTTCATCCTCGGTGCGACTCTCCTGAACTTTAAGCAGCCGTATTTCCGCGATGGCGTCTGGCTTGGCTTGCTCTTCCTCTTTATTCTTGCTTTGAATTTCCGGATTACGCGGTTCTGGTGCCGGGCCCTGTGTCCTCTGGGTGCGCTGCTGGGAATCGTCTCGCGTTGGTCGATTCTGGGGCTCGTCAAAAAGCCCGAGCACTGCAACGACTGCAACCGATGCCTGCTTCGCTGCCAAGGAGGCGACGATCCCATCGGCGGCGTGCCCTGGCATCAACCAGAATGCCATTTGTGCCTGAACTGCGTGGATGAATGCCCGGAGCGCGGCTTGGAGTTCAAGTTTTTCCCCGCACAGAAGACCGCAGGCACAAATCTGCAGCGGAGAAAAGTTCTGACAGGCTTGGCTGCTGGTGCCGCGCTGCTTCCGGTTATGCGCAGCACGCCAGGATTTGCCGCCGAGCGTCACGAACGTTTGCTACGGCCACCCGGCGCTGTCGATGAGGAATTCTTCTTGTCACGCTGCATCCGCTGCGGCGAATGCATGAAAGTGTGCCCGAACAATGCGCTTCATCCGGCGTTGACGGAAGCGGGTGTTGAAGGATTGTGGACCCCGATTCTAGTGCCGCGGATTGGCTATTGTGAGACTAGCTGTGTGCTCTGCTCTCAGGTCTGTCCGACTGGCGCTATCTGGGAGATCACTGCCAAGGAAAAAGGATGGTCCGTTGACGTTTCCAGCGCCGCGAAACCGGTCCGCCTAGGGACGGCCTTCTATGATCGCGGCCGTTGCCTGCCCTGGGCCATGGCCACCGATTGCATCGTGTGCGAGGAGTGGTGTCCGACTTCGCCCAAAGCGATCTACTTACGTCCGACAGAAGTGATTGACGCCGAGGGAAACATCAAGCAAGTCAAGCAACCGTATCTCGATCCTTCGCACTGCGTGGGATGCGGAGCTTGTGAACATGCTTGCCCAGTTCAAGACAGGCCAGCAGTCTATGTGACCAGCGTGGGAGAAAGTCGGTCGCGCAGCAATCAGATCTTGCTGAATCGGCGAAAGTCGTGAAGGGAAAACCTGATCTCAACGATCAAGTCCGGGTACCTGGATTCGAGATGGAGTCGTCATGGAAAACGAAAACATCACGCTAAGCCGTCGTGACGCGATGATCAAGCTGCTGCGGGTGGCCGGCGTTGGCGCCGGAGCCGCAGGAGTAGGGCTCTGGCTTAGCCGGCACAGCTTTCGACCCGAAATTGCTTTGGCGACTGCCGCCAAACGCGGGCACACGGTCCCGGAGAATCCTGCACTGCCGGAGATGGCGATCATCCAGGGAGACGACCCTGCGCGGCTCGTCCGCCAAGCTGTTGACGAACTGGGAGGCATGCGACGCTTCGTCAGCCGCGGTGACGTCGTTCTGGTCAAACCGAATATCGGATGGGACCGCACGCCCGAACAGGCAGCAAATACGAATCCCGACGTGGTAGGCGAGATCGTGCGCCAGTGTCTTGGGGCGGGAGCCAAGCGGGTCATCGTGACCGACGTGAGCTGCAACGAGTCTCGCCGCTGCTTTCAAAGATCCGGGATTGCCCAGGCCGCGCAGGGCGCGGGCGCGGAGATCATCCTGCCCGATCCGTCGCGGTTTAAAGACGTCGACCTGAAGGGAGAGGTTTTGAGGGAGTGGCAGGTGTTCGATCCGTTCCTCAACGTCGACAAAGTCATCAACGTGCCGATCGCCAAGCACCACGGCCTAACCGGTGCGACTCTCGGAATGAAGAACTGGTACGGGATGCTCGGCGGGCAGAGGAATCAGCTCCACCAGAAGATCCACGAAAGCCTGGTGGATCTTGCCGACTTCGTGCGACCGACTTTGACCATCATGGATTGTTACAGAATCCTGCTGCGGAACGGACCGACCGGCGGCAACCTGGACGACGTTCTGTTGAAGAAGACGCTAGTAGCGTCCACTGACCCCGTTGCGGTAGACGCGTACGTGGCGAAGGCGTATTGGAATCTGGAAGCCGATGCGCTGCCGTATCTCAAGCTCGCAGCTGCGCGCGGACTGGGAAAACTGGAATTCGAGAAGGTTCGAACCCAGATCAAGAACCTGTCGTAGATCGAATTCTTGAATCGCTTGTTTGCCGGCTAAGTGCACTACATCAGCAGCTTACAGTCCGTCGACTGGGAAGTCTGATTGCCCCCAACCCCAACCTCCCTTCAGGCAACGCAAAGATGCCCGTCCGCAACTAAGAAATTAGTTGACCTTTCTAGGCTCGCTTCGTCGAACTAGAGAAGGCCAAGGAGGAGTGCTTTGGCGCGCAGCAAGTCCGCAACCCTGACGGAAGCAGAGTTGCGCATTATGAACGTGCTCTGGGACAAGGGCTCGGCCACGGTGCATGAAGTCCTTCAGGCTCTGCCTTCCAGCCCGATGCCTGCCTACAACTCGGTACTCACCGTCGTTCGGATACTCGAGAGCAAAGGCTACGTGAAGCACGTCAAAGACAAACGCGCCCACGTTTACATGCCAAAGGTCGATCGTAAAGATGCGACCCGGGTTGAGGTCCGCCACCTGGTGAGCCGGTTCTTCGGCAACTCTCCTGAGAAACTGGTGATGAACATCCTGGAAGAAGGCGAGATCGACGCTGAGGAGTTGGCGCGCGTTCGCCAACTGCTTGAGAGGAGCAAGTGATCGCAATTTCTGCAGCCATGCATGCAATAGCAGAACTCGTGACGTTGCGGCTGCTGGACTGCCTTGCCGAGGGAACCCTAGTCTGGCTGTTCGCGGCACTCGTGTTGCGGCTTGCGCCACGGCAGGATGCATCGACCAGGTTTTCCGTCTGGTTTGTTGCCTTAGTGTCTATCGCTGCTCTGCCCTGGGTCGGTGGAGCGTGGTCGCGTGCAGGAATGCAGGCGACTGCGCCTAAACACGCCGCCATCACCTTGCCTGATTCTTGGGCTGTCTATGTCTCGCTCGTTTGGGGACTTACCGCACTGTGGTTTCTCTTGCGGTTGGCCCGCGCGATCTGGCATCTGCGCGCCCTCCGCAGACAGTGCGATCAAGTCAGCATTGCCACGCTCGATACTGCTCTGCAAGAAACACTGCTACGTCATGGCGGTGGCAGGCAAATCTCGCTCTGCACTTCCAACCGCGTGCGTGTGCCGACCGCAGTGGGCTTGATCAAGCCGGCAATCGTGATCCCGGCCTGGGCGTTGCGCGAACTCTCGACAGCCGAGCTGAATCAAATTCTGCTGCACGAAATCGCACACCTCCGCCGCTGGGACGACTGGACGAATCTCGTCCAGGAAATGGTGAAAGCTCTCTTTTTCTTTCATCCAGCAGTCTGGTGGATCGGGAAGAAGACTGTGCTGGAACGAGAAATCGCTTGCGATGATGCAGTCCTGGCGGAAACGGGCAACCCTCGAGCCTATGCCGAATGCTTGGCACGCCTGGCGGAAAAGACCTTCGTGAGCCGAAGCATTGCGCTGGCACAGGCAGCGATCGGCAGAATTCGTCAAACGTCCGCTCGGGTAGCGGAGATCCTGGATGGCAACCGTCCGGCACCAAGTCTACGTCCTTGGCGTTCTGTAGTTGTTTCAAGCGTGGCGTTGGTAGTCGTCTGCGCGGCATCAATCTCAAGAACCCCGAAACTGGTGGCCTTCGAACACTCTGATCAAGCGCCGCAAGTGACTGTTGCTAGGGTTGGCGCCGCCACGTCCACGGAACCATCTCGCCTCACTGATGTATCAGCAACGCCCGCGAAACTCTCTAAGAAACACGCTGTTCGCAAGGCTCCACCCGTGCGGAGTGATTTCACCGCACTCGCCAAGATTTCGCCGCCGTCGGAAGGCATGTTCCAATTCGCCGGCGCGCACTCGTCCGCTGTGCCCTTCACCGAAACATTCTGGGTCGTCATCGAGAGCGGGCCGTCGGATCTTGAATTCCAGCAGATCCAGATTCAGATGTGGCGGGTCACCGTTTTCAAGACGGTTCCCGGCGCGAACCGCCCGATTCCCAACAAGGAGATTTAGTGCGATGTGCTAAACCCCAAGGAATTCGTCTCGCTGTTTGTAACTAAGGAATTAGTTGTACTGAAACCCGTTTGGAGGATCCTGTCATGGATGCAATGAAGTGGAAAGTGAACGCAAACAAATGGACTCGGCGACTGGCAGTGCCGGTTCTGGCATTAGCTCTCGCAGCGTCGCTTGTGGCCTACCAATCCGTTAAGCCCGCCGCGGCGAACGCGGCCAGCGCTGCACCCGCCGCGGCCCCGATCGACCCCGACAGCGTTAGCGCTCTGATGGCGCTCGACAAGGCGATGGAGACGGTCGCCGCGCGCGTGACACCTGCGGTGGTGAATGTCACTGTCACCTCGAAAACCAAATCAGACTCCGCCTCGACCGACGCGCCGGAAGACATGCAGCAGTTCTTCGGCCAGCAGGGTCCCTTCGGACAATTCTTCGGCCCTCGCATGCGTCGCCAGCCCCAAATTGAACACGGTATGGGCAGTGGCGTCGTGATTTCGCCGGACGGATATATTGTCACCAACAACCATGTGGTGGACGGCGCAGTCGACATCCGCGTTACCACCAGCAACCGCCGCGTTCTGAAGGCAAAGCTGATCGGAACGGACCCGCTCACCGACCTTGCAGTCCTGAAAGTCGACGGCGCGGACCTATCTAGCGCCCCATGGGGCGACTCAAAGGAACTGAAACCGGGACAGACCGTTCTGGCATTTGGAAATCCGTACGGTTTCCGCTTTACAGTCACCCGGGGAATCGTCAGCGCGCTGAATCGCCCCAATCCGGATCCGACGAATCGCTCGAAACCGGGCGAATTCATCCAGACTGATGCAGCGATCAACCCTGGGAACTCTGGCGGCCCGCTCGTCGACGCGCGCGGCCAGGTGGTCGGCATTAACACTTTCCTGATCTCGCCTTCGGGCACGTTTTCAGGCATGGGATTTGCGATCCCGACTCAGATAGTCCGGCCGACCGTGGAAGCCCTGATTCGCGACGGGAAAGTAACCCACGGCCACATCGGAATCGGAATTGCCGACGTCACTCCGGAAAATGCGAAGTTCTTTGGTGACACAGCCGCGATGGGCGCGGTCGTAACCCAGGTCGAGCCGGACTCTCCTGGCGCAAAGGCAGGCCTTCAGATCGGTGACGTGATCAGCGAAATCGACGGCCATCAGGTCAACGATTCAGGCGAGCTCCAGGTGACTGTCGGTCAGAAGAAACCCGGAACGACGATAAGCCTGAAAGTGCTTCGCGACGGCAAGACGCTCACCGTCCCGGTTTCGCTCGAGGAACTTGGCAGCCGAAGCGACGACGGCGACCGCAAGCCGGGCGAAGGCTCGGGCAAAATGCGATGGGGTTTGGGCCTCGGCAATCTCACACCGGAGGTGCGCGACCAGTTACAGACTCCGCAGGACATCCACGGTGCGGTCGTCGAGCAGGTTCAGCCAGGAAGCCCCGCAGATAACGCGGGACTGCAGCAAGGCGACATCATCCTGGAAGTGAATCGCCACAAGGTCCAATCGTCTGGCGATGTGCAACAGGCTCTTTCTAACGTTGCGAAGGGGCAGGACGCTCTCTTGTTGGTGTGGTCCAACGGCGGCAATTCGTTCCGTGTGTTGCATTCCCAGGACGGCGCATAGGCGACCAGAGAACGCGTGAGGGGGAAGTCCTGGCACAACGCCGGGACTTCTCGTGCCGCGTCGAATAACTAGGGCTTTTCCGTCGTTTGCACCGCTGGAGATTCGGGTGAGCTGACTGCTTTGAGTTGCTCCAACTCCTGCAGCGCTCGCTGCCAGGCCGCCGGATTTCTCTTGGTCTCAATCGGCGCATTCTCATCGCGATAGAAGCCGAGGATATTCTTCCCGAGTTCGGGAGTAAGCTGCCGGAAATTCTCGCGCGCCAAATCGTCCAGAAGCTCGGCATAGGCGTCGTCCGAAAGTGGATACTCGCCAGCATGAGTCATCCGCCCGGTGTCGAAATCAGTATTGGGCAAGTACAGGTTATTCTTCCTCACTTCATTCAATAACAGGCGATAGTTGTCGAGTGTACGATCGACACTGGCGACATACAGATCTTCGGTCTGCTGTGTGGGAATCTTGAAGTCGAGCGCTCGGAACGGGCCAACCTTGGGCACGAACTTCAGGAAGAACGCCAACACCCGGGTCCCGAACCCTGGCCGCCGATATCCTCGGCCCCATTCCCGCTGGTAGTTAGCGCGCGACAAGTAGTAACGGAACTTCCGCGAGTTGAAGTTCGGAGTCTCCGCAACCAGCTCCTTCTTTCGCGCTAGCAGAGCGACCCTTGTGATTTCTGGAATCACTCGACTCACGGCCCGACGGAACGTCCCGATGGCGAGGTCTTCGTCCGAAATCACGCTGCTGAGAGGGATGCCATAGGTATCCTGAAACGCACGCTCCAGCAGAGGTTTCGACACCGAGAAACCGATGAAGTCGTGATAGCGATCGGAGGTGTAGCGATTCTTCGCCACCTGGGTCATGTCAAAGCCGAACTCCGTCCGGATGTGCGCCTTCGGATCGTCTGCGTACGTTACCTGATTGCCGTACTTCGCTCTCAGCTTTGGAAACAGAATCCCCACCGACTCATTGATCGCGGGATGTCCCATATTGTCGGAGGAATAGTGAGCGAGAGCGCCGAGGGCAAATGCGTACTCGTTCAGATCGTGAGACTCTTCAATCAGGCTGACGATGAAGTCCCCGCTGCGAACATAGTGGGTCAGATCGCTAAAAAATCGGTTGCCAAATGGGTAATACCCCATGTCCTGCACCACACAGCCTCCGTAGGCATAGGCATGTGCCTGCCGCAAGGCTTCGCTGGTGGCGCCCGGAAACCGTCTGACTAAAAGGGGCTCAATGTCGTCTTTCCACAGCAGGTCGACGACCTGCTCGTGCGTAAGCACCGAGTACGCGAAACACGACGTCGGGGCGATTGCCAGGAACGCGAGAATCAAGGCAGATTTCAACCCATGACGGGCCGGGCCCGATTGGAAAAGGCGAAATTGGCGGAGGCGAGGCAAAATGAAGAGGACCCTTCGTCTACCAAGCTTACATCGGGTTCCTCAATTTCCCGGACGCTCGGCGACTAGTGCTGAACCGGAAAAAGCGAAGAAGGAGTGGGTGCCAGTCCGTCCCAGAGGACCGGCACCCACAGGGGGGCGTTGTGTCGAGTAGAGTCTTCAAGGTATTCCACCGTTCCGACACCTACAATCGGGTGAATTCTGTACCCGCTGGGAACTCCCCGAGCAGTCTCGCGTGCGCGTATCAAGCCACTGCTGCCATAGCCCGAGGGATGGCGAATGACTGATGAGATACAGGATTCCCCGTATTGGAGCCAACGGTAGCGGCAGCTAGCCTCGGTCTGGAACAGTTTGACGCTTTTGCCCTAAGCCGGGGACTCGCGTTGTCGCCGTCATAGTTACGCCGCCAGATCCGGTCCGGAATAGAATGTGGCATTCTTCGTTGTTTTTTGGCTTTCCCCGAGGCACTGAAACGGAATGAAAATTCGGATTCTGGTTGTCGACGATCACCCAATTGTGCGACAGCGATTAAAGGCTCTGCTGGAAGGACGCCCTGGGTGGGAAGTAATCGGGGAAGCTGCAGACGGAGAAGAAGCGGTGCAGAAAGCCAAGGACCTGAGTCCAGATGTCATGGTGCTCGATGTGACCATGCCGAGGATGAACGGGCTGGAGGCGTGTCGTTTGCTCCGCCGGCAGTCTCCACAACTGGAGATCCTTTTTGTTTCGCAGCATGATTCGCCTCAGATGATGCGTGAGGCGCTGGAAGCGGGAGGACGCGGCTACATCGTGAAGTCGAACGCCGCACGGGACCTTCTCGCCGCTGTGGAGGCAGTCAGTCAGCACCGTGTTTTTGCCACGCCCGGTGATAAGAGTCTTCCCCGGGTTAGCTGATCAACTTGGAAAGGTTAGACCTATGAAACTGAGAATCCTGTTGGCAGACGACCACGAGATTGTGCGTCGCGGCTTGCGCGCTCTTCTGGAAAGGCACGAGGGCTGGGAGGTGTGCGGCGAAGCAAGCGACGGCCGTGAAGCCATGGACAAGGCTCAGCACCTCAACCCAGATGTCATCATCCTCGACATCGGCATGCCCAGCCTGAATGGTCTTGATACGACCCGCCAGTTGATCCAGCGAGATCCTAACGCCAAGGTCATCGTGCTGACGATCACCGATTCGGACCAGGTGATTCGTGAGGCGCTGGACGCCGGAGCACGTGGCTTCGTGCTTAAATCCGATGCGGCGCGAGATCTGGTTTCGGCCGTTGAAGCGCTCCAAAACAAGAGAATGTTCTTCACTCCCAGAGTCAACGACCTGCTTCTTGAGGGCTTCTTGGAGAAAGGGCAAACAGTTTCAAGGAATCAAGCTCCCAAACTCCCCTCTCTGACCGCTCGCGAGCGCGAGATTACGCAACTACTTGCGGAGGGGAACAGTTCAAAAGAGGTTGCCTCTTTGCTGAATCTGAGTACGAAAACGGTGGAAACCCACCGCAGCAACATCATGCGCAAATTGAGCTTCCATTCGATTCGTGACCTGGTGGTGTACGCGATCAAGAACAACCTCATCCAGATCGAGTTGCCGCCCCCGCCCAAGACCCCGACCGGACCCACCGCAGCCTGAGCGTGCGTGCGGGACGGCTTCCAGAGCGTGTCGGATAACCCTGCCACGCTTTGTGGGTAACGCGGCTTGATCTGCCCTTTTCGCCGCTTTGGACATTCGTGAATCTCGCGGAATCACCGCCGCCAGCCGAAAATACTCAATCGATTTTGTAGCGGCTCCGCTCGGTTCCTCCGGACAAAAATCCGCCAAAACAGGTGCCCGCCGATGTATGATGGCGCGTTCAAAGCTTCATAAGCCCCTTGGAGGGGACAAGAACTCATGGCGATCGCAAGCCCGAATCCTGGCACCTCAACTCCAACGACCTCCGGCAACGGTCAATCTTACGGTCCGGCCTTAGCCACTGTGACCACGCTGTTCTTCATGTGGGGGTTCCTGACGTGCCTGAATGACATCCTCGTGCCGCACCTGAAGTCGATCTTCGACCTGAATTACACGAAGGTGATGCTCATTCAATTCGCCTTTTTTGGCGCTTACTTCATATTCTCAATTCCGTCGTCGAAGATTGTCGATGGGATCGGCTACCAGCGTTCTATGGTCGTAGGATTGTTGACAATGGGAGTGGGTGCCTTTCTTTTTGTTCCTGCGGCAAGCGTTCCCTCGTATCCGCTGTTTTTGGGTGCACTCATCGTGCTGGCAGCAGGCATCACCTGCCTGCAAGTGGCGGCGAACCCCTACGTCACGGTATTAGGGAACCCGCAGACCGCTTCCAGTCGACTTAACCTGACGCAAGCTTTCAATTCGCTGGGAACCTTCCTCGCACCGTTTTTCGGTAGCCTGTTCATATTGACTGCAGCGCGCAAGATCGAAGAGGTTCGCGCCCTGGCGCCCGACGCTCTTCAAGCGTATCGACTACATGAGGCTGCCACCGTCAAATTGCCATACGTAGGTTTGGGAATCGCCCTGGTTCTGTTAGCCATTGCCATCGGCGGCTTTAAACTACCTAAGATCGAACACGCGCAGCATCATCTTGGGGAGAAGGTCAACGACACGATCTGGAACCATCCCAACCTGGTTTTTGGAACCATCGGCATTTTCGTCTACGTAGGCGCGGAGGTTTCAATTGGAAGCTTCCTCGTAAACTACTTCAGCCAGCCAGAGATTGGAGGGCTGACTGAGAAGGCGGCTGCTAACTTGGTGGCGTTCTACTGGGGAGGGGCCATGGTTGGACGCTTCATCGGCTCTGCATTACTCCAGAAGATCAAGACAGGGTATCTGCTGGGACTTTGCGCGGTGTGCGCCGCAGCGTTGGTGGCTACCTCGATGCTCACCACAGGTCCCGTCGCGATGTACAGCATCATTTTGGTCGGTTTCTTCAACTCGATCATGTTCCCCAGCATCTTTACGCTGGGAGTTGCTGAACTGGGGCCGATCACCGGTGACGGTTCGGGCGCACTGATTATGGCTATCGTAGGCGGGGCGATCATTCCGGTAGCGCAGGGTTGGATCGCCGACCGCATCGGGATTCATCATGCTTTCTTCCTGCCGGTGATTTGCTATCTATACATCCTCTTTTATGCCTTGAGTGGTTCGAAACCTAACAGCGAGCGGCAAGCAAAGGCCTAGAAGGCTTCTGCATGCCGCGTCGTAACAGCGTATTCAGAATCACTGACACCAGAATGCCGTTTGGTACGATGTAAGGCACTGAGCGTCAGCCAATCAACACGCCGTAACAACCCCATGGTGCAAGCCAAAAAACCTGGCCAAAAGCCGCAGGTGGTCACGCTTAAAGCAGTCGCGCAGCACTTAGGACTCACTCCAGGCACCGTTTCTGCCGTCCTGAACGACTCGCCGTCCGCCCGTTCCATTCCGGACGAGACCAAGAACCGCATCCGCGCAGCCGCCAAAGAGCTGAATTATCGCCCGAACTTCTTTGCCCGCACGCTCCGCAACAAGCGAACTTATACCATCGGGGTCATCGCGGAGGAAATCGGCGACACCTACAGTTCTCCGATCATCAGCGGCATCGAGCAGTACTTGCGCCAGCGCGACTATTTCTTCCTCACGGTTGTGCACCGTCACGATCCCGCGCTGTTAAGCCGCTATTCTCAATTGCTGTCGGAACGGGGCGTCGAAGGCATCATCACCGTCGACACAACGGCCCAGGAAGGTCCCATCCTACCAACCGTGGCAATCGCCGGACATAAGAAACTGAAGGGCGTCACCAACATTGTCCTTGATCACGAACGCGCTGCCGTGCTGGGACTGACCCATCTCAAGGAACTCCGCCATGAGCGCATCGCGTTCATGAAGGGTAGTCCGATAAGCTCTGATTCGAAGTTTCGATGGGACGCAATCTGCCGCGTCGCGGAACAGATGGGGATCAACATCGACCCGGATCTGACGGTTCAAATCGATGGCGACGATCCCACACCGATGCTGGGGTATCCCTTTACCAAGCAGCTGCTCGCCCGCAAGAAGCCATTTACGGCGATCTTCGCGTACAACGACATCTCCGCAATTGGCGCGATTCGCGCGCTGCGGGAACAGGGACTGCGCGTGCCCCAGGACATATCCGTTCTTGGCTTTGACGATATTCCCGGAGCTGATTTTCACAGTCCCAGCCTGACGACCGTGCGCCAGCCGCTGGGCCGCATGGGCGAGGTTGCCGCAGAGACCTTACTGGATAGAATTGAGGGCAGCAAGGAGGGTCCGTCCGAGATCGCGGTCGAGCCTGAACTGGTCCTCCGGGAATCCACAGCGAAAGCACCCTGCTCCTGCTAGCATCGAAACTGGCGATGGCGGCAGCCCCGCAGAATCGCCGCACGTGCCCCGTTCCATGCAGACCAAGGAGAATCCGCGAGCGTCGAGTTCTGCCCGTGTGCTCACCTATGCGGCCTACGCATCCTTTATTCCTATCGGAATCGCCACCATTCTTCTCGGCCCGATGCTGCCTATCCTGTCGGCACGCTGGGCTCTGACTTACTCGCAAGCGGGAGCCCTGTTCCCCGCGCAATACGTGGCCGCCACTTGCGCAGTTGGACTTTCAGGAGTCATCGCCTCGCGTTGCGGATTTCGCCTTACCATCGCGCTCGGGCTGCTGCTAACGGCAGTCGGTCTGGCCTTCCTGCTGGCGGGGCCGAAGGCCCTGGGCGTTCTATCCATCGGAGCATACGGGATGGGGCTTGGGATCGCCGTCCCCGCCGCAAATCTGCTGGTGGCTGCGGTGAATCCTGAACGTCGCAGCGCCAAACTGAACGTCCTGAATTTCTTCTGGAGCACCGGGGCGGTCGCCTGCCCTTTCCTTGTCGCCGCCAGCGCCAAGACTCAGCACCTCGGCGTCTTCCTGCTCATCGTTGCTGGATTTGCGCTTGCCGTGGCGATCGGGATCACCCTGATGCGTGGCAACCTTGCCGAGCCTCCCGCGCCGAAAGATAAGACTCCCTTCCTGGACATGGCTCGCGGAAATCGGCCCGCCTTTGTCATTTTGGCGGTCCTGTTCTTTCTTTACGTCGGCGTCGAAAACGGCTTCGGGGAATGGATGGCCTCATACGTGAAGAGCCTCGGCACACTTCCCCTGGCGACTGCGCTGGCGACTCCGTCCTTCTTTTACTGCTCGCTCATGCTGGGCAGGTGGCTGGCTCCAGGGCTTCTTCGATTCGTGAGCGAGCTTAGGTTGGCACAGACTGGCTTGCTCTTGGCGTGTGCCGGCATGGCTGGGCTTCTCTTTTCGCATGGTTTGGCGGGGGTTGGAGCAAGTGCGATTGCCGGCGGTCTCGGGCTCTCCTGCGTCTATCCGATCACCATTTCTTTTCTATCTCGCGAGTTCGCCTCTGCCCGGATCGGATCGCTGATGTTTGTTCTCTCCAACATCGGTGGCGGCCTGCTCCCTTGGATGGTCGGCGTCTCTTCGGAACGGGCAGGCACGTTGAAGGCGGGCTTTTTCGTGCCGCTCTTAGGATGTCTGATGATGTACGTTTGCTATCTACTCAACTGGACTAGGCGCGCCTCTCCGGCCGACAGTCCTCAACGCTAACCGGGCAACTCTCACTATCCGGTAAAGCGGGAACAGCGGTTGAGGAAGGCGAACCGCCGCCCATTCGCTCGGACCGGGTGTGAAGGCAAGACGGGTAAGGAATCGCAGTCGGTCGCGACGTCGTTCTCGAAGTCGAAGCATCAGCCTGAAGTAGCTCACCGACTCGACTTCATATGTCTTTTCGGCGCAGATATGGTGCTCAATCTCGCTCGTCAGCGCTTGCGCGCCAGGGTCTCGTGGAAGGGCTTCGTCAGCGGCACCTGGAATAGACGAACCTAAAAGGGACTGGCTCAGCAAAAAAGTGACGCGCAGAATCCTGGCGATTCCTAATTCCCTTGCCTGGGTGCCGATCTGTTCCCAATCAAGGCCGGGCAACACGCTGATTCGCGCCAGGTCGCACAGCCAGATCAAGCGTCCCCACACATGCTTGGCAGCGTGCAGGGCCAGCAGAAGGAACAGGTCCTCGGTGCAAGGTGACGTCACTTCCGCACCGGCGGCCGTGACCTTCGTGGCCCTCTGAAACATCCCCGCCATGTCGACATCAACGGCGTAGAAACGAGGCTGGACTGCCCATTGGACTTCCAGCAGGTTCTTGCCCGCCGCTCCGTCGAAGGCGAGTTCGTATCCTGACTTGAGATAGAAGTGCTCCTCGACATCCGAAAGACTCAGGTGCGGCGCGTATCCAAGTTGGCACAACGCCTCGCGGATTCGTTTCAAGTCATTCGCGCGAATCAGCAAATCGATGTCCCCTGCCTGCCGCAAGGCGATATCGCCATAGACTGCCTCTGCCAGCACCAGGCCCTTATAGGGCATGACGTCAATGCCAGCGGACGACAAGACCTCGAGAATTCGAATCAGCTCACGCGATAGCAGCAGCGACTTGTGAAGATTCGCCTGGTAGCTCTGCCTGAGACGCCCCATGACATCCGCAGGAACGTGATCCGCAACACTAGACAGAGTTTTGGCGAGCAACGGCTGCACGCCGTGGCGTTCAGCGAGGGTCAGTAGGATATCCCATTGAATCTGGGGACCGACGAGCTTGGAGACTCGGGTGCGGACTTCGGACGGGGGCAAATCGGTACAGGCAGTAAGGAGTAAAGGCCATTCGCTCCTGGCCGAAGAGGATTCGGGCATGGCTCAGCTTGAGACCAGGACGTCGAAGCGGTTCACATAATGGCGCGAGTCGGTTGTGACTGCGCCGGAGCAACACGAATCTGAACAAGATCTTGCGGCCGCTGTTTCTTTGCCAGCATGTTCGCCGACGGTATGCCGGTGCGCGCGAACGATTTCTCGCAATCCTGTGTCGATGGCCCACGCATGTTGCCTTCCATGAAGGCCAGCCCGGGACACCGCGTGCAACTTGTCGCATGAGTGCAGGAACTACACGTGGTCAGGTCTCGGAGCCGGATCGCTCGTACTTCCCTCATCCGCTCAGAGTCGCGCCAGATGTCGAGGAACCGCTCCTTGCGCACGTTTCCTGTCACTAGCGGAAACTGTACGCACGGATACACGTCGCCGTACGGGGAAACATAGCAGGCGGTGTGACCCGCACTGCAAGGCAGCGCAGAAAGTGCGCTCGACTCAACGGGATCAGGGATGGCGCAAAACTCATCCGCATCGCCGATCAATTCCTGATCACGAAAAACCTGCCGCAGGGTCTTCGTGTCGACGCCCAGCCTCAGTATGGAACGGTCGCCGTCCATCATGGGCGTGACCGTCGGATCGAGCGTGCATTCGATGCCCATTTCGTCCGCCAGCGCCCGCACTCCTGGATAGTCCTGCAGATTCTGCACCATAAGCACGTTGGCGAAAATGACGCGCAGCCCCTGCGACTTCAGGAAACGGGCCGCATCGAGCGATCTTTGCAGCGATCCAGGCACCAGCGTAATCGCATCGTGTACCTCGGGGCGGTGGGAATAGATGCTGATCTGGATCGACTCGACGCCGATTTCGCGTAACCGTGCCGCCTCGCGCTCCCGAATCATAATCGCGTTGGTCTTCAGCTTTACGCAAAACTGGCGCCGAAAACGTGCGTACTCAAGAATTTCGAAGAAGTCTTTGCGAAGGAAAATCTCGCCACCGCTCAGGGTCAGAATGAATACGCCGGCATCCGCCATCTGATCCAGCAGACCCTTGATCTCGGCGGTTGTCATCTCGCCGTGATCGTCGTGATCGAGATAACAATGGACGCAACGCTCATTGCACCGGTAGGTCAGGTCGAGCTGCACGCTGAGCGGGACATTCTTCGCCAGGGCTTTCTCGGTCATCTCTTCGAGTAATCCGCTCACTGTGACTCTCCGCCTGACAAATTCTGCGCAATCGGTTGTTCCGAAACCTGCAGGATCCCGTGGTTCGCAAGTTCCCGTGCCAGGGTTTCCGCGTCCCGCAGGGCCTCGGCCGGTTCCACCTCGAACTCCGAGCAGATCTTGCTCTCCACAATCTCCTTGAGCGGCGTGGCGCCATCGGCAGACTGCCACAGGATGGTGGCCGTCTTGTTCAGAGTGAACAACGTGGAATCCCGCCCCGACATGATCATCATTTCGCCGTCAAGGCCCCGCGCCGCGACCCTTGGATTGCGCGCCACATAGAGACTGCTCATCGAATCAACTCCCAGACCCGGGGATCGGGCACGAATGTCAGTCGTGAAACCGGCACACGGCTGACGAACTCAAACGCCGAGTGAAATGTCGCCTGTACCAGTTCTTCATCCTCTGCGAAAAATAGAAGATTGGCAAGCAGAGACCTCGCTGCCTCGGCCGCTGGCACCGGTTCAATGCGGTTCTCGCTTCCCTTGGCCAGCAAGTGGAGCGCCGCGACGGGAGCCGACACATTTTCCCCCAGCTTGGCTAGTTCTCCGGTGAAGGGTGTGCCGAACGCAACATACCCATCGCCGCGGCGGCGGACGTATGAGATCTCGTCCGTCAAGAGCGTGACGTCCGGTGGGGCAAGTCGCGAGATGGTCGTTTTGCCTGCCTCGGAAACTCCGGCAAACAGGAACGCTTTTCCGTTACGAATCGCGCTGGCAGAGTGTAGGAGAAATCCTCCCTGCCTTGCCAACATTAGAGTATGAACAATGCGCAGGACTGCGTCGATCGAGTAAGGGTTGGCTGTTTGTCGGATCCACCCGCGCCGCTGAGCGGGTTCCCATTCGGCGCGAAAGTCCCCGCGAGTCAGGGTCCATCGCCCACCACTGTGCGTGACTCGCACGTCCGCGTCCCGGTCGGCAGAGCCTGACGGAGTAATCTGGATGTCGAATTCAATCTCGGCGTTGCCGCCAGCATTCACGTACCCGGCATAACGATGTTGCAGAATGCGGAGGAACTCGCGATCCGTCGTGTTGACGCGAACTGGCATCTCGCCAATTTCGATCACGAGACTGAGTTGCCCGGCTTCTGTGACGACTGGTGACAAGAGAAGACTCGAATCCTAGATCGTAGGCTTTGATGTGCGGCCGAACCCGTGGATCCCCACGATGACACGGGCGGCGGTTTCGGAGCGGCGGAGCAGGCTGGCAAAAGCACGCTGCGACCCACTCAGAGTTCTTGCTGGTTGCATACATTTCCCGTTTCTGATGACGAACGCGACCTTGCCCAGGAGATCACCCTGCCGAACCGGTGCGTCTGGCTTCAGGGAAGCATCTCCACAGGTCGTTACGGGGCCACGATTCTTGGCCTTGGCAATAACGCGATGGGCGACAAAACGCTTCTTGGTGCTGAACAGCACTATGTCCCCTCGCTGCAACGAGGATTCGCCTATAGGCTCCACCACGAGAGTATCTCCCGGCCAGATCGTCGGCACCATGCTCCGCCCCGCGGCCCGCAAGATCAGTTTCCCAGAGGAATGCAAAAGTTCGTCCGCAAGCTCGCGCGTTACAACATGTGTACTAGGCCGCGATTGAGAGTCCAATCTCATGATGCGCTGGTGTGACCGATGCAGCTACTTTGTGTTGAGCTAAGCTTTCCGCAGGAAAGGGCCGTCGTTACAAAAACCTGCTCACACCGATACGACGGTTTTTCGTAAGGCTTCTTCGAGTTTTCTTTTCCGGTGTCATTCGACGAACAATTCATTTCCATCATGCAATCCTATCGGTTTCAATCTATTGGAGTGACGATTGGGAAGCCTGCACCGCGCATCCCCCGGTTCCGCCCGCCCCACACACCTGGTTGCTCTGTGTTGCAAAGTATATCTGTGATGCCCCTGCGAGAGTTCCCGAGCCGACCACGTTGTCGATGATAATCCCGCCCGTTCCTCCGGCCTCGGCCAGGCTGGCGGTCGCGGGCAGGCCCACTTCCCGCCACCGAACCGTGTTGTCAGCGGTTATGGCGTTCAGAGTGGTCGACCATACGGGATGGGCTGCCGCTGAAGTCCCGGCGGTCGATACCACCTGGATGTTTCCGTTGCTGTCGAGAATCGGTGTTCCCAGCGTGTATGCGTGGGCTGCCAGCCATGCAGGATGAGCAGCGGCCTGCGGCCCTTGATTCACCCAGCGCACCGTGTTGTCCGCGGTCGTGGCCCCAACAGTTGTGCTCCACACTGGGGCTGTTGCCCGTGACGTCCCGGCTTGACGGCATACCTCGACCTGAAAGTGTGTGTCGAGGATCTGCTGCCCCACCGCGTAGTCGGTGGATGCGACCCACGGCGTCGAGACGTAGTTCATCACGCACCCGCCTGCAGCACACGAGTTACCCAGCCCGCTGGCCTTTACGCCAGCGAAGAGCCACTCGCTTGTGCCTCCGGCAGCGTTCGGGTTTGAGATATCAGTGACCGGAGAGCACGAGGTGGCGGCGCTCGTCAAAGCCGGTCCTGTCACAACCGTGCCCATGACGTTCGCGCTGATCGGGATCTGATAGAGCGTCGGGGCTCCTCCGGTGTTGCCGCACACGTACAGGCTGCCAGTAGCGTTTGCCGACGCAAAATACTGGCTATCGAAACCGCCGCTGTACATCGGATTCGGCGTCGGCGTCCGGCTGTTGCCCACGACAACTTTTTTCGTCCCCGTCGTGCCCGCCGCAAAAGCGGTTGTGAATTGATAGACCGCTGTGCAAGGACTGGCGCCCGTGCAAGCCGTCGTGCCATCGCTCGACGAGAAAACGTAAACTCGGCCGGCGGTTGAGTCGACGATCGGCCCTGCCACCAAGCCGGCTCCAAAATCGACTTGTCCCGATGCTGTTACTACTCCGGTCGGACTGACGCGATAAAAGAAACCCCCCGCGTCCCCCACGTACACGTTGCCGCTGACGCTGTCATACACCGGACTCGTCAGCGCCGTGGGATTGCTGGGCTTCACCTGTGCAGGAAATCCACCCGATGTGACGCGCGTCGGCGTGCCAACAAACGCGCCGGTGATCTTCTGCAACCAACCCCGTCCTCCCCCTACCCAGATGATGTCGTGAGCATAGTCAGGGAAGACCGAAGAAGTTGTGTCATCCGTTGCCGTTCCGAGATTGTCGCGCAGGACGATCGTCGTCATGCAGGGCGCAGTGCACCCACGATAGGAGGTATTGGCAACTCCGACCAATGTGACCGGCGCCGTCACGGTTCCTCCCGCAGCCCACTTCAGCAAGACCAGCGAGGCAATACCTCCGTTGGTCTGCACGAATGCTACCTGGGAGCCATCCCGCGAAACTGTCGGCGATGTGAGGACTCTGGCCCCGGTGTTAAATGCCCAGTACACGTTCGGTACGGTTCCTCCGCAGCCGGAATAGAGATTGTCGAACCCAACCACACTGGCCTGACTGGACGAACCGAGCAAGCCCGTTCCGAAAACGACATAGTCAGGCTTTGGCTGGCTGCCACAGGACGCCGAAGTGATCTGGAAGGAGTACTTTGCGGGATAGACTCCGGCTCCGGCGGCGGCTCCACTACCAAGATTCCGCGACCAGTCGGAATGGGATGTGCCGGGAGAGGACAAAGCGAAATCACCCGAACCGCCGTTACCCCGCTGAACACTCCGAGCCAGATTGATACGATTCCACTGCTGCCAATATCGTGGCTCGTACATTAACGCGAGGGCAGCTGCGTCTGTCGCCGGCCGAGAAAAGATGAGGTGCTGATGGCTCCAGTCGGCCGGCAATCCGCCTGTTTCCGGACCCGCCGCTTGTCCGGTCAGAAATAAACCAAGAACGACCAGCATGAACAGTCCTGCGCCGTACCCAAGCGACCGCGCGCCCGTCCCGATCATTGTTCTCGACTCCATGGCTCGCCCAACCACGGCTAAGCTTGATGTGAAGATTTTGCGGACGGAAATGTTTCGATTTTCCGCCACCGCCCGTCCTTAGTCCTGACAGAGAGTGTGGTGCGCGTCAAAAATCATCTGCACCACGTGCTCCGCATGAACCAGGAAGATTCGGACGTAAATCTCCACTGGTTGGCTGGTTTGGCCGAAATTTTACTCTCTTCCGTAGCGAGCAAGCAAACTGCTCAGCCGACCGTCCCGCGGGCTACATGGTCCTCCTGATTCCCTACTGGCCCCATGGCATAGCCGGAACCCGCCGAATGTGACATCATCAAAGAACACCCTTTGCGTGCAGATACCTTGGGGGATCACTAGCATCAAAAAACGGGAAAGGTAAGAAACAGCGGAATCTATGGAGCAAGCAGCACGGAGCGGTGAAGTCAAGAACGTCCTGACGATCGAAGAGATGGAGCGCCTGGCGGCGGATGGCGGCCAATCGGCAGAGACGCTCATGAACGTCGTCGCCCTCATCGCCAAGAGGTTCCGGACTGACGTTTGCTCGGCCTACTTGCTGGAGCCGGATCGCGCCAACCTCGTCCTGGCGGCAACTGTGGGCCTGCGACGGGAATGCATCGGAAAGCTTCGGATGGCAGTGCACGAGGGGCTGACTGGAATGGTCGCCGAGCACGTGCAGCCGGTCGCGGTCAGTCAGGTCAAGAACCATCCCCGCTTCAAATACTTCCGCGATTCCGGCGAAGATGCATATCAGTCCTTTCTCGGTGTGCCGTTAATCGACCGCGGAATCCTGCAGGGTGTCCTTGTCGTACAGACGATTGAGGCACGAGTCTTCAGCACCGACGACATTCGGCTGCTGACGCAGGCAGCGACCCAGGTGGCCCCAATCGTGAGCGAGGCTCGTACCCTCGACCGCTTTATCGCTCCTTTACAGGAACGCTTGTGGGCCCTGGCCCGCAATCTCTGGTGGAGCTGGGATCACAACTCGGCAAGCCTGTTTCTCGACCTCGATCCGACCCGCTGGAACGACATCAATCACAATCCGGTCGCTCTGCTGAACGAAATGCCTCTGGCCAAGCTGGAGACGCGCGCCACCGAGATCATGCTGCACAGCCGCGTCAACTACGCCTATCGCCGCATGCTCGAGTACCGTGAGGCCGACCGAACCTGGGGCACGCGCCACGCCGGTGTATTGCGACCACACCCGGTCGCCTATTTTTCCGCAGAATTCGGCCTGCACGAATCCCTGCCCATCTATTCCGGTGGCCTGGGAGTGCTCGCTGGGGATCACATCAAGAGCTCCTCCGATCTGGACATTCCCCTGGTTGGCGTCGGCCTCTTTTACCCGCAGGGATATTTCCGCCAGCGTCTGGACCTTGGCGGCTGGCAGCGTGAGGAGTACCTCGACACGGAGGTCGCCAAATTGCCGATGGAAGCCGCCATCGGGAAAGACGGCCGTCCCGTGGTCGTTGCCATTGACACACGCAGCGGCCGGATTCAGGCCAAAGTCTGGCGAATCAAAGTCGGCCGCCGCGATTTGTTTCTCCTGGATTCCGATGTCGACGGCAACGCCCCCGAAGATCGGGAGTTGACCTCGCGCCTCTACGGCGGCGACCTTCGCATTCGAATCCGGCAGGAGTTGTTACTCGGTGTCGGCGGATTGCGGGCTCTGAAAGCGATGGGGATCTCTCCGGGCGTTTTCCATCTCAACGAGGGCCACAGCGCATTCGCAGTGCTGGAAGCGATTCGTATGCGCATGGAGGACGAGGGCATCGGCTTCGATGCCGCGGTTCCCCGTGTCTCCCGTGAAGTCGTGTTCACCACGCACACACCCGTTCCGGCTGGCCATGACCGCTTCGACGCTCGCCTGATTGAAGAGCATATCGGCCCGCTGCGGGAGTCGCTGGGCTTGACTCCGGACAGCCTGATGGGACTTGGCCGCGAAAATCCCAGCAATTCCGACGAACTCTTTTGCATGACGGTGCTGGCGCTTCGGCTCTCGCGGCGCGCCAACGCTGTTTCGGCACTACACGGTGAGGTATCACGCGCCATGTGGACCGGGCTCTTCAAGGGCAAGCCGGAAGACGAAATTCCAATCGGCCACATCACCAACGGAGTCCATGTTCCTTCCTGGCTGGCGCCGCAGATGTTCCGTCTCTATGACCGCCACCTCGGTACCGACTGGCATCATCGCAGCAGTGAAGCCAAGATCTGGCTGGGGATTGAAAACGTCGAGGATGGCGAACTGTGGGAGACTCACCTGAACCTCAAGTCGCGCCTCATCGAGTTTGTCCGCCGTCGCGCCGTGGCGCAGGCGGAGCGGCGCGGAGAGTCCCAGGATGTCCTGCTCCGTCTGGAGAGAGTTCTCAGTCCGGATGCCTTGACCATCGGATTCGCGCGGCGCTTCGCCACTTACAAGCGCGCCAACCTCATTATGGCGGACATGGAACGCCTTGCGTTGATGGTCAACGACCCCAACCGGCCTGTGCAGTTCGTCTTTGCCGGCAAGGCGCACCCGCTGGATGAGCCGGGCAAGCGGATGCTGCAGCAGATCGCCGAGTTAATGCGCGATCCCAAGTTCCGCGACAAGTTCGTCTTTGTTGAAGACTACGATATCAACGTCGGACGCCACTTTGTGCAGGGCGTCGACGTATGGCTGAACAATCCGCGGCGTCCGCTCGAAGCCTCCGGTACAAGCGGCCAGAAGGTCGTTCTCAACGGCGGACTGAACCTGTCCATCCTCGACGGATGGTGGGCCGAGGCCTACGACGGCATCAACGGATTTGCGATCGGCAGCGGTAAGACTCACTCCAACCTGAACGTTCACGACTCCCGCGACGGTGAAGACCTGATGCGCACCGTGCGAGAGGAAGTCATCCCGCTCTACTACCAGCGTGACCGCGACGGTCTGCCGCGTGGCTGGATCAAGCGCATGAAGCGCACCATCCGCACCCTGGGCTGGCGTTTCAATGCCGACCGCATGGTCATGGATTACACGCTCAAATGCTACGTACCCGCCGCTGGTGGGACCTCCAGTGATTTGCGAGCGAATCCCTGAGACACGAACAGGCCGGCCCGCTAAGGTTGCGAATGTACTGCCGCGCAGTGGGCGTCGAACTGTTCCTGTAGAGACCTCTGATACTCCCCACGGTTGGGGCGATGGCTTGAACCTCTCGCCTTGAATGATGCCGACGGGCAGAGTCTACAGGTCGCCTCGACCGGGATGTCGCTCAGCCATTTCGTAACCCTGAGCGCCGGTCTCTTCGTTACTGGCTTGCCCTGTGAGCCCAGTCCCATGGTTGACCCCGTTGGAACACAGTAACAGGTCAGGTCACCTCCGTGAGACTTCACAGATTCCTCTCACTATTTTTGAAACGAAGTGCCCATCTCCTGCACTACTCAAGTGTGAAGGTCGCGTACCTGCGATAGCTGTTAACTCACAAGATCCCGACATGGAAGGCCCGTGCAGCCGGGGGGAGGCTTGGGCTCTTCAGATCGCCGGAACCGAACGGGGAAGCGGTTCCGGCGGTCTTCGGGGTTCTTATGTCAATTCCCGCCCGCTTAATTCCAGCGCCTTTGCCCTCACCATGTCCTCCGTTTACGCGCCCTGTCTCGAGGTCCCGATCGAGCTTTACCGCCCGAACATCAGAATCCAAAGGTAGCAAGGGATTGAAGCAGGAGGGTTCTGATTGCTGCTGATGAGGCCTACCGAAGCAAGTTCCAGAGAATCAGGAGAATGGTCGGTGCGGTTTGTCGAGTCAAATTAGCGAGGGCGCGCCCTCCCTTGCATACTGCGCCAGTAGGAAGGCCGGTCGTTCTCCGCACGATCAGGCCGGAGACATGGTTTATCGCGGGCCACACTCGCTTCAGCGAATTCCCCAGCGCGGTCATTGCGCGCGCTCACTGGCCTCAGGATCTTCGAACGGGCCGATGGCTCGCCGGGCCCGCTTCCATCGAATCCTTGCTTCGTCAATACTGATTCCGAGAAGCGCCGCGATCTCGGTCAGGCTGTGTCCATGGATGGCTCTTAGCAGGAAAACCTCGCGATGATTCTTGGGCAGCTCGAGTGCTCTCAGGATCAGGCACTGAAATGCTCCGGGCTGCTCCAGTCGTGAAGGTCGTCTTCCGGCGAGTGTTGCCGACGTGTGAGTCACCGTTTCGTTCTCCGTAGATATGGCTGTACCCCAAGGCCTTATTTCAGATAGTGGCGTTAGCGACTATTTCGTTACATCCGGCCACGGTCGCTACTTTCAGCTCCGTCCGAAGTGCTAAACTAGCTGCCATTCAAAACATTCTGCGAGGGGCGGTCCTTGCAACTCCAGTCCTTTGACGAGTCCTATGTAGAGCGTCTGCAGGCAGGCGACTTTCGAACGCAGGAACATTTCGTGGCGTATTTCAGCGAACTGATCCAGCTGAAGCTACGCTCTCGCCTGAACTCACCACAGGCCATCGAAGACGTCAGGCAGGAGACTTTCACGCGCGTCTTTGCCGCGCTGCGCGACGGAAAGATCCGGCAGCCGGAACGGCTCGGCGCCTTTGTAAACTCCATGTGCAACAACGTCTTGCTCGAGCATTACCGGGCGTCCTCGCGGAGCGATTCCCTGGATGACGAGGATCAGCCGGACCTCCCCGCGACCAATGTCGATGTCCTCGGCACGATTGCCACCAAGCAGATGGGCGAGAAAGTTCGAGAGATCCTGGAGGAACTGCCGGAAAGAGATCGAAGGCTGCTGCGGGAAATATTCCTGGAAGAGCGCGACAAAGACGAAGTGTGCAGCGATTTTGGCGTAGACCGCGATTACCTGCGAGTGCTGCTCCACCGGGCGAAACAGTCCTTTAAGTCCCTGTATCTAAAGAACGTTGCGGCTCGGCCACCCGGAGTGGTTGCGGTCGAGAGGCGCTGAAACGTTTTTGTGCCGTCGAGCACTATTCCCATGAGGGGGATCGACTATGGACCATAATGAGGCGGTCCGACAGAAAGCGACGGAGCGGTATCTGCTCGACGAGCTCGATCCGGAGCTCCGGGATCAGTTCGAGGAGCACCTCTTCGATTGCCAGGATTGCGCGCTCGACGTGCGCGCGGGGGCTATGTTTGTCGAACAAAGCAAGGCCCTACTCGCCGAGCCTGCCTCGGCCCCGGTGAAACAAACGGCCCCGGTGGCCGCCAAGCCCGGATGGGTTGCCTGGCTGCGTCCCGCCTTTGCCGTACCTGTCTTCGCGCTGCTGCTGGCGGTGATCGGCTATCAGAATTTCGTCACTTACCCAAATCTCACCGCAGCGGCCAATCAGCCGCAGGTCGGCCCCTGGGCCTCACTGAATGTCAGCACGCGCGCCGGGGCATCCGTCACGCCGATCAAAGCCCGGCCCGGCGAAGGGTTCGGACTGCTGGTCAATCTTCCTCCGGAGGACGGGTTCGCATCCTACGCAGCGGACTTGTATAATCCGGCCGGGAAGTTGGAATGGTCGGGACCGATTCCCGCCGGATCGACCGAGCAAGGCCGCCAGATCTACATCCCTGGTCGCAACCGCCTGCCTGGCACGTATACGCTGGTCGTGCACGGCATCAGCCCCGCCGGAGAGAGCAAAGAAATCAGCCGGCACTCGATCGATTTGCAGATTCAATAGCCCTGAAAGCGAGCGCAGCCCGATGGCCCCTCAAGATAAAGCCTCACACTACTTTCACGCCGAAGCTCACGCCCTCGCCGGCAAACTCAGTCTGCCGTTCGAGGAGAATATCAAGAAGCAGGCCTTCGTGAAGTTGGCAGGCAATCTTGCAGATCTGTCCGACGAAGAGCGCGCGCAACGCAATTACTTTTCTCAACAGGCGAAGGATTTTCGCCTGGAAGGAATCATCACTTACGCGTCGGCTCGCACTCAGGTCTCAGGACATAAGAGCGAAAAGCACGATGGGGCTTCGGTGACGCTCGCCACCTCGGTCGTCGAGGATCTCAATGTGCTGAATGTGGTGACCGCGGACCGGGTAGTGGCACAAATCTCGACGACACATTATCCCGGCGAATACTGTCCACATGTAACGTTCCTCGGCACCCATTTCGAAAATCTGAGGATTGCCCGACACAAAACGGAACCGTATCTTAGACTCGACCTCGCGGGCGAACGCGCCGCAGGTAAGGATGTTGTTCCCGTCGGTCAAAGCACCGGCCTCATGAAGACTGTGGAAGCCCAGTATAAGAAGCTGAAAACAACTCTGGGTTCTTTGGCGGCGGACGAGCGCAAGCGGATGAAACTCACCGACGCTGACGCATCGCTGCGGAACAAGTATGATGGCTTCAATCTGAACTTCGCCAACATTCAGACTCGGGCGAGCGAAGCCCGGAAGTCTGACGGCAAATGGAACGGGATCACGTGTTCATTGGTCGAACATATCGAGATCAAGGACATCACCGTCAAAGTCACGGACGACAAGTCCATCCACATCCCGCCACCAGCGAAAACCTACGGCCACGTGATTCACATTCCGGACTTCGGCAATGTCTTCCTCGGCGAACTGACGGTGAACCACAACTCCTACCAACTGACCATGATCCGCCTGGAGATGGGCTGCCTGGCCTCAGGAAGCGCCAGCATAGCGAGCTGCAATGTGAACGGCGGCGGCAAAGGCAGCGGTGGCAGCACTGGCCCCTAAGGCCTATTCCTTTCGTCGCGGACGCACTGCTCACGCAGTCCGAGGATCGGATTCGTCTATCGAAGCCTTCAGCCAACGCCCGAATACACGGGTTCGCGCTGTGGATCGCCATCGCTCTTGGTCTGTCCGCCCTGACATCATGTACTCGACGGAGCGATCCTCAAGCTGCCTATGATCATGCAATACAAACCTTCCGGCAAGGGCACATCGCCACTGCAGAAGAGGAGGCCAAGGCTGGATACGAAAAGTTTCACCGTCTGAGCGCGGAGTGGGCGTGGAAGTTTTTGATACTTGAGGCAGAGTCACAGAAGTGGCGAGGTATGAACGACCGGGTACTGGCGCTCTTAGCCTCGGAGCCAGCCCCTCCACCGTCGGGCGAGTTGTCGCTCAGGAAGCTGATCTTGGAGGGAGCGGCTTACGGGTCGTTGGGCCAGTTCACCAACGCCGACCAAACGTTCGACGAAGCGGAGAGCCGCTGCTTGGAAGCCAGTCAGAGAGTTTGCTCCGATGTTCACCTTGAGCGCGGAGTTATGGAGATGGCTCGCGGACGCTTCGACCGGGCGGGTGTGTTCTTTGGTGAGCTCCTGACGGAAACTCGCGAGCGGAAAGATCGTTTTCAGGAGGCTGTCGCCCTTCTTGACCTTGGCTGGTCGGCGCTTGAGCGCGAGCATTTTGATGAGGCCGTCGACTGGTGCAATGCTGCGTCAACTCTCGCCTCCAGCATAAATGCGGCCGACACCGCGCAGAACGCCACGGGCAACTGTGGGTGGGCGTACTACAAACTCGGAGAGCCGGAGCGGGCGGAGAGCCTCCTGCTGGACGCAGCAAGTAAGGCGGAACGGCTGGGCGACGTAACCGATCACGTTAAATGGATTACCGCCGTCGGCTACGTCTATCTCGACGCCGGCGATCTTAACAGGGCCGAGCAATCCTACAAACAATCTCTCGAACTGGCCCAGCAAACCAACAAGCAAGACGTCATCGATGCACTGGTCTCCCTCGCTCTCGTCTCCGAGCGCAGCGGCAAGCTCGATCAAGCTCGTGACTACGCCGACAGAACCATTGCCCTCGTTCCCAAAGACGGCAACCGCCTCGACGTGCTCTATCCCTTGCTGGTCAAGGGGCACGTTGCCGCTCGTCAACACGACGCGCAGCAGGCGGAAAGAATCTATCGCGAGATCGAGCAGGACCCCAAGAGCCATGCATTTCTGAAATGGGAGGCCGAGCACTCCCTGGCCCAGCTCTACGAAGACGAAAACAAGCCTGACGCCGCCGAGCGCGAATATCGCGCCGCACTCAACACCTTCGAAGGTGCCCGCGCTGCGCTGCACGAAGATACGTCGCTGCCATTTCCCGCGAACGCCGCCGGCATCTATGACGACTACATTCGTTTCCTGGTGAACAGAAACAAGACGAACGACGCGTTACAAATCGCCGAATATCAGCGCGGCCGTGCGCTAGCGGAAGGGCTCGGAGTTCTGCAGAAGGGCGCAACCTTCAAGCCAGAAGCACTGAACGCCCAGGCAATCGCTCGCAAAGTCGGGGGCACAATATTGTTCTACTGGCTGGGCGAGAAGCAGTCCTACTTGTGGACGATCACTCCGCAAAAGTCAGCCATCTTCACTCTGCCGCCGAAATCGCAAATCGAACCCGTTGCCCAGCGCTATCGGAAAGCCCTCGCCGATCAGCAGGAATTCCTCCAGCGCACGAGCGACGACGGACAGGAGCTCTATCACATGCTGGTCGAGCCAGCCGCCAGCCTGCTGCCGCACGACGGCAAGGTGTTCATCGTTCCCGATGGCAGCCTGAATACTCTCAACTTCGAGACTTTGTTGGTTCCGGGCTCGACTCCCCACTACTGGATCGAAGACTTCACCATCACCGACGCCAGTTCGTTGCGCTTGCTGGCCGCTTCGCGTACGGGCCAAAAGCCTGCGGGCAATTTACTTCTGCTGGGAAATGCTGTCGCGCCGAACGTTGACTATCCCGAATTGCGAAATGCCGCAGTCGAGATGGAGAGTATCGAAAGACACTTTCCGCCGAAACAGCAGCAAGTCTTCGGCCGCGAGCAAGCGACCCCCGCCTCGTATCTCTCGAGCAAGGCGGAGCAGTTCTCCTACATTCATTTCGTCGCGCACGGCACCGCCAGCCGCATGAGTCCACTTGATTCCGCCATCGTCCTGTCACGTTCGAGCGCCCAGGATGATTCCTTCAAGCTGTACGCTCGCGACATCATTCACCATCCTCTCCATGCCGAGTTGGTGACGATCTCCACCTGCTATGGTGCCGGGGCGCGCGCTTACTCGGGCGAGGGCCTTGTCGGACTTTCCTGGGCGTTCCTTCGCGCCGGAGCCCACAACGTGATCGGAGCTCTCTGGGAAGTCAGCGACGTTTCCACTCCTCGGCTGATGGACGAACTCTACCGTGAGCTTGAAAACAAGAAAACTCCGGAGAGTGCTCTGCGCGACGCCAAACTCACCCTGCTTCGATCCGGCACCTACAGCAAGCCGTTCTACTGGGCTCCGTTTCAGCTCTACACCGGATCCTGAGTTTCTTCTTCGACAACAAACTTCTCCCTGCTGATACGTTTCCCGATAACTCTTCACCATACCTTGTGGATCGGAAAGCGCAGTGGCTCCCCGGCGCGGCGAATCTGTTCGATCCATATCCCAAACAATTCTCGGAGAAACTCGATGAAAAGTATCCTCGTAGCAGTGTCCATGCTTTCCTTGACGCTGGGAGCCCTGGCGCAAGATACATCCCGAGGCGGTGCCGCACAGGCGCAGCCGCTTCAAACCAGTGAGCCGACGCCGCAAGCCGGCTACACCTTTCTGCCGGAAAGCAGCCGGCCACAACCCGGAAGAGTCCACACCACGTATGCTTTGCGCAGCACCGATGGCAACCGGCCGCTCGGACTGAAGTCCCCGATGGCTTTGAGCACTATTGGCCCGCTCGTCGCCACCACCCATGAGGCCGAGACGCCCCAGTCACTGGGCTGCATCTACGTGGCGAACCCGAGCAGCGCTGGTTGCATCCCGAACTACAACCCAGGCTCCGGAGGTCCATCTGCGGCCGGTTACGGCGCGATCGCTCTTGTCGACGCGTATGACAACCCCAACGCTGGATCCGATCTGGCTGCTTTTGATTCTTACTGGGGACTGCTGCCTGCCACGTTTGTGAAGCTTTATGCGAACGGCAACGGCTCTTGCACCACCCCGCCTGCCGATCCCGGCTGGTCCGTGGAGTCGTCAATGGACATCGAGTACGCGCACGTCTTCGCCCCCAGCGCCGCAATCATCCTGGTGGAAGCTTGCTCGAGCTCCTGGACCGACCTTCTCTACGCCGAGCAGGTCGCGTTCAACTACATCGTCAGCAACTATCCTGCAGGCGGACAGGTTTCGAACAGCTGGCAGGGCGGCGAATTCGCCGGCCAGGTCGCGGATGACTCGTTCTTCGCCGACTTCAACTACAACTGGGCGGATAACTATGCCACTCCGATTCTGGCCTTTGCCTCGGCGGGCGACGGCGGTTATGGCGTCGGTTATCCCAGCACCAATCCGTGGGTGATTTCAGCGGGTGGCACGTCCATTTTGCGGAACTCAACCACGCTCAAGCTCTCTTCGGAAGCTTGCTGGGGCGGTTCGGGAGGCGGGACCAGCACGGTCGAGACCTTCACCACGAGTTGGAGCGGCGGGAACACAGGCCCCTGGGCAAACTTCGGATTCCCGATCTTCGGGCAGGCCAGCCGGAACACGCCTGACCTGTCGTTCGACGCCGATCCGGCTTCCGGAGCCTGGGTCTACAGCGGCTACGGCATGGGCGGATGGGGAGTTGTCGGCGGAACCAGCCTCTCGTCTCCGGCGCTCGCCAGCATCGTGAACCGCCTGGGGAACAAACTGGGTTCGGTGTATCTGACTCCGGCGACCGGCGGCTTCGACTGGTTCAGCACGCTGGAAAACAACTACCTGTACTCCCAGCTTGCGACGGCCAAGGCGTACAAGGCTAACTTCTACGACGTGAAAACCGGCTCCAATGGAGTCAAAGCAGTTGCGTCGTGGGACTACTGCACGGGCGTTGGCAGCCCGCGCGGCGGTCTTGGGAAGTAAGTTGTCTGCTAGGCCCTATGGCCGTGAAGAGGCTCTGCCGCCGCGGAGCCTCTTCGTTTGTTGAGATTCTAGAAAGCGGTTGTCACAGTCGGAGGATTCATGCAATCACGGACGGTTTTCGGCAAGGTCGCTACCGCAGCTTTCATCTTGATGTTCAGTGCCCTGGTTCACGCTCAATCTGCGTGGGATTTTCCCGACTTCTCCGCCACTCAGGTGCTCGAGTCGCGAAAAGCGGACATGTCCCTGAAGGTCTACCGCTCCGGCACCAGCGTGCGAATCGACCGCAGCCCAGCTCTTTCGACGTTGTATATTCCCGCAGAGAAAGAGGTCTACAACCTGACGACTTATCCCGATCGGAGCCACCAATGTGTGGCGATGAAGCCAGAGCAAGCGAAGATGCTGCCCAGCCCACTTGAGTTGCTCGAGGGGCCCGAACTCAAGCGCACCGATGCCGGGACGGAGACCGTGGAGGGTCATCCTTGCAGAATCGAAGATGTAACCGTCACGCGGCTAGATGGAAAGAAGATCGAATCAAGAGTCTGGAGAGCGCAAGACCTGCAAGGCGTCCCGGTAAAGATCGAGTCGCATGTCGGTGAATTTACCCTGACGGCTGTGTACCGCGACATCAAGCTGGGTTCCCCGGATCCAGGCCTATTCACGATTCCTGAAAAGTGCACACCCTTCGAAAAGATGGGGCAGGTCGTTGAACAGAAAATAATCAAATAACCTTGTCCCCGGTTTTGGCGCAAGCGTCCTGAATTTTTTCAGCCGGCTGCGAAACGAACGCGCCCGCATTGTCACCATCCATCCAGAGTTTCGAATCGCGTTCCTTCCCGCATCGCAAGCGGAGCAACGAAGCGAATCCCCGCACGTAAGCGCCACTCAAAGGGCCCCGAAGTAAGTAAGGCCTCGCATTTCCCTCCGAGGAGTCAACGCCGAGCATGGTCCTTAAGACCAGGCGCGGCAAGGAATAACGAAACAACTAAGCGTGCGCCGGTTTGCCTGCTCTCGCGCAGTCTTCGCCGGCGACCGAGGGTGCAATGGCACTCAGGAGGAGATGTTATGTCGATCGCAATGCAAGGCTCGTGGACCGTGTCCGTAAAGTTCCGCGAGGCCTTTTCTTCCAACCAGCGCTTCATCATTGCCGGGGCCAGCAGCGGAAACGGAGTCTACGACGGAAAAACGACCACGCCGGCGGTCTTCGTGACCGGTGACGCGTGGTCCATCACCGTGCAGCACGACCCAGGCACCGGATTTGTCGATTCTTTCGACCAGATCACATTCCCGACGAGGTCGGGCGGTAACTACCAGTTCGATATCCAGGCGAACGACGACGATGTCGATCCCATCTTCGACGACCTGATTTTGACTTGCTCAACGCCGATCACGTTTGAAGATTTCGTGATCTACGGCAATCTCAGCTGGTACCAGGGTTGCTGGTTCAATCCTTGCAGCCCCATCTGGTACCTCGTGATCGATACGCCCGCCGCCCTTGCAAGCGCGCTCGAGAGGCCATCCCTGCGAACGGTTATTGAGGAACTGTATCCGGCCCGCGTGCTACCACCCCGGCCGAATCCGCCTGATCCAGGCCCGTTCGTTCCCATGGTGCTTCCGGTGGGAGGAGCTTCCAATCTCCCGGCCAAGCAGGCACAGGTGTTTGAAGCCTTGCACACGAAGGCGGATGCGAAGGGAGCGAAGGCAGCGGCCCCGGCACACAGTATGAAAAGCCGGATCCTCACGGCTAAGGCTCCGGCATCAGTCACCAACCGCGCGACCATCAGCGCCGCCGCCGTCGCGCCCATACGCGACCGATTCCGGCTATGTCAGACAGGTCCGCTGCCGCAATACGTTCTGCGCTTCCAGGAATACGATCGGACCGCTGCAGAACTGGCCGGCGGTCCGTACACCGGCACTGGCCCGCGGCGCGATCTGGGCGTCGCGACGACCGACCGAAACGGAAACTACATCTTCCGTTTCACCATGAGCCTTTCGGATTTCCTCGATGAGCTGTTCAACGACACTGCCCCCGGCGAGAATCCTCTCGTGCAGATCATGCCCGATGTGATTGTGCAGGTGCTCGAGGGCTCGAATGTGATATACGAAACGGCCCCGCACTGGAACATCCCGAACTTCGACCGCATCAACATCTGCGTGCCGTGGGGGCTCATTCATCTTGGGCCTGCCTGTCAGCAGGGGCAGATCATTCAAAGTGTTGGCAACATCACGGTGGGACCACTTGTGAGCGGCCAACGCGTTACGTCGAACACGTTCCTGGGATCAGGTGGTGAAATCACCAGCTACAGTTCGCTTGGGCCGCAGGTGCGATGTGCGGCGTGGGCTGGCCTTCTCTACTTGTATGCCTGCCTCGACAACCCCAACATCGTCACCTATACGGTCAGCTACAAACGTCCGGGCGACCTCGACGCCAACGCAAAGTTCGTGGTCGACGACTATTCGCCCTACCACTCAGCGCCGGCGCCGATCTACTGGGTGCAGCAATCGGTGGGGCCGACAATTCGAGCGCTCACTGTCGATGGCGTCGGGCGGAACGTGCCGTCGTACTTCAACATTGAGACCGATCCCGCCGGAGGCTGGATGGATCGCTGGCTGCTCCTGAAGGTGCAGATCTCCAGTGCCACCTGCCAGGCCGCTCTTGGCGGACCCGGACCCATCGAGTTTCGACTCATCGGCTACAAGTCCGACGGAACTCAGGTTGCCGACGATCGGATTACACTGTACGTCGACAACAATGGCGTGGATCAGTACATCGATCCGACGGTTTCGATGATCACGTCCGGAGGAACCGTGTCCCAGGGAGATTGCGCCCTGTTTACGGCGGATCCGGCCAACGCTCCGCTGGAGATCACCTTCCGGTCAAACCAGGCCGAAGGTTTCATGGACTCCTACTCGCTGTACATGTACAAGGGCGCCGGGAATCCGTTTGCCATTGCCCGGGCGGGTGGCGGCCAGTTCACCGGCAGCTACGTGCATGGCGACAATCTGGCCTGCAACTCGTTCAGTGGCACGCTCGACGATCCAACCTATGGATCGCCGACGCCGGACACGGTTACGGTGGATGTGCAACCCGCCAGCGGCAACTGGCTGACGGACACGCAGACATTCTGCGCATTCTCCATCAACCTGAGTGCCACGGTGCGGATCACAGACGGCCAGTCCGTGTTTGGTCCGTACTATTCTGGCCCGATCCTCATCGGCATCCAGAGGGCATAGTGAAAACGAGGCTGGCATGAACGCGTTCTACTGGTTCGTTCTCGGCGTGCTGGGAGTGTGGCGCGTCACGCATCTCCTCAACGCTGAGGACGGACCATGGGACGTGTTAGTGGGACTGCGAAGCCTGGCCGGTAAGATTTCTCTCGGAAAGCTGCTCGACTGCTTTTACTGTCTCAGCCTTTGGATCGCCGCTCCGTTTGCGTGGCGGATTGGACAAGACTGGCAGCACCGACTGTTATTGTGGCTGGCACTTTCCGGAGCGGCTATCGTTCTTGAACGAATCACGGGAGGTCTCCAGCATCCTCCCACAGCGCTCTACTCGGAAGATCAAAAGGAGAACCACGATGGCATGTTGCAGTGAGAAGCGCGCTCGTTGGGGCCGTTTCGCCACCCCTTCTCGTCCCGCGACAGCGGTGTCGGCACAGGCGCCCGCGGCGCCCGCGCGCGGACTTGCCTCGGCGCAAGCTGTTACCTTCGAGTACGTTGGGAAAACCGGATTGAGTGTGCTCGGTCCCATCACGCATACCCGATATCGTTTTCACGGTCCCGGTGCCCAACTTAGCGTGGACAACCGCGACGCGCCCTTCGTATCGGGTGTGCCGAACCTGCGGCGCGTGCGCGAGGCAGGCCGAACGTAGAGAGACGATTCGCTCGAAGGGTTACGAGGGCCGCGGGTCTAGGCTTTTAAAAGAATGGCGGAGAGTGAGGGATTCGAACCCCCGATACGGTTTCCCGTATGCCGGTTTTCAAGACCGGTGCCATCAACCACTCGGCCAACTCTCCGAAGAGATTCACGTTTCGTGCGCAGACGCACAGCTAACGCTCAGAACCGCACAAACACTGCCCAAAACCACGTTGCTCTAGTTTACATCAGAGTCCCAAGACTTCAGGGGGTCAGCCCAAACGCTTTGGAGTGAAACTCCATCACTTCGGCAAAGTGCGACAGAAAATAGCCGATGCTGTGATCACCCGGGTATGCGTGATACTCGTGCTTCACGTGTTCACTCACGAGTTCGTTGTGCAACTCCGCAGCACCCTTCTCGAACCCGTAGTTGTCTTCCTGTCCACAATTGAAGTAGATCGACATCCCGTGTAACGCGACGGCATTTCGCTTCGCCAGGACAAGAGGATTGTTTGCACTCCAGTGCCGCACGTCGATCGGCTTGCCGAAGACCGGGCCCAGCACGCCCAGAATAGGCGATCCGGCGCCGGACGCCGCGTCCAGCTGCTGCGGAGTCTCGGTGATCAGGGCCGCGCTCTGCGCGCTCACCGCCGAGAATAGCTCCGGACGGGCAAATGCGAATCGCAGCGCCCCATATCCGCCCATGGAAATTCCGCTGATCGCCCGTCCCGCGCGCCCCGCTCGAACCCTGTATTTGCTCTCAATCCGCGGCATGAACTCCTGCAGAAAAAAGTCGCTGTACTTTTCCGAGCCATCCGCCGAGTTGATGTAGAAACTGCGCCTGCCCTCGGGCGCCGCGATCAAAAAATCTCCCATCTTGTGCTGATTGCGGAGATCGTCAAGGAGCGTCCAACCGCCGCTGTTGAACAGGGTCTGCTCGTTGTCGCCGAGACCGTGCAATAGATAGAGAACAGGATACCGTCGCGGCGGATTCTGCTTTGCGCCTGCGTCATATCCCGAAGGAATGTACACGCAATAACGCACGGCTCGCTTCAGGATGCCACTGTTGAAGGCCGTGCAGTCAATCCTGCTCTGCGCGCCTGCTGCGCACGCAAGGCACAAGACGCACCAGAGCACCCAGAGATAGCGGTAGAAGCGAATCATTCAGGCTAGTCTACTCGTAGCGCAGCGCCTGCACGGGATCGAGCTTGGCAGCGCGGCCCGCAGGATACAGCCCCGAAACCAGGCTGACCACAAACGCAAATCCGATCGCAAACGCCACCAGCCACCACGGAACCGCCCAGAAATGCTCCGGCGGCAAGGACTGGCCCTTCAGATACATGTTCGTCCCGAAGTTGATCACTTGCCCAATTACCCAGCCCATTGCAACTCCAAGAATTCCTCCGACGAGGCCCATCGCGCCAGCCTCAGCGAAGAAGAGTCTCTTCACATCTCCGTCACTGGCGCCGATCGCTTTCATGATGCCGATCTCCCGCCGCCGTTCGAGGACTGCCATCACCAACGTGTTCACGATTCCAATGGATGCCACGATCAACGCCAGGCTTCCGAAGATCCACAGGAAGGCGTACAGCACACCGAAAAACTGCCGCAGTCCGCGGCTCGCATCCGTGATCGAAAACGTAGTGAACCCGAATTTCTTGATCGCGTCCTCTACTTGCTGGATCTGCGCCGGATTCTTCACGCGCACGCTGATTGACGAGTAGACAGGTTGATCGCCGGCGTGAACACTCTCCCGCAAGTCGACCGGGAGTATCACATGTAAACTCTCCGCCAGTTTCAACGGCAGGAAGACCTTTGCCCGCGTCGGTCCCCGCATGCTCTCCGGGTCGAGATCGGAGACTCCGACGATCTTCAGTCTCTGCTCCCGCGAAACAACGGAATACGCTGCGCCTGCGAGCTCGCCACCCGTCGTGTCCGCCTCCCCCTTCGCGGCCGGGGTGGGCACGCGCTGGTTGTAGTGCATCACCAGTACCTTCCCTAGCAGGGGCTTCGCGAGATCAGCCACATTCGGCTCAGCGACACCCAAAGGTGGAGTCTTTCCCAACAGCTCTTCGGCGAATGACTTCTGCAATATCACTTCCGGTGCGTCGGGCGACGAAAAGAAGCTGCCCTGCATCCCTTCGAACGCGTCATTGGATTTGGCGGAAGGAGGCAGCGCGGAAACGACGGTCAGATGCGGCTTGTCCTCGAATCGCAACTCGGTCTGAAAGCGAATGTCCGGAAAGGCTTCGCTCACGTTGGCCATGCGCTCAATCTCTTGCCGCGCGGCTTCATCCAGGATGCGGCTCTCCCCCGGAATCGGCCCACTCCGTTCTTCTTCGCGTCCCATGCCGCGCATCTCGCGCCGCGAACTCACCATGATGGTGTCAAACAGGCCAGACCTCACCAGCCGGCGCGATGCCATTTGCTGCAGACCAATTCCTAAGGACAGCATCGCGACCAGCGACGCTACACCCACAGAAATTCCAACCGTCGTCAACGAGTTTCGCAGCAATGACTCCCGCAGATTTCGCAGCGCCAGTTCGGTCAAGTCAGGCAGCTTCACGCGCGTCCTCCGACTGCGGGTTCGTTAGGCCGATCGTCGACGAGCTTTCCATCCGCCAGAAAGATCATTCTCTTCGCGTATCGCTCAGCCAGCGACCGTTCATGGGTCACCATGATGACCGTCATCCCCAACTCCCGATTGAAATCGCGCACCATGTCCATGATTTCGAGACCGGTGTGGCTGTCCAGATTGCCCGTGGGTTCATCCGCGAGTAGCAGCTGCGGACGGTTGATGAGCGCCCGTGCCAGCGCCGCTCTCTGTTGCTCGCCTCCAGAAAGCTCACTGGGCCGATGATGCAGCCGCGCCTTGAGACCGACCCGCTCCAAAGCCTCGCGCGCCAGCGAGTCGCGCTGGCCTCGCTCGACCTCCGCAAAGCGCAAGGGCAACTCGACGTTTTCAGTCACCGTCATGCTGGGGATCAGATTGAATGACTGGAAAACCATGCCCACAACGTGCAGGCGGTATTTCGCGAGCTCCTCGCGAGAAAGCTTCGCAAGGTCGCGATCCTGCACAATGACACTTCCCGACGTCGGCCGATCCAGCCCGGCGATCAAATTCAACATCGACGATTTGCCGGACCCGGAACTCCCGAGCAAGGCAACGAATTCTCCGGAATGCACTTCGAGGGAAATGCCATCGACCGCGCGGATGACATTCCCGCCCATTTGGTAGTAGCGGCAGAGATTCTCGCTTCGGATCGCCAGGGTGCCGCTGGGCGCAGAAACTGCCGGAATCGTCGTCATAGCGCCTAGCGGATCTCTCCTCGCAACACGCGCAAAGCGTCCCCCGCTTTCACGTCGCTGTTCTTGCCGTTCGCTCCATTGGCATCGCCGGCAACGGAGTCGCCCTCACCGGGCGCCAGAAACAGATTCTCCTCGACCCCATGCTGGCGTGTGTACAGATCGTAGTAACGCCCATGTGCCGCATACAGCTCCGCGTGTGTGCCTCGTTCCACGATCTGCCCTTGCTCCAGCACCATGATCTGGTCGGCCCGCCGGATGGTCGAAAGGCGATGCGCAATGACAAACGTCGTCCGCCCGTGCATTAGGTACGAGAGGCCCTGCTGGATCAACTGCTCCGATTCCGAGTCCAGGCTGGAAGTTGCTTCGTCCAGAATCAGAATGCGCGGCTCCGCCAGGATGGCGCGTGCAATCGAGATCCGCTGCCGCTGCCCGCCCGAAAGTTTCACTCCGCGTTCGCCGACGACGGTCTCGTATTTCTCTGCAAACGTCTCGGCGAACTCGTCTACACGGGCAATCCGGCACGCCCGCATGATCTGTTCGTCGGTAGCCTCCGGCCGGGAGAACGCCACATTCTCCCGAATCGTCCCATCAAACAAGAAGGACTCCTGCAGCACCACTCCAAGCCGCGTCCGGAACGAATCCAGCCGCACCGTGCTCAGATCCACTCCATCAACGCGGACCATTCCTTGGGTCGGCACATAGAAGGCCGAGATCAGCCCAATCGTTGTGGATTTCCCCGACCCCGACGAACCCACTAGTGCCGTCACCGTTCCGGGCTGGGACTTGAACGAAATGTCGTGCAGCACCTCGTGCGTCCCGTCATAACTGAAGCTCACATCGTCGAACTCGACCGTGCCGACGATGTCTTCCAGTTTTACGGTGCGCCGAGGGTCCTGATCCTCCGGTCGCTCCCGCATGATCTCCTGCGTCCGCTCCAAACCTGCTAACGCCTCGGTAATCTGCGTGCCGATCGATACCACCTGCAGTATGGGTGCGACCAGGAATACGAGATACAGGTTGTAGGAAATGTACCCGCCTGGCGTCAGTGTGTGTCCCACCATCTGGCGTCCGCCGACGTACATCGTGGCGGCGCCGACCACTCCCAGCAGAACGCTCGCCGACAGACTCATCAGGGACGTCGCGGTCAGCGTGCGCATCACGTTGTCCAGCAGTCGCCGGACGCCGGTCGCAAAAGTCTTCTCCTCGCGCTCTTCCGCGTGATATCCCTTCACCACGCGCACCCCGCCCAGGGACTCTGTCAGCCGTCCAGTGACTTCGGCGTTGATCTTTCCCCGCTCCCTAAAGATCGGCCGAATCGTAGCGAACGCGCGGCTCAGCACGGCAGCGAAGCAACTCAAGGACCCCACCGCAATCAGCGTCAAAGGCACGCTGGTACGAAGCAGCAGAACCAGCGCAATCCCGGCCGCGACAATGCCTCCGGAGAAATCGACAAGTCCGGTCCCCAGCAAATTCCGGACGCCCTCGACGTCGCTCATGATTCGTGAAACCAGGGCCCCGGTCTTGTTGGCGTCGTAAAACGAAACTGACAGCCGGGACACGTGCTTCTGCACCTGTTCGCGAAGCTCCGCAATCAACCGCTGCGCTGCCTTGGAAAGTAATTGGGTCAGGGAAAAGGATGTGACGCCCTGAACTAGCGTTGCCACCAGAACCGCCAGAACCAGTGGCCGCAGCATCCCGACTTGGTTCTTGGTAACGACGTTATCGATCAGAAATTTCGAAGAATACGGCAAAACAAAGCCCGCGAACTTGTTGATCACCATCAGCACAAAGCCGATCGCGAGCAAGCCGCGCCGCGGCCGCATTAACGTCCAGACTTCCGGCAGGACGGCCTTCAGCCGCTGCATCTTGGGGGGCTTAGCCGGTTCTTTAGTCGGAGAACTCAATGCTCTATTGGACTCCACTTCAGCCTTGGTGGCTTCTTTATTCACTCAGCATTGTCACACATCCCCGCGGCCCTTGCGCCTGCCGCCCTTGTGACACGCCTTATCCCGACGTTGTATCCTCGGGGAGTGTCCCGCCCGTCTCCGCCGGACCGCTCACCGACCATAGGCCTCGTCCTGGGGCTGGTGATCACTTTCTCGGCCGTGCTGGCCTATTCCGCCTACATCACCTGGCAGGTTACCGGTCTGCGCAAGTTGCAGACGGACCTCGTCGACCGCAACCGCAAAGATTCTCTTCAGCTCCTGCGAATCCAGAACGACCTCAACCTGCTGGCAGTGGCCATGCGCGACATGGTCAGTAGCGACGAGCCTTATCCCCTGACCGCATGGTCCGCTCAGTTTCAGCGCATTCGCACCGATCTTGACGACGCCATGCGCCTCGAGGCCGGATTCGCCGCCGCCAGCCGCACCGCCGATCAAAGTGCCTTCCTGACCAGTTCGATGACCCAGTTCTGGGATGCCGTCGATCGCGTCTTTGCTCTTGCCCGCGACGGGAAGGAGAAGGAAGCACGCGAACAGATCCAACTGTCTCTGCAGGAGCGCCAGGCCGCGCTCAGTACAGCCGTAGCCCGCTTCCTCGTTCAGAACAGCGAGAACGAGGAACAAGCCGGCCAGCGTATCGTGCAGATCTACGATCGCGTGCAGCGGCAGGTTTACGTCTTTCTCGCCGCCACGCTACTGGCGATTCTGCTTAACGGCCTCTCTCTGATCCGCTGGAATCGTCGTCTCTTCGCCCGTCTCGCGGAAATCTCCGAGCGCCGCAGCGAACTCGCCCAAAAACTCATCGCCACCCAGGAGTCGACACTCCGCTATATCTCACGCGAACTGCACGACGAATTCGGCCAGATTCTGACGGCGATCGGCTCCATGCTGCGTCGCGCCGGATCCCACGCGCCCGAAGGCTCCACTCTCCGCGCCGATCTTCAGGAGGTCCTCGAAACGGTGCAGTCCACGCTGGAGAACGTGCGCAGCCTCTCGCAGGCGCTGCATCCGGTCATGCTCGACGAAGCCGGCCTCGAGAGCACGCTCGACTGGTATATTCCCACCGTGGAAAGGCAAAACGGAATTGCCATATCCTATGAGAAGGAAGGCGAGCCCTTCCCGGTGGATGGTGCGGCGGGGGTGCACGTCTACCGCATTCTGCAGGAAGCTCTGAACAATGTCGCGCGGCACTCCGGAGCGAAGCAAGCGTCAGTGCGATTACGCTTCCTGCCGCAAACGCTCGAACTGGAAGTACGCGACCACGGAACGGGCTTCCCGGATCGCCCCAGCCGGCGGGGCATTGGGTTGGTCGCCATGCGCGAGCGCTCGGAGCTAATGGGCGGCCAGATCACGTTCTCGCGTCCTACGGAAGGCGGTACGCTGGTGCATCTAACTGTTCCAAGGGAGAAGGCCGAGTCTTATGCAAAAGAAGATCACAGTCTTGCTGGTGGATGACCACAGCCTGGTCCGGCGCGGTTTCCGCCGCATGCTGGAAGACGAGCCCGACATGGAAGTCGTCGGCGAAGCCGGGGACGGAGAGGAATCCGTCAAGCTGGCGAGGCAAGTTCATCCCCAAGTCGTCGTCATGGACTGCGCATTGCCGCGAATGAACGGGCTTGAGGCAACCCGCCAGATTACCGAAAGCTGCCCCGGAACGGCCGTCCTGATGCTCAGCATGCACAGCGAGAGCACCTGGGTACGGCAGGCCATCGACGCCGGAGCCAAGGGCTATGTTCTCAAGAACGCGCTCGATCTCGAACTCGGCGCCGCCATCCGGAAAATCGCCGCCGGAGAAACTGTCTTCGACCCGAAAGTCGAGCAGAAAACCGTGCTTCGCGGCGAGCGCAGCGCCGCTCTCACCCAGCGCGAACTTGAAGTTCTGCAGATGATCGTCGACGGCAAGTCAAACAAGGAAATCGCGGCGGCTCTTGACCTCAGCGCGAACACCGTCGCCGTTCACCGTGCCAACATCATGAATACCCTGGGCATTCACAAGACGGCCGAGCTTGTCGTCTACGCCATTCGCGCCGGACTGGTGAACGTTCCGTGAATCGCCGCTCTTTCCTGGGAGGAATTGCGGGTCTCGCTTCGTGGGCGCACTTTTCGCGCCTCGAAGGTTTGGCGGCTCAAGCCGCCGCTACCAATTTCCTCGGCTTCCGTTTTACTGATGTAACCACTCAGGCCGGCATCCAGTTTCAGCACAATAGCGGCGCCTTCGGCGGGAAGTTCCTGCCCGAAACCATGGGCTCCGGCTGCGCTTTCCTGGACTATGACCGCGACGGCTGGCAGGACATCTTGTTGATCAATGGCTCCGATTGGCCTGGACACAAGAAATCCCGCACCACGCTTCGCCTTTATCACAACAACGGCAACGGCACGTTCACGGATGTGACGACTCGCGCCGGCCTCGACGTCGAACTCTACGGTATGGGCGTGGCCGTCGGCGACTACAACAACGACGGTTTCCCCGACATTCTCGTCACCGGCGTCGGCCAGAACCGCTTATTCCGCAACACCGGAAAGGGAACGTTCGTCGATGTCACAAACGCCGCCGGCCTCGGTAAGCGCGAAGGCTTCAGCACTTCCGCTCTCTGGTTCGACTACGACCGCGACGGCCTACTCGATCTCTTCGTCTGCAACTATGTGAAGTGGTCCATCGAGACCGACATCTTCTGCAGCCTCGACGGTAAGCACAAATCCTACTGCACGCCAGAAGCCTACCGCGGTGTGACCTGCTGGCTCTTTCATAATCGCGGCAACGGTACTTTCGAAGACGTGACCGCCACCTCGGGTATTTTCGACAGCAGCTCTAAATCTCTCGGTGTCGCCCTGCTGGATGAGAACCGTGACGGTTGGCCTGATTTGCTCGTGGCCAACGACACCCAGCCCAACAAGCTCTATCGTAATCAGCGCAATGGCACGTTCAAGGATTCCGCGGTCGAAGCCGGCATCGCCTTCAGCAGCGAAGGCAAAGCCCGCGCTGGCATGGGAATCGATGTCGGCGATTTCGACAACTCCGGCACTCCCGGAGTCGCCATCACAAACTTCGACAATGAGATGATTGGCCTCTATCGCCTGAGTGGCAAAGGTTTCGAAGACATCGCGCCCCAATCAGGAGTGGGCATGGCCTCCCGCAACAGCTTGGGCTTCGGCTGTTCGTTTCTCGACGTCAATCTCGATGGCTGGCTTGACTTCGCCGTTGCCAACGGACACATCGATGAAACCGTCCGCAACATCCGCGGCAATGTCGGATATGCCCAACCACCCCAACTCTTCCTGAACAACGGACGAGGAATGTTCCACGAAGCCGCCACAGAAGTCGGAGGAGGCTTTGATCGCCCCAAAGTCGGACGTGGCCTCGCCTACGGTGACTTTGATCGTGACGGCGATCTTGATCTGCTCGTCACCACCAACAACGGCCCGGCATACCTCTATCGCAATGACCTGCTTTCGGGAAATCGCAGCATCCGGTTCCATCTGACCGGAACCAGATCCAATCGCGACGCAATCGGCGCTTCAGTGCGCGTCTTTGCGGGAGGGTTGCTGCAGTCCCGCACCGTGAAAGGAGGTTCCAGCTATTTATCTCAGTCGGAGCTTCCACTGACTTTCGGCATGGAGAAGCGGGACCGTATCGACCGCGTCGTCATCGATTGGCCTAGTGGACAGACCGAGGAGTACAAGAATCTCACCACAGGCCGCGCCTACGACTGTGTCGAGGGGAAGGGCATTACCGCACGCAGTGGCTACTGAGCCGATTTCGCGGTGCGTTTTGCGACTGTGCCCGCCGCCAGCAAATCGATCTCAACCGTATCGCTGACGCGCAGGAAAAGCGTGCTCGGATTCTTCAGCCCCCACTTCTGATAAGGAATGGTGAAGTGAACGGTCGCCGTCCATCGATCGGCGTTGATCTCAACCTGTGCGGGAACTGAAATTTCCCGGTCCACCCCGTGAATGCCGAACATGCCGTGGACCGTCACAGAGGACTTGCCGGACGCGGCAACCGGGCCGTCAATATGGTCGGGACGGAACGTGATCTCGGGATAGCGCGCGCTTTCCAGCACCTCTTTGTGCATCTTCCGGTCGCGCATGCCGCTGCCGCTGTCGCCGCTTGTGGCGTCGACAATAATTTGGCCTGCGGTCTTTCCATCCGGCGAGATCTGTAATTTTCCCTCTTTCAGCTTGAAGGTTCCGTGTACCGTGTGCAACACATCGCCCAGGGTGAACTTCACGGACGTCTGCGTGGAATCGAGTTGATATTCCGCGTCCTGCGCAGCCGCTGGAATCGAAAGGGCTGCAAGTGCAACCCAAAGGACCAGTCTGAGATTTTGCTGCAAGAAGTGCTTTCCCCGTTTCATCAGACTGTGAGCAACCCCCATCCCAGATTCAGCCCATTCATGGCCAGGCGTAGCGGTGAGAGAACTCCGACGTGCAGTTCCAGAAAACGCTGGAAAATGTGCGGCTGGCTCCCAAATACCTGGATCGTACGACGTTGCAACCGCGGCCGGCCGTCAAGCAGCAACATCAGACGCGACATGAGCAGAGGGCGAAATGCTAGTCGCTGGTGTTCCCGCTCATACCGCCCCAAGTCTCCACTCCTGAGGCACTCCGCCAACACCATCGCCTGGCTGAAAGCGAGGCAGAGCCCCTCGCCCGTAATCGCATCCACCGTGCCGGAAGCATCCCCAATCAGCGCAATATTTCCTCGACTCACGCGATTCAGGCTGCACGTTGCCGTGAGCGCACCTCTCTCCGACGACGCACGTTCTGCGCCAGCCAATCGCTTTTGAAGCTCCGGGAACCCTCCCAAGGCCTCGTCGAGCCTCAGTTTCGGATCGCGCGAAATCAGCGCCACGCAAACCTGCTCGTTCGAAACCGGGGTTACGTAGACTTCTCCCCTCAGTCCCCAATGGAGCTCCATGTGATCCGTCCAGGGAGCGACTCGGTAGTGTCGTCGGAAAGCGTATCGGCAATCTCGCTGCCGGAACTGATCCAGTCCTGCCCACCGCCGCAGGCGCGAATTCCCGCCGTCCGCTCCGATGATCCAGCGCGCCTTCACTGTCCTGTTCGCGAGATGGACTCCTTCCGGCGAAACGCCAGTCACCGCACTCTGCCACAGCAGTTCGATTCCTATGCTGGCCGCTCGCTCGGCCATCAACCGATGGAGCACCGTTCTCCGTACGCCTCGGCCTGAGGCTCCGTCTGGAAATGCGGCTGTTACACCGGTACCACCGCTCAGGAAGCGGATCCCGCGGATCGGAAAAGAGTCCTCGTTCGTCACGGACACGCCAAGACTCTCCAGCGCGGTAAGGCCATCGGGCATCAGGCCCTCGCCACACGGCTTGTCGATTGGCATCTGCGCGCCGTCCGCAACTGTAACCCGGAATCCTTGCTGACGCGCGGCAATTGCTGCTGCCAATCCGGCAGGTCCACCGCCAATCACGAACACGTCGGTCGAGTTCAGCAAGTCAGAACCTCACCATTTCAGCAGCACGAGTTCCGAGCAGAATCCCGGTCCCATCGCCGCCAGGATGCCAAGGGTGCCGGGTTCCGGACGGCGGTTCTGCATCACGTCCTCAAGCACGACAAGCACCGACGCCGACGAAAGATTCCCAACCTTTTTCAAGCTGTTCCAGGATGCGTCCAGTTGTCCGTCATTCAGATCAAGGGCCGCTCCCGTAGCCTCGAGAACCTTCGGTCCGCCGGTATGCAGTACCCAGCTGCCGATATCGCTTCTCTTGTGTCCGTGATCGGCGAGGAATGAATCGACATCTTGCCCCAGATGCTCGCGAATCAGCACCGGCACTTCCGGAGAAAGCACGATTCGAAAACCCTTCTCGCTGACCTTCCACCCCATCATCTGTTCGGTGTCGGGATAGAAGACCGACCGCGTCGCCACAATTCTGGGTCCGGTCGAGCTCAACGCGTCTCCCGTGACGACGGCCGCCGCCGACCCGTCCGCAAAAAGCCCAGACGAGATCAGATTCGCAACCGACAGATCCTCTCTCTGGATGGTCAGTGAGCAGAGTTCCACCGACACCAGTGCGGCTGCCTGCGACGGATAGGCCCGCACATAATCCGCCGCGCGTGCGATTCCCGCTGCCCCCGCAACACAGCCCAGGCCAAAGATCGGCAACCGCTTGATATTTGTTGGTAACCCCATCCGGTTGACCAGCAACGCATCGATCGAAGGGCTCGAGATTCCCGTGACGGATGTGAAAAAAAGCGCGCCCAACTGGCTCTTGTCGACTCCTGCGCGCTGCAGCGCCTGGGACAAGGCCTGCTCCCCAAGTTCCTGCGCCACCTGGATCCACGCATCGTTCGCGCAACCCCATGTCTTCAGTTCGTAATACTTCTCATAAGGCAGTGCCAGATGTCGCCCTTCGACCGTCACATTCCGGTGCAACCGCGCCAGCATCTGCGGATTCTTCAGTCGGTCGCCCCAATACTGCTGCAGTTGTTCCAGCAGGAATTTTTGCGGGTAGTAGTGTTTCGGGAAGGCGCTTGCGGCGCTGGCGATTTGCATTTCTCTGTGTCCCCAGTCTCGGCATGGTCAGCGCCTTCACCCGCCGGACGCCTGAATGAGCAATTAGATTGCCGGGTCCACAGGTCGGGTTGCACCCGCGTAGATCAATGCCGTTGTCGTATTGTCACAACTGTACATGGCCGGATTGTCATGTGCTTGTTAAAAATGGCAAGCACAGGTCAAAAAAGCTGAATGCGGAACAGGGATACTCTAGCGTCGAAAAGCTATTCGCGCTAGTCCTGATGCCTGGAGCGAGTTCTTGCGCCCCCGCAGATCGGCCGTTGATTCTCCCAAACTCACTAAGGCGTGATCGCGATGGAAGTCGGTGTCGCAGAAACCGAGTAGGACGCTACCGACGTTAAGCCCCCGCTGCCAGTGTCAAGCGTGAACGACTCAATGGCAGTTCCATTTCCGACGAAGAGATATTTCCCGCTGGAATCGGTGGCAAGAAAATTCGGCTGTGACCCGGTCGTGAACGGAGAGCCAGTCAGCAGCGTCAAGCCACCATCCGTCCCGATCGAATAGGCGGCTACATTCGCCGAACCTTGATTCGCGACGTACAGGTACTTGCCTGACTTGTCGATCATCAGGTTGATTGGCCCGCTGAAAGACTCGCCCAAAGGCGAGCCGGAAAGCTGCGCCAGCGATCCGTCCGCATTGATCGAGAATTCCGAAATCGTTCCGTCCACCTTGTTCGCCGTGTACAAGAACGACCCGGTCGAATCGATGACCAGACCAATCGGGTTGTTTCCAGTCAGAAACGGCGATCCGGCCACCGGCTCACCAATCTGGCCTGCACTGATTGGAAATTCCTCAATCCATCCCTGCTGGCCTTGTCCCGTAACGTACAGCGTGTTTCCCGAGGGCGTGAGCTTCATGTTGGTGGCCGACAATCCGATCGGTGCGGTTGCGCCATTCGTTTGCACGACCGTAGTCAGGCTGCCATCGGTCGAACTGATTGAAAACACCGAGATGTCGAACGACCCCGAGTTCGCTACGTACAGGAAACTCCCCGCTGCATCCATCACCATTAGCGTCGGCGACGTTCCGGCTGTTGTCCGGGGAGTGACTTCGGTCAGGGCCCCGGTGCTGGAGACCTTGTACAGCGAAATGTCGTTGCTGCCGGAATTGGCCGCGTACAAGTACTTCCCAGACGGATGGAGCGCGAGTGCCTCCACCGCCGATCCCGCGGTAATCGGGCTGCCAGTAAGCTGCGTTAGTACGCCGGAGTTTGGATCCTCCCGGTACGCCACGATGGTGTTCGAAGACGGAATCGACGCGAACAGAAACCGGCTGTTCGTCGTACCGCAACCCAACCAGGCGCCCATGCTCGCACAAACAAGCACCAGAGCCGCTGCTTTCTTTAGCATCCGTAACTCCTCAAGGAATTTTGTCGAAAATCGAAATTCGGAAATGCGGCCTGCCCGGCGTCCCATTATCCAAGGTCGCTCCCAGCGCGGCTCTACTCGTGAATCCCTATCATACGGGACAAGCGGTTCCGCGCGCAGCCGTTCGGTTTCTCCCATTGCGATGCGACTCTTCTCAGGAGAGGTTGTACTCGGCTAGTGAGCCGGGCTGGGACGCGGCACCCCGGCAGATGTTGGCGGCAGAGCGTGGTCCGGCTGCCCGCCACGCAGAAACAATCGGATTCGATCCCAGAAGAGGTATACCACCGGAGTCGTAAACAGGGTCAGCATCTGACTCACGATCAAGCCGCCCACAATCGTGATACCCAACGGGCGGTGCAACTCTGACCCGGTACCCGTCCCCAGTGCCAGCGGCAATCCACCCAACAGGGCAGCCATCGTCGTCATCATGATCGGACGGAAGCGGAGAATGCAGGCTTCATAGATCGCCTCCACCGGCTTCTTTCCCTGATTGCGCTCCAGCTCCAGCGCCACATCGATCATCATGATGGCGTTCTTTTTCACCAGCCCAATCAGCAGGATGATTCCGATCATCCCAATCAAGTTCAACTCATTGCCCGTCAAAAGCAGCGCCAGCAACGCTCCTACGCCCGCCGACGGAATCGTAGACAAGATCGTAATGGGGTGAATGAAGCTCTCGTACAACATCCCCAACACGATGTACACCGCTCCCACCGCCGTGATGAGCAGGATCAGCATGTTCGATTGCGACTCCTGGAACGCCGCCGCGGTGCCTTGAAAACTGGCCGTGATGCTGGGAGGAAATCCGATCGAGCGCTCCGCCGCTTCAATCGCATTCGTCGCTTCGCCAAGAGATACGCCCGGAGCAAGATTGAAGGAGATTGTCGCCGAGGGGATTTGTCCCTGATGATTTACCGCGAGCGCCGTGTTCGATGGCTCGAAGTGAGTAAACGCCGCCAACGGAATGGCGCCTCCGTTGGTCGCCTTCAAATAGATGTTCTGCAGCGCTTCCGGAGTCTGCTGGAACTGCGGCGCCACCTCCATTACCACGTGATACTGGTTCAAGGCTCGGTACATCGTCGACACCTGCCGTTGCCCGAACGCGTCGTAAAGCGCGTTGTCCAGTGTTTGCGGCGTGATTCCCATGCGGCTCGCCGTATCGCGGTCGATGACCAGCTTGGCTTGCAGGCCTTTATCCTGCTGGTCCGAATTCTGATCACGCAATTGGCGAAGCTCGCGCATTTTCTGCAAAAGCCGCGGAGCCCACGTATTCAATTCGTTGATGTCAGGACTCTGCAGCGTGTACTGGTACTGCGCGTTCCCGAACCGCCCGCCGATCGTGAGTTCTTGCGCCGATTGCAGAATCAAAGTCGCACCGGGCACAACCCCCAGCTTCCCGCGCAAGCGGTTGATCACGTCATCGGCGCTGGGATAGTGACATGAACTCCAGAAGTGCTTCTTCTCGCACGGCCCGCGCTCCGCCAGCGGCTTCAGCATCACGAAGAAGCGCCCCTGATTGAGCGCAGTCTGCCCGCCTGTAAAGCCCGCCATCGTGTCCACCGCCGGGTCGGTCATGACGATCTTCACGTAGCGCCGCATCTTCTCGGCCATCGACTGAAACGAGATGTCCTGCGCTCCGATCACTGCGCCCTGGATGCGGCCGGTATCCTGCTGCGGAAAGATTCCCTTCGGCACTTTTGCGTAAAGATAGATGCTCAGCCCAGCCACCAGAACCGCGACGACAGCGGTTACCGCCTGAAACCGCAGCACGCCTCGCAGCGCACTGGAATAGGTCTTCAGCAGCCCCTCGAAGCACCACTCACTCGCCCGATAGAAGATGTTGTGCTTCTCGTCTTTCTTCGTGTGGCGCAGGAATTTCGCGCACATGGTCGGAGTCGTGGTGAGAGAGACAACGAGAGAGACTCCGATCGCAACGCTCAGCGTGACCGCAAACTCGCGGAACAACCGCCCCACAATCCCGCCCATCATCAACAGTGGAATGAACACGGCCACCAGCGACGTGCTCATCGATAAGACCGTGAACCCTATCTCCGAGGCGCCTTTGAAAGTCGCCTCCACCACGCCGACGCCCCGTTCGATGTAGCGTGTGATGTTCTCCAATACGACAATTGCATCGTCGACCACGAAGCCCGTCGAGATGGCCAAGGCCATCAGCGACAGATTGTCCAGACTGTAGTCCAGCAGGTACATCACCCCGAACGTGCCCACCAGCGAAAGCGGAACCGCGATGCTGGGAATGATGGTCGCCCGCACCGTCCGCAGGAAAACGAACACCACCATGATCACCAGGACGATCGAAATCAGTAGCGTTCGCTCGATGTCCCTGACCGACGCCCGCACCGAAGTGGTTCGGTCCATGATTACCGACAGGTTCATGGCGGGCGAGATGGAAGATTGCAGATACGGAATGATCGCGCGCACGCGGTCCACCGTGTCGATGATGTTGGCGCCCGGCTGCCGGAAAATCGGCAAAACAATTCCGGGTTTCCCATTGATCAGGCCCAGAGCGCGCCGGTCCGATACCGCATCCGTGACCTCGGCGACATCGCCAAGCCGCACGCCCGCCCCATTGTGGTATGCCACGATCAGCGGGCGATATTCATCCGCCGTGAACAATTGGTCGGTATCGCTGAAGGTATACGTTCTGTTATTGTCCGAGACCTTGCCCTTCGCCCGGTTTGCGTTCGCCGCGCTCAGCGCGTTGCGCACCGTGTCCAGCCCGATTCCCAGCTTGTTGAGCAGTGTCGGATTCACTTCCGCCCGCACCGCCGGTTGCGACGAGCCCCACACGAAAACTTGTCCCACTCCTTGCACCTGCGAGAGCTTCTGCGCGAGGATCGAGTCTGCCGCGTCATACATCTGCGGCACCGTCATCGTGTCGGAGGTCAAGCCGAGCAGGAGAATGGGTGCGTCCGCCGGATTCACCTTGCGATAACTCGGATTGCTCGGCAGATTGGCCGGAAGCTGGCTGCGGGCCGCATTGATCGATGCCTGGACGTCTCGCGCAGCCGCGTCGATGTTCCGATTCAAATCGAACTGCAGCGCGATGCCGGTGCTTCCCAACTGACTGGAAGACGTCATCTGATTGACACCGGCAATCCGCCCGAATTGCCGCTCCAACGGCGTGGCCACGGCCGAGGCCATTGTCGGCGGATCAGCTCCCGGCAGCCCTGCTCCCACGCTGATCACCGGGAAATCCATCTTCGGCAGCGAAGCCACGGGCAGGAAATTGAAAGCAAGAATCCCCGACAGCAACAGCGCCGCCGACAACAGCGACGTCCCAATTGGCCTGCGAATGAATGGACTCGAAATGCTCATATCTCAAAGCTCATGTGGGGATAGCCGCCTCGGCTGTCCACTTTTCCCACTCTGGGCGGCGCAGCGCTTTCAGCGCTGCGATACCCCTTCATCATCAGAGCGGCTTTAGCCGCCGAGGTGCCCACAACCCTACTCCGCCGAAATCGCCTCCGGCGGAATCTCATTTCCAACCCGGTAGCGCGCAAACCTCTGCGCCAGCCGGTCAAACCACAGATACACCACCGGCGTCGTATAGAGCGTCAGCAACTGGCTCAGCAACAGCCCACCGACGATCGTAATTCCCAGCGGCCTTCTTAGTTCCGCACCCGTGCCGGTGCCCAGCGCCAGCGGCAAGCCGCCCAGCAGTGCCGCCATCGTGGTCATCATGATCGGCCGGAAACGCAACAGGCACGCCTGATAAATTGCTTCCTCGGGTGCCTTGTGCTCCTCGCGCTCCGCCTCCAGAGCGAAGTCAATCATCATGATGGCGTTCTTCTTCACAATGCCGATCAGAAGGATGATCCCAATCAGCGCCACCACTGTCAGATCATTCCCAGTGATCATCAGGGCCAGAATCGCGCCCACGCCCGCCGAGGGCAGCGTGGAGAGAATTGTGATCGGGTGAATGTAGCTTTCGTAGAGAACGCCCAACACGATATACACCGTGATCACCGCGGCCAGAATCAGGAAAGGCTCGCTCGACAGCGAATTCTGAAATGCCGCCGCCGTCCCTTGAAAAGAGGCATGAATGCTGGCCGGCAGTTGAATATCCTTCTCTGCCTGCTGAATGGCCTTGGTCGCATCGCCGAGCGAAGCCCCCGGTGCCAGGTTGAACGAGAGCGTCACCACCGGAAACTGTCCCTGATGGTTCACCGCGAGCGGGGTATTGGTCGATATAGTCCGTGTGAATGCCGAAAGCGGCACCGGAGCGCCGCTGGTTGCGACCGTAGCCCCGTTCGCCGTCGGAGCACTTGTGTTCGCGCTCACCACACTCGGGCGGATATAGATGTCGCCCAGGTTGTTCGGAGTCTGCGCGAAATTCGGCAGCACTTCCAGCACGACGTGATATTGGTTCAGCTGCGTGAAGATCGTGGACACCTGCCGCTGGCCGAAGGCGTCATACAACGTGTTGTCAATCGCCTGCGGAAGAATCCCGAGCCGCGACGCAGTGTCGCGGTCGATCGCGATATGCGTCCGCAACCCTTCATTCAATTGATCGGTCGCGACATCGCGCAACTCTGGCAAAGTCTCCAGCTTGGCGACCAGCTTCGGCGTCCACTGCGCCAATTCATTCGCGTCCGCGTCCTCAATCGAATACTGAAACTGCGTCCGGCTCACCCGATCTTCTACCGTCAGATCCTGCACCGACTGCATGTACAGCGTGATCCCCTGCACTTTCGCCAGCTCCGGCTGCAGCCGTCGGATAATCGCCGAAGCGTCATCCGAGCGCTGATCGCGCGCTTTCAGGTTGATTTGAATGCGCCCTGCATTCGGCGTCAGGTTCGTGCCATCCACCCCGATAAACGACGACAGACTGCTCACATCCTTGTCCTGCAGAATGACCTTCGCCAGTTCCTGCTGCCGGTCCGACATCGCTTGAAACGAAATGTAGTCCGGCGCCTCCGATACGCCGAGAATCACGCCCGTGTCCTGCACCGGGAAGAATCCTTTCGGCACGATTACATACAAGTACAGGGTTAGTACCAGCGTGGTGACAGTCACCAGGAGGGTCGCGGTCTGATGCTGCAGGATCCATTTCACCGAGCGTCCGTAGAACGCAATGATGCGGTTGTAGTAATCCTCCGTGACGTCGTAGAAGCGCCCTCTCTGGCCGGACTTCCGATGCTTGAGCAGTTTCGCGCACATCATCGGTGTCAGACTCAGCGAAACCACCGCCGATACCAGAATCGTCACTGCCAGTGTCACCGCAAATTCGCGGAATAGCCTGCCCACGATGTCGCCCATGAACAGCAGGGGGATCAGCACCGCAATTAGTGAGACGGTCAGCGAAACGATCGTGAACCCGATTTGCCCCGCACCTTTCAAGGCCGCATCCAGCGGGGAATCTCCGCCTTCCAGGAAGCGATCGATGTTCTCGATCATCACGATCGCATCGTCGACCACAAATCCCGTCGAGATCGTCAGCGCCATCAGCGTGAGGTTGTTCAAGCTGTACCCCAGCAGGTACATCACGCCAAAAGTTCCAACCAGCGAAAGCGGCACCGCGGCGCTGGGGATGGCAGTCGCGCGAAGATTCCGCAGGAACAGAAACACCACCAGAATCACAAGGCCGATCGCCAGTGACAGCTCGAACTCAACGTCTTTTACCGAGGCCCGAATCGTGTTCGTCCGATCCGTCAGGATCTGCACCTTTACCGAACTCGGCAGCGACGCCTGCAATTGCGGCAGCAGCTTCTTAATGCGGTCTACCACACCAATGATGTTCGCGCCGGGCTGCCGCTGAATGTTCACAATGACGGCGGGCGTCAGATTCATCCAGGCGGCGAGCTGATTGTTTTCCGTGCCATCCACGACGTTCGCCACGTCGCTCAGCCGAACCGGTGCGCCATTCCGGTACGCGATCACGATCGGCTTGTACTGTTCGCTCGAAAAGAGCTGATCGTTCGCCCCGATCGTGTACGACTGGCGCGGGCCGTCTAACACGCCCTTCGCCTGGTCCACATTCGCCTGCATCAGCGCCGCGCGCAGGTCCTCCAGACTCAGCCCGTAGGACGCAAGAGCGGTCGGATTCGCCTGAATCCGCACCGCAGGTTTCTGACCGCCACTGATTGAAACCAGCCCGACTCCCGGCAACTGCGAAATCTTCTGGGCCAGCGAAGTGTCCGCGACGTCTTCGACTTTCGGTAGCGGCAGTGCGTCCGATGTGAGCGCCAGCGTCAAGATCGGAGCATCCGCCGGATTCACCTTGTTGTAGATCGGTGGATTGGGCAGGTCGGCAGGCAGATAGGTTCCCGCCGAGTTGATCGCCGCCTGTACCTGCTGCTCTTCGACGTCAATATTTTGATCAAGCCCAAACTGCAGAGTGATGACGGATGCGCCAGAAGAACTGGTCGAGGTCATCTGCGTCAGCCCGGGCACCTGTCCGAATTGGCGCTCCAAAGGAGACGTGACCGACGACGCCATCACGTCCGGGTCCGCGCCCGGATAGAACGTCACGACCTGAATCGTGGGATAGTCGACCTCGGGCAGAGCAGAAATCGGCAGTTGTGTGTACGCCACATACCCCACCAGCAGCACGCCGAACATCAGTAACGTGGTTGCTACTGGCCGAAGAATGAATATGCGCGAGGGATTCATGAATTTGGCGGCCTACATTTGACCTGGTTCTTGGGTGGCGCAGCTCTTAAGCGCTGCGGTACGCGCCTCATCTTCAGTTGCGGCTCTAGCCGCTGAGGTCACGCGCGTTGGACTCACTGTTACGCTCACCGCAAACCCTTTCAACTAGCTCCCGGAATTCAGACTGCCCGTCGCACCGCGTTCCGAAGAGGCCCGTTTCGGCGCCCGCCTGCCAGATGCGGGAGCCGATTCCGATTCCGGCCGTTGCACAGACCCTGTTACCGGTGCGTTGGTATTCCTGCTCGGAGTGCCTCCGCGCGGCTCAACGTGTGCGCCTCTCTGCAGTTTGTCCTGACCGTCGGTGACCACCGTCTCGCCCGGATTCACGCCCTGCGTCACCACGGTCACATCTCCCTGCGTCAGCGCGATCGTGACCGCTTTATCCTGCACCGTTTTGTCGGGATTCATCGTATACACGTATGCTCCCTGAGGTCCGCGCAAGACTGCCGCGGTTGGGAGAACAGTGCTGTTCTTGCGCGTTTCCACCAGCAGGTCCGCATTTACGAACTGATTGGGCCAGAGCTTGTCTTCCTTGTTGTCAAACACCGCCTTCAGTTTCGCCGTCCCCGTAGTCGGATCGATTTGGTTATCAATCGTCAGCAACTTTCCTGTCGCCAGCTTCGTCTGATCGTCGCGGCTGAAGGCGTCCACTTCCAGCGTGCCTCGCCGCATCTGCTGTGCCACCCGCGGCAGCACGTCCTCAGGCAGGGTAAAAATCACCGCAATTGGTTGAAGCTGCGTCAGAATCAACATCGGGTTCGCGTCAGACGCGTGCACGATGTTCCCCGGATCGACCTGCCGCAATCCAATGCGCCCGCCGAACGGAGCCGTGATGTGACAGTAAGTGATATTCAACTTTGCCGAGTCAATCTGCGCCTGATCGTTGCGCACCGTGCCATCCAGCTGATCCACCAGTGCCTTCTGCGTATCGACCTGCTGCTGCGCGATGCTACCCGAAGGAATCAGCGCCGTGTACCGCTCCAGATTCAGCTTCGCATCGCGCAACTGCGCCTGGTCACGAAACAACTGTGCCTGTAGCTGCTCCACCTGCACCTGGAAGGGCCGCGAGTCGATTTCAATCAGCAGATCTCCTTGTTGAACCTCCTGACCTTCGCGGAAGTTCACCTTCATGATCTGACCGTCGACGCGCGTCTTGATGTTGGCCGTGTTGAAGGCTGTTACCGAGCCAAGTCCGGAAAGATAGACCGGGACGTCCTGCAACTGGACCGGTGCTATCGCCACAGAAACGGCCCGCGGAGGCCCAGCCGCCTGCGCCTTCGATTTGGAATCGGCTGCACTGCTGCAACCCAGGAAAAACGCGCACACTGCCGCCAATAGTGCGATGATCGCCGCGCGCTCGGCTCGAATCATGCGCGGCGCTCGAAAATGACTTTCTATGATTTTCACAGGTTAGTCCGTTAAAGCCGTTTTACCCCGGGCCGATCAATGCCCCCTGGGGATTAGACGTATCCACTTGGGCGCCGTTTGCCTGCAACTTTTCGGGTCAGGATCTGAATAGCTGAACGCCCCTCCGCCGAGGCGCAAAAAACCCTCGTGCGCCGCGGTGGCGCTTCCAGGTGCAGTTGCTGTGGCGGAACCGCGCATTGATAGGATCAACCGCACGCCTATGGCGGGTCAATACTGGCGCGCCGGATTTACATACTTTTACTCGTCTTGACCAAGATCGGATTTCAGGAAACTTTGAGCCCCGCCTGTACCGGATAGTCCCTTTCGTACGCCGCAATCTCAGCTTCATGCTGCAGAGTCAGGCCGATGTCATCGAGTCCATTCAGCAGACAGTGCCGCACGAAGTCGTCAATCGCGAACTTGGCGCAGAATCCCCGATCGTCCCGAACCTCGCACTTCTGCAAATCGACCGTGATCTCGTAATTGTCGATGTCCTGCGCCCGCTTCATCACTCCCTCGACTTCGTCCTCAGCCAACCGTACCGTGAGGAATCCGTTCTTGGTCGAGTTATTCGCGAAGATGTCAGCGAAGGAAGACGAAATCACCGCTCGGAATCCGAAATCCGCCAAAGCCCAGACAGCGTGCTCGCGCGATGACCCACACCCGAAGTTTTTCCCCGCCACTAACACTGTTGCGCCCTCATATCGCGGGTCATGCAGAATGAAATCCGGATTTTTCTTCCCGTCCGCTCCAAACCGCCAGTCATAAAACAGAAACTGCCCGAACCCGGTCTTCTCGATCCGCTTCAAGAACTGCTTGGGGATGATCTGGTCGGTATCCACATTAACCCGATCCAGCGGTGCCACCCGCCCGCGATGCACTGTAAATGGTTTCATGTCGCTTTCTGTCCCTGCTCCAGTTCTTGGGTGGCGCAGCGCTTTAGCGCTGCGAATACGGCGCTCGTTAGATCGGGGGCTTTAGCCCCTGAGGTTCCTTCCACCCAACCTACTGAAACTCCCAATTCCGTATGTCCGTAAAGTGTCCGGTAATCGCTGCCGCCGCTGCCATCATCGGACTCACCAGATGTGTCCGTCCGCCACGACCCTGTCGTCCTTCGAAATTCCGGTTGCTGGTTGATGCGCAGCGCTCTCCCGGCTGCAGGATGTCCGGATTCATTCCCAGGCACATCGAGCAACCCGACTCCCGCCACTCGAACCCGGCGTCCTGAAAAACCTTGTGAAGCCCTTCCTGCTCTGCAGCCCGCTTTATCGTCTGCGATCCCGGCACCACCATCGCCCGCACTTTCGAGTTCACCCGATGCCCCTTCGCCACCCGCGCCGCCGCCCGCAGATCCTCGATCCGCGAGTTCGTACACGATCCGATGAATACCCGATCAATCTTGATGTCCTGGATTCTCCGTCCTGGCTCCAAATCCATGTACTGCAACGCCAACTCAGCGGCCCGCCGTTCGGATCCCTCCATCCGTCCGATCTCCGGCACTCGCCCCGTGATCGGGGCCACCATACCGGGATTCGTTCCCCACGTCACGAACGGACAGAGCTGGGCGGCATCAATCTCCACCACCTTGTCGTAAGCCGCTCCGTCGTCGGATGGCAGACTGCGCCAGTGCTCAACGGCCTTGTCCCAATCGGCTCCCGTAGGCGCAAATCGCCGCCCCTTCACATAAGCAATCGTCGTCTCATCCGGAGCCACCATCCCCGCTCGCGCTCCTGCCTCGATGCTCATGTTGCACAGCGTCATCCGACCTTCCACCGAGAGTGCCCGCACGGCTGTGCCCGCATACTCGATCACATGCCCGGTCGCACCGTCGGTCCCAATCTGTCCGATGATTCCCAGCGCCAAGTCCTTCGCCGTAACTCCCTCGGCCAGCCGCCCGCGCACGTCAATCTTCATCGTCTTCGGCTTCTGCTGTGCCAGACACTGTGTCGCCAGGACGTGCTCCACCTCCGACGTTCCAATTCCAAACGCCAGTGCCCCGAAGGCTCCATGGGTCGATGTATGGCTGTCGCCACAGACAATGGTCATCCCCGGCTGCGTCAGGCCTAGCTCCGGACCAATCACATGCACGATTCCCTGGTCAGGCGAATCCATGTCGAACAGACGGATGCCGAACTCCTTGCAGTTCGTCTGCAGCGCCGAAATCTGCTTCGCCGCAATCAGGTCTGTGATCGGCGTTCCCCGCGGCTCCGTGGGAATGTTGTGATCCACAGTCGCGACCGTGCGCAGCGGCTGCCGAACTTTCCGTCCCGCGGCCCGCAAGCCGTCGAACGCCTGCGGCGAGGTCACTTCATGCACCAGATGTAAGTCGATGTACAGAATCGGCGAACGCCCCGCCGGCGACGCGACGAGGTGTTCATCCCAAATCTTTTCGAAAAGTGTTCGTTTCATAGTTATCGCCGGCGTTCAAGCCGGCTTTGGCGGAATGAAGTTGAAGGCTTGCCCGCCTTCGCGCATGACTTGGTATGGCTGTAGTTTTTCACAGCCCGATAGAAGTCGGCAAGGCTTGAGGCCGCAGAGAGAAGGTGGCAGCTCAAGACCGACAGCTCGCCAAGGCGGGACCTGGGAAACGAGGTCGAGTAATCCTATTGTTCGTTGTCCGTGCTGGAGAACGCTCCGTTGTCCGCCGAAGCTCCCCACACCACGCTGGAGCCCCAAACGACGCTGAAGCCGCTGGTCGCACTGCTGCCCCATACCACGGAGCTGCCCCAAACCACGGAACTGCCCGATACATTCGCGCCCCACACCACGGACGATCCCCACACTACCGACGATCCCCACACTACCGAAGACGAGGCCACGGTCGAGTTGCCGTTCGACAGAGTCACCGCGCCCGTCGAAGAATTGAAGGCCGCGGTGGGCGACAGTGCCGAGCCAACGTAAGCAGGCGCAAGATCGGTATTCGCCAATGCAGCCGTCATGTCAACGTATCCCGCACCGACGGTGAAAAGGTCGTAGTACGAAGTGAAGGTCTGGCCTGTCGTCGGATCGGTCGCCACCGAAGACGCCGGAAAGCTCTTATACGCAGTCTTCATCAGACGCGCCTTGACTTGATCAGGCGTCAGATTCGGGTTCTGCTGCAGCATCAGAGCTACGCCGCCCGCCACCGCCGGAGTCGCCATGCTGGTACCACTCAGCGTGAAATAGTCCTTCGAGGAGGAATTCCCGGCGACATCGTTTCCGGGAAACTCAGCCTCGAGCGTGCTTCCGGGCGAATTCGTCGCCACCACCAGGTTCCCCGGAGCCACCACATCCGGCTTGACCACGTGATCGAACGTCGTCGGCCCCTTTGAGCTATAGCTCGCAATCTGGTCATCGCCGCGGGAATAGGTTCCCATGGACTTCATCGCCCCGACTGTGATCACGTATGGATCGTTCCCGGGTGCCGCGACGGTTCCGTATCCGTTGCTGCCACTGACGCTGATGCGCCCGAAGTTCCCCGAAGCCGCGACCACCACGATGCCCGCATTCCACGCCGACTCCACGGCCTGGCACAGCGGATCCTGCGCATACCCGGAGAACACTCCACGGCCCAGCGATAGATTGATGACTCGAATGTTATAGGTGCTTTTCAGCGCGATCGCTCGTTGTATCGCGGCGATCACCATGCTGTCACTGCCTGACCCGTTGGCGTCCAGCACACGCAGGTCGATCAGATTCACATTCGGCGCAACTCCCGCGTACCGTCCGTTGGACTTGCTTCCGTCTCCGCCGATGATTCCCGCCACGTGTGTGCCATGGCCGTACAAGTCCCAAACCTGCTTGTTGCCAAGATAAGTGGTGGTACCAGTAAAGTCTTGGTGATAGACAACGCGCGTGTTGATGCCCTTGCCGAGATCAGCGTGCTTGTCGTTGATGCCGCTGTCAATCACTGCCACCGCAATTCCGGTCCCGTCGTAGGTCGAGTTCACAGCTGCGGTTACATTCATCGCCGCATCGGTGTAGTCATCCATCCCCTTTAACGGATGATCCAGGCTCACAAATTCCACGTCCGGATCGTTGGCCAGCGCTTGCAGTGATCGGGCCGGCACTGACAGCGCAGCTCCTCGAACCAGCTCCAAATGGTGATGGACCCTGCCCCCAAGATTCTGTGCCCGCGACAGAGCAGTCGTGCTCGGAGTCCGCTTGTATTGCACAATGACCCTGACTTCCTGGTCCGGACGCGCCGCAAAGCGGCTCATCGCATTCCGGACTTCAGGGGCCAGCGTTCTTTGCGCCTGCCCCAACGCCGATCCCGTCAGCAGGAGCACCGCGAGGGATACTCGCTTACCCCAGGCGGCACTATGGCGCTGGTTGCGGTTTCTCGTGCGGGAGAGTTTCTGCATGCTGGCAGGTTGTTGCACAGAGTCGGTCACACCCGGATTGATGCACGACGGTCGCCACTCCTGTCGCCCTAAGTGATTGTTTTCAAATTATTTACGTGAGAGCTGGGGAGACAGAGTGAGTCATTTTGGCCCTGGCTCGCACCCGTGGGACAGCGTGTCCCTTAACTCGCATCAATGGATACAACATGCACCGCCAGTTCTTCTCGCGAGGATGACTCATAAGCTGCCCCTGAAGCCCGCTCTTCCCATCTCTTCTTGACTGGATGCACTCCTCGACGGAGAATAGCCGCCAATCTGTGGGCGTGCTGATTCCGCGCTTGGATCTCAGCAGCTGCAATCGCAGCCAGCATCGGCCTTTCCGTACCATTCTTTTTCAGCGAAGGGACAGCATAATGAAGCGTCTCGGATGTTTGTTGTGTCTCGTGCTCGCTACGTCAGCATTCTCCGTCGCCCAGCTGACTCCTCCTGCAGGTTGGGACATGCGGAACGATGGCAGCGTCGTATTGATGATGTCCCCCGGCGTCGCTCCCAATCGCGTCGGCCTCACCCTCATTCCACCAGGAAGCCCCGTCGGGGACGCGAAGTCGTGGTTCAGCGATCAGACAAACCGGCTCGCTCAGGCTACGGGTCGCGTTCTGAACGCCACCCAAATCAAAGATCAAGGCGGCGTCCTGCTTCGCGTCATCCTGACCCAGCAGCAGAATAGTCAGAAGGTTCGCATGATCTTCTTTGGCTATCCCACGGCCCGGGGTCTTTCCATCCCGATCCTTCTGGTTCCACTCGCGGTGGCTGACCAGGACCCACGCGTCGCGACCGGCACCCAATACGTCATGCAACTCGCCGCGCAGAAATTCGAGTTGACTTCCGGCCCGACCTCCGCTGGTCAGCCCGCCACAGCGTGGCGTCCCAAGACCGACATCGACCTCACCTATCATGCCAAAGCCATTATCCCGAAAGAGCGCGACGTCCCGATCAAGAACGTCTACGTGTTCGTCGGCTACGCCTTCGGTCCGTCCTACGGCGGAGTGGGTACGACAATGACTTGGGGACAGCGAGCCACTCAGCAACTACTGCTGCTGTTTGAAAACGGCGTCTGCGCGAAGACCGACTTGAAAGGCGATAACCTCGCCGGCCACCACCAGGCCGAGGGGTTTGCCACTATGGATGCTGCCAACCCCGCCGCCGTCGCCGGCGCTCCCTACGGCCACTGGACGGACAACGGAAGCTCGATTCACATTCAGTGGAACAGCGGAGCCCCCTCCGACCTCGCCAAAAACGGAAACACCCTCGAAGGCAAAGGCGAGCGCTGGACGCCATTCCACCTTGCCGAGGGCCAGCAGTTGGAAGGCACTTTCGTAAGAAAGATGGAAGCTGGCCTTCGTTCGCAATGGATCGTGCTGCACAAGAACGGTACCTTCGAGGGGGACGGCGTCAATGTCACCATGGGCGGTGACCTCGTCAGCCCGAACTTTCCCGCTCACGGATCCGGCACCTACGAAGTCCACAAAGGCAGCATGATCCTGTACTTCGCGAATGGCTTCACGCAGGCTATCGCGTGCATGATCGACAACGCTCCGAACGGCGACGCCAAGACCGTCCTTCTGAACGGATTCCCCTTCGAGCGCGTGCGTTGATTGGTTCAGCGGAGCATGGTCATTCGAAGAATGAGAGCCACGATCAGCAGAGCGCTTCCGAGTAACGCATTCCACTCACGATGCTTAAGGTAGAGGTCGATCGAAAACTCACTCTTCTCCTCTGAGCGAGCGGGAGTAAGCCGCGGTAGCATTCGCGGCACGCTCCGAGCGTAAGCATCGAACTCCGGAAATTTCTCGCGCAGGAATTTCTCCTCGTCCCGGATCACCGGCACATAGATCGCCAGGAACATGACAACCAGCGCAACGCCGACCCACCAACTCCGCGCCGCGACGGCGAACCCGATCCCCACCAGCAGCGATCCCAGATACAGCGGATTTCGTATATATGCGTAAGGACCGGAAGTTGCCAGCGCCTCATTCTTCCGCACATGTCCCGAAGCCAGCGCGCGCACCAGCAGCCCCGGAATGATGAGCACAGCTCCGAGTGCAAGAAATCGCCAGGTCGGTCGCGCCAGCCACAGGTACAGGAACGCAAAAGCAAATCCCAGCGGTACGCGAATTCGGCGTGCGATGCGCGACCACTCAGCCACGGCTGCTCCCCACGGATTCCCCGAGCAGGCCCCGTGCGGCGTTCACCACCTCGTCTACCGTGATCGCCAGCATCGCCTCATCCGGCCGCGGATTGCGCGCATGGGTCGTAGCACTCTCCGGATTCCGCAACACCACGCTCCGCGTTCCGTAAGGACCATTCCGTGCAGGATCCGTCGGCCCGAAGATCGCGACCACCGGCACCTGCAACGCCGCTGCCAGGTGCAGCGGCCCGGTATCGCCCCCAACGAAGAGCCTCGCCCGCCGTGTCAATGCGATGAGTTCACCGATCGAACACTCCACTGCTCGCGCTGCTCCCTCGCTGGCCGTCTCAACCTCGCGCGCCAGTTCCGTTTCGCGCGGCCCGAAGTTCACAATCGATTGGACCCCTGACTTCGCCAGTTCCCGCGCGACCTTCCCATAGCGTTCCGCTGGCCACTGTTTTGCTCCCCACCCCGCCCCGGGATTGAGAATCGCAAACTCCCAAATTCCGGCGTGCCGCAATCTCTCCTCTACGTTGTCTTCGGCGGCCGCGTCGATGGGAAACTCCACCGCCGGCGCGCTCGGTTTCCTTCCTATGATCGCCTCCACCACGGAGAGGTTCTGCTCAATGACGTGTGCTCCACGCACCGTCGCCTGCCGCGTGTACCACAAGCTCGCGGGGGACTCTCGTGGCTGTCGAGCACCATACACAACCCGGGCTCCCGACCACCTTGCGATCAACGCCGACCGGAGCGCCCCTTGCAGATCGATCGCTTCGTCGTATCGCGCCGCTCGAACGTCGTTCCAAACTCGTGCCACCTGCTCCAGGGTCGCAATCGAGAAAACAGACTTACCCCACTCTTTGAGATGAACGGTGTGCACCCAGTCCACCAACGGACGTTGCGCCGACCGCGCTCCCCGGCGGGCTGTACCGGCTGCACAAAGCAATTCCGCCCAACGTTCCTCGAGTACCCAACCGATCATCGCCTGAGGAAATGCTTGCCGCAGGGCCTGCGCCGCCGGAAGCGTGTGAATCACATCGCCCATCGCGCTCAGACGCACGACCAGCAAGCGCTCGATATGCTCGCTCTCAGTGCTGCTCAAGATTTCCTCGGAGAGAGTCGAATGCGCAGAATTTCGGTAGTGGAATGGTCCTTCGGGTCGCCAACAATTGCAACTCTTCCGCCGTACTCCGCAACCGTGTCGCGCTCGGGAACGTTGTCGACCGTGTAGTCGGTTCCCTTCGCCTGAATGTCCGGGCGGATTTCCCGGATGATCGCCCTGACGTCTAACTCCGGGAAGATAACGACCGCATCGACGCAGCCGAGCGCAGCCACAATCTCCGCTCGTTCATGCTCCGGCATGACGGGGCGGCCTTCACCCTTAAGTGCCCGGACCGAATCGTCCGAATTGACCGCGACCACCAGGACCCCGCCCAGCGCCTTCGCTCCCTGCAGATACCGCACGTGTCCGACGTGCAGCAGGTCAAAGTTCCCGTTCGCTAGTGTGATGGCTTCGCCGGCGCGCCGCCACTGCTCCACGCGCTGCCGCAGCTCGTTTCGGCTCAGGATTTTCTCTTTTGTGCTCAATGCGATCTTGTGGCCGGAGGCGTTTGCTCCATCGCTCGCTGCAATTCTTCCCGGGATACCGTCGCCGTACCCCGCTTCATCACTACGATCCCGCCTGCGTAATTTGCCAGTTGGGCGGCTTCTTCCGTCGTTGCTCCGGCGGCCAGGGCAGCGGTAAATGTGGCAATCACCGTATCGCCCGCTCCGGTAACGTCCGCCACCTGGTCCGACCCAACAATCGGAATATCCACCGGCTTGTGCTCGCGGTCGAACGCCACCATCCCGTCGCGTCCGCGCGTGATCACCAGCGACTGCAGCTTCAATCGCTCCATAAGTTGCTCGCCCGCACCCAGCAGTGTGTTCCAATCGTGTCCAATCCGAATTCCGAGTGCTTCCTCGACTTCCGGTTCATTGGGAGTGGCCGCCGTCACACCCGCATACTGCAGCATGCGGTAGCGCGAATCGAGAACGATCGGAACCGTAAGCTTGCCCTTCCTCCGCAGTGTGCTCACGATCGCCGGAGTCGCTGCTCCATACCCGTAATCCGAAACCAGCAGCGCGTCGGACGCATGCGCGTAGTTCCGCGCCGCCAGATACAACTCCCGCGTGAGATGGCTGTTCGGCGCTTCATCCGGCTCTCGATCAACGCGCACCACCTGCTGCCGCGAAGTGTGAGTCATGCCCGCGAGAATTCGCGTCTTGGTCACCGTCGCGTAACTCTTGTCTTTCAGCACTCCACTGACCGCGATTCGTTTGTGCCGAAAATACTTGAGCAGCAGCCGTCCGGGCTCATCGTCCCCTACGATTCCGACCGGCAGAACATTCACGCCCAGGGCAGTCAGATTGTTCGCAGCGTTGGCGGCTCCGCCCGGAACGATCGTCCGTTCGCGGTGCCGCAGGATCAGCACTGGAGCTTCCCGCGACACCCGCGAGATCTCCCCGAACACGAACTCGTCGGCTACCAGGTCTCCCAGCACGGTGATCGTGACATTTGGGAAAGCCTCAACAATCTTCTTGAGCCGATCCGTGTCTTTCGAATGTTTCATCGCAGCACCGATCACTCTCAACTAGATGTCCCATTCCTGGCTGGATTTGCCAGAAGTGGATACTCCGATACCTCGGGACCAAGGCATCTCGTCCAGAGCAAGATCATCCATCCAACGACAGATTCTCTCACGCCCCGCGCCGCCGCTCCTCAATCTTGCGCAGCATGGTATCTACCGCGTTAGCCGCATCCACCAGCTCCATCCGAACCGCAACGACGGCCAGCGGCGAAAGCGCCGACAGATATGGCCCCAGATTCACCGCATCCTTTTCGGTGGTGACAAAACCTCCAGCGTCGCTC
>Ga0335080_10000120_pt1 | contig 66684 bp, 68 predicted proteins | sample Lox_Sample_34_FD_206720 | JGI IMG/M metagenome (GOLD analysis project Ga0335080, IMG submission 206720) | Soil microbial communities from Loxahatchee National Wildlife Refuge, Florida, United States - Lox_Sample_3.4 | ecosystem: Environmental > Terrestrial > Soil > Wetlands | place: USA... | reverse complement strand
CACACCTCCCATCCGCATTTTTCCAGCACGCAATTTGGCAGTCGCGGCGATGGGCCTTCTCGCGCCCGAGCACGCGGGCCGTCGTCCGCGAACCCCGCCGACGATCCAAATTCCAGCCCTCCGTAATATGCCGGGGAATGACGGACGACGCCCGGAGACCCTCCATTGGCGCATTACTTGGCGCGATGCCGATCTTCGCCGGCCATAACTTCATTCAACAGTATTCATAAGTAATACATTAGTTAACCGGCCGTTAATTCGTAAGATTACGGAACATCCTTCGATTAGTTCCACTCGGTAACAAGATATTACAGCCGGATACATCCCGACTTTACTGCCTAATTCACGCCATATTGCACCGCAAAACCCCGCCCCTCGTGACGGGACCGGGGTCCACTGGCCACGAAAGTGGCCAATACTGTCAATACTATCAAGGGTGTATATAAGAATGCAGAAAGCAAAAAAGCCGGCGGCGGGCGTAACCCGCTTGCACGTGGCGATCACTGCGATCGCTGCAACTCTCCTGATCGGTGGGACTGCCACCGGGGCTTCGGCCAAATCCAGGCTCCACCACCATGCCCATGTGGCGAGCCACCACTCCGAGAAGAGCACAGAAAGGTCCTGGCAGGGCGGAGAAAAGTCTTGGCGCGACGCGGAGGCCATGGCCCCGTCCGCGGGGAGCGGGCACACCTTCTCGGGCGTCGCCTCCTTCTATGGCAACGAGTCCGGCAGCAAGACCGCCTCGGGCGAGCGTTTCAACGAGAACGCCATGACCTGCGCGCATCGTTCGCTGCCGTTCGGCACCAAGCTCCGCGTGACCCATGGTGGTCGCAGCATCGTCGTCACCGTCAACGACCGTGGTCCGTTCGTCCGCGGACGGGTTCTCGACCTCTCCACCGCCGCAGCGCGTGCGCTCGGCATTGACGGCCTCGGCTCGGTCACGGCCGAAGTCATCTCGTGATGCGCGGATAAAGCGCTCTTTTCAACAAAAACCTGGTAGGTACCGCGTCCAGGACGGCGCCAGAACTGCTGCGCGCCAAAATTGCCCGCCGTCGGATGACGGCGGGCTTTTTCTGCACGGTGTCATTGCGTGGCGGAATCACAAAAAACTCTGCGGGTCCACATCGACCTCGAGCTTCAGATTGCCCTTCGGCTTCGGGGCCGCGGCGAGCCATTGCCGCAGATAATCCGAAAGGTCGAAGCCGCGTGCCGACTTCAAGAGCAGGCGGAAGCGGTAGCGGCCCTTGATGACCGCCAGCGGCGCCTCGGCCGGCCCCAGCAATTGCACGCGCTCGTCCAATGGCGCGACCGAAACGAGTTTTCGCGCAAAGCTCTCGGCGCTTGACCGGTCGCCGGCGGAGATGATCAGGCCTGCGAGCCGTCCGAACGGCGGATAGCCGGTGCGCTCGCGCGCCGCGATCTCGCTTGCATAAAATGCCTCGCGGTCGCAGGCGATCAGGGCCTGCATCACCGGATGCTCCGGCTGATGGGTCTGCAGATAGCCGATGCCGCGGCCCTGGTCGCGCCCGGCGCGGCCGATCACCTGGTTCAGCAATTGCCAGGTGCGCTCGGCAGCGCGCGGATCGCCATTGCCGAGGCCCAGATCGGCGTCGATCACGCCGACCAGATTGAGCCGCGGGAAATGATGCCCCTTCGCCACCAGTTGCGTGCCGATGATGATGTCCACCCGTCCTTCGGCGATCTCGTTCAGCTCGCTGCGCATGGTTTCTATCGAGGTAATCAGGTCGCTCGACAGCACCATGGTCCGCGCCACGGGGAACAGCGAGGCAGCCTCTTCCTGCAGACGCTCCACGCCGGGGCCGACCGCGACGAGAGACTCCTCCGCCGCGCAATTGGGACAGGCATGGGGGCGCGGCATCGAGAATCCGCAATGGTGACAGACGAGACGCTGACGAAAGCGGTGATCGACGAGCCACGCATCGCAGATCGTGCAGGCGAAGCGATGGCCGCAGGCGCGGCACAGTGTCAGCGGCGCATAGCCGCGACGGTTGAGGAACAGCAGCGCCTGCTCGCGACGCTCGATCGCGTGGCGGATCTGCTCGGCCAATCCGGGTGAAACGAAGCGCCCGCGCTGCGGCGCTTCTCGCCTGAGATCGATCGCCTCGATCCGCGGCATGTGCTGGCCGCCGAAGCGCTGCGGCAGCAGGATGCGCTGATAGCGGCCTTTTCGCGCATTGACCTCGGTCTCGACCGAGGGCGTCGCCGATGCCAGCACAACCGGGATTTTCGCAATATGGGCGCGCACCACCGCCATGTCGCGCGCGTGGTAATGCACGCCGTCATCCTGCTTGTAGGATTGATCGTGCTCCTCGTCGACGACGATGAGACCGAGATCGGCGTAAGGCAAGAACAGCGCCGAGCGCGCGCCGACCACGACCGGCGCTTCGCCGGCTGCGATCGCGGCCCAATTGCGTTGCCTTGTGCGCGGCGACAGCTCCGAATGCCATTCGACCGGACGCACGCCGAAGCGCTGCGAGAAGCGGTCGAGGAATTGGCCGGTCAGCGCGATCTCCGGCATCAGGATCAGCGATTGCTTGCCGCGGCGGATTACTTCGGCGACCGCCTCGAAATAGACCTCGGTCTTGCCCGAGCCGGTGACGCCGTCGAGCAGGGCGACATGAAAGCTGCCGTTGGCGGCAAGCGCGCGCATGGCATCGACCGCCGCGCGTTGCTGCCGCGTGAAGTCGGGCTGCGCATGGGCCGGGTCGGGCGGAGGCGGCGGAGGCAGCCGCGGCATCGCTTCCGTCACCAGCGTACCCTCGTCGACCAAGCCATCGATCACGCCGGTCGAGACGCCGGCCTCTTTCGCGGCGTCGGCCTTGCCGTGCAGCAGGCCGTCGGACAGCAGTTCGATCACCCGCCCGCGCGCGGGGGTCAGTCGCCTCGGCGGCTCGCCGACCAGGCGCACGCCCATCCGCACCCGTTCCGGGCCCAGATGCTCGCCCATCCGCAGGCACATGCGCAAAACCATGCCGCGTGCGGACAGCGTGTAGTTCGCGACCCAATCGACCAGCGCGCGCAGCTCGGGCTTCAAGGGCGGCACATCGAGCTTTTCAGCGACATCCTTTAACCGATTATGCAGCCTCGGGTCGGGGTTGGCGTTCTCCGCCCAGACAACTGCCACGACCTCGCGCGGCCCGAGCGGCACGCCGACGACATCGCCCGCCTTCAGCTCCATGCCGCGCGGAACGCGGTAGGAATAGGTCTGGTTCAGCGCGACCGGAACCAGCACGTCGACAACGCGTGTCGAAGTGGCGGACGAAGCGGGTGGGCGCGGAGTGTGGTCCATCTGGGAATCGCCGAGTGCGGAACGGCAGGTTAGCGAAGGTTAAACGAAAGCGGTGCGATATAATTGGTCGAATCAGAGCCAGGCCGCCATGGTCACGAGACAAACCCCGGAACCGATCGAACTTGACAGCGCCGATGAGACCATCGGCCGGGAGATGGCGCGCTGGCTGTCGCATTTGCGCGCCGAGCGGCGGCTGTCGCCGAAGACGCTGGAGGCCTATGCCCGCGATCTCAGGCAATGCCTCGATTTCCTCTGCGAGCATTTTGGCGCGCGGGTGACACTCGCGCGCTTCTCGCAGCTCGAGGCGACCGACATCAGGGCGTTCATGGCCATGCGGCGCGCCGACGACATCGCCGGCCGCTCCCTGATGCGCAGCCTGGCGGGCCTGCGCTCGTTCGGCCGCTTCCTCGAGCGCGAAGGCAAGGGCAGGGTCGGGGCGCTGTCCGCGATTCGCGCTCCCAAGGTCGGCAAGACCCTGCCAAAGCCTCTGCAGATCGTGGCCGCCAAACGGCTTGCAGATGCCGACGAGCGCGCCGGCGAAGCCCGCGAGACATGGATCCTGGCGCGCGACGCAGCCGTGATGGCGCTGCTCTACGGCTCGGGCCTGCGCATCTCAGAAGCGCTCGGCTTGAGGCGGCGCGATGTGCCGCGCCCCGGCGAAGGCGACGTGCTTGTGGTCACGGGCAAGGGCAACAAGACGCGCATGGTGCCGGTCTTGCAGAATGTGCTGGCGCTGATTGCCGACTATGTCGCGCTCTGCCCGCATCCCCTGCCGCCGGAGGGCGCGATCTTCGTCGGCGCGCGCGGCGGCCCATTGAGCCCGCGCATCATCCAGCTCACCATGCAACGGCTGCGCGGCGTGCTGGGATTGCCCGACAGCGCGACACCGCACGCGCTGCGGCATTCCTTTGCCACCCATCTGTTGTCGCGCGGCGGCGATTTGCGCGCGATTCAGGAATTGCTCGGCCATTCCTCGCTCTCGACGACGCAGATCTATACCGGCATCGACAGCGAGCGGCTGCTCGAGGTCTATCGCTCCGCTCATCCGCGCGGCTGACATTGTTCCGTCACACCGGTTTGCCTCTTGCGCCGGCCACATTTGTCCGGCAATCGTTGCCGTCACAGGGCGGCGGAGGAACGCGATGAGCGCACATGAAAGCATGGAGCATGCCGAGCACGCCGAGCATGCTTCGATCGAGAACAAGAAGATTGCGCTTCTGATCGCCGTGATCGCGCTCTGCCTCGCGCTGTCGGAGACGCTAGGCAAGGGCGCGCAGACCGAAGCCATCGCCAAGAACGTCGAGGCCTCGAACCTGTGGGCGTTCTTTCAGGCGAAAAGCATCAGGCGCACGGTGGTGCAGACCGCGGCCGAACAGGGCAAGCTCAGCCTGGCCAGTGCCGGCGACGACGCAACCCGCGCCGCGCTGCAAAAGCAGGTCGACGACTGGCAGAAGACCGCCGCGCGTTACCGCTCGGAGCCGGAAACCGGCGAAGGCACCGAGCAGCTTTCCGAACGCGCCAAACATGCGGAAGAGGAACGCAATCTGGCGACGGAAAAATATCATCACTTCGAAATCGCGTCCGCGGCATTCCAGATTGCAATCGTGCTGGCATCGGCAACCATCATCACCGGCATTGTGGTGTTGGCCTGGATCTCCGGCGTGCTGACGCTCGCGGGAATCTTGGTTACCGCGCTCGGCATTTTCAGCCCGCACCTGTTGCCGCTGCATTAGAGTCTGACCGCAAACTTTGGGCGTCGTCATTGCGAGCGAAGCTATCCAGAGCCGTGCCGATTCCGGATTGCTTCGTCGCTTACGCTCCTCGCAATATCGGTGCGGAGGCGCCCCCGTGCCTGCAAGCGATCAAGGTCTCAGCGCGCCTGATGCACGCTCTTGCGGAAGCGCTGGATCAGCCGCAGCGTGCGCACCGACCATCCTTCGCCGCCGCTGCTCAGGAGCTCGACAATGCGCGCCTTGATCGGGTCGACCAGCGCCTTCGCCTTGGCGCGCAGCGCCATGACGGACTCATAGAGCTTTTCGAACCATCCCATTTCGAGGAGTTTTGGCCGCGTCACGTCAAACACGAAGGCGGTGACGCCCACACCCAGAAACTTCGCGAACAGAAGCGTCGTGACCGCGCTCATCCAGTACTCGTGCATCAAGAGCCACATGCCGATCAGCTTGAGCGGGAAAAGCGGAATCACCGGCACGGCGAACACGATCAGCGTCATCGACGGCGAAAGCGCATCGACGCGCTCGGCAAGCCATTGTTTGAACACGCGCAAGGGGATGATCGACACCACCCAGGCCACGATCGGCTCGAGATGGTCCCACAGCCAAGCCTCGATCAGAAAGATGATCGCAAGCAGAACCCAGATCGGCTGTAGGAGGCGGCGCAGCATCGGTGTCATTATAACCCAGCGGAGGCCAGGTTTCGATCACATATGGATGGCGCGTTTGCCGACCGCAAGCGCGGCCTCCTTGATCGCTTCCGACCGGGTTGGATGGGCGTGGCACGTCCGAGCCAGATCCTCTGCCGAGCCGCCAAACTCCATCAATACGGCGGCTTCGTGGATCATTTCGCCGGCTTCAATGCCAATAATGTGGACGCCGAGCACGCGATCGGTCTTCGCATCCGCGAGAACCTTGACGAATCCGTCGGTGGTCTGATTGACCTTGGACCGGCCATTAGCGGTAAAGGGGAATTTACCCGAGGTATAAGCAATGCCAGCCTCTTTCAGCTCCTCCTCGGTCTTGCCGACAGCGGCGACCTCGGGCGTCGTATACACGACACCGGGAATGACATCGTAGTTCACATGACCGGCCTGGCCCGCGAGAATCTCGGCAACGGCCACGCCCTCATCCTCGGCCTTGTGCGCCAGCATCGGTCCCGCGATCACGTCCCCGATCGCGTAAATGCCTTTCACGGTTGTGGAAAAGTGCTCGTCGATCTGCACGCGGCCGCGATTATCGAGGGCGACGCCGGCCTCCTGCAGGCCGAGGCCCTCGGTGTAGGGCACCCGTCCGATGCAGACCAGCGCAACGTCGGCCTCCAGCGTCTCCTGCGCGCCGCCGGCCGCCGGCTCGACTTTCGCGCCGAGCGTCTTGCCTGACGTGTCAACGCTCGTGACTTTTGCGCCGAGCTTGAACTTGAATCCCTGCTTTTCCAGGATGCGCTGGAACTGACGCGCGATCTCGCCGTCCATCCCCGGTAAAATACGGTCGAGGTATTCCACCACGGTCACGTCGGCGCCAAGCCGGTGCCAGACCGAGCCGAGCTCGAGCCCGATCACGCCGGCGCCGACGATCAGAAGCTTCCCCGGCACCTTGTCGAGCGACAGCGCGCCGGTCGACGACACGATGCGCTTCTCGTCGATATCGATGCCCCGAAGGCGCGCGATGTCGGAGCCGGTGGCAATCACGATATTCCTGGTCTCGACGATCTGCGCGCTCGGGTTTCCGGTCACCTCGACCTTGCCGGGACCGAGAATCTTGCCCTTGCCGTGGATGACGTCGATCTTGTTCTTCTTCATCAGGAAGTCGACGCCCTTGACGTTGCCGTCGATGCCCTGCTGCTTGAATTTCATCATCGCGGGCAAATCGAGTTTCGGTGCTCCCACGCCGACGCCCATTTTCGCAAAGCTGTGCGCGGCTTCCTCGAACATCTCGGAGGCGTGCAACAGCGCTTTCGAGGGCATGCAGCCGATGTTGAGGCAGGTGCCGCCGAGCGTCGCGTTCTTCTCGACAACGGCAACCTTCATGCCGAGTTGCGCCGCGCGCACCGCGCAGACATATCCGCCCGGACCAGTGCCAATGACAACGAGATCGTATGCAGCCATAAGTCAAATCCTGTAGATGAAGACTGTGACAGGTGTTACCGCCCGCCGGAAACGTCAAGGATCGCGCTGGTCACGTAGGAAGCCTCGTCCGACATCAGCCACACAATCGCGTTCGCGATCTCTTCCGCTGTACCGACCCGCTTCATCGGCACATTGGGCGCGAGACGGTGCGCGCGGTCGGGCTCGCCGCCCGCGGCGTGAATTTCGGTATCGATCAGGCCCGGACGGATCGCGGCGACGCGGATGCCTTCGTTTGCAACCTCGTGACCAAGTCCGATGGTAAAGGAATCGATCGCGCCTTTCGACGCCGCATAATCGACATAGGTGTTGGGCGCGCCGAGCTTGGCGGCGACCGAGGAGAGATTGACGATCACGCCGCCCTGGCCGCCATGCCGTGTCGACATGCGCTTGACGGCTTCGCGCGCGCAAAGAAGGCTGCCGGTAACATTGACCGCCATCATGCGCTGGATGCGCTCGGCACTCATCTCGTCGAGGCGCACGCCGCTCTTGTCGACGATCCCCGCATTGTTGACGAGAGCCCCGAGCGTGCCGAATTTGTCCGCGGATTCGAACAGCGCGAGGATATCTCCCTCGAAGCCGACATCGCATTTCACCGCCATCGCCCTGCCGTTGGAGCGCTCGATCTGCGCAACGACCTCGTTCGCTGCGGCCTGATTGGTGGCATAACCGATCACCACGCGAAATCCGCGCGCCGCGGCGGCAAGCGCGGTGGCGCGGCCGATGCCGCGGCCGCCCCCGGTAATGATCACCACCTTGTCGGTCATTGAAGTCCCCTGACGTTCGCCCGCGCGATCCGCAGCGCCCGGGACCGTTCGAGCCATCTCACAGATCCAGCACCAACCGCGCCGGATCCTCCAGGCTCTCCTTGACCCGCACCAGGAAGGTCACCGCGTCCTTGCCGTCGATGACGCGGTGATCGTAGGACAGCGCCAGATACATCATCGGCCGGATCTCGATCTTGCCGCCGAGCACCATCGGGCGTTCCTGGATCTTGTGCATGCCCAGGATGCCGGACTGCGGCGCGTTCAGGATCGGCGTCGACATCAAGGAGCCGTAGATGCCGCCATTGGTGATCGTGAAAGTGCCGCCCTGCATCTCCTCGATCTTGAGCTGGCCATCGCGCGCGCGCCGGCCATAATCGGCGATTCCCTTTTCGATCTCGGCGATCGACTTGTGGTCGCAATCGCGCACCACGGGCACCACCAGGCCGCGGTCGGTGCCGACGGCGATGCCGATATGATAATAATTCTTGAATATCAGATCGGTGCCGTCGATCTCGGCGTTGACGGCGGGAATGTCCTTCAGGGCCTGCACGCAGGCCTTGGTGAAGAAGCCCATGAAGCCGAGCTTTGTGCCGTGCTTCTTCTCGAACACGTCCTTGTACTGCGCGCGCAGCGCCATGACGTGCGTCATGTCGACCTCGTTGAAGGTCGTCAGCATCGCCGCCGTGTTCTGCACATCCTTCAGCCGCCGTGCGATGGTCTGGCGCAGCCGCGTCATCTTGACGCGCTCTTCGCGCGCGGCATCGTCCGCCGGCGACGGGGCGCGAACCTGCACGGAAGCGGCCGGCTGACTGATCGGTGTCGGCGCGGAGGCGGCCTTCTCGATCGCGGCAAGCATATCGCCCTTGGTGACACGGCCATCCTTGCCCGAGCCCGGAACGGTGGACGCATCGACCCCGCTCTCGGCCGAGAGCTTTCGCACGGACGGTGCGAGCGGGGCATCCACGGGCGGCGCTTTCGCGGCCGGTGCCGGCGTGGCGGCCGAAGGCGGTGGCGGCGGAGCCGCGGTTGCAGTCGGCTTGGCCGACGCCCCCGCGGGCTTCGCACCCGCCGCGCCGTCGTTGATCAGTCCGAGCAGCGCGCCGACCGCGACCGTGTCGCCGTCCTTGGCCGAGATTTCGCCGAGCACCCCGGCCGAAGGAGCCGGCACCTCGATCGTGACCTTGTCGGTCTCGAGCTCGACCAGGGGCTCGTCGACTGCGACGGCCTCGCCGGCCTTCTTGAACCAGCGGCCGATGGTGGCTTCCGTCACGGATTCGCCGAGTGTCGGTACACGAATTTCAGTCATGGTGTTTCCCCTTGCGTCATGGTCGGGCTCGTCCCGGCCATCCACGCCTAATTCATCCGCCAGTGAAGAAGCCGTCATGCCCGGGACATTTGGCTGAAGACGGCGCTTCGCGCCTTCTGCCCGGGCGTGACGGCTTGTGCATTCCGCTTCAGTTCAAGGCCTCATCGAGCAGCGCCTTGAGTTGCGCCAGGTGCTTCGACATCAAGCCGGTCGCAGTCGCCGCCGCCGCCGCGCGTCCCGCATAGCGCGGGCGCTTGTTCGGCGCGTTGATCTGGTTCAGCACCCATTCGAGATAGGGCTCGATGAAGTGCCACGAACCCATGTTGCGCGGCTCTTCCTGACACCAGACGACTTCAGCACCCTTGAAACGGCCGAGCTCCATCACCAGCGCCTTCAGCGGCACCGGATAGAGCTGCTCGAGCCGCATCAAATAGACGTCGTCGAGGCCGCGCTTCTCGCGCTCCTCATAGAGGTCGTAATAGACCTTGCCGGAGCAAAGCACGACGCGGCGGATCTTCTCGTCGCCCACGAGCCTGGTCTTTTCGTTGGGCAGCATTTGCGCGTCATCGTAGAGGATCCGGTGAAACGTGGTGCCCTTGCCGAGTTCGTCAAGCCGCGACACCGCGCGCTTGTGGCGCAGCAGCGATTTCGGAGTCATCAGGATCAGCGGCTTTCTGATCTCGCGATGCAGCTGGCGCCGCAGCACATGGAAATAGTTGGCCGGCGTGGTCGGGTTGCACACCTGCATGTTGTCTTCGGCGCAGAGCTGCAGATAACGCTCAAGCCGCGCCGAGGAATGCTCCGGCCCCTGCCCTTCATAGCCATGCGGCAGCAGGCAGACGAGGCCGGACATGCGCAGCCATTTGCGTTCGCCGGAGGAGATGAACTGGTCGAACACGACCTGTGCGCCGTTGGCAAAATCGCCGAACTGCGCTTCCCACATCGCCAGCGCATTGGGCTCGGCGAGCGAATAGCCGTATTCGAAACCGAGCACGGCTTCTTCCGACAAAAGCGAGTTGATCACCTCGTAGTGGCCCTGCTCGCCGCCGAGATGGTTGAACGGCGTGTAGCGGCTCTCGTCCTCCTGATCGATCAGGACCGAGTGGCGCTGCGAGAAGGTGCCGCGCTCGGAGTCCTGTCCGGACAGGCGGACGTGATGGCCCTCCTGCAGCAGCGAGCAGAACGCCAGCGCCTCGCCGGTCGCCCAGTCGATGCCCGCACCGCTCTCGATCGCCTTGACGCGATTCTCCAGGAAGCGCTGAATGGTGCGATGAACCCGGAAGCCGTCGGGTACCTTGGTGATCTTGCGGCCGATCTCCTTCAAGGTCGCGACGTCGACGCCGGTGACGCCGCGCCGAGCGTCTTCTTCCTGGTCCGCAATCTTGAAACCGGCCCATTTGCCATCGAGCCAGTCGGCTTTGTTCGGCTTGTAGCCGGTGCCGGCCTCGAATTCCGCGTCGAGCCGCGCGCGCCAATCGGCCTTCGCCTTGTCGACCTCGCCCTCGGTCATGACACCGTCGGCGATCAGCCGCTTGGCGTAGATCTCGAGCGTCGAGGGATGCGCGGCAATCTTCTTGTACATCACGGGCTGGGTGAACGCGGGCTCGTCGCCCTCGTTGTGGCCATGCCGGCGATAGCAGAACATGTCGATCACGACCGGCTTGTGGAACTTCTGCCGGAACTCGATCGCCACCTTGGCTGCGAACACCACCGCTTCGGGATCGTCGCCGTTCACATGGAAGATCGGCGCATCGATCATCTTGGCGACATCGGACGGATAAGGCGACGAGCGCGAATAGCGCGGATAGGTGGTGAAGCCGATCTGGTTGTTGACGATGAAATGCAGCGAGCCGCCGGTGCGGTAGCCCTTCAGATCGGAGAGCGAGAAGCATTCGGCGACCACGCCCTGGCCTGCGAAGGCGGCGTCGCCATGCATCAGGAGCGGCAGCACCGAAATACGCATGTCCGGCGGATCGCCGTGCTGGTCCTGCTTGGCGCGCACCTTGCCGAGCACGACGGGATCGACGATCTCCAGATGCGACGGGTTGGCGGTCAGCGACAGATGGATGCGGTTGCCGTCGAACTCGCGGTCGGACGAGGCGCCGAGATGGTATTTGACGTCGCCCGAACCCTCGACGTCCACGGGGTTGGCGGAGCCGCCCTTGAACTCGTGGAACAGCGCGCGGTGCGGCTTTCCCATCACCTGCGTCAGCACATTGAGGCGGCCGCGATGCGGCATGCCGACCACGATTTCCTTCACGCCGAGATTGCCGCCGCGCTTGATGATCTGTTCGAGCGCCGGGATCAGCGATTCTGCGCCATCGAGGCCAAAACGCTTGGTGCCGGTGAATTTGGTGTCGCAGAACTTTTCAAAGCCTTCGGCTTCGATCAGCTTGTTGAGGATGGCGCGGCGACCTTCGCGAGTAAAGCTGATCTCCTTGTCCGGCCCCTCGATGCGCTCCTGGATCCAGGATTTTTGCGCGGCGTTGGTGATGTGCATGAACTCGACGCCGAGGGTCTGGCAGTAAGTGCGCTCGCAGATCGCAACGATCTCGCGCAGGGTGCCGTATTCGAGCCCGAGAACGTGATCGAGGAAAATCTTGCGGTCGAAATCGGCGTCCGTGAAGCCATAGGAGCGCGGATCGAGCTCTTCGCGATTGCGCGGCGCCTCGATGCCGAGCGGGTCAAGGTTGGCGTGGAAGTGGCCGCGCATGCGGTAGGCGCGGATCAGCATGATCGCGCGGACGGAATCGCGGGTGGCCTGATGGAGCTCGGCGACCGTAACCTCGGCGCCCTTGGCCTGCGCTTTCGCCGCGATCTTGCCGCTGACGGCCTTCTCGACGGTCGGCCAATCGCCGTCAAGCGCACTTGTCAGTTCGTCACGCGGGGTCAGCGGCCAGTTGTCGCGCCCCCAGGACGGGCCCTCGGCATTCCTGACGACGTCGGCCGGAGTGTCCTTCAGGCTCTTGAAGAACTCCTGCCACTCGGTGTCGACGGCAGCCGGGTCTTTCTCGTAGCGGGCGTAGAGTTCGTCGATGTAAGCAGCGTTGGTGCCCTGCAAAAACGAAGAAAGGGCAAAGGCGGCGTTCGCGTCCTGGCGAGACATGATGGCGTCCTGGTGATTTTGACTTTTGCGCGAAACAGACGGCGCTAAAGGACCGATCCCGGCAGGTCGGCCCTACAAAAAGTCCTTTATCCTATTTGGGGCGAATATTCGCGCTGAAAAGAACCAAGCGCTGAATTAAGATTTCAGTTTTTCGGCAAGGGTATGTCCGAGCCTCGCCGGCGAGGGGGAGACGGAGATTCCGGCCGATTCCATCGCCGCGGTCTTCGAACCGGCGTCACCTTTGCCGCCGGAAATGATGGCGCCGGCATGGCCCATGCGACGGCCAGGGGGCGCGGTGACGCCGGCGATGAAGCCGACCATCGGCTTCTTGCGGCCGCGTTTGGCTTCGTCCTTCAGAAACTGGGCGGCATCCTCCTCGGCCGACCCGCCGATCTCGCCGATCATGATGATCGAGGTGGTCTTGGGGTCGGAGAGAAACATTTCCAGCACGTCGATGAATTCGGTGCCCTTGACCGGGTCGCCGCCGATGCCGACCGCCGTGGTCTGGCCGAGGCCTTCCTGGGTGGTCTGGAACACCGCCTCATAGGTCAGCGTGCCGGAGCGCGAGACGATGCCGACCGAGCCCGGCTTGAAAATATTGGCGGGCATGATGCCGATCTTGCATTCGCCGGCCGTCATCACGCCGGGGCAGTTCGGCCCGATCAGCCGCGACTTGGAGCCCGAGAGCGAGCGCTTCACGCGCACCATGTCGAGCACCGGGATGCCTTCGGTGATGCAGACGATCAGCGGGATCTCGGCATCGATCGCCTCACAGATTGCATCCGCCGCCCCCGGCGGCGGCACGTAGATCACGGAGGCGTCCGCTCCAGTCTTCTGCCGCGCTTCCGCGACCGTGTCGAACACGGGCAGGCCGAGATGCGTCGATCCACCTTTGCCCGGCGAGGTGCCGCCGACCATTTTGGTGCCGTAGGCGATGGCGGCTTCGGAATGGAAGGTGCCGTTCTTGCCGGTAAAGCCCTGGCAAATGACCTTTGTGTTCTTGTCGATCAGAATGGACATGAGTTTCGCGCGCTTTCCGCTGATGCCAACGGTTTGAGGGTTGGCTAACTGACCCGCCGATAGACGCCGGTGAGCACGTCGGCCCATCCTTCGGCATCGGGCGAGAACTGGATCTTCATGTTGTAGGTATTGTCGTCGACCACCTCGTAGACGTGGCGCGCATTGCCGCGCAGCGAGCCGCGCACCAGAACCAGCGACTTGCCGGCCCAGCCGCCGGAGGCCGGCGATGGCGGATAATAGCCAAGAGAGTCATGCCAGAACAATTTGTAGGTCCGATCCTCGCGGTCATAGGTGAAGAGTGCATGCGTGGCAAAGCTCTCCTTGCCGTCGCGGCTCTGGCGCGAGTCCTGGATCAGATAGAAGCCGTTGAGATCCATCCGCGCACTGATACGCGAGGTTGCGGGACCGCCTGCGACCCAGCGCGACGGATAGACCATCTCCTCGCCCTTCCATTCGCCGGCAAACACCGCAAGCTTGGTATGCTCGGGTAGCGGCGATGGTGTAGCGAGATGGTCCGGTGCCATGGGTCCTAGCTCCCCTTTACGGCTTTCACGATTTTCTGCGCGGCATCGTCGAGATTGTCCGCCGCCAGCACGTTCAGTCCGGATTCACGGATGATCTGCTTGCCCTGTTCGACATTGGTGCCTTCAAGCCGCACCACCAGCGGCACGGCGAGGCCGACCTGCTTGACGGCTGCGACCACGCCCTCTGCAATCACGTCGCATTTCATGATACCGCCGAAGATGTTGACCAGGATGCCCTTCACATTGGGATCGGCGGTGATGATCTTGAAGGCCGCGGCCACTTTCTCGACGCTGGCGCCGCCGCCGACGTCGAGGAAATTCGCCGGTGCCATGCCGTAGAGCTTGATGATGTCCATGGTCGCCATGGCAAGGCCAGCGCCGTTGACCATGCAGCCGATGGTGCCGTCGAGCGCGACATAGTTGAGATCGTATTTCGAGGCCTCGATTTCCTTGGCGTCCTCTTCGGTCTCGTCGCGCAGCGCCATCACGTCGGGATGGCGGAACAGCGCGTTGTCGTCGAAGGCGACCTTGGCGTCCAGCACGCGCAACTGGCCCTGCTTGGTGACGACAAGGGGATTGATTTCCAGCATCGCCATATCCTTGGCGATGAAGGCGTTATAGAGCTGCGTCGTCAGCTTCTCGGCCTGCTTGGCGAGGTCGCCTGACAGGTTCAGCGCCTTTGCGACCGTGCGGCCATGATGGCCCATGATGCCGGTTGCGGGATCCACCGAGAACGAGACAATCTTTTCCGGCGTCTTGTGCGCGACCTCCTCGATGTTGACGCCGCCCTCGGTCGAGACCACGAAGGAGACTTCGCTGGTTTCGCGGTTGACCAGGATCGACAGGTAAAACTCCTTGTCGATGTCGGAGCCCTCCTCGATGTAGAGGCGGTTGACCTGCTTGCCGTGCGGCCCGGTCTGCACCGTCACGAGGGTTGCGCCCAGCATCTGCCTGGCGAAATCCTTGACCTCCGTGGTCGACTTGGCGATGCGCACCCCGCCCTTGTCGCCGGCGGAGGCTTCCTTGAACTTGCCCTTGCCGCGGCCGCCTGCATGGATCTGGCTTTTCACCACCCAGATCGGCCCCGGGAGCGTCTTGGCGGCGGTCTCGGCGTCTTCCGCCTTCAGCACAGGGACGCCCCTGGAGATCGGAACCCCGAATTCTCCAAGCAGCGCCTTTGCCTGATATTCGTGGATATTCATTCGGACGCTCCCCAAACCGCCAACAGGTGAATTTTTGCCAACTCACCGCTATTTTAGTCTGGTATACCAAATACCAAGACCGCTGCAAGTCCCCTATTCGAACCGCTCGACAAACGAACCGGACGGTCAGCGCCCGAGCAGATCGGGGGCGATCTTCTTGCAGGCATCGACCAGACCCTGCACGGACGCGACCGACTTTTCGAAGGCGTCGCGGTCCTTGCCGGCAAGATCGATCTCGACAATGCGCTCCACGCCCTTGCTGCCGATCACGACGGGAACGCCGACATACATGTCCTTCACGCTGTATTCGCCGTTCAGATAGGCGGCGCACGGGAGCACGCGCTTCTTGTCCAGGAGATAGCTTTCGGCCATTGCGATCGCGGAAGCGGCCGGCGCGTAATAGGCCGAGCCGGTCTTCAGAAGGTTGACGATCTCGGCGCCGCCATTGCGGGTGCGGTCGACGATCTCGTCGATCCGGCCCTGCGAGGTCCAGCCCATCTTGACGAGGTCGGGCAGCGGGATGCCGGCAACGGTGGAGTAGCGCACCAGGGGCACCATGGTATCGCCGTGGCCGCCGAGCACGAAGGCGGTGACGTCCTCGACCGAGACGTTGAACTCGTCGGCGAGGAAATAGCGGAAGCGCGCGGAGTCCAGCACGCCCGCCATGCCCACCACCTTCTTGTGCGGCAGGCCCGACGCCTTCTGCAGCGCCCACACCATGGCGTCGAGCGGGTTGGTGATGCAGATGACGAAAGCTTCGGGCGCGTATTTCTTGATGCCGGCGCCGACCTGCTCCATCACCTTCAGATTGATCGAGAGCAGATCGTCGCGGCTCATGCCCGGCTTGCGCGGAACGCCGGCGGTGACGACGCAGACATCGGCGCCATCGAGCGCGTCGTAGGAATTGGCGCCGACATACTGCGCGTCGAAGCCGTCGACCGGCGAGGATTGGGCGATGTCGAGCGCCTTGCCCTGGGGCACGCCCTCGGCGATGTCGAACATCACGACGTCGCCAAGGTTCTTCAAGCCGATGAGATGAGCCAGCGTTCCGCCGATCTGACCAGAGCCAATCAAACCAATCTTGTTGCGCGCCATGGAAATCTGTCCTTTGAACCCGAACGGGGAGGGATTGGGAGAGCTACGGCTTCGTTATCCCTTTCGACCGGGCCATTCAAGACGGAGCCTGCTCAATTGTCGTGCTGGTGTCGTCATTCCGGGGCGCGCGCCAGCGCGAACCCGGAATCCATAACCACGGGAGGTAGTTTGGCGAAGATCGTTGATCGCCCTGCTCCATCGATGGATTCCGCGGTATCGATTCCCGGCTCGCCGCTTCGCGTCGCCCCGAAATGACGGATGGTTACGTCTCCACCAGTCCGGTACTTGCGCCGCTCGCCGACGAATCCTTCCGCCCGTGGGGCAGCGCGAGATAGGACGCCGAGCTCATTTCAATCAGGCGCGACGACGTTCGCTTGAACTCGTGGGCTTCAGTGCCCTCGGTCGCCACATAGAGCGACACCGGATTGGCCGAGGCCGAGGCCATCAGCTTCACGGCGTTGTCGTAGAGCGTGTCGATCAGGGAGATGAAGCGCTTGGCGGCGTTGCGCTCCGGGTAATCCATCACCGGAATGTGGTCGACCAGGATGGTGTGATAGTCGTGGGCAAGGCGGAGGTAGTCTGACGCCGCAAGCGGTGCCTCGCAAAGATCGGCGAACGAGAACCGCGCCACGCCATGCGAGGAGCAGGGCACGCGCAGCGTGCGGCCCTTGATCAAAATGTCGCGCGGCTTGCACGGGGCATTGCCGGTCATCTTCGCCCAGGCCTTGTCGAGCGACAAAACCGCTTCGCCGTCATCGGGCACCAGCCACATCTTGACGCCGACAAGCTTTTCCAGCCGGAAGTCGGCGCGCGCATCGAGCTTCATCACGTCCATATGCGCTTCGATCTGTGCGATGAAGGGCAAAAACAGCGCGCGGTTCAGCCCGCCCTTGTACAGATCCTCCGGCGCGACATTGGAGGTCGCAACGACGACGGTGCCGAGTTCGAACAGTTTTGCAAATAGCCGGCCCAGGATCATCGCATCCGCGATGTCGGTGACGTGAAACTCGTCGAAGCAGAGCAGCCAGGCGTCTTCGAAAATGGCTTGCGCCGTCAGCGCGATCACGTCGGCATTGCCAAATTCGCCGCGCGCGATCTGCTGGCGATAGGCGTAGATGCGCTCATGCACATCGGCCATGAATTCGTGGAAATGCGCGCGGCGCTTGTGTTCGACCGGGCTCGCCTGGAAAAACAAATCCATCAGCATGGTCTTGCCGCGCCCGACCTCGCCGTGGACATAGAGGCCGTGCGGCGGACCGCCGTTCTTGTCCGCAAACAGTCGTCCGAGCAGGCCCTGCCTGCGCGGCGGCTTGTAACTCGCAAGTCTTTGCTCCAGCGCGGCAAAGGCGTCCGCGACCTCGGCCTGCGCCTCGTCGGGCTCGATCGCGCCGGAGGCGACCAGCGTCTGGTAGTGGCTGCGGAAGGTATCGAACGGGGCGGTCAGCATGGACCCACCTTACGATCCCAGCACGCACAAAAATGCAAGCCGTGAAATTGGGGCGGGCGGTATGCGCCCTCTTCCTTTCCCTGATCCTGCGGGGAGAGGAACGAGAGTCACGCACAAAGCGCGTAGGAATCCTCGACCACGTAGGGACCGCCGCCGGTCGAGGCGCGCGAGGAGAACAGCACGAAGCGCTCGGCGGTGAACACCCGGCTCGGGAAATAGCCGCGCACCGAGAGATAGTCGGCGACATCCTGGCTCGAGGCGTCGTGGAGGCGCGCGAGCGTCACATGCGGGGTGAATTTGCGGCCCTCGGGATCGAGCCCGATGCGCTGCATCAGCCGCTCAAGCTCGGCCTGCAGCTCGATCAGAGGCCTGGTCGGCGCGATGTTGGCGACGACGGCACGCGGCTTGCGTCCGCCGAAGCTCGAGAGCCCCTGCACGGTGACGTCGAAGGGTTTGCGATCGACGCGGGCCAGCATCATTGCGATCTCGTTGGCGGAGACGCCGTCGATATCGCCGATGAAACGCAATGTGACATGGTAGTTTTCGGGATCGACCCAGCGGGCGCCTGGAAGGCCGCCTCGCAAGCTGGAAAGCGTTTGGCCAATCTCGGCCGGGATTTCCAGTCCGGTAAACAAACGCGGCATCGTTAGGACTCCCGATGCTTGGGTTTGACCCGAAGAGGATAGATCAAACCCCTAAACAAATCCCAGTGACGAATCACCGGAATCGATTTGTACAGAACTTATATGACTGTGCGAAGCACACCACATTAACGAACTGAAAACCCCCGTAGAAACCCTGAGGGGTAAGGTTACTCGAACTTCGGAATCCTGCTGGCTGCCTGTTTCTCAGCGGTGTTGCCCCCTTATCGAGCTGAGAAATGCCTCCACTGTGGGCATCATTCTCGACACGATGATGTCGACGCCAACGCTCGTCGGATGGATGCCGTCGGCCTGGTTGAGTTTTGTGTCGGCTGCAACGCCATCGAGGAAGAAGGGATACAGCGCCACACCGAAGGATTTTGCCAGATCCGGATAGATGCTGTTGAAACGCGCCGCATAGTCGCTGCCATAATTCGGCGGCGCCAGCATGCCGCACAGGAGCACGGCGATGCCGCGCGACTTCAGCCGGCTCACAATGTCGGAGAGTGCGGCCCGGGTGACGGCCGGATCGATGCCGCGCAGCGCGTCGTTGGCGCCGAGTTCGACGATCACCCCTTCAGTCCCCTCGGGCACCGACCATTCGAGCCGGTCGCGGCCGCCGGAGGAGGTGTCGCCGGACACCCCGGCATTGCCGATATCGATATCTATCCCTTTGTCTTTCAATGATTTTTGCAATTTCGCCGGAAAGGCGTCATGAGCCGAAAGTCCAAGGCCTGCGGACAGCGAATCGCCCAGCACGACGATTTTGATCGGCCTGGTCGCGACTGCGGGTGCATCTTCCGCCAGCGCCGGTCCGCCCGCGGTCAAGGTCGCGGTCAACACGATCATGTGCGCGAGCACGACAAGCCGCCTCTCGACCCAGAGAGCGAAAGTGCCATATGAGCGAGCCATGGACAGCCTCATCAAATCTCCTGCGCCGACCTCGCCTGCGCCAGACACCATTTCCATTTCCGACGTCAACCTTTCGCTCGGCAGCGGTGCTGCGCGCGTGCATATTCTCAAGGATATCAGCCTCGGCATCGCGCCCGGCGAAGCGATCGGCCTGATCGGCCCTTCCGGCTCGGGGAAATCCACCTTGCTGATGGTGATGGCGGGCCTGGAGCGCCCAGACAGTGGAAACGTGGTGGTCAACGGCACGTCTTTCAATGCCCTGGACGAGGACGCGCTGGCGCGCTTCCGCGGCCGCCAGGTCGGCATCGTGTTTCAGTCGTTTCATCTCATTCCAACCATGACCGCGCTGGAGAATGTCGCGGTGCCGCTCGAGCTTGCAGGCAATCCGGATGCAGCGGCGCGCGCCGAGCAGGAGTTGCATTCGGTCGGACTCGGCGATCGGCTGCATCACTATCCGACGCAACTTTCCGGCGGCGAGCAGCAGCGCGTCGCGCTCGCCCGCGCGCTGGCGCCGGACCCTGCGATCCTGGTCGCCGACGAGCCCACCGGCAATCTCGACGAGGCCACCGGCAAGCAAATCGTCGACCTCTTGTTCAGCAAGCATGCCGAGCGCGGCATGACGCTCGTGCTGGTGACGCATGATACCTCGCTCGCAGAGCGTTGCGACCGTGTGGTGCGGCTGCGTTCGGGCCGCATCGACGCCGGCGGCGCGGACCACAAAGCCGCCTCATGAGCTTCGCGTCCGAAAGCATCGTCTCGATCGCGCCGGAGCCGGTCAAGTCCCGCCGCCGCTCGCTCAGCCTTCGCTACGCGCTGCGCGAGCTGCGCGGCGGCTTGCGCGGCTTCTATGTCTTCATTGCCTGCATCGCGCTCGGCGTGATGGCGATTTCCGGCGTCGGCTCGGTGGCGGCAAGCCTCGGCGACGGGCTGGCGCGCGAGGGCCGCAATCTGCTCGGCGGCGATGTGGCTTTTGTCCTGTTCCAGCGCGAGGCAAAGCCCGCCGAGCTGGCCTTCCTGCGCTCACGCGGACAGGTGTCGGTTGCAGCGACATTGCGCGGCATGGCGCGTGCCACCGACGGCCGGCTCGCTTTGGTCGAGATGAAGGCGGTCGACGGCACCTATCCGATGCTTGGCGAACTCGCGCTCGAGCCGTCCGTGCCGATCCGCGACCTCTTCGCTGAACGAGACGGCGCGTTCGGCGCCGCCGCCGATCCGACGCTTCTTGCACGGCTTGATCTCAAGATCGGCGACAAGGTGACGATTGGCGACGCCTCCTTTCAGATCCGCAGCGCGGTGACCTCCGAGCCGGACAAGCTTTCGAGCGGGATCGGCTTCGGCCCGCGCTTTCTGATTGGCGACGCCGGCCTGCGCGCGACCGGACTGCTCAAGCCGGGCAGCCTGGTGCGCTTCAGCTACCGCGTGAAACTGCCCGACAATGCGGCGGATGATCGCGCCATGACGGCGCTGATCGACGAGTCGCGACAGGACGCGCCGGAGGCCGGCTGGGAGGTGCGCAGCCGCGCCAACGCCTCACCGCAACTCGAACGCACGATCAACCGCTTCACCCAGTTCCTGACGCTGGTCGGACTCGCAGCCCTTCTTGTCGGCGGCGTCGGCGTGGCGAACGCGGTCAAGGCCCATATCGACCGCCGCCTCGACGTGATCGCGGCCTTCAAGGCGCTCGGTGCCACCGGCCGCGACGTGTTCTCGATTTACCTCACGCAAGTGATCGTGCTGGCGGGATTGGGCTCGGCGATCGGGCTTGCGGCAGGCGCTGCGCTGCCCTTTGTCATCGTCGGCCTGTTCGGCAAGCTTCTGCCGCTGCCGGTGGTGCCGGCCGTCCATGGCAGCGAACTTGCACTGTCCCTGGTCTACGGCCTGTTGACCGCGCTCGCCTTCGGACTGTGGCCGCTCGGCCGTGTGCACGACGTGCCGGTGGCGGCGCTGTTCCGCGAGGCCGTAGTCGCCGAATGGCATCGCCCGCGCTGGCAGTATCTTGCGCTGATGGCGCTGGTGATCGCGCTTCTGGTCGCAGTCGTGATCGGACTTGCCTACGACAAGAAGGTCGCAGCCGTGTTCGTCGGCTCCGCCGCGCTGGTGTTTGCGCTGTTGCGTGGCATTGCCGGCGCCATCATGGCGCTGGCGCGAAAGTTGCCCCGCACGCGCTTCCCCATGCTGCGGCTCGCAATCTCCAACATCCACCGGCCCGGCGCGCTGACGCCATCGGTCGTGCTGTCGCTGGGCCTGGGGCTGGCGGTGCTTGTCACCATCACCCAGATCGACGGCAACCTGCGCCGGCAATTTCTGGCCGCACTGCCGGAGCACGCGCCGTCGTTCTACTTCATCGATATTCCCTCATCCGAAGCCGACGGCTTCACCGCCTTCCTGAAGAAGACCGAGCCGCAATCGACGATCGAGGACGTGCCGATGCTGCGCGGGCGCATCGTCTCGGCGCGCGGCGTCCGCGCCGAGGAGCTGAACCCGTCGACCGATTCCGAATGGGTGCTGCAGAGCGATCGCGGCCTGACCTATACCGGCGAGATCCCGAAGGGCTCAAAGATCGTCGAGGGCGAATGGTGGGGCGCCGACTATGGCGGACCGCCGCTGGTATCGATCGAAAAGAAGATTGCCGACGGCCTCAGGCTGAAACTCGGCGACGAGATCGTCGTGAACGTGCTCGGCCGCGACATCCACGCCCATATCGGCAACATGCGCAACATCGACTGGCAGGGGCTCGGCATCAATTTCGTGCTGGTGTTCTCGCCCAATGCCTTCAGGGGCGCGCCGCACAGCCACGTCGCGACCCTGACCGAGCCCCATCCCGACGCCAACGGCGATGCCCGCATCATCAAGCAGGTGGCGGATGCCTTCCCGATGGTGACCAGCGTTCGGGTGCGCGAGGTGATGGAAACCATCGGCTCCGTGGTGACCAATCTCGCGCTGGCGATCCGCGGCGCGAGCGCTGTGACTCTGATCTCGGCGATCCTGGTGCTGGGTGGCGCGCTCGCGGCGGGCCACCGCCACCGGGTTTACGACGCCGTGATCCTGAAAACGCTCGGTGCGACCCGCGCGCGCCTCCTCGCCGCCTACGCGCTGGAATATCTGATGATCGGTCTTGCCACCGCTGTGTTCGGCGTCATCGCGGGCTCCGTCGCCGCCTATTTGATCGTGACCCGGCTGATGACGCTGAGCTTCGTCTGGGAGGCGGCAAGCGCTGCCGGCGTGGTGGTGGCTGCGCTGATCGTCACCGTCGGATTAGGGCTCGCGGGCACGCTGCTCGCGCTGAACAAGAAACCCGCGTCCGTGCTGCGCAATCTATGAGAAATGGATGCAGACGCAGGCTGCGGCCGCGGTGGGCAAGCGCCCCCAGTTTATGAAATTTATATTTTTTGGGACTTTGGCGTTCGCGCATAGGGCGAACCGGCCTGAGAGCGACATTCGGCCGCGCATGGCCATGACCGAAGGCTATGGTAGTTTGCTTGCGAAATGCCCAGATGGATGGGCAATCAGACGCGCGGGGTTTGATGACGCAAAATTAATGTCCGCAAACCGCGCCAACTGAGATACGTTTTCACGAGCCGACGACGCGAAGCTTACACGAAGCTTACAGGCGCGATCGCCGGGCCAGATTAAGGGAATTCGACCATGTCGGACCTCGACCGCAACTATAACTCCCCCTTCGGCCGGGTCGCCGGGCGCGTTGATGCCGCGACCGTCGACGCCGGTCTGCGCGCCTACATGCTGCGCATCTACAACTACATGAGCATCGGCCTTGCCATCACCGGCCTCGCCGCGCTCGGCATCTACATGGCCGCGGTGACCACCGATCAGGCCGGCGCCGCCGCACGCTTCGGGAACATTCTTCTGACGCCGTTCGGCTATGCGATGTTCGTCAGTCCGCTGAAGTGGCTGTTCATCCTGGCGCCGCTCGCCATGGTGTTCGTGATTTCGGCCGGCATCAACCGCCTGGCTCCGTCGACCGCCCAGCTGTTGTTCTGGGTGTTCTCGGCGCTGATGGGCATCTCGCTGTCGTCGATCTTTCTGGTGTACACCCACACCTCGATCGTGCGGGTGTTCTTCATCACCGCGGCGTCGTTCGGCGCGCTCAGCCTGTACGGCTACACCACGCGTCGCGACCTGACCGGGTTCGGCTCGTTCCTGTTCATGGGCTTGATCGGCATCATCATCGCAAGCCTTGTGAACCTGTTCGTCGCAAGCTCCGCGCTGCAATTCGTGGTGTCGGTCGTGGGCGTGCTGGTGTTCGCAGGCCTCACCGCCTGGGACACCCAGCGCTTGAAGAACGAGTATATCTATGGCTACGCCTCGGCCGGCGGCGATGTGGCGGAACGTGCCGCGATCACCGGCGCACTGTCGCTCTACTTGAACTTCATCAACCTGTTCACGCTGCTGCTGCAACTGCTCGGCCAGCGCGACTAGCACTCAGGCTGCCTCAGGCAAACAGATCGAGCCCCGGCCATCCGGCCGGGGCTTTTCTTTTGCCTGGCGTAAAAATAGTCTTGGGTCATGTCTTCACCCGAAATCCGGCCAGCCACGGAAGCCGACCTTCCATCCGTCACCGGAATCTACGAGCATGCGGTGCGCCATGGCACCGCGACCTTCGAACTGGTCCCGCCCGATCTTGCCGAGATGACACGACGCTATCGTGCGCTGACCGGGGAGGACTTTCCCTATCTCGTCGCCACAATCGATGGCGCAGTGGCCGGCTACGCCTATGCCGGCGCCTACCGGCCGCGGCCGGCCTATCGCTTCACAGTCGAGAATTCGATTTATCTTGACCCCGCCCTTCATCGGCGCGGCATCGGCATGAAGCTGATGCGACATCTGATCGAGGAATGCGAGAGTCGCGGCTTCCGGCAGATGATCGCGGTCATCGGCGATTCCGCCAATGTCGCCTCGATCGGCCTGCACCGGGCTTGCGGATTTCAGATGATCGGAAACCACCCGAATGTCGGGCTCAAATTCGGCCGCTGGCTCGACACCGTGATGATGCAGCTTGCGCTGGGCGAGGGTGCAAACACCATTCCAGCTGACTGACTCCACACCAAGGGCGCGGCTCCTCAGGGATAAAGATCGCTACACCAGCGCCGGCTTGCGGTCGATCGCGAGCAGCACGCGGTCAAGCTCGTGGCCGCGGCGCAGGATCAGCCCGGTCGCGGAGATCACGCTGTACATGCCCTGCTTGCGGGCAAGCCGCGGATCCTTTTCGATCCGGTAGATCGGAACCTCGGATGCACGGCGGAACACCGAGAACACAGCGCGGTCCCTGAGAAAATCGATCGCGTAGTCGCGCCATTCGCCGTCCGCGACCATGCGCCCGTACAGATTGAGGATGCGATTGAGTTCGAACCGGTTGAAAGTCACGCGGTTCGACGAGGGGTGGCTTGAGGGATTCGCAGCGGCTCCGCGCGCCGCTGCGTGACTTCCGCTAGGATCGGCATCCTCCGACACCAGACTCATGGAGCGCCTCCTGTCATATCCGTGACATGATTGCGCCAAGCGGGCTCCGCCGCAAGAGCCCCTTTGCCAATCGGATGGCCCAAGCCGGGACCTGACCGCGCGGCAGATTGTCCGTCTTCGGGCGTCACAGTATCGTTAGCATGAATCATAATACCGCCCTACTTCCGCCAACCGCCCGCCCTCCTAGATTGCGACAAGGATGCACTGCGTTGGCCCGGTCCTTTCGGTTTCGGATTCCTCAGCCCCCAGCCCCCCGGGATCGTCGGGATCGGGCCTAACGCAGTAAACGTCGAGGGCCAGCGTCAGTTGGCCCTTTTTCTTTGCAGTCATCGCAAGAAATTATTGCCGCCTCGGGCGGCAAGGAATCGTTAACCCAACGATCGAATCGGTGGCTTATTGCAGCGCCTGCTGATGCGCGGCCGTGTCGACCTCGGCTGCATGCAGCGGCTTATAGCCCGCACCGAGCATCGGACCCGGGCGCTCGCGACTGCCGTCCTGCACATAGACCACGGCACCGTCCACGCCGTCATGCACGAGGCTGTCGAGCGGCACTGTGAAGCTTCGCGCGCTGCCGTTCCAGTCGCCCAGCTTCACCAGGTTTCGCACGACATTGTAGTAGGTAAGCTCCCGGCCGCTGTTCTCGCCGCGGCCGATCGAAATCGGAATCGACTTCGAGATCGCGCAAATCCAGACCTCGCCATGCACCGATGCGGGGCCCTTGCTCGAGGACCCGACCGACACGGTCAGTTGCTTGCCGACCAAATCCATCGTCACCGGCACCGACATCACACCGTCGACCTTCGCGGTTGTATCGATCGCGTTGTCAATGCCGGCGCGGTCGCTGCCGATCACATGAACCGAGCCGTTGATCACGGCCTGCGGCGTGTAGACCTCGCGGTCGCCGCGCACTTTCGAATAAGCCTTCTGGCGCGCAGAGAAGCGCGCATCGGCAAGCGTATCTTTCCAGCCGAGATAATCCCAGTAGTCGATCGGCATGCTGAGCGCGATGATCGAGGGATCCTTGGCAAGCTCGCCGAGGATTTGGTCGGCCGGCGGGCAGGAGGAGCAACCCTGCGAGGTAAAGAGCTCGACGACGGCGCGCGGGTCGGCATGAGCGGGACGGATGATCGCGATGATCGCACAAACCCCAAGCGCGCCCGACCAGCGCGAGAGACAATGATAGGCCATCGATCCTGTCATACCATCACAAATCCGTACTTTTACGGTCACGCGTTGCAAGCGCAACGAGGCGGCCTTGTCATAGGCCGCCTCGTTTGGAGCCGCTACTCACTTCGCGGTGAGCCGCCCGATTACACCTGGCTTACGCTGCAAGCTTTCGTAGTACATAGTGCAGAATGCCACCGTTATTGTAGTAGTCGAGTTCGTCCAGTGTATCGATGCGGCACAGGAGCGGTACCCGCTGCAGTGCGCCATCGCTCGAGACGATCTCCGCCGTGAGTTTTTGGCGCGGCCTCAACTCGCCCTGCAGGCCGCGGATCGTGACCGTCTCATCGCCTTTGAGCCCGATCGACTGCCACGACGCACCGTCCTCGAAGGTCAACGGCAACACACCCATGCCGACCAGATTGGAACGATGGATTCGCTCAAAGCTCTGGCAGATCACCGCGCGCACGCCGAGCAGCCGCGTTCCCTTCGCGGCCCAGTCGCGCGATGATCCGTTGCCGTACTCGGCGCCTGCGAACACCACCAGCGGAACGTTCTCCTGCTGGTACTTCATCGCGGCGTCGTAGATCGACATCTGCTCGCCGTCCGGCCAGTGCTTCGTGAGCCCGCCCTCGGGGATGTTGCCGTCGGCGCCCTTGAGCATGAAGTTCTTGATGCGGATGTTGGCGAAGGTGCCGCGCATCATCACCTCGTGATTGCCGCGCCGCGTGCCGTATTGATTGAAGTCGGCGGGCCGCACCTGGTGCTCGCTCAGGAATTTTCCGGCCGGCGAGGTCAGCTTGATCGAACCGGCCGGCGAGATGTGATCGGTGGTGATCTTGTCGCCGAACATCGCCAGAATCCGCGCATCGACAATGTCGTTGACCGGATCGGGCTGCTTCTTGATGCCTTCGAAATAGGGCGGGTTCTGCACATAGGTCGAGGACATGTTCCAGCGATAGGTCTCGCTGTCGGTCGTCTTGATCTTGCGCCAGTTGGTGTCGCCCTTGAACACATCGGCATATTTTTTCTTGAAGATCGGCGCGGTGACGTATTTCTTCACAAAGGCGTTGACCTCCTTCGCGGTCGGCCAGATGTCCTTCAGGTAGACCGGCTTGCCGTCCTTGCCCTCGCCGATCGGCTCGACCGCAAGGTTCTTGGTGACGCTGCCCGCAAGCGCATGCGCCACGACCAGCGGCGGCGAGGCGAGATAGTTTGCCTGCACGTCGGGGCTGACGCGGCCTTCGAAATTGCGGTTGCCCGAGAGCACGGCGGCGGCAACGATGCCGTTGTCGTTGATCGATTTCGAAATCTCTTCGGGCAACGGACCGGAATTGCCGATGCAGGTGGTGCAGCCGAAGCCCACCAGGTTGAAGCCGACCTTGTCGAGATCGGACTGCAGCCCGGAATTGGCGAGATATTCCGCAACCACCTGGCTGCCCGGCGCGAGCGAGGTTTTCACCCAGGGCTTTGCTTTCAGGCCCCTGGCCGCGGCGTTGCGCGCAAGCAGGCCCGCGCCGATCAACACGCTCGGGTTTGACGTGTTGGTGCAGGAGGTGATCGCGGCGATCACCACATCGCCATGGCCGAGATCGAAATCGCGGCCCTCGACGGGATAGCGCCTGGAGGCCTCCGTTGCCTTCTTGTATTCATTCGCCATCGCGGTTGCGAAACCTTCCGACACCGACGGCAGCGCGACGCGGCCCTCGGGACGCTTCGGTCCGGCCATCGACGGCACGACGTCGCCGAGATCGAGCGTGATGGTTTCGGTGAAAACGGGGTCAGCCGACTTGCTGGTGCGGAACAGACCCTGCGCCTTGGCATAGGCCGATACCAACGCCACGCGATCCGCCTTGCGCCCGGAGGTTTTCAGATAATCGATGGTCGCCGCATCGACCGGGAAGAAGCCGCAGGTCGCACCGTATTCGGGTGCCATGTTGCCGATCGTCGCCTTGTCCGCGACCGAGAGATGATCGAGGCCGGGACCGAAGAACTCGACGAACTTTCCGACCACGCCGAGCTTGCGAAGCATCTGCGTCACGGTCAGCACGAGGTCGGTCGCGGTGACACCCTCCTTCAGCTGGCCCTTGAGCTTGAAGCCGACCACGTCGGGTAACAGCATCGACAGCGGCTGGCCGAGCATGCAGGCCTCCGCCTCGATGCCGCCGACGCCCCAGCCGAGCACGGCGAGGCCGTTCACCATGGTGGTGTGCGAGTCGGTGCCGACAAGGGAATCCGGATAGGCGACCTCGAACGTGCCGGTCTTCTTGCCGACCGTCATCTTCTGCTTCTTCGACCAGACAGTCTGCGCGAGGTATTCGAGATTGACCTGGTGACAGATGCCGGTGCCGGGCGGCACGACGGAGAAGTTCGAGAACGCCTTCTGGCCCCATTTCAGAAACTCGTAGCGCTCCTGGTTCTGCTTGTATTCCTCGACCACGTTCTTGGCGAAGGCCTTGTTGTCGCCGAAGAAGTTGACGATCACCGAGTGGTCGATGACGAGATCGACAGGCACCAGAGGATTGATTTTCTCCGCATCGCCGCCGAGCGTCTGCATGGCGTTGCGCATGGCGGCAAGATCGACCACCGCGGGCACGCCGGTGAAATCCTGCATCAGCACGCGCGCGGGACGAAACGCAATTTCATGCTCGAGCTTGCGCTTCTTCAGCCATTTCGCCAACGCCAGAATGTCGTCCTTCTTGACCGAGCGCCCGTCCTCATTGCGCAGGAGGTTTTCGAGCAGAACCTTCATGGAATAAGGAAGCCTCGAAATCCCCTTCAGACCGTTCTTCTCGGCAGCGGGCAAGCTGTAATAGACATAGGTCTTGCCGCCAACCTTGAGGGTCTTCTGGCATTTGAAGCTGTCGAGCGAGGTCATGTCTGGAAATCCCAATGTTATCGTTATACCCGGCAAGGGTATATTTATACCGGCGGCGGGGCTTTAGCTTGCTGGCTGCAGCCGCAGAGAATGTGCGGCAGCAAGTCCGGGGCTTATAGAATCTTTCCAATTGCACCGCCACACTGACAATGGCGTCGCCGCGTTGCGGCACCCACAAATTCTGCGGCGGTCACCCCCAGGGAATCCTGGGCCGGAATTCGAGGGCTAGAGAAGAGGCAAGATGCGGCTCTCGGGTCGTGGTGTCAGGTGTGTGCGGGGCGGTCGCGAGGTGTTTTCAGGCCTCGATTTTTCGGCTGGCGCGGGCGAGCTTTTGGCGGTCACCGGCCGCAACGGATCCGGCAAGACCTCGTTGCTCAGGCTGATCGCGGGACTGCTGGCTCCAGCCGGAGGATCCATCGAACTTGAGGGCGGCGAGGCCGAGCTTTCGCTTGCCGAGCAGGCGCATTATCTCGGCCACCGCGACGCCCTGAAGCCGGCTTTGAGCGTTCTGGAGAATCTTCGCTTCTGGCGGGAGTTTTTGGGCGGCGAGTTGTTCGACGCGGGCGGGAGCCTCAAAGCGGTCGGACTCGATCATGCGGCCAACCTTCCGGCAGCCTATCTCTCGGCCGGACAGCGACGCCGGCTGTCGGTGGCCCGCCTGATCAGTGTGCACCGACCGATCTGGCTGATGGATGAACCGACCGCCGCACTCGATGCCGCAGGCCAGGGCCTGCTCGCGGCGCTGATGCGCGATCATCTCGCCCGCGGCGGGCTGATCGTCGCCGCAACCCACGGGCCGCTGGGGCTTGAGGCGCGGGAATTGAGAATCGGGGGTGCATCGTGACGGCCCTTGGCGCACTTATTCGCCGGGACATCAGAATTGCACTTCGCGTCGGCGGCGGCGCGCTGATCGGCGTGTTGTTCTTTCTGACGGTTGTTGTGCTGATGCCGTTCGCGCTCGGGCCCGACCTGAAACTGTTGGCACGGCTGGGGCCGGCGATCCTCTGGCTCGGCGCGTTGCTCGCAAGCCTGTTGACCCTCGACCGTCTGTTCACGGCCGATCACGAGGACGGTTCGCTCGACCTGATCGCGATGGCCCGCGTGCCGATGGAATTGTCCTGCGCCGCCAAAGCGCTGGCGCATTGGCTTGCCGCAGGCCTGCCCCTGATCGTGGCGACCCCCGTGCTTGGGCTATTGCTCAATCTCGATATCCACGCCAGCGCCACCGTCGCTTTGACCTTGCTTGCGGGAACCCCGGCGTTGACCTTTACCGGCATGATCGGCGCAGCGCTTGCGGTAACGCTGCATCGCGGCGGCCTGCTGCTTGCCGTCTTGGTGCTGCCGCTGTCGATCCCCGTGCTGATCTTCGGCGTCGCCGCGTCCGATGCGGCGATCGCAGGACCGCAATCCTTCGGTGCGCCGTTCGCGATCCTGTGCGCCTTGTCGCTTGTCAGTTTCGTGGTCGGGCCGATTGCGGCGGCGGCAACGCTGCGGCATGGGCTCGATTGATGCCGATCAACTCTTGCAGAGTGCGGCTATGCCGATTGCCTGCAGGGCCTGCTTTCGATTAACAGGGTGCCGATGACGCTGATCGACCTTGCCAATCCCTCAAAATTCCTCGCGCTGACCGCGCGCGTGCTGCCATGGCTTGCGGGTGCGACCGCCGTGCTGCTCGCGATCGGCCTCTATCAGTCCGCGACCGCGCCCGACGACTATCAGCAGGGCGCGACCGTCAAGATCATGTTCATCCACGTGCCGAATGCGTGGCTGTCGATGTTCGTCTGGGGTGTGATGAGCGCGGCTGCCCTGGGCACGCTGGTGTGGCGGCATCCGCTCGCCGACGTCGCCGCCAAGGCTGCGGCTCCAATCGGGGCAAGCTTCACCTTTCTTGCGCTGGTGACGGGTTCGCTGTGGGGCCGGCCGATGTGGGGCACATATTGGGAGTGGGATGCGCGGCTGACCTCGGTCCTGATCCTGTTCCTGATGTATCTCGGGCTGATGGCGCTGTGGCGCGCGGTCGAGGATCCCTCGCGTGCGGCGCGTGCCGCCGCCGTGCTGACGCTGGTCGGCGCGATCAACCTGCCGATCATCAAATTCTCCGTCGACTGGTGGAACACGCTGCATCAGCCCGCCTCGGTGTTCCGCGTCGGCGGGCCGACGCTCGACCGCGCCTTTCTGAGTCCGCTCCTGGTAATGGCGCTCGCCTTCACGCTGCTGTTCATCACGCTGCATCTTGCCGCGATGCGCAACGAAATCCTGCGCCGCCGTGTACGCAGCCTGCAGATGATGCAGGCCAGCCAAAGAGCCGCATGATGGCGATGTCGCTCGGTCCCTATGCATTCTTCGTCGTGACCTCCTACCTTGCGGCAGCGCTGGCGGTGGCGAGCCTGATCGCCTGGATCGCGATCGACTACCATCACCAGCTGCGGCAGCTGCGCGAGCTCGAGGAAAGCGGCATTGTGCGGCGCTCCGGGCGCGGCGCTGCGGAGGTGACATGAGCGAAACGTCCACGCAAACAGCCATTTCATCGCGGCGATCGTTCTTGCTGGCGCTGCCGCTGATCGCCTTTTTGGGGCTCACCGTGCTGTTTATGCTCCGGCTCGGCAGCGGCGATCCCTCAAGGATCCCCTCGGCGCTGATTGGCCATCCGGCGCCGCAGACTGCGCTGCCGGCGCTGAACGGCCTGCTCAACGACGGCGCGCAGGTGCCGGGACTCGACCCCGCGATGTTCAGCGGCAGGGTCAGCGTGGTCAATGTCTGGGCCTCCTGGTGCGCGCCCTGCCATGAGGAGGCACCCTTGCTGAACGAGCTTGCCAAGGACAAGCGGCTGCAACTTGTCGGCATCGACTACAAAGACACGCCGGACAATGCGCGGCGCTTTCTCGGCCGCTACGGCAATCCGTTTGGCGCAGTCGGCGTCGACGGCAATGGCCGCGCCGCGATCGAGTGGGGCGTCTATGGCGTGCCGGAGACTTTTGTCGTGGGCCGCGACGGCAAGATCGTCTACAAGCTGGTCGGGCCGATCACGCCTGACAATATCGAGGGCGTGTTGAAGGCCGAGATCGATAAGGCGTTGGGAGCGGCGAAGTAGCACCACCGTCGTCGCGACGCCTACCCCTTGCTTACATCACCCGCTTCCGCCTCGCTTGCCTCCAGCGAAACCGGCTCCAGATGATAGCGCTTGACCAGCGGCATCTGCGCGATCGCAAAACCCATGGTCAGGGGGATCGCGCCGAAGGCCTTGAAGCCGACCCAGAAGTCGGTGCTCTGGGTGCGCCAGATCATCTCGTTCAGGATCGCCATTCCGAAAAAGAACAGCGCCCAGCGCACGGTCAGGATACGCCAGCCGCGCGGCGTCAGGTTGAACACCTGATCAAACATGATGGCGATGAAGGAGCGGCCAAACAGAAGCCCGCCGCCCAGCACAGCCGCAAACAGACCGTAGATGATCGTCGGCTTGACCTTGATGAAGGTCTCGTCATGCAGCACCAGGGTCAGCGTGCCGAACACCAGCACGACCGCTCCCGTCACCAGCGCCATGACAGGCACGTGCCGCGTCACCACATAGGAAGCGATCATGGCGGCCACGATCGCCACCATGAAGGCGCCGGTCGCGACGAACAGATGGTATTTTGCGTTGACCGCAAAGAACACGATCAGCGGGCCGAGCTCGGTCGCAAGCTTGAACAAGGGATGCGGCTGAGACTTGTCCATCAATCATCCATTCCCGCAATCGCGCGCGCAAAGTCTTTTGCGGTGAACGGCGCGAGATCCTCGACGCCTTCGCCGACGCCGATGAAATGCACCGGCAGCTTGTGTTTCTCGGCAAGCGCCACGAGAATGCCGCCGCGCGCGGTGCCGTCGAGCTTGGTCATGACAAGCCCGGTGACGCCGGCGGTGCGATGGAACGCCTCGACCTGCGACAGCGCATTCTGTCCGACGGTGGCATCGAGCACGAGCAGCACCGCGTGCGGCGCCGTCGGGTCGACCTTGCGGATGACGCGCACGACCTTTTCCAGCTCCTTCATCAACTCGGCCTTGTTCTGCAGGCGGCCGGCGGTGTCGATCAGGAGCAAGTCGCGCTTCTCTTCTTTCGCCGCCGTCAGCGCGTTGAAGGCAAGGCTTGCCGAATCCGAACCCTGCGCGCCCGCGATGACCGGCGATTTGGTCCGCTCGCCCCATATTTTCAGTTGTTCGATGGCCGCGGCCCGAAAGGTGTCGCCGGCCGCCAGCATCACGGTGCGGCCCTCCGCGGAAAACCTCGCCGCAAGCTTGCCGATGGTCGTGGTCTTGCCCGAGCCGTTGACGCCAACCACGAGGATCACGAACGGCGCTTTCGACGCGTCGATCTGCAGCGGTTTCGCAACCTGCGCCAGCACCTTCTCGACCTCGGTCGCAACCACGCCCTTGACCTCGTCGGCCGAGATCGCCTTGTCGTAGCGTCCCGCGCCGACCGCGTCCGCGATACGGGCTGCCACCTCGGCGCCGAGATCGGCGCGCAGCAGCACATCCTCGATCTCCTCGAGCATGGCGCGGTCGAGCTTGCGCTTGGTGACGAGACCGGCGACCGCCGCGCCAAGCGAACTCGAGGTGCGCTTCAGCCCGCCGGACAGCCGCCGCCACCAGCTCAATTTCCCGGTTTCCGTGGTGGTATCGTTCATTGGTCGTGTGTTAGCCGTTTCGACCTGAGAACGAAAGTCTTGACGACGGATGGATGTTCCCGAACTGACCGCCGAGGAAATCCTGGCGCGCGTGCTTCACCGCGACGGGCTGATGCTGGTCATCGACAAGCCGGCGGGGTTGCCGGTCCATCGCGGGCCGAAGGGCGGCGCCAATCTCGAGGCCTCCTTCGACGCGCTCCGGTTCGGCCTGCCGCGGCCGCCGGTGCTCGCCCACCGGCTCGACAAGGATACCTCCGGCTGCCTCGTGCTCGGGCGCCATCGCAAGGCGACGGCCTCGCTCGGACTGCTGTTCAAGCATGGCAAGATCGACAAGACCTATTGGGCCGTGGTCGAGGGCGGGCCGGCCGGGGACGAAGGCAGGATCGAGCTGCCGCTGGGACGAAAAAACGCCGAGCGCGGCTGGTGGCAGAAGCCCGATCCGGACGGGCAGCCGGCGGTGACCAACTGGCGCCTGCTGGGCCGCGGCGCGGGCCTCGCCTGGCTTGCGATGGAACCAGTCACCGGCCGCACCCATCAATTGCGCGTGCATGCGGCGGCATCGGGCTGGCCGATCGTCGGCGACAACATCTACGGCAATGGCCCGCGCTTCGGCGAGCCGCGGCTGCACCTGCATTCGCGCGAGATCGGGATCCCGATTTCGAAGAACAAGGAGCCGGTGCGCGTCGTGGCGCCGGCGCCGACGCACATGCACGAGCGACTTAGGGCGTGCGGGTGGAATGGGGAGTGACTCGTCATTGCGAGCGGGGCTCACGCACGAAGGCGCGAACCGTCGTGGCCGCCGATGGCAAGCCGCCGTACCTCGCCCGGCTTCGCACCGTTGATGGCGACTGGCAGATAATGTTCGGTCCGCCCGAGCCTGTCGCTCTCGATCAACACGTCGCGCACGGCGCCGACCTCAGCGGCCAACCGCCTCCGCAACGCAAGCTCGCCGGCTTCGCGCAAGCGTCGCGCTCGTTCCCTGATCGCGCCGCTCGCGACCTGCGGCATTCGCGCCGCCGGCGTGCCCGGCCGCGGCGAATAGGGGAACACGTGGAGAAATGTGAGGCCACATTCCTCGACCATGTCGAGCGAACGCGCAAACATCTCCTCGGTCTCGGTCGGGAAGCCCGCGATGATGTCGGCGCCGAGCGCGATATCGGGCCGCAGCCGCTTGACCTGCTGACAGAATGCAATCGCGTCCTTGCGCGCGTGCCGTCGCTTCATCCGCTTGAGGATCAGATCGTCGCCGGACTGCAGCGACAGATGCAGATGCGGCATCAGCCGCGCGTCGTCGGCAATCGCATCGAGCAGATTGGAATCCGCCTCGATCGAATCGATCGATGAAATGCGCAAGCGCCTCAGCTCCGGCACATGCCGCAGAATCTGCTTTACCAATCCGCCCAGCTTCGGCGCGCCCGGCAAATCGGCGCCATAGCTCGTGAGATCGACGCCGGTCAGCACGATCTCGGCATGGCCGCCCTCGGTGAGCGCACGAACCTGATCGATCACCGCGCCCATCGGCACCGAGCGCGAATTGCCGCGGCCGAACGGAATGATGCAAAAACTGCAGCGGTGATCGCAGCCGTTCTGGACCTGAACGAAGACGCGCGGCAGGCCGCTTCTGAAGCCGTCGACGAGATGCGGCGCCATCTCGCTCACCGCCATGATGTCGCTGACGGCGATCTTCTCCTTCGACGCCGTCTCGAATGCGGCGCGCGTTGTCCGCCAGGCCGCGCTCTGCATCTTGTCGTCATTGCCGATCACGCGATCGACCTCGCGCATGCCAGCAAACATCCCTGCCTGGGTCTGCGCCGCGCAGCCGGTGACAACGATGCGCGCATCCGGCCGCTCGCGCCTGAGCCTCCTGATCGATTGCCGCGCCTGCGCCACCGCCTCGTTAGTGACCGCACAACTGTTGATGACGATGGTGTCGGCGAGGCCGGCCGCGTCGGCCTCGCGCGCGATGACCTCGGACTCGAACGCGTTGAGCCGGCAGCCGAAGGTGATGACCTCGACGCTCATCGCGTCACGCGACGCTGGCAAACAAGGCGGGATCGAACCGGCCTTCGTATTCGAAGTCGGCAGTCCCCGTCATCAGCACGTGATCGTCGCGCTCGCGCCATTCGATCGCAAGCTTGCCGCCGGGCAGCGTGATCTCGACAATGCGGTTGGCGCGCTTCAATCGTGCCGCCGCCACCGCAGTCGCGCAGGCCGCCGAGCCGCAGGCTTTGGTTAGGCCCGCCCCGCGCTCCCAGGTGCGGATCGTGATGCGGTCGCGATCGGCGATATGCGCGAGCGTGATGTTGGCCCGCTCCGGGAAGATCGGATGATTTTCCAGCAGCGGCCCGATGCGGGCGAGATCGTAGGCGTTGACGTCGTCGACCCAGAAGATCGCGTGCGGATTGCCCATGCTGACCGCGGACGGCGAATGCAGGATCGGCGCATCGATCGGCCCGATCTGCAATTCGATGTAGCGCGTGTCGCGGAACTCCTCGGCGAGCGGAATATCCTGCCAGCCGAATTTCGGCGCGCCCATGTCGACGGTGTAGAGGTTTGCGGCAGGCCCCTGCCAGCAATTGAGCAGCCCGGCCGCGGTCTGATAGGTCGCCGCGGTCTGGCCGGTCTTCTCGAACTGGCGGCGTACAACGCAGCGCATGCCGTTGCCGCAGGCGCCGGCTTCGGAACCGTCATTGTTGAAGATCGCGATGAACGCCTCGGTGCCGGCGAGCCGCGCGGGCTGCACCACCATCAACTGGTCATAGGGGACGCGGGCGGCCACCGCGCGCGCGTCGGCGGCCGTCACCACGCCCGGCCGATCGCGCAAATCGACCACGACGATCTCGTTGCCGATGCCGCTCATCTTGGCGTAGGCGTGGTTGGCGAGCGCGCTCATGAAAATATCCAATTTCCGTCCGTCTTATATGGCGAAAGATCGCGACTTGACCACCCCGCAGATCAGATGACCGAACTGTCATGAGACGAAGAAGCGTCTTGCGTGTTAACCTGCTTCTGACCGGGATTTTGTATCGCCTGACGGCCATGGAGACTATTGGATGAATCTCCCCTACTTTCGCCGCCTCGCCCTGGCCGCACTGATCCCGGCAGCCGTGGTGATCCTTTCCGGCGGCGCAACCCTGGCGCAGCAGCCCACAGCGTCCCCCTCGCCGGAGATTTCGGCGAGCCCACAGGCTGCGCCGTCCGCCTCGCCCGCCCCTGTCGCCAGCCCTGCTCCCGCAGCCTCGCCCTCGCCGCAGGCATCGCAGAGCCCTGTGCCCGCGCCCTCAGCAACGGTCCAGGCCGCCGATCCCTTTGGCGAGCCGATCACGCTGGAGGCAAAGAAGGTCATTGTCGTCAAGGGCAATGCCAACTGGGATTCGGCGTTCGACACCCTGATCGATTCGTTCAAGGCGCTGAATGCCCTGCTCGACAAGCAGGGCATCAAGCGTGCGGGCAATCTGATGATCGTCTACACTTCGACCGACGACACCGGCTTCACGTATCTCGCGGAAATTCCGGTCGACCAGGAGCCGAAGAATCTCGTCAAGAGCATGAGCATGGGCCAGTCGCCCGACGGCAGGGCGCTCAAATTCGTCCATCGCGGCTCCTACGACAATATGGACAACACCTATGAAGCGATCACCAATCACCTCGACGAGAAGAAGCTCGAGGCCAAGGACACCTTCATCGAGGAATACATCACCGATCCTCTGAAGACCGCCGAAGACAAGCTGGTCATCAACGTCTACGTGCCACTGAAATGAAGGGGCTGGCCCTCGTTGCCGCCCTGCTCCTGAGCGCGCCGGCGCTTGCCGAGACGCCTGCCGATATCCCCGCCGCGATCTCCGTCACCGGCGAGGCGCAGGTCTCGGTGCCGCCCGATCTCGCTCATATTGATGCCGGCGTCGCCACCGACGCCAAGACCGCGCGCGAGGCGTCGGATATGAACAACGCGGCGATGAGCAAGGTGTTCGCCGCGTTGAAAGGCGCGGGCATCGACGAGAAGGATATTCAGACCTCGCGCCTGTCGCTACAGCCGCAATATCCGCCGAACCGAACCGGACCCTCGCCGATCGTCGGCTTCCGCGCGTCCAACCGCGTGACGATCAGACTGCGCGACGTCGGAAAGGTGGCTGGGGTGATCGACACACTGGTCGGCGCCGGCGCGAACGATATCGGCAACATCTCGTTTTCAGTGTCGCAAGCCTCGAACCTGCTCGACGGCGCCCGCGAAAAGGCGGTCGCCGATGCGCGCCGCAAGGCCGAAATCTATGCCAGGGCCGCGGGCGTCACGCTCGGCGCGCCCTTGAGCATTTCGGAAGAAGGCGCGCCCGCGCCGGTCTTCCGTTCCAAGATGGCTGCGCCCATGGCCGCCGCGCCGACCCCGATCGCGCAGGGCGAAGAGACGCTGTCGGTCACCGTCAGCGTGACCTGGGCGATCAAGCAGGGGCAGTAGCGTCCCACTGTCAGATCTCCCAGACCTGCCCCGGCTTCAGCACGGCGAATTTTTCGCGCGACACTTTCGCTGCATCCAGCGCCTCGCCAAGTGCCGTCGCCGGCGCATCGATGGCCTCGTCGGTGAGCTGGAACGTGCTGTGGTGATGCGCCAGCGCCTGCTCGGCGCCGCAATCGAAAAACGCCTTCACTGCATCTTCGGGATTCATGTGCTGTTCGCGCATGAACCAGCGCGGCTCATAGGCGCCGATCGGCAGGATCGCGAGCTTTATGGGCCCATGCTCGTCCGCGACGCGGCGGAAATGCTTGCCTTCGCCATAGCTGGAATCGCAGACGATGTAGAGCTTGCCGGCGGGAGTTTCCAGAACAAAGCTCGCCCACAGCGCCTTGTTGCGGTCGAACAGCCCGCGCGCCGACCAGTGCCGCGTCGGCACCAGCGTCGCCGCAATGCCATTGCCGAGCTCGACGCGGTCGTGCCAGTCGAACGCCTCGGCCTTTATCCCAACGTCGGCTTCGCGCATGGTCAGGTCATTGCCGAGTGGCGTGATCACGCGCGGTCCGAAGGTTTTCGCGAGACGGGAGAGTGTCCGTGTGTCGAGATGGTCGTAATGACCGTGCGATACCAGCACGATGTCGATCGCAGGCAGCGCCTCGAAGGCGATGCCGGGGTCGTTGACCCGCCTCGGCCCGGCGAAGGAGAGCGGCGAGACCCGCGTCGACCAGACGGGATCAATCAGGATGTTGAGACCCGCGGTCTGGATCAGCCAGCTCACATGGCCAACATAGGACAATCGCACCCTGCCGCCATCGACCCGCGGCGGCGGCGTGTCGGCGTGGGGGCTCGGCGCCCAGTCCGGCCAGGCGGCGCGCTGCCTTCCGCGGCCGAGTTGCCAGCGCAAGAGATCGCCAAGCGATTTCGGCGGCACGCCATCGGGATCGAAAAAGCGCTCGCCGTCGAAATGATCGGAGACAGGGCCGGAATAGGTCTTCATGCGGGACAACCAGACGGAGGGCACGCCGATCGCCACTCCCAATCCGGCAAAGGACCCCAGGATACGGCGGCGCGTGAATTTCATGCCGAAATTGGCCCCGAAAAGCTGCCCTTCGGCAAGTGACGAGCAGTTCAAGAAGCTGCGAACAGCGGCCGTTTCGGCAAGTTGCCTTGACTTTTGACCCTTGCGGGGCTTAAACGCCCCCCACTTTCTCGGAAAGAGTTTCTTTTCGACCCGCCGACCGGTCCAGGGGGCCGGAGGTCAACGCCCGACAGCGCGATGCGCCCTCGGGCGCAAATGTGTTTGGAACGTCAGGAAAAAGCCCTTGTTCGACAATCTGTCGGAAAAGCTTGGTGGCATTCTCGATCGGCTGACGGGCCGCGGCTCGCTGTCGGAGGCCGACGTCGACGCCGCAATGCGCGAGGTGCGCCGCGCGCTGCTGGACGCCGACGTCTCGCTCGATGTCGTCCGCAGCTTCACCGAACGCGTGCGCGAGCAGGCGGTCGGCGCGACCGTCGTCAAGTCGGTCACCCCCGGCCAGATGGTGGTAAAGATCGTCCATGACGAGCTCATCGCGACGCTCGGTTCCGACGGCCAGACCATCGACCTCAACGCCGTGCCGCCGGTTGCCATCATGATGGTCGGCCTGCAAGGCTCAGGCAAAACCACCACCACGGCAAAGCTCGCCCGCCGCCTGCAAGAACGCGAGAAGCGCAAGGTGCTGATGGCCTCGCTCGACATCTACCGCCCGGCGGCCATGGAGCAGCTCGCGGTTCTCGGCCGCGATCTCGACATCCCGACGCTGCCGATCGTCGCGGGCCAGCAGCCGCCGCAGATCGCGCGCCGTGCGCTGGAGGCTGGAAAACTCGGCGGCTACGACGTGGTGCTGCTCGACACTGCTGGCCGCACCACGCTCGACGAAGAGATGATGGCGGAGGCAGCCTCGATCAAATCCGCTGCGAATCCGCATGAGGTGCTGCTGGTGGCCGACGCGTTGACCGGCCAGGACGCGGTCAATCTCGCGCGTTCCTTCGACCAGCGTGTCGGCTTGACCGGCATCGTGCTGACGCGCGTGGATGGCGACGGCCGTGGCGGCGCGGCGCTCTCGATGCGTGCGGTGACGGGCAAGCCGATCAAGCTGATCGGCACCGGCGAAAAGACCGACGCGCTGGAGGATTTTTATCCCGCGCGCATCGCCGGCCGCATCCTCGGCATGGGCGACATCGTTTCGCTCGTCGAGAGGGCTGCTTCCAATATCGACGCTGAAAAGGCCGCGCGCACTGCGGAGAGGATGCGCAAGGGCCAGTTCGACCTGGCCGACATGCGCGAGCAGCTCCTGCAGATGGCGAATATGGGCGGCATTTCGGGCTTGATGGGCATGATGCCCGGTATCGCCAAGATGAAGAACCAGATCGCGGCGGCCGGGATCGACGACAGGATCATCAAGCGCCAGGTCGCGATCATCGATTCGATGACGCGTGACGAGCGCCGCCACCCCGATATTCTGAAGGCGAGCCGCAAGAGACGCATCGCCGCCGGCGCCGGCCAGACCGTCGAGCAGGTCAACAAGCTCTTGAAGATGCACCGGAACATGGCCGACATGATGAAGGCGATGGGCTCGGGCAAGCGCGGCCCGCTTGCCGGCATCGCACAGGCGATGGGTTTTGGCGGCGGCGGGCCTGCACCGACGCCGGAGCAGCTGAAGGCGGCGGCGGACAAGATGCAGGGCGGCGGACTTCCCGGCGGATTGCCGAACCTGCCAAAGGATCTTCCGGTCGGCCTGCGTCAGGGCCTGCCGAACCTGCCGGGGCTCACGGGCCTCACCAACAAGCCGACCCTGCCCGGCCTCGGCGGTCCCCCGGGAAAGAAGAAATAAATGACTCTCTTTACCCGTCATTGCGAGGGGCGGAGCGACGAAGCAATCCAGACCGTCTCCGCGGAGGCACTCTGGATTGCTTCGCGGAGCCTGTCATCCGGCCGCGTGGAGCCTGTCATTGGGCGGCGCTTCGTGCCGACCCGTTGGCGCGGACCGGGTGGCTCGCAATGACGCCAACCAGAAGCACTCAGCTACATTCGAACTCAACAGGAGAACTCAATGCCAGTCGTCATTCGCCTTGCTCGCGCGGGCACCAAGAAGCGTCCGGTCTATCACGTGGTTGCCGCCGACTCGCGCTTTCCGCGCGACGGCCGCTTTATCGAGCGGCTCGGCCATTTCAATCCGCTGCTGCCGAAGGACAGTGAGGCGCGGCTGAAGCTCGATATGGACAAGGTCAAGGCCTGGATTGCCAAGGGCGCGCAGCCGTCCGACCGCGTGATGCGCTTCCTCGACGCCGCCGGCGTCAAAAAGCGCGAGGCGCGCAACAATCCGGAAAGGGCCGTGCCGCGCAAGGAGCGCAAGGCCAAGGCCGAAGCCGCCGCCAAGACGGCGTAAGCTGCGCTCCGAGCCAACGTGCCCGCGCAAGTCTGCGTTGCCCGGATTGGCGCCGCGCATGGTGTGCGCGGGCAGGTGAAGCTGTGGACCTTCACGGAAGACCCATTTGCGGTCACTCGCTACGGGGTGCTCTCGACCAGCGACGGCGCCCGTCAGTTCGAGGTGACGCAGGCGCGCGAGGCAAAGGGCTTTCTGGTCGCGACGCTGAAGGGCGTCACGTCACGCAATGAAGCGGAACGCCTCAACGGCGTCGAACTCTATGTCGCGCGCGAGAAACTCCCGGCAACGGACGAAGATGAATATTACCATGCCGATCTGATCGGGCTTGCCGCCGTTAGCGCGGCCGGCGAGGCGCTCGGCCGCGTGGTCGCAATCCACAATTTCGGCGCCGGCGACATCATCGAAATCGCGCCGCCAAGCGGGCCGACCATTTTGTTGCCATTCACCAATGCAGTGGTGCCGACCGTGGATCTTGCGGGCGGCCGCGTGGTGATCGACATGCCCGCCGAGATTGAAGGCGATGGGGAAGACAAGAACTCAACCTAGTCTAGTAATCGCTCGGGCCCCGGCCCCGCCTATATCCAATTGTCATAAATAAAACAGTAGCGGCCTGATCCGGCTCGCAAATGACTTGCGTTCAATTTTTGCCTCTGGCACGCTTAGGTTGCCCTCGCCCCGCGCCATCAGCAGGCGTATCTTCGTCCCCCATCCCTTGATGCCAGAGTAACGGAGAATTCCTTGTCACGCCTTGCCCTGCTGGCGACCGTCTGTCTGATCGTGACTGCAAGTCCGTTATCTGCCCAGACCCCGACCAACGAAGCTCCGGCGCCGGCGCCACCTGCGGCTGCTGCGCCACCCGTCGACACGCCGAGCATCACGGAATCGATGGAAGACATTCAGCTCGGCGATCATTGGACCTATGAGTTCCGGGACGACATTAGCGGTGACGTCAAATCGACCCTCACCCACACGGTGACAGATGTGTCGGGTTCGCAGATCGGCGTCCGCATTACCAGACCCGGAACTTCCAACAATGGTTATCAGACCTTCGATCATTCCTGGAATCTGATGGACAGCGGTGTCTGGCGATACGCACCCAATGACGGCACCGGTATTCGGTCGCCGCTGGCTGTGGGCAAGACGTGGTCGTTCAAGTCCACCGATCTCAACAACACAGCCGGGCTCAGTGGGAAGCGCTCTGGCACATCGAAGGTGGTCGCGCAGGAAAGTGTCACGACGCCCGCGGGCACGTTCGAAACGTTCAAGATCGAAACTTCTTTTCAGATACAGAACGCCAACGACCCAACCGCGAAGGTCCAGGCCGTGGCACAGACCTGGTACGCGCCGGCGATCAATCATTGGGTTAAGCGCAGCTTCGTATCGCGGTCTGGCGGACGCGTGCGCGACAAGAATACAGTAGAGCTTGTCGAATATGGCCGCCGCTAGCTCCAAGTGATGGCCGCGCTCCGTCGTCGGAATTGACAACCAACCACAGGACAACACGAATGCTTCGTTACGCCGCCTTTTTGGCAATCTGCCTTGTCGCCAGCGGCGCGCGGGCACAGCAGGCGCCGGCGGAGACTCTGCCTGAGAAAGCTGTGATTCCGATGGAGCAGCCGCTCCCTGGCGACCGTTGGACTTACGAGACCCGCGACGAAATCACGGGGAATATCACCGCTACCCGGGAGAACGTCGTTACGGAGGTGACGCCGACCACAATCAGCGTTCGGTTTAAGAAACTTGGCGGCCAAAAACCCGAGGAGGGTCTTATCGTTTATGACCGTTCGTGGAACGTGGTCGAAGACCGTCCTTGGAGATTCTCGCCCCACGACGGCAGCGGCATTGAATCGCCGCTCGAAGTCGGCAAAACGTGGCCGGTGCATACCAACAACATCAACAGCGCGAACGGCAATGTCTGGAAACGATCGGGCACTTCGAAGGTGATTGGACAGGAAAACGTCACCACCAAAGCCGGCACGTTCGATACATTCAAAATCGAAACCACGTTTACGGGCATGAACGTCAACAACCCGACCCTCAAAAACGAAGCACAGCATTGACGTGGTACGCGCCGGCGATTGATCATTGGGTAAGGCGGACCTTTGTTTCGAAGGCCAACAAACACCTGCAAATCAACAATGTGATTGAGCTGATCGAATATGGTCGCAAGCAATAGCGGAGGGTCTGCCTGCTCGTTTATTTTATGCCGACCGTATCATCCCACAGCATATTGCCGGGCGCGCCAAATACCTGAGGAACGGCGCGACATATTGATTTCTGGCGGCCAACGCGCGATGCAGATTGATGACCCCGTGCTGGCGCGCAACCGTCCTGACCCTTTTTCCGGAGATGTTTCCGGGACCCTTAGGCGTGAGCCTCGCCGGCAAGGCACTCGCCTCCGGCCTCTGGGCGCTGGAGGCACGCGACATTCGCGCGTCCGCCACCGATCGTCATCGCAGCGTCGACGATACGCCGGCCGGCGGCGGGCCCGGCATGGTGCTGCGCGCCGATGTGCTGGCGGCTGCGATCGATGCTGCCGATAGCGCCGCAGGCGTCCCGCGTCTTCTGATGAGCCCGCGAGGTCGGCCATTGACCCAGGGCCATGTGCGCGAACTCGCTGCGGGCCCCGGCGCCCTGGTCGTCTGCGGCCGGTTCGAGGGGGTCGATCAGAGGGTGATCGAGGCACGGAACCTCGAGGAGGTCTCGATTGGCGATTATGTGCTGTCCGGGGGCGAAATCGCCGCCATGGCACTGATCGACGCCTGCGTGCGGCTTCTGCCGGGGGTGATGGGGAAGGCCGAGTCCGGCGCCGACGAGAGTTTTTCGGAAACCCTACTGGAATACCCCCAATACACCCGCCCGCAGGCCTTCGAGGGCCGACAAATCCCGGAAGTCCTCACGTCTGGCGACCATGCCAAGGTTGCAGCCTGGCGTCGGGCCGAGGCCGAGGCCCTCACGAAGGCTCGGCGGCCGGATTTATGGGCAAAACGGCATGGCCCGCCAAAAAACACGACAGACGGGTGACAAACCCCGCTCCATGCCTTATACGAGCGGCCAATTCCGCGAAGTGACGGCAGGAAAAAGCGCGAGCCCCCCAATCGGCCGGGCGCGCCGCCGATGGAGATTTCAATGAACCTCATTCAGCAGCTCGAGAAAGAGCAATTCGACAAGCTTGCCGCCGGCAAGGAGATTCCGGATTTCTCACCGGGCGACACCGTGATCGTGAATGTCAAGGTGATCGAAGGCGATCGCACGCGCGTGCAGGCCTATGAAGGAGTCTGCATCGGCCGCTCCGGCCGCGGCATCAACGAGAGCTTTACCGTGCGCAAGATCTCCTATGGCGAAGGCGTGGAGCGCGTGTTCCCCGTGCTGTCGCCGATGATCGACTCGATCAAGGTGGTGCGCCGCGGCAAGGTGCGCCGCGCAAAACTCTATTACCTGCGCAATCTGCGCGGCAAATCGGCCCGCATCGTCGAGAAGCAGGACCGCGCCACCGCCGTCGGCGAGTAAGCGTTACTGCAACAGGTTGACGAACGAGCGCGGGCATTCGCCTGCGCTTTTTTGTTGCGACACACCGACGCCCGCAGCCCTCCTCAACTCGTCATGCGCGGGCCTGACCCGCGCAACCATCAAAGATGAAAATTTACTCGAAGGTTGATGGATTGCCGGGTCAAGCCCGGCAATGACGACGGGATATCGCACTTCCAAACGCGCGTGCTATATAGGCGGCATGGCTCTGAACCAGACCAGCATCGTGAACCGGCGCGTCGTGATCGACGATCGCTGCCGTCTGCCTGGCCGTTTCTTCGGTCGGTTTGCCACCTCGGCCACATCGGAACTTACGCGCGCAGCGTGAAGCTGCGTCCGTCTCCGCCTTGCTTGCGCGCAAGGCGCGCTTGATTGCTCAAACCGAAAATGTCTGGAGCTTAAGCTCATGTCCAAGCCGACCACGCTGTATGACAAGATCTGGAAGGATCATCTGGTGCACGAGGCCGATGACGGCACCTGCCTGCTCTATATCGATCGCCATCTCGTCCATGAGGTGACCTCGCCGCAGGCGTTCGAAGGCCTGCGCACCTCGGGCCGCAAGGTGCGCGCACCTGAAAAGACGCTCGCCGTCGTCGATCACAACATTCCCACCACGGATCGCAGCAAGCCCAATCCCGATCCCGAAAGCATCGAGCAGATGCGGGTGATGGCGGAAAACGCCAGGGAATTCGGCATCGAGTATTATGACGAGTTCGACAGGCGCCAGGGCATCGTCCACGTCATCGGCCCCGAGCAGGGCTTTACGCTGCCGGGCACCACCATCGTCTGCGGCGACAGCCACACTTCCACGCACGGCGCATTCGGCGCGCTTGCGCATGGCATCGGCACCTCCGAGGTCGAGCATGTGCTGGCGACGCAGACGCTGATCCAGAAGAAGGCGAAAAACATGCGCGCCGTGGTCGACGGCAAATTGCCTGAAGGCGTCACCGGCAAGGACATCATCCTCGCCATCATCGGCGAGATCGGCACCGCCGGCGGCACCGGATATGTGCTGGAATATGCGGGCGAGGCGATCCGCTCGCTCTCGATGGAAGGCCGCATGACCGTCTGCAACATGTCGATCGAGGGCGGCGCGCGCGCTGGCCTCGTTGCGCCCGATCAGAAGGCCTTCGATTTCCTGCGCGGCCGGCCGAAATCGCCAAAGGGCGCGGAATGGGACGCCGCGATGCGCTATTGGGAGACGCTGCGCTCGGACGACGGCGCGCATTTCGACCATGAAATTCGGCTCGATGCTGCCAAGCTGCCGCCGATCGTCACCTGGGGCACATCTCCTGAAGACGTCATCTCGGTCACCGGCGTGGTTCCCGATCCCAACAGAATCGAGGATGAGGCCAAGCGGCTCTCAAAACATCGCGCGCTGAAATATATGGGGCTCGTGCCGGGCACGAAGATCACGGACATCAGGCTTGACCGTGTCTTTATCGGCTCCTGCACCAACGGCCGCATCGAGGATTTGCGGGCCGCGGCGAAGATCGCGGAGGGCAAGAGCGTCAGCGCCCATGTCAACGCAATGATCGTGCCGGGCTCCGGTCTTGTGAAGGAACAGGCGGAGGCGGAAGGCCTCGACAAGATTTTTATCAAGGCGGGCTTCGAGTGGCGGGAACCCGGCTGCTCGATGTGCCTTGCGATGAACCCCGACAAGCTGAAGCCGGAAGAGCGCTGTGCGTCGACCTCCAACCGCAATTTCGAAGGCCGGCAAGGTTTCAAGGGCCGCACCCACCTTGTCTCCCCGGCAATGGCGGCGGCGGCGGCAATCGCCGGGCATTTTGTTGACGTGAGGGATTGGCGGTAGCCGGTTGTTTTGCGGATAACGCGCCAATCCCGAAACCTCGACGCATTTTGGCAACGGCTCCTTAAGGAACGGAGCGCAGAGTTGTCCCTTGCGACTTCATCGCGAGGAACGCTCGCCATGGCCAACAAGCCGGACTTCGTCGACCTGATTTCGGACGCCACGCGGCAGTTCTACCGCCGTCCGACAAAGAGCGTTGTCCGCCAGGCGGATGCCAAGGAAGAGAAGCGTCTCTCCAACTGGCCGCCCGAACGCATGGAACAGTGGCGGCTGGTGAACCTGACGCCGTGGAAGATCAAGCTGAGGTCCTGGAAGTTCAAGGACTGGGTCTGACGCGCGCCTTGCGATCGGCCGCCGCCAAGGCATTCAATTTCGTCGTCACTCCTGCAAAGCAAGCCCGCAAGGACGTTGCGAGCCCGTTTCGCTTGCGAAACGTCGTTCGCTCAAGGCCTGCACGTCACCAGTGACGCCAATGGCGGTGGTGCCAGTGATGATGGCGCCAACCCCAATGGCGGCGATGCCAGCCGCGATGCCACCCGTGGTGCCAATGATGATGCCAGTGCACCTCGGTGGTGAACTGCCTCGAATCCTCCTGAATTGTGCCGGCAGCGCCGGGATTGATCAACGACACCGCCTGCGCACGCTGAAGCGGAGCCACCGCGGCCAGAAAGACGCCAATAGCCGCCACGCCCAGAACTTTCGTTCCGTTCATATCAACCTCCTGAAATTTTTTCGGATGCTCGCTTGCGTCGTGCCGCCGATCCTCGCCGCGACGCATTCGAACGTTAGAGCGAGCGATGTGAATGCGAACTGAATGGCCGCTTCACCAACATGAACGCGTTCCGCCGCGCTGATGTTCCTTTTCGGAAACTGACTTTTTGCCGCGCGCGATTCAAAACCGGCCTGGGATCATCGCCGTATCTTCTGAAACTTTTCGTCGTTGGACGTCGGTCACAGGAGATCGTCATGACATCCTCCCGCAATGCAAATCGGATTGCGCGCTGCTTCTGCGCCCTATCGAGCCTGTCCGTACTGCTCATCGCCGGCGCCGCGCTCGCCTCGCAAGGCCCCGGCACCGCCCAAGGCACGGCCACGGATTCGACCCAGCTCACAATAGCCGTGCTGGTCTATGGCGCTGTTGCGCTGGTGATTTGCGCGGGGCTGATCGGCGCCCTCCGCCGGCATTGAAGGAAGTTCAGCGGGTCCAATAGCAGGTCATGCGGGGCACGATCACCGCGCCGCTCGGACGATATTCCTGCACATAGGTGGCGTTGCACACCCGAACGGCGTTCGGACCGGGATTATAGTGGGGGTAGACGCCCTCCGGCTCGTAATAGGGCGTAACGCGAAGCCGCGCCTGCGGCTGGCGGCGCGGCGCGGGAAGATTCGGCGGCCCAGCCTGCGGTATGCCAACGCTTGACGACGTGGACTGCGCGCCAGCCGTTGTCGCAGGCAGCGCGAACGCTCCCGCAAGCGCCGCCGCAATCGCCACCATACCGATGCGCATCATGTCGCCCACCCAGGTTTTCCCGGTTCATCTCTAACATTCGTGCTCCGCCGCATCCAGTCCCGTCGCAAAACCGAGATGCACATTCTCGAAACCCGCGCTAAAGAGGGCACACATGTGGACGACGCTCAAAGCCCCCTCGCTTGCCGAGATGGAGACCGTGGCGCACGAGATTTTCGAGCGCCTGCCCAGGCACTTTCGCGCCCTGTGCGAAGGCCTGATCATACGCGTCGACGATTTCCCCACCGATGAAGTGCTGGACGAGATGGGGGCCGAGAGCGAGTTCGACCTGCTCGGCCTGTTTCAGGGCACGGGCCTGCCGCATCAAAGCCATAGCGACGTGGCCCGCCTGCCCAACATGGTCTGGCTCTATCGCCGGCCGATTTTGGACTATTGGGCGGAGCACGAGGAGACGCTGGGCGACATTGTCCGTCACGTCCTGATCCACGAGATCGGCCACCATTTCGGGCTGTCCGACGACGACATGGCCGGGATCGAGGCTGGCGCAGGTTAGCCTTGCCCGATTAAGCCTTTATCGCCGGCTCCATTCGCGATAGAGAAAACTTCTCATCCCACTGTCACAACCGAAGAAGTGCGAAGATGGAAAAATTCACCACGCTGGAAGGCGTCGCGGCGCCCCTGAAGATCATCAATGTCGACACCGACATGATCATTCCGAAGCAGTACCTCAAGACCATCAAGCGCACCGGCCTCGGCAAGGGCCTGTTCTCGGAGCAGCGCTACAAGGACGACGGCAGCGAGAACCCCGACTTCGTTCTCAACAAGCCGGCCTACCGCCAGGCCAAGGTTCTGGTCGCCGGCGACAATTTCGGCTGCGGCTCGAGCAGGGAGCATGCGCCCTGGGCGCTCCTGGACTTCGGCATCCGCTGCGTGATCTCGACCTCGTTCGGGGACATTTTCTATAACAACTGCTTCAAGAACGGCATCCTGCCGATCCGCGTGTCACAGGACGATCTCGACAAGCTGTTCGACGATGCCGAACGCGGCGCGAACGCGACATTGACGATCGACCTTCCGAACCAGGAGATCCGCGGTCCCGACGGCGGCAAGGTGAAGTTCGAGATCGATGCGTTCCGCAAGCATTGCCTGCTCAACGGCCTCGACGACATCGGGCTCACGATGGAGAAGAAGTCCTCGATCGACGCCTACGAGGCGAAGACGAAGGCCGAACGCGCCTGGGCCTGACAGCCGCGCCTGAATCGCCAGCCAGGTGACGCGTATGTTGCCCGACGTCGTCACCTTCTGGCATGGCCAATTCGACGCGCTGCGGCGGCTTTGTCTGCGGTCCCAGGTCGCTGCCGGCCACAAGGTCGCTGTCTACAGTTTCGATTGCATTCCCGGCCTGCCCGTCGGGGTCGGCAATGTCGACGCGGAGGCGATCCTGCCCCGCGCTTTCGCCGACAAGCTGCGTCCGCCCGAGGCGGATGGATCGTGGCGGGATTGGACGCTGCTGCAGTTCAGCGACTTCTTCCGCATGCGGCTGATGCGCAAGCAGGCCGGCCTCTGGCTCGATGCCGACGTGCTGCTGCTCAAGCCTGTCGAGATCGATCCGGCAAAACCCTATTTCGCCTGGGAGCGGCCGCGCCAGCTCGGCAATTCCGTGCTCTATCTGCCGCCGGGCGACGCGATCGTGGTCGCCTTCGAGAAGCTGATGGCACAGGATGAACTCACGCCGGACTGGCTTGCGCTACGCCATCGCCTGACATTTGCGCTGCATCGCCTGCGCGGCGGACGCCGCGTCTCCGACATCCGCGTCGCGCTCTATGGACCGGCAGCGCTGACCGCGCTCGCATCCCGCGCCGGCGAGCTGCACCACGCGCTGCCGAAGAAATCGTTCTACGCGGTGCACGCCGAGCCGAAACGCTTCTTCGAGCGATCGGATTTTTCCACGCTGATCGCCGACCCCGAGATCATCGGCTTTCACATCTCGCCAAAGGGACGCGGCAACGAGAAGCCGGCCCCCGGCAGCCTTTATGCGTGGGCGGCGGAGCGGTTTGGCCCGTAGCTCCCGCGCCGCTTCCGGAACGATACGGAAGGCCCTCCCTGGATCGAATTTGATCTAGCGCAACGCCGGCGCCGCGGTCGGTGGCCAAATGGGACAAATGCCGGAGATGTGCCATGTATGCCAAGCCTTTTCCCCGCCTCGATCTGGTGATCTCGACCTTCGCCGATTGGCTCAAGCATCGTCGCGAGATGCGCGAGGTGCGGGAACTCGACCACGGCGAGTTCGACCGAATCGCGACCGACTTGCGGGTTTCGCCGATTGATCTGGAGGATCTGGTCCGCAAGGGACCGCATTCCGCCGACGAGCTGCCAAAAATGCTGAGGGAGCTCGGCATCAACGAGGCCGATCTCGCCAAAACCCAGCCGATGATGCTGCGCGACATGGAACGCGTCTGCGCATTCTGCGGCCATAAGCGGCAATGCGACTACGATCTGATCGCCGGCACGGCGCCGGAGCATTTTACCGATTACTGCCCCAACGCGCCGACAATCGAGCAGCTCCGCAAGGGTTCGGCCAACTAGGGCACGGCAGTCGGCAAATGGCACGTCACTATTTTCTTCACATTGCGGTCGCGATCGCCATTGCGATTGCTGCGCTCGTGATCATCCGTCTCCATAGCGCCAATGGCGTCTTGCCGGCCACCGAGAGCGCCGTTCGCACGACGCCGAGCCTCAGGTAAGGTCAGCTGATCGCAGCGATCGCGTCCGCGATCGCGATCGTGCGCTTCGCCATCTCGGCATGCAGCCGTTCCACCATGCGGCCGTCGAGCTGGATCGCGCCGCGCGAGGCATTTTCCGGCAGGGCAAAGGCTGCGATGATCCTGCGCGCTTCGGCAACTTCCTCTGATGGCGGCGTGAAGATCGCATTGCAGGCCTCGATATGGCTCGGATGGATCAACGTCTTGCCGTCAAACCCGAGGTCGCGGCCTTGCGCGCATTCGGCGGCGAAACCGTCGACATTGCCGATATCGCTGTAGGGGCCGTCGAGGATTTCGAGCCCGTGGGCGCGCGCCGCCAGGATGCAATGCGTGATCATCGGGATCATCGCTGCACGGCCCGGCAGCATCTTGATCCGCGTTTCCCGCGAAATATCGTTGGGCCCGAACACGAAGCCGGCGAGCCGCGTGTTCGGATCATGTGCTGCCGACGACAACCGGTCGGCATCAAGCACCGCGCGCGCCGTCTCGATCATCGCCCAGACCCTGATCGAGGGATCGGCACCAATTTCGTTCAGGACATTTCCAATCATCCTGAGATCCTCAAGCGAGGAGACTTTCGGCACCAGAATGCCGTCGGGCTTTGCCTTGGCCGCCATGGCGACGTCGTCGGGCCAATACGGCGTGTCGATGCTGTTGGTCCGGATCAGGATTTCACGCTTGCCAAATCCCTGGGCAGCGATCGCCGCGGCGATCTGCTCGCGCGCCTTCGGCTTGGCGTCGGGGGCGACCGCATCCTCGAGATCGAGGATCAGCCCGTCCGCCGGCAGACTGCGCGCCTTCTCGAGCGCCCGCGCGTTCGATCCCGGCATGAAGAGCAAGCTGCGGCGCGGACGGATCATGGGCCTGTTTCCTCTGGCATAGTCTGTGCTACGCGATAACATTCCTCAATCCGGGGGAGAAGTCCTTCGGCATATGATTAGCGAGAGGCCATGATCTCGTTCCCGAAGACCCTGCTCGAGGGTTACCGTGCGTTCCGGACCCAGCGGCTGCCGACTGAGCAGACGCGCTATCGCGAATTGTCCGAGCGCGGACAATCGCCCGAAGTCATGGTGATCGGCTGCTGCGATTCCCGCGTCTCGCCGGAGGTGATTTTTGATGCCAAGCCCGGCGAACTGTTCGTGGTGCGCAACATCGCCAATCTGGTTCCGATCTATCAGCCGGACGGCGGCGCCCACGGCGTCTCCGCGGCGCTGGAATATGCCGTGCAGGTCCTGCGGGTAAAACACATCGTGGTGCTCGGCCACGCCCAGTGCGGCGGCATCCGCGCCTTCATCGACAAGATCGCGCCGCTGTCGCCGGGCGATTTCATCGGCAAGTGGATGTCGATGTTCGTCAAGCCCGGCGAGGTCGTCGAGCAGCGCGCGCAAGAATCCATGCAAGACTTTGCGACAAGAATAGAGAAGGCTGCAGTGCTGCGCAGCCTCGAGAATCTGATGACCTTCCCCTGCGTCGAGATTTTGGCCTCGCGCGGCAAGCTCGAGCTGCACGGCGCCTATTTCGGTGTCGCCGAGGGCTCGCTGTTCGTGCTTGACAAGGCGACAAAGGAATTCACGAGCGTGCGCGGGGCGCACGCCGCCGAATAGCGGCTCCCAGCGCCGTCGGGCTCACGCCGCCTTTTTCTTGGCGCTGACGAGCTTGCGGTTGATCAGGACTTCCGCGATCTGAACCGCGTTCAAGGCAGCCCCCTTGCGCAGATTGTCGGACACGCACCACAGCACAAGGCCGTTCTCGACGGTCGCGTCCTCGCGGATGCGGCTGATATAGGTCGCATCCTCGCCGGCCGCCTCGTAGGGGGTGACGTAGCCGCCTGGCTCCAGCTTGTCGATCACGAGACATCCCGGCGCGTTGCGCAGGATGCTGCGCGCTTCATCGGGCGTGATCGGCTTCTCGAACTCGATATTGACGGCCTCCGAATGGCCGACAAAGACGGGCACGCGCACGCAGGTGGCGGTGAGCTTGATCTTGGGATCGAGAATCTTCTTGGTCTCCGCCATCATCTTCCACTCTTCCTTGGTGTATCCGTCCTCCATGAAGACATCGATATGGGGGATGACGTTGAAGGCGATACGCTTCGGGAATTTCTTGTTGACCAGCTCGTCATTGGTATAGACGGCCTTGGTCTGAGAGAACAATTCGTCCATCGCGTCCTTGCCGGCGCCTGACACCGATTGATAGGTCGAAACCACCACGCGCTTGATGACCGCGGCGTCATGCAGCGGCTTCAGTGCAACGACGAGCTGTGCGGTCGAGCAGTTCGGATTGGCGATGATGTTCTTCCTGGTGAAGCCCGCGGCGGCATCGGCATTCACCTCCGGCACGATCAGCGGCACGTCAGGATCCATGCGCCAGGCCGAGGAATTGTCGATCACGACCGCGCCGGCGGCGCCGATCTTGGGCGACCATTCCTTCGAAACCGCGCCGCCCGCCGACATCAGGCAGATGTCGACGTCGGAGAAATCGTAGTGCTCGAGCGCTTTGACCTTGAGGGTGCGGTCGCCGTAGGAGACTTCAACGCCCACGCTGCGGCGGGACGCCAGCGCCACCACCTCGTCGGCGGGGAATTTGCGCTCGTCCAGAATGTTGAGCATTTCCCGCCCGACATTGCCGGTCGCGCCGACCACTGCGACTTTGTAACCCATCGTTCACTCTCCAGGGAAAAATGCCGCTCCTCGCCGCAGGCGGAAAGGGAAGCGGCAGCGCTTCTATGCGAGAAATGTCCTCAATACAACGTTACCATGTCGCGTGGACGTTTGATGCAGTCGCTTCCGGCCGATCCGGCCCATTCCCGTCAACCGGCTCCGACCCATCTCGACGATGAGGTTTGCGCGACCATCGCGCGGCTGTTTGCCTATCTGGGAACGCTCGCGCTCATTGCCATCCTGGCTGTGCATGGCTGTGATCGCCTGCAGATCATGCTTTCCGAAGGTTCGGCGGCTAACCACGCACACCAGGCCTTTCAGCCGGATCCATCCAAAAAATCAGAGAGTTACACCATTGTTCGGCCTCCCCTGGGGGGCCGCAAGGACATCCTGCGCTGGGCTGGATCGAACGGTAAGCCGCTCGCCAAGCCAAAATTCGATCCCATGCGGGCGGCGAGCACCGATTTCGCCACCCGCACGAACGAGACCGGTCCACTGGCGGCGGCCGGCGCCGAGCTCAAGCGAGGCGGCTACGCAGGCGCAGGCATATCCACCGCTTCGCAGGACTGGATGACCGGCGCCGAAAAGCCGCAGCTTCGCGGTACGTTGTGACCACCGCTCCGGCAAGGCTCTGGTTTTCATGCAACTTTTTTGTCGCAGCCGGCATTTATCTCGCCTCCGGCGGCCGGATTGACCTTGTGGCGCTACATCCGCGGCAGATAGAGTGGCCCAAATTCGATATTGACGACCCCGCCAGCCGCAAACGAGGTTTCTGATGAGCCCAAAACTCTCCGCCATGAGCCGCCTGTCGCTATTGGCGGTTGGTGCGCTGGTCGCTGCCCACTTCGCCACCTCGGCCGGCGCCGAGACCTTGAACTATGACAAGCGCGGCCGTCCCATCTACAATCAGGGTGGCCCCAACTACTCCTATCAGCAGGGCAACACGCGCATCTATGTGAGCAAGCGCTCCTGGCTCGATGGCGGCACCGAGGTCCTGCCGGGCGACCGCAAGTTCACCGATTACGCGGGCTATCCGCCGGCACTCGGGTTGCCATCCTTCAACCGCGATATTGTCAACCGCCCGATCGATCGCCAGCCGCTTAACCCGCCTTCGGACATGGGCGGCTATCCGACCGGCTTCCCGCTGTATTGATCGATTGGCAAAACTGACATCGTGATGTGGCCGGGCCTGTCCCGGCCATTTGCTTTGAAGCCACAGAGAAGATCGTAACCCGGATGAACGCAGCGACATCCGCGGCCAGGCGAACACCCGCATGTCGCTGCGCTCATGCGGGCTACCAGTCTGCTCCTCGCAATGTTGCCTAACGGTGGAGCTCCTGCAACTCGCCCAGGATCGCCTCGCCCATCTCTCTCGTCGTGACCTGCGTCGTGCCTTCCGACTTGATGTCGGCGGTGCGCAGGCCTTTGGCCAGCACGGCGGCGATTGCGGCATCGAGCTTGTCCGCAAGCCCGCCCAGATCGAAGGAATATCGGAGCGCCATGCCGAACGACGCGATCATCGCGATCGGATTGGCGAGACATTTCCCGGCAATATCGGGCGCCGACCCGTGCACCGGCTCGTACAACGCCTTGCGCTTCTTGCTCTTGGCATCGACCTCGCCTAGCGAGGCCGACGGCAGCATGCCGAGCGAGCCGGTCAACATCGCCGCGATGTCGGAGAGCATGTCACCGAACAGATTGTCGGTGACGATGACGTCGAACTGTTTTGGATACTTCACGAGATTCATGCCGCCGGAATCGGCGAGCTGGTGCTCCAGCGTGACGTCCTTGTACTCACGCGCGTGCAGTTGCGTCATCACCTCGTTCCACAGCACGCCCGTCTTCATGACGTTTCGCTTTTCCATCGAGGTCACCTTATTGCGGCGCTTGCGCGCCAGATCGAAGGCGACGCGGCCGATGCGCTCGATCTCGTAAGTATCGTAAACCTGGGTGTCGACCGCGCGCTTCTGGCCGTTGCCGAGGTCGGTGATCGTCTTCGGCTCGCCGAAATAGACCCCGCCGGTCAGCTCGCGCACGATCATGATGTCGAGCCCCTCGACCGCCTCGCGCTTGAGGCTCGAGGCGTCCGCCAGCGCCGGGTAGCACACGGCGGGACGCAGATTGCCGAACAGGCCAAGTTCCTTGCGCAGCCGCAGCAACCCGGCCTCGGGTCGCGCCTCATAGGGAACACCGTCCCATTTCGGGCCACCGACCGCGCCGAAAATGACGGCATCGGCGGCCCTGGCCTGGGCCATGGTTGCGTCCGTGATCGAAACCTTGTGCGCGTCGTAGGCCGAACCGCCGACCAGCCCCTGTTCGGTCTCGAACCGCGCGATGCCGCTAGCGTTCAGCCAATCGATCAGGCGCTTGACCTCCGCCATCACTTCGGGGCCGATGCCGTCGCCGGGGAGAAGCAGCAATTTGTGGGTCGCCATGATCATCACCTCTGAAATCCGCGCGGAGTGCTAATGCGCTCGGCGCGGATTGGCAAGCGCCCCACGCGCTGGGCAAGCGAGCCCCGGCCTGCCACAATGTCCTGCCTGCCGGAGCAATTCGTGAAACCTCCCAAATCGTCGTCTTCAGTCGCCCACTCCGTGCGGCTGATCCTCACCTTGTCCCTTGCCGCGATGGTCGGCATCGGGATCGGCCGCTTCGCCTATGCGCTGGTGCTGCCCGACATGCGCGACTCCCTGCACTGGTCGTATTCGGCTGCGGGATTCATGAATACCGTCAACGCCGCCGGCTACCTCGCTGGCGCGCTGCTGGCGTCGCAGCTGATCCGGCGCTTCGGCTGGTCGGCGCCGATCGTCGGCGGCACGCTTGTCTGCATCGCTTCGCTCGCGACCTGCGCGTTAACAGGCAATTTCATCATTCTCAGCCTGGCCCGACTGATCGCGGGTCTGGGCGCAGCGACCGGATTTGTCGCCGGCGGCGCGTTCGCCGCCAACATCGCCCAATCGCACCCTGATCGCGCGAACTTCCTTTTGAGCCTGTACTATGCAGCGCCGGGTCTTGGCATCGTCGCCTCGGGCCTGATCGCACCCTTCGTGCTGCAGGCGTTCGGACCGGGCTCGTGGTGGATCGTGTGGTGGGCGCTGACGCTGCTTGCCCTCGTCATGAGCGTTCCGTTGTTGCTGGCACGACTCGAGGAGAGCAAGCCCGCTCCGACCCTTGCCGGCTCTGCGCATTTTTCGATCGCGCCGATCCTGGTCTACCTCGCCGGCTATTTTCTGTTCGGCGCAGGTTACATCGCCTACATGACTTTCATGATCGCCTATGTGCGCGATGCCGGCGGCGGCGCGGCGGCGCAAGCCGCATTCTGGAGCCTGATCGGCTCGAGCGCCTTTGTGACGCCATGGGTCTGGCGCCGCGTCCTCGCGCTCGATCGCGGGGGCGTGGCGACTGCGATCATCCTGTCGGTCAACGCACTCGGCGCGGTCTTGCCGATCTTCGGCCATTCGGTGGCGTGGCTTGCGAGCTCGGCGCTCGTATTCGGCGTCGCATTCTTTGCCGTGGTCGGCTCCACCACCGCCTTTGTCCGCTTCAACTATCCGCCCGGGGCGTGGCCGACCGCGATTGCGGCGATGACCATTGCGTTCGGCATCGGACAGACGTTCGGGCCGATCGCGGTCGGTGCGATCACCGACGCGCTCGGCAGCGTCACCTACGCGCTGAACGTATCAGCCACATTGCTCGCGCTCGGAGCAGTCGCCGCGGCGTGTCAGGGAAAGCTCGCGCCTCAGCTCCCGCTGAACGAATTATAGCCCTGGTCTTCCCAGTAGCCGCCCTTGTAGTCGTTGGTGACCTCCATCGAGATCACATATTTCGGATTCTTGAACCCGAGCTTTGTCGGCACCCGGATCTTCATCGGGAAGCCATAGGCGCGCGGCAGGATCTCGTCGGCGAATTTGAAGGTCATCTGCGTCTGCGGATGCAGCGCCGTGCGCATGTCGAGCGGCGAGTTGTAGCCTTCCTTGTCGGCGCACTGGAACCAGACATATTTGGCCCTGGTGTCGGCTCCGATCAGCTTGAGGAAATCGCGAAGCGGCGTGCCGGTCCAGCTGCCGATCGCGCTCCAGCCCTCCACGCAGATGTGGCGCGTGACCTGCTTGACCTGCGGCAGGGCGTAAAGCTCATCCAGCGTCCAGGACTTCTTGTTGTCGACGAGACCGCGCACCTCGAGCTTCCAGGTCTTGCCGTCGACCTCGGGGGCGTCGTCGAGGTCGTAATAGGCGTTGAACGGGAAGGGCTTGGTGATCGCGCTCTCGGGAAAGGTCGGCGCCAGCGCATCGGGATTGAACATCCATGCCTGCACGGTGTCGTTGAACTTCGAGACCTGCTTCAGCACTTCCTCCGCCCGATCGCTGTCGAGCACGTCACAGCCGGTGAGCAGGGTCAGCGCGCCCAGGCTTGCGCCGCCCGCGATGAAGCGCCGCCGGGTCAGGTCCGGCATCGACTTCACTGCGTCCTTGATCAAAAGCCTCCTGTCGACGCCGGGAATGAGAAACGAGCGCTTGGCCATATTCGAAACTCCTCGCTCTAGCGGCCGATGATCATGGCGCGCAGGCTCTTCGGCACCAGCAGCGCGAGCACGACATGCACGATCAGGAACAGGCAGATCAGCGCCATGCAGATGAAATGCACGTAGCGGGCGGTCGGATAGTCGCCGAACAGCATCACGAGATAATAGAGCTGCACGGGCTTCCACATCGACAGGCCCGACAGCACGATCACGACGCCGACCGCGATGATGCCGGCATACAGCAGTTTCTGTACATAGTTGTATTTGGAGAGGTCATCATGGCTGAGCTTGAAGGTCAGCGCCGCCTTGGCGTCGGAAATGACGCCGCCGGGTGTGATCGGCAGCAGTTTCCTGCGGAAACGGCCGGTCGCAAAGCCGGTGACCAGGTAGGCGAGGCCGTTGATCATCAACAGCCACATCGCCGCGAAATGCCATAGCAGCGCGCCACCGAGCCAGCCGCCCAGCGTAATCGACTTGTCGAAATGGAAATCGAACAATGGCGAGGCGTTATAAATCTGCCAGCCGGACATGATCATCAGGATCATGGCGACGGCATTGATCCAGTGCATGGTCCGCACCCAGGCCGGCTGGATGGTCTTTGCCGACTCCTGCACGGTGGGACCGTCGGCGGCTGCAAGGGTGGACATCTCGGCTCCTTCGGCGGCGACCCGCCAACTCGCTTCCAACACTATACGACGTAAACCCCGGTTCCGTTACGGCATTGCACGCAATCGGGTCGATAGCCGAAGCGTATCCGGCCTCACAAAAAAGCGAGCCGGGTTTCCCCGGCTCGCGGTCGCACATCCCCCGTGGGGATCGGATCGGGATATGCGGGTCTCAGGAGGCCGGCATCAGCACGGTGTCGATCACATGGATCACGCCGTTCGACTGATGGACGTTGGAGATCGAGATCATCGAGCTATCGCCCTTGGCATCGACGATCCAGGTCTTGCCGTCGGCCTTCTTCACGGTCAGTTCCTCGCCTTCCACCGTCTTGAGCTTCTTGCCATCGGTGAGGTCGCCCGCGTCGAAACGGCCGGCGACGACATGATAGGTCAGGATCTTGGTCAGTGTCGGCTTGTTCTCGGGCTTGACCAGGGTGTCGACCGTGCCGGCCGGCAGCTTGCCGAAGGCGGCGTTGGTCGGCGCGAACACCGTGAACGGGCCCTTGCCTTCGAGTGTTTCGACCAGTCCGGCGGCCTTCACCGCGGCAACCAGCGTGGTGTGGTCCTTCGAGTTGACGGCGTTCTGAATGATATTCTTCGACGGATACATGGGGGCGCCGCCGACCATCACGGTCTTCTCTTCGGCACGCGCGGGCGCAACGAAGGTCGAGGTGATCGCCAGCGCGCCGAAAACGGCGGCCGACAAGAGTGCAATGCGCTTGGACATGGAGTATCTCCCGCTTGGGTAGGGTTTGCCGGCAGGAATCCGCCGGTGAGTTGAGGGTCAACGGCGGCGCTGTTCGATCCGGGATCGTCGAGCGCCGTCGTTGCCCCGAACTACGGGAGGTTTTGGCAGGCGGTTTCGAACAAAAATTCTTTGTGATACGCGAAACTATTCGTGCGGCGGACCGTGTCTTGTCTTTCTCATTGCAGCCGGGCGAAGCGGCGTTGTCGGTAGACAACCAGAAATAGAGCCCGAATTCTCTTCACCCTCTCCCCTTGTGCGAGAGGGTGGCGCCGAAGGCGCCGGGTGAGGGGTTGATGCCGCAAGCACCCAAATCATCAGTCAACTGCAAAATATCTTAGAGACTTCGCGAATCAGATGCGGCATGAGCCAACTGACGCGGAGGCCGCGATGTGGCGGTTGCTCGGCGATCGTCGCCTCGCACAATTCAAATTTCGCCGTCAGGTACAACTACATTCTTGATTTCGTTTGTTTAGATCAACGCCTGGTTGTCGAGGTTGATGGCAGTCAGCACGCGTCGGCAGCGGACGATGCATCAAGAGAGGCTGTCTTGGTGCGTGAAGGCTTCAGAATTGCCCGCTATTGGAATAACGACGTTTTGCAACAACGGACTGCTGTTCTGGAGGACATTCTCGCCAAGCTCTGCACGCGGTGAAATACCCCTCACCCGCCTCGCTTCGCTCGGCACCCTCTCCCACAAGGGGAGAGGGGAAACGATCAATCCCTGGTCGCGGGCGTCTGGATGAAGCCGCGGTTCCAGGTCGGGCTGATCAGGATTTCATTCATGCAGACCCGCGGCGGCATGCTGGCGACGAAGGCGATGGTGCGGCCGAGATCTTCCGGCTGCAGCATTTTGGCCTGCTCCTCCTCGCTCGGCACCACGGGCCGCAGCTTCAGGATCGGGGTGGCAACCTCGCCGGGCATCAGGCAGCAGGCGCGCAAGCCGTTGACGCATTCGTCCATGTTGAAGGAGTGGGTCAGCGCCAGCACCGCATGCTTGGTCGTGGTGTAGGCCGGGCCAGGCATTTTCGACACGTGACGGCCGGCCCATGACGACACGTTGATGATCGAGCCGTCCTTCTGCCTGCGCATCGCCGGCAAGACCGCGCGCATGCAATAGAGCACCCCATTCAGATTGATATCGACGAGCTGGTTCCAGCCTTCAAGCTCCATGTCGGCCCAGCGCCGCTTCGGCACATTGACGCCGGCGCTGTTGACCTGGAGGTCGATGCGGCCGTGTCTGGCGAGGATCTGATCGGCGGCCTTTTCGACGTCCGCCGCGACGCTGACATCGAGCACAATCGCCTCGGCCTCGCCGCCGGCCTTCCTGATCTTCTCGACCACCGCATCCAGCGGCGCCTTGCGGCGCCCCGAAACCACCACCGTCCAGCCGTCGGCCGCGAGCGCTTCCGCGCCGGCCTCGCCGATCCCGGTGCCGCCCCCGGTCACCCAGGCCACGCGCTTTCTCTCCCTTACCATGCAAACTGTCTCCGTTGCTTTTTCGGGCCTGTTTTTGCTAATCCAGCCATTCTTCCGGATCGTCGCCCCTCGGGGGAGTGTTGCATGAACACCACCGCCAACGCCAACCTGTTTTCCCGCCTGTTCGATCGTCTCGACGATCCCAAACGGCTTGCGATCGAAACCCAGAACGGCGAGCGCATCACCTATGGCGATCTGATCGCGCGCACGGGCAAGGTCGCCAATATGCTGGTCGAACGCGGCGTCAAGGTGGGCGACCGCGTGGCGGCACAGACCGAAAAATCGGTCGAAGGCCTCGTGCTCTATCTTGCAGCCGTGCGCGCCGGCGCGGTCTATCTGCCGCTCAACACCGCCTATACGCTGAACGAGCTCGATTATTTCATCAACGACGCGGAGCCGTCGCTGGTGGTGTGCGATCCCTCGAAGGCAGAGGGGATCGCCAGGATTGCGGCGAAGGTGAAGGCGAAGGTCGAGACGCTGGATGCCAATGGCAAGGGTTCGCTGACGGACGCTGCCGCCAAGGCGAAGCCTGAATTTGCGACCGCGATCCGCGGCAATGATGACCTCGCCGCGATCCTCTACACGTCGGGCACCACCGGCCGCTCCAAGGGCGCGATGCTCTCCCACGACAATCTCGCCTCGAACTCGCTGACCCTGGTCGATTACTGGCGCTTCACCGACAAGGACATCCTGATTCACGCGCTGCCGATTTATCATACCCACGGCCTGTTCGTGGCGAGCAATGTCACGCTGTTCGCGCGCGCTGCGATGATCTTCCTGCCCAAGTTCGATCCGGAGACGATCATCAAGCTGATGGCGCGTGCCAGCGTGCTGATGGGCGTGCCGACCTTCTATACGCGGCTGCTGCAGAACCCGGCGCTGAACAAGGAGACGACAAGGCATATGCGCCTGTTCGTCTCGGGCTCGGCCCCGCTGCTCGCCGAAACCCATCGCGAATGGGCGGCGCGCACCGGACATGCCGTGCTCGAGCGCTACGGTATGACCGAAACCAACATGAACACGTCAAACCCCTATGACGGCGAGCGCGTCGCCGGCGCCGTCGGCCACCCCCTGCCGGGCGTCTCCGTGCGCGTCACCGATCCCGAGACCGGAAACGTGCTGCCGCCCGACACTGTCGGCATGATCGAGGTCAAGGGCCCGAACGTATTCAAGGGCTATTGGCGCATGCCCGAGAAGACAAAGTCCGAATTCCGCGACGACGGCTTCTTCATCACCGGCGATCTCGGCAAGATCGACAACAGGGGCTATGTGCACATCCTCGGCCGCGGCAAGGATCTCGTGATCTCCGGCGGCTTCAACGTCTACCCGAAGGAAATCGAGAGCGAGATCGACGCCATGCCGGGCGTGATCGAATCGGCCGTGATCGGCGTGCCGCATGCCGATTTCGGCGAGGGCGTCACCGCGGTCGTGGTCTGCAACAAGGGCGCCGACATCACCGAGTCGTCGGTCCTGAAGGCGCTCGACGGGCGGCTCGCGAAATTCAAGATGCCAAAGCGCGTGTTCGTCGTCGACGAATTGCCGCGCAACACCATGGGCAAGGTGCAGAAGAATATCCTGCGGGATAATTACAAGGATATTTACAGCAAGAAATGAGGGGCGTCGCGATCGCGGCGGGTGGAGTACGGGCGAGGGACAACTACTGTCCGGTCGCGAGGCTTATCACAAACCGCCCGCCGACGATGAAGAGATAGCAGCCGAACGCGACTTCCAGCATGCGCTTGGACATGGCGTGGGCGGCCCTGACCCCGAGCGGCGCGGTCCAGAGGCTGGTCGGCATGACGAGCGCGGCGCCGATCAGCGAGACATAGCCGAACGCGAGCGGCTCCTGCAGCGCCATGACGTCCGGAAAGCGCGCCGCGACCGGCCAGCCGGCATAGACGTAGCCGAGCGCGCCGGGGATCGAGATCAACACTGCGAGCGCCGAGGACGTCGCCACGGCCTGGTGGATGGGCCGCCCGTAAAACGTCATCAGGAGATTCGAGAACAGGCCGCCGCCGACACCCATCAGGGTCGCAAGGATGCCGACTGCGAAGCCGTAGACCTTCATCAGGACGCCCTTCGGCATCTCGTCGCCCAATTTCCAGCTGTCGCGTGCGAGCCAGAGCCGGGCCGTCGCCGTCCACGCCACGCAGACAAAGACATATTTGAAAAGCCGCTCCGGCGCGTAGCGCGCGATGACGCTGCCGGCGAGGACGCCGAGCAGGATCGCGATCCACCACCCCTTCAGGATCTCCATGTCCACCGCGCCCCTGAGATAATGGGCGCGAAACGAGCGGATGGAGGTCGGGATGATCACCGCGAGCGAGGTGCCGACACAGAGCGGCATGCGCACCTCGAGCGGCACGCCGGCCAGCCGGAAACATTCATAGAAAACCGGGACCAGGACCGCGCCGCCGCCGATCCCGAACACGCCGGCCAGAAATCCCGATAGCGCACCCACCGCCACCAGGAGAAGCGCGAGTTCGATCAGTTCTCTGACGTCCAGCCCCGCGATGGTCATGGGTGTTGCCGCATGGGTGTTGCCTCAAGGCGAATAAAGCGTTCTTGAATCGTGCTTCAGGTATACCAGCCATCAGCATACATCGATCCTTGTCAACGCCCGCATTTGCAGGGCTCATCCGGTAGGTGTGAACGCACGTTCGGAATCGCCGATCTTCGCCGTTGCGCTGATGGGCTCGACTCCGTAAATAGGGCAGAAACCCACCGCGATCCCCGACGGACCCTTCGAGCGCTCGAGGGGCCCGCAAACACTGTCAAAGCCGCCATGACCGCCAGGATCGAACGACCGCTCTCGCCCCATCTGCAAACCTATCGATGGACGCTGACGATGATGCTGTCGATCGTCCATCGCGCGACCGGCGTGGCCTTGTATTTTGGGACCATCCTGCTCGCCTGGTGGCTGATCTCGGCGGCCTCCGGGCCCACCGCCTATGCCCATGTTCAGGCTTTCACCTCGAGCGTCATCGGGCGGCTGATCGTGTTCGGCTATACGTGGGCGCTCCTGCATCATCTGCTGAGCGGCATCAGGCATTTCGTCTGGGATCTCGGCTACGGCTTCAAGGCCAATGAGCGCGAAGCCATGACCTGGGGGGCGCTGATCGGCGGCATCTCGCTCACCGTGCTGGTGTGGATCGCAGCCTATGTGATCGGGGGCGGACGATGAGCGCGCAGGATACGCACGGCACGCCCTCGATGCGCACGCCGCTCGGCAGGGTGCGCGGCCTCGGCACCTCGCATTCGGGCACCGGCGATTTCTGGCGGCAGCGGCTGACGGCAGTCGCGATGACGCTTCTGATCGTCCCGGTGCTGGTCATCGTGATGACGCTGCTCGGCCGCAACCAGGCGGGCGCCGCGCAAATTCTCGGCTCGCTGCCTATCGCGGTGATCCTGCTCCTCTTCATCATCGCCTCGACCTGGCACATGAAGATCGGCATGCAGGTGGTGATCGAGGACTATGTGCACAACGAAAAGCTGAAGCTCGCCTCGGTCATGGCCAACAATTTCTTCTGCTTCGCGGTGGCGCTGGCCTCGATCTACGCCATCCTCAAACTGTCTTCGGGAGTGTAGCCTATGGCCAGCGACGGCAACGGCAAGGCTCCCAACGGCGGGCCGGCCACCAACGGCAAGGCCTATCCGATCGAGGATCACACCTACGATGTAGTAGTGGTCGGCGCCGGCGGCGCGGGCCTGCGCGCGGTGGTTGGCTGCGGCGAGGCGGGACTGCGCACCGCCTGCATCACCAAGGTGTTTCCGACACGTTCGCACACCGTCGCAGCGCAAGGGGGCATTTCGGCCGCGCTCGGCAACATGCACGCGGACGACTGGCGCTGGCACATGTACGACACCGTCAAGGGCTCGGACTGGCTCGGCGACCAGGATTCGATCGAATACATGGTGCGCCAGGCGCCGGAGGCGGTTTACGAACTCGAGCATTGGGGCGTGCCGTTCTCGCGCACCGAGGACGGCAAGATCTATCAGCGGCCGTTCGGCGGCATGACGGTGGACTACGGTAAGGGCCAGGCGCAGCGCACCTGTGCCGCCGCGGACCGCACCGGTCACGCCATGCTGCATACGATGTATGGCCAGGCGCTCAGGCATTCGGCCGAATTCTACATCGAATATTTCGCCATCGACCTGATCATGGACGACCAGGGCACCTGCCGCGGCGTGATCGCGCTCAAGCTCGAGGACGGCACGCTGCACCGCTTCCGCGCCCAGACCACGATCCTCGCCACCGGCGGCTATGGGCGTATCTATCATTCCTGCACCGGCGCCCACACGCAGACCGGCGATGGCAGTGCGATGGCGCTGCGCGCCGGCTTGCCGCTGCAGGACATGGAATTTGTGCAATTCCATCCGACCGGGATCTACGGCGCCGGTTGCCTCGTCACCGAAGGCGCGCGCGGCGAGGGAGGCTATCTCGTCAATTCCGAGGGCGAGCGCTTCATGGAGCGCTACGCGCCGTCGGCCAAGGACCTCGCCTCGCGCGATGTGGTTTCGCGCGCCATGACCATCGAAATCCGCGAGGGACGCGGCGTCGGCAAGAAAAAGGACCATATCTTCCTGCACCTCGACCATCTCGACCCCAAGGTGCTGCACGAACGGCTGCCGGGCATTTCCGAATCGTCGCGAATCTTCGCAAATGTCGATGTGACACGCGAGCCGATCCCGATCGTTCCGACCGCGCACTATAACATGGGCGGTATCCCCACCAACTTCCACGGCGAAGCGCTGACCAAGAAAAACGGCGACGACAATTTCGTGGTGCCGGGCCTGATGGCGGTGGGCGAAGCGGCCTGCGTCTCCGTGCATGGCGCCAATCGGCTCGGCTCCAACTCGCTGATCGACCTCGTGGTGTTCGGCCGCGCGGCAGCGCTGCGCTGTGCGGAAAAACTGACGCCGAACGGCAAGCAGCCCGATCTGCCGGCAGACTCGGCGGAAAGAGCGCTCGGTCGGCTCGATCGTTACCGCAACGCCTCCGGCGGCACACCGACCGCGAAGCTGCGAGACAGCATGCAGCTCGTGATGCAGAACAATTGCGCGGTGTTCCGCACTGGCGAGGTGCTGCACGAAGGACATAACCTGATCCACAAGGTATACGGCGGCATTCGTGACATCGCGGTATCGGACCGCTCGCTGATCTGGAATTCCGACCTGATCGAGACGCTGGAGTTCGACAATCTGATCGCGCAGGCCGTGGTGACCATGGACTCGGCGGTCAACCGCACCGAGAGCCGCGGCGCGCATGCGCGCGAGGATTTCCCCGACCGCGACGACAAGAACTGGATGAAGCACACGCTGGCGTGGATGGATGAGGCCGGCAACACCTCGATCGATTATCGCCCGGTGCACGACTACACCATGACCAACGACGTGCAGTACATCCCGCCGAAGGCGCGCGTGTATTGAGTAAATTGTCATGCGCGGGCTTGACCCGCGCACCCATCTTCAAATGAGGATGGATTGCCGGTATCTTGGGTAAAGACGCGCTTTGCGCTCGTGCCCGGCAATGACGAAAAGGGCAAAGGCGAGACAAATGGTTGAATTCGCGTTACCGAAAAACTCGAGGATCAGCGGCGGCAAGACCTGGCCGAAACCGCCGGGCGCGACCGAGACGCGCGAATTCAAGGTCTATCGCTGGAATCCGGACGACGGCAAGAATCCAAGCGTCGACACCTACTACATCGATATCCACGACTGCGGCCCGATGGTGCTCGACGGCCTGATCTGGATCAAGAACAACATCGACCCGACTCTGACCTTCCGCCGCTCCTGTCGCGAG
>Ga0335080_10000119_pt1 | contig 66764 bp, 63 predicted proteins | sample Lox_Sample_34_FD_206720 | JGI IMG/M metagenome (GOLD analysis project Ga0335080, IMG submission 206720) | Soil microbial communities from Loxahatchee National Wildlife Refuge, Florida, United States - Lox_Sample_3.4 | ecosystem: Environmental > Terrestrial > Soil > Wetlands | place: USA... | reverse complement strand
CCCAGCTTTCGCGAACGGCCCGCGCAAATTGCTTGAGCGCCTCGAACGTGTCGCCCACGACGAGGCACTTGCCGCGAATCGCGTCGCTGTACCGTCCCGCTTCCCTTTGCGCCACCACCGCAGCCAGCGCTCCCCGCTCCAGCGCGGCAACCACGTAATCGTGTCCATTGTGACTCGGTCCGTGGATGGCCACGAACAGCTCTCCGGAACGTACCGTGCGAGAATCAATCGACACGCCGGCCAGCCGGGCCACGGGGTCGAGTCCCGCCCCCGCCGCAACACCCAAAGCGCCAGCCACCTGTGCAATCGTCCACCGCATAAATGCCTCAAAAGGTTTGTCTTACGCAGACACTCCGCACCTTTGTGGGTTCTCACCTGGTTTTGAGGGCTCCTCCTTTCGCGAGTTGACTACTGGCTCGCGCGCCCTCGTCCGCTGCTGTCAGCTACTAGACAAGCGCGCTACGTGCCAAACCCGGTGCCGCCGCCCGCGTCGCTTGCTTTCGGCTCATAGCCTCGTAACAGCAACGCGCGGGCCGCTACGTCCCTGTCGCTCCACTCCAGACTGCGGTCCCCTAAAATTTGCGAAGTTTCGTGACCCTTTCCGGCCAACAAAACAATGTCTCCGGCGCGAGCTTCGTCCAACGCCATGCCGATCGCTTTCTCGCGGTCCGGCTCGACCATGTATTTCCCGCTAGTCTTTTGCAGACCAACGATAATGTCGTTCATGATTTTCAGCGGGTCTTCATTCCGCGGATTGTCGTTGGTGAGGATCGTGAGATCGCTGAGCCGCCCGGCGACTTCGCCCATCACCGGTCGCTTGGTGCGATCCTTTTCGCCGCCGCAACCGAACAATGTGATGACGCGGCCTTTGGGCGTGAGTTCTCGCGCAGTACGGATAAGATTTTCCAGAGCATCGTCCGTATGCGCGTAGTCCACAATCACCAGAAACGGCTGCCCGCCGTCCACGCGTTCGAAACGTCCAGCGACGCTGTTCAGATTGCGAATGCCCGTTTCAATGACTTCGTTCGAAAGTCCCAGCGCCTGACCGGCGCCGATCGCGGCCAGAATGTTGTACACGTTGATCCGGCCCACCAACGAGGAAACGATCGACAGTTTTCCGCTGGGCGTCTGCGCCGTAAACGTCAGTCCCTGAAATGTGAGCTGAAATTTTTTGGTGGTAATATCCGCTTCTGAATTCAGGCCGTAGCTGAGCGTTTTCTTTGCCAGGCCGGCAAGCTTCTTTCCGTACTCATCGTCGGTGTTAAGGACCGCGACTTCCGGCGCGCCCGCTCCCGTGCCTTCGAACAACCGCCGCTTCGCCGCGAAGTAATCCTCAAACGTCTTGTGATAGTCCATGTGCTCGCGCGTCAAATTTGTGAAAACCGCGGCAGCGAAATGACAGCCCCACAAGCGCTCCATCGTGAGCGAGTGCGAACTCGCTTCGAGCACCGCATACTTTCCGCCAGCGTCGCGAATCTCCGCCAGGAAACCCTGCAGATCGACGGATTCAGGCGTAGTGTTCGGAGACGGGTAATCGCCAAGCGGCGTGTGATAGGCAATGGTCCCAAAAAGGCCAGTCTTCGCTCCCGACGCTTTCACAATCGAATCAATGAGCGATGTTGTAGTCGTTTTTCCATTCGTTCCGGTCACCGCTACCAACTGCAAAGCTTCCGCCGGATGCCGAAAGAAATTTGCTGCCGCGATCGCCAATGCCTTGCGCGGCTCGCGGACCCGAATCCACGCCACGCTTCCCGGCAGTGCCGCGGGTGCTGGATCCTCGCTCACAATCGCCGCTGCACCGTGCGATACCGCATCACGGATGAACGCATTGCCATCCGCTTTCGCGCCGTGCAGCGCAAAAAACAAGGCCCGCGCCTTCACCTTCCGCGAGTCACACGTAACCTGGCGAATCTCCAGATCTCCGTGGTCATTCCCGGTCTCCATGTCTACTCCCTGCAACACTTCGCGCAGCGGCAGCGTCTGCAGGGACACGCCGACATTCACCCAATCCGGGTGTCGTTCGCCTGCTCCGTTTTTCTCCGTAGCGCGCATCTCTAACGTCTCGCGTGACCCTCTGGCCATCCTAATTCCTCATCGCCGCAGCTGCCTTGTCTTTCTGTCCCGCCGGTGCTCCGAAGCTCACCGTGACCTTCGTGCCGCTCCGCAATTTCGCGCCAACTGCCGGCGTCTGTTCCAGTGCAAGGCCACTGCCAACCAAAACCGGCTCGAGGCGCAGCTTCAAACAGATGTCCGTCACTTCGCGCATGGTTTTGCCGGCGAAGTCCGGCACTTCGATGTCTCCGCCTTGATCCACCGCAACGGTTAGCGCTTTGACTTTGTCTTGCCCGTGCCGGTTCGCCCGGCTGTCTACCCCCGCTGGTTGAGATTCCGTCGGCATCGGATCGGGCTGCCCCGAAAAATCAACCGCCGTGAAATCTTCGAGCGACGTCGGATCGGCACTGGCTTGCTTCATGTAAGCCGTCTCCACCAACTTCGGGTTCAGCGGCACATCGCGCGGCACGTCGAGATACGCCAGCACTTGCTCGGCGATTCTTTTGAAGACCGGCGCCGCCACTTCGCCCCCCTCATGCAAGCCGACGGGCGAATCGAGAGAAACAAGAATCGTCACCGCAGGGTCGTTGATTGGCGCGAAGCCCGTAAAGGAGGCAATGAGCTGCGTCGGTGAGTATCGTCCCGTGTTGGGATCAATCTTTTGCGCCGAGCCGGTTTTCCCGGCCGCCGTCCAACCGTCCAGATGAGCTTTCTTGCCAGTGCCGTTCAGAACCACTCCCTCAAGGAGTTGGCGCATCGTGGCCGCGGTCTCGGGACGAATGACTTGTCGCGGTTCGGTAGACTCAGCGTCTGCGTCGGTTGCAATCACACGGTCGCCACGCCGCAGTTCCGTGACAATCTTCGGCTTGTACAGCATGCCGCCATTCGCAATTGCCGAAATGGCCGTGACCAACTGCACGGGCGTAACACCAACCCCTTGCCCCATCGAGATCGGCCCAATCATGTACGAGTGCCAACTGCGCACGGGCATCAGCGAGCCGCCGCTCTCCCAGGGCAGTTCAATCCCGGTATGCTCGCCAAAACCAAACGCCCGGATATAGTCATAAAACTTGGGGGCCTGGAGACGCAGCGCAATCTTGATCGCACCCACGTCGCTCGATTGCGCGAGAATCTGCGACACGCTCAACAGGCCGAACGGTTTGTGATCCCGGATGCGATGGCCGGCGACGTAGACGCGCCCATTTTCGCAGTCGAACACTTCTTCGGGCCGCGTAATCCCTTCGTTCAGTGCCGCCGCCAGCGTGATCACCTTGAACGTCGAACCCGGCTCGTACATCGCGCTCACCGCGCGATTCATCCGTGCTTCGCCGGACGATTCGCCCGGTTTGTTCGGGTTGAATTTCGGCCAGTTCGCCATCGCCAGAATCTCGCCGTTGTTCGGGTTCATGACGATGACGGTCCCGGCTAGAGCCCGCGTCTGCGCAATCGCCAACGCCAGTTCGCGTTCCGCGATGTACTGGATCTTTTCGTCCAGCGTCAGGTAGACATCCGCGCCACGCTCGCGCTTCGCATCTTCGCCGTCAAACCAGCGCTGCTTGGCGTCCGCCATCACCACGATTTTTTCGCTCTGCCCGCGAATCTGCTTATCCAGTTCGTACTCGATCCCGGCCTGTCCCTTCTCGTCCAGATCGACAAAACCCACGACATGCGCGGCCAGATCACGCTTCGGATAGAAACGCTGATTTTCTTTCTGCAGGTAAACGCCCTTGAGGTTGAGCTGATTGATGGCTTCCGCTTTTTCCGGCGGCAACTTGCGCGCGATCCATACAAATGAGCGCGACGACTGAAACCGCGTCTCCAACACATCCAGCGGCACGTTTACGATTCCCGAGAGCAGCCGCGCCGCCAAATCTTCATCGGCCAGTTCCGCGGGCACCGCAAACGCCGAATCTACAGGGATGCTCATTGCCAACGGGGTCTTGTTGCGATCGTAAATCGCGCCGCGCCTCGGCGTAATTTCGATGGTGCGTTGTTGCTGCCGCTGCGCTCGCGCCATGTATTCGGCGTGGCGAAAGAGCTGCAAATACGTCAGCCGCCCGAAGACCGCGGTCACCCACAACAACGCCAGGCCTGCAACAATTAACAAACGGGCGTGGGCGCGGTCTTGGGGCATGGCGAACTCAGGTCGGCAAAGACTCCGGTTGAAGGTTGATGTTGGAAGGAAAAGTTGCGGGTTGGGTGGCGTGCTTCAGTCGGGTCACGGTGTATGGCTTGGCCGACCGTAACGCGCTGCGGCGACTTCCGCTCCCGTCGGGGCTTCGTATTCCTGCACCTGCGTCGGCAGCGGTTGGGTCAATCCAAGCTGGCGGCGCGCAATCACGTCAATGCGCATGGGATTGCGCAGTCCGGCAATCTCCAGGTTCAATTCCGAATTGAGCGCGGCGGCTTTCGTCTCCTGCGCCTTCAGCGCTTCGAGCTGGAAGCTCAAATCGATGCAGCGAAAATGCTGGAAAACGTACAGCAGGCAGAACGCCGCAAACAGGCCGCCAAGTCCCACGCTCCGCCACAAATTCCGCATCTTGGCTGGCTCGACATTTCGCACCAGCCGGGAGTTGTCAATCCGCTTGACGGTTTGAAACTCCGCCGTCGCGCTTCTCTTCTTCGTCTTCCGCACCATGACTACACTCTTTCTGCACACCGCAATTTCGCGCTTCGCGATCGCGGATTTGCCGCCTGCTCCGCTTCGCTTGGCTGGATCACATGTTTGGTGAGCACTTTCAGCGCGCCCTCACGCTGCCCTTCCTGAAACGCGCGCTTCACCAGGCGGTCTTCCCGCGAGTGGTAACTCAACACCACCCAGCGACCGTCGGAATTCAATGCAGCAGGGGTCCGCGAAAGAAACTGCCCGAGTTCCTCCATCTCTCGATTCACCGCTATCCGCAGCGCCAGAAACGTTTTTGTTGCGGGATGCAGTCTCTGCCTTCCCCATTGCTTACGGGCCCCTGCTACAACCGTTGCCAGGTGCGCGGTATCTCTAATCGGCCGCGCTTTCAGAATCGCCCTGGCGATCCTTCGCGAATCGTGCTCATCCGCCTCCCGATAGAGCAAGTCGGCCAGATCCTTTTCCGGCCAGCGATTCACAATCTCGTGTGCCGTCAACACATCATTCACGGCGTCCATCCTCATATCCAACTCAGCAGCTTCGCGGAATGAAAATCCCCGTTCCGCCTCGTCAAGCTGCATGCTCGAAACCCCCAAGTCGGCCAAGACCCCGTCCACCTTGGGAATCCCCAACTCGTGTACGACCTCCGCGATCCTCGAGAACGGGGACTGCACTACCGTCACTCTCTCCCCAAAGATCTTCAGTCGCTCCCGTGCCAACTCTAACGCCCGTGCGTCCCGGTCCAGGCTGATCAGGCGACCAGAGGTCAATCTCTCGGCGATCGCCGCTGAATGCCCCGCTGCTCCGAGCGTGACGTCCACGTAGATTCCGTCCGGCTTTACGCGCAGCCATTCCAGCACCTCGTTCAACATCACCGGCGTGTGTGGCACTTGCTCTCGTGGCTCGCCCTGCTTTTCTCGCCACTCGCCACTCGCCACTCGCCACTTCCTACGGAACCCGAATCAAATCCAGGAGCGCGCTCTATCGCGTCCCTACCTGCCGAGAGCCTTTCCGCAGTGCCGTCTTTTGCCCTGTTTCAGCCTAACCACCAGTCCGCCGACCTTGCCCTGATCCGCGAACCGTCTTTCTTTACATCATTACTTCCTTACTTCTTTGCTTCCCAAACCCGGTCTCTGAACCGCGCCCGTTCCCGGCTACTCACTATTCGCTGTTCCCTACTCACTGCCTCTTCAAATCCCCAGCGCCGTATCATCCTCATCCGTGTACGGCTCATTCTTCAGCTTGTCCAACACCCGGGTGTGATTCATCACTTCCAGGTGATTCAGCACGCCGAACACATCCACGTCGCCCAAGGTTTGCGCCGCTTCCCGCAGCACGGCTGGTAAAAGCAATCTCCCCTGGCCATCCAACTCCGCTACTTGTCCGTAGTAGCTCGTCCGCAGCAAATACTTGCGCTTGGCCACATTCGTACTCGGCAGCGCCGCCAGCTTGTCCTCGATCTCCGACCACACTTTCATAGGAAAAATCTTGGCACTCTCGCCGCTCTGACTCGTGATATAAAATTGCGTGCCGTATTCCTTGAGTTCGTCCAGAAACACGGAGGGTATTTTGAGCCGGCCCTTCTCGTCTACCTTCGCGGGACAGTTTCCCCTCAGCTTCATCGTTCCAACCAAACTGCTCGATTTGCTTGCCCAGGTTCGAAACGTTCACGATTGCCCTCGAGAACGTCAGAAAAATGGCCTATACCACCCTAGCGGTCTACCTCTTTACTCCACCATTAACCACTGTCTCCCACTTTTCGCCACAGAATAAGCGCTTTTCCGGCCTTGTCAAGCGAAAAACGTGCGGTCTACGCAAAAAAAGTGCTCTCTGTGGAAGGTTTTCTGTAGGCCAATTTCGACTACGACTAATTGTGGTTTGTAACAATTTTGATCGCTACTCGTCGTGGCATCAATGCGCTGACGAAAACTGGTCGCCTGCTCGCGCCGGCCTTCCCTGCAGCCACTCCCTTGTGCTATTCTGCGTAGGCTTTAAATCTTTCCAGGAGTCCTCCACCATGGAATGGACCACCCCGCAGCACGAAGAGATCGACCTCAACTGCGAAGTTAGCTCGTACGCTAACGCCGAACTTTAATCCTTTTGACCGCCCTTAGCGGTCCTCCCGAAATGGCTGCGCCCAGCGGACGCGTGCCGCTTTGTCAGTATGCGCGTTAAAGTTCTTGGTACGGCTGCCGGCGGCGGTTTCCCCCAATGGAATTGTGCGTGTCCGCAGTGTATGGGTGTGCGCGCCGGGACGCTGCAAGGCCGTACACGAACTCAAGCGCAGACCGCGGTTTCTCCCGACGGCGCTAAGTGGTTTCTGCTGAATGCCTCGCCTGACCTGCGCACCCAGGTTCTCGCCACGCCAGAACTGGCGCCGCAACCTTCGTCCTCTGGGAATCGCAATTCCCCTATTGCTGCCGTTATCTTGACCAGCGCGGATGTCGACGCGGTCATGGGCCTGTTGCATCTCCGCGAGTTTCAGCCCCTGCACATCTTCTCGACTCTAGGCGTTCGCCGCGCATTGCTCGAAGAAAACAGCCTTTTTCGCGTGCTTTCCCGCTCCGTTCCTCCGGTCCGTTGGGAAAATCTTCCGCTGGATCGGCTTGTGCCGCTCGCAATTGCCTCGGGAGGCGAAAAGAAAGGCGGCTTATTTTGCAAGGCCGTTTCCCTCAGCGGCAGCTATCCGGATTACGTCAGCGAAGGGCTGCGCGGCACGCTTTCTCCCGATGAAGCCGTCGTTGGACTTTGCCTCGTCTCCAAGGAAAAACGTCTGTTTTTTGCGCCGAATCTTCCCGGCGTCGGAGATTCCTGGATGCGCAGTGTGGAGGAAGCCGATCTCGCCATTCTCGACGGCACGTTTTGGAAGGATGATGAACTCAGTGCCATTCAAAAAGGCAGCAAGTCCGCGCGGCAGATGGGCCATCTGCCGCTCTGGGGCGAACGCGGCCTGCTGCGCACGGCATTTCGCCCTTCTAAAACTAAGCGCGTCCTTATGCACATTAACAACACCAATCCCATCCTGAACGAACAGAGCGAGGAATGCCGTTTCGTTCGCCAAGCGGGCTGGGAAATCGCCTATGATGGGATGGAATTCTCCTTGTAACTCATGGCCACGCCGCAATCCATCCACGACGCGCCACTGCTTTCCGAAGCTGACTTCATCGCCGGATTTCATGCCATCGGCGAAGAGCGCTATCACCATAAGCACCCGTTCCATGCGCTGATGCATGAAGGAAAGCTGACGCGCGGCCAACTCCAAGCCTGGGCGCTCAACCGCTACTATTATCAGAGTCGCATCCCGATTAAGGACGCGGCGATTTTGGCGCGCAGCGAGGATCCGGCGTTTCGCTTGGCCTGGCGCAAACGGATCCTCGATCACGACGGCGACGGCAGCAAACCCGGCGGCATCGAAAAGTGGCTGAAACTCGTTGAAGCCACGGGACTTACACGAGAGCAAGCCATTCGCGGCGAAGGCATCCTGCCCGCCACGCGGTTCGCCGTGCAAGCCTATGTCGATTTCGTCTCGACCCGCTCGCATCTGGAAGCCGTGGCCTCGTCGCTCACCGAAATGTTCTCTAAACGATTGATAACATTAAGGATGGATCGCTTGCGCCAGCACTATCCGTGGCTTTCCAGCGGCCTTGACTATTTCACCGGCCGCCTGACGCAAGCACCCGAAGACGCCGAGTTCGCACTTAACCAGGTGGTTAAATACGCCAGCACCCGGCAAGAACAAGACGCCGCCCACGCCGCCCTCCGCGCCAAGTGCGACATCCTCTGGGCTCAACTCGACGCACTTTATTTTGCATACGTCCAGCCCGGCTGGCCCCCTCCCGGAGCCTTTCAACCTGCAGACCACGCCAACGAAGATGTTGTCGATAAGAGGATTGTCGGAACCAAAAACGTAGGGGCGGGCTTTAGCCCAGCCCCCGCGAGCGAGGCGAGCTCAAAGCACCGATGAGCATCGAACTGACCAGCAAACCGCGCCTCGGACCCGGCGTGCGCCTTGGCGAAAGCCAGGGTCATCGCGTTTTGCTCATGCCCGAGCGCGCGCTGCGACTCAACGGGCCGAGTCTCGAAATCGTGCAGCGTTGCGACGGCCAGCACACCGTCGAACAAATCATCGGCGAATTGCAGCAGAATTACTCCAAGGCCGACCCGAAAAAAATCGAATCCGACATTCTGGGCTATCTCGCGCTCCTCGAAAAAGAACGCGCCCTCGACTTCGAGTAGTAGGATGCAATTACGCGCAAGAGGTCCACTTGTATGAGCATGGACGATTACGACGACGATCTAGTCGAGAGTATTGCACCTGACGTGACGGGAGTTCTGATTGCTCGTCATTTTTTCGAGATGTTAGACGATAAGCTCAGCCCTATGAACACGACCGACACAGCTGAAAAGTGCGCCGGAGCCTACGACATTTCCGAGGCGCTGCTTCGTAGCTTGGGATATAACGACGACGAACTCGCCGACATTTTCGCGGTACTCCAATCGCGCGGTGGATTCTGCGATTGCGAGATTTTATACAACGCTTCAGAAACAAATCGTCTAAAAGCGAAGTACTGGAAATCTCAGGCAGAGAAATTTTCAACTCGGACTTGATCCCCGTTCCACCAAATGAGCTTTTGCCCTCCGGTCTTGGGCATTTCGGCCGGTGCTAAACTGAAGCAGATACCATGACTCAGGTCCCTGCTGGTCCACTCGCTTTAATCGCCGAACTGACGCATCGGTGCCCGCTGCATTGCGTCTACTGCTCGAACCCGCTGGAATTGCAGGCGCGCTCTACGGAGCTCGCGACGTCGGAGTGGTCGCGCGTTTTTCGCGAGGCAGCGGCACTCGGCGTGTTGCAGGTGGACTTCACCGGTGGTGAACCGCTTACTCGTCCCGACATTCTTGAGCTGATTCGCTCGGCGCGCGCTGGGGGCCTCTACGTCAATCTCATCACGTCGGGTCTGCCGCTCGACGAAGCGAAACTCGCGGCGCTGGTCGAAGCTGGACTCGATCACTTCCAACTTAGCTTTCAGGGCGCGCGCGAAGAAATCGCTCAGGAAATTTCCGGCACCAAAGCGCATTCGCAAAAACTGCGCGTCCTGGAGTGGCTCAAGCGCTATCGTCTCGCAGTCACGCTGAACTTTGTGATTCATCGCCGCAACATCGAGCAGCTTCCCGAAATGCTGGCGCTCGCGGAGTCTTCTTCTGCGACGCGGGTGGAATTTGCCAACGTGCAGTATTACGGCTGGGCTTTCGCCAATCGCGAGGCACTGCTACCGACTCGCGAACAGCTCATGGCATCTCTGGATTTTCTAAAAGCAACGCAGCAACGCCTGGAAGGAAAAATTCGCGTCGAGTACGTCGTTCCCGACTACTACGCAAAATATCCCAAACCCTGCATGGGCGGCTGGGGCCGCAAGCTGATGCTGATCACGCCGAACGGCGACGCGCTGCCCTGCCACGCCGCGCGAGCGATACCCGGCCTGTCTTTTGAAAATGTAAAGTCGCGCAGCCTGGGGGAAATCTGGGAAGCATCCGGGGCTTTCCAAAAATTTCGCGGCGAATCGTGGATGCACGAACCCTGCAAATCCTGCGAGCGCCGCGAGCAGGATTTCGGCGGTTGCCGCTGCCAGGCTTTTCTCCTCGCAGGAAACGCAGCAGCTACGGACCCGGTCTGCCAACTTTCGCGGCAACGTCCCACCGTCGACGCTGTTCTCGCCGAAGTGGCCGCACACCGAGACGCAAGCTTCACCAAGCCCGCGTGGCTCTACCGCCCCAATCCCGCCTAGGCCACCGGTGAAACCTCCGGCTGCTTCTGCAGGCGCAATACGACGCGGAAAATGAATACCAAGCTGCCTAGAAAGCAAAGCGTTCCAAACACCGCCAACGTGTACGGCGCGCCGACCTTTTTCGCCACGCCGCCCGCCAGCAACGACCCAATCGGTTGAATGCCCATAAACATCGTCGCGTACACGGCCATGATCCGTCCCCGCAGATGATCCGGGACGCGGTTCTGCAGCGTCGTATTCGTCGCCGCCATTTGCACCGTGGCGCAGAATCCCGCGATCAACAGCATGACCATGGAAAGTGAGAAGATCTTCGACTCCGAAAAAATCACCAGGCACACCGCGAAAATCGTCGAAGTCGCGGCGATCCATCTCGCTAAGCCCTTGTAACTCGTGCGCGCCGCAAAGTGTAGCGCGCCCAGCACCGCGCCAATGCCCGCCGTGCTCATCAGCAATCCGAAACCGCGCGCGCCGCGATGCAGCACATCGCTCGCAAAAATGGGCAAGAATACCGAATACTGCAGCCCAAGCAAACTCAACAAGCTCAAGAGCAAAAGGGCCGAGCGAATCGGCAAATCGCTCATGGCGAAACGGAAGCCCTGCAAAAAACTTTCGAAGGGTGAGCCTGTTTCTTTCTTCAATTCACGTTTCGCAATGCGCATCGCGAGCAAGGCGCCAATCACCGCGAGAAAACTCAGCCCATTCAGAAAGAAGCACCACGCCGGGCCTTTCCACGCCAGCGCAAAGCCGGCAATCGCCGGACCCACTACGCGCGCTCCGTTGAAAATCGAAGAGTTCAGCGCAATCGCGTTCGGCAAATCCTCCTTGACCACCATTTCCACCAAAAACGCCTGCCGGATCGGCACATCAAACGCATTGACGACGCCCACGAGAAAGGCAACCAAAATCAATTCCCAAACGGTGATCACATTCGCAAACGTCAGTCCCGCCAGAACGAAAGCCAGAATCATCGAAACGGTTTGCGTCCAGATCACACCAAGGTGCCGGTTGTAGCGATCGCCGATATATCCGCCAAGCGCGGCCAGAAATAAAATCGGCACCTGGTTGGCGAATCCAAATACACCCAGCAGCGCTGCCGAGTTGGTCATCTTGTAGACCAGCCACAACTGCGCGGTGGTCTGCATCCACGTGCCAATTAAAGAAGTGAGTTGCCCGCCGATGAATAGTTGAAAGTTGCGATGCTGTAGGGCGCGAAAGCGGGCGGACCTGACGGGAATGGCGAAGCTCCTGTTGGTTCGATGCGCAGAAATTGCGCCTCGTCACGATGCCGCGAGACCGCGGCCTTGTCAACGCGCCAATTTGTCGAAGCGCGAAGTGAAGGAAGGAAGGAAGTACTGGAAGCGACCGAAAGAGAGTTGCTGGAAGATTGCGATTTGGCTGTTTCGATTCGGTCGCCGGGGGTGTTGGTTACTCGCTGGGCGGGTCCGGAGCGCCGCCGATGTGCATGTGGCTCAGGTCGTGCAGCATGGATTTGTCTTCGTCGCTCATGCCTTCGGTGAACTTGGGATCGTTCAGCCGCTGATTGCGCGCGGATTCCGGCATATTCTGCAAAATTTCCAAACGATGCTGAATCGCCTGCCGCCGGTCTTGAGGCATTTGCCTCCAGGCCGGCAGAACATCGTTGCGAATGTGATCCTTCTGCTCCGGTGTCAGGCCCTGCCAGTTTCTTTCTTTCGTTTCGAGGTCCGCCTTTTGCTGCGGCGTCATGCGATCCCAGCGATTGAACTGCTCGCGAATACGCTGCTGCTTTTCCGACGGCAGATTGCGAAACGCCGGACTGTTCTGAAAAAATCGCTCGCGCTGTTCCGGCGTGGCTTGCCGCATGCGCTGCACCCAAGGCCGCGCTGCTCCCACTCCCAATTGCTGGCGCGGCGTAAGATTACGATTCGCTTGGTTCTGACGCTCGGCTTGGCGTTCGGCTTGCCGCTGTCGCTGCGCCGCTCGCGCTTGCCCGGCCGGCGGACGGTTCGGATTGCCCTTCGGCGCATTCACGCGTGGGGCCGGCGCGGGCGGGCGGTTTTTCTGCGCCACAACCGGCAGACACACGCCGCCGCACAGCATCAGGGCAAGCGTCCAGCGTACGAGTTGTGAGCGCCGTTTCATTTCCTTACATCTGGTTCGTCTGCGTTCCCGGATTATCCGTCTGATCCGCTTGCACTGGTTGCGGCAAATCCTTCAAAGGCTCGAAATTCGAAATGACGTCCTGGTCATCGAATGATTGCATCTCTTGCATCATTTCGTCGTCGGCTACTTTGGGATTGTCAAAAATCGGCTTCGGCCCTTCGAACCCAATCCAGATAATGGCGGCCAGCAAAGCCGTTGCGGCAAATGCCACTCGCGGCGACGGCGCGAGCCAGGCCCACCAACTCTGCTTCTTCGGCTCCGCCGCCACACGCGCGCGCACGCGCACGTCAAACGCGGCCGACGGCTGGATCTCGGGCAACTCTTCGAGAAAGCCCGAGACCATCCGAAACTCATTCACGCGCAACTGGCACGCCGCGCACGCCGCGAGATGCTTTTCCATCTCCAGCCGTTCGCTTTCTTTCAAGCGCCCGTCGACGTACCCCAGAAGCTTTCCTTCCATTCGCGTACAACTCATAACTTCCTTCCTTCCCTACCCGGTTCTGGTTCCTGCGCTACTCAGGATGGCAACCACCGGACCCGAAACCGGCGGCTACTTTCCTGCTCTCGCTACGAGCGGCGCCAACTCCACTCGCAGCGTTTCGTACGCCCGGAACAGCAAGGACTTCAATGCGCTTTCCGAGCACTCCAAAATCCTGGCGATATCGCCATAATCCAGTTCCTGATACTTGTGCAGCAGCACCGCCGCCCGCTGCTTCGCCGGCAGTTTATCGATCGCGTGCCGGATCATATTCTTTCTTGCTTCTTCGACGAGATGCTGTTCGATATTCGGGTTCTTTTCCGCGATATCGATGGTCTTCTCATCGCCGTCTTCCGCATCCACCGTCACCGGCGCGTCCAGCGAAACTTCCATGCGCTGGTAGCGGTTATCGCGGACGGAATTCAGCGCCAGGTTCGTGGCAATGCGGAACAGCCACGTTGTAAACTTGGCGCTCGGCACATAATCCTGCCGCGCCCGGTACACGCGCAGAAACACTTCCTGCGCGAGATCCTCCGCCTCTTCCCGCACGCGCACCATGCGATAGAGGAAGTTCACAAGTGGTGTCCGGTAGCGCTGGAGGAGAAGTTCGAACGACTGCTCGTCGCCCGCCTTCACGTCCAGCATCAGTTGGACGTCCGACCTGGCCATAGCCGCCACATTGTATACAACCCGAAGGGGCTCTTAAAGTTGCAAGTAGGCAGGTAAAAATGGGCGAAGCTGAGGCAAAACTACACGCGGCTCAAACATGAAATAAGTGCTGCATTATCAATACGCTCGCGACGCCCGCAAACACCAGCAGCGCCATTCTCCAGTTCGGCTCGCGATTCACTTCCGGCAGTAGATCCGTCGCGGCAACGTACACGGTGACTCCTCCCGAAATGGGCAGCGCGTATTTGAGTTGGCTTTGCAGCGCGCTGGTCAGCAAAACGCCGAACAGCGTCGCTGCTCCTAGTAACCCGGCTGCCAGAATTGCGTTGCGCTTTCCCTGTCCGCTGGCCAAAACAACCGATGCCACGGTGAATCCTTCCGGAAGTTTGTGCAGAAATACGGCCACAAAAATCATGGCACCCAGCCAGGTGGAAACCAGGAAGCCAGCGGCAATCGCCACGCCGTCGAAGAAGGTGTGAATCACCAATCCGAGTAACACGGTCCGGCTCACGTACCGCCGCCAGCCTGGGCCATGTTCGTGCCGTTCGTGCGAATGTCCGTGCTGCTCGGCTTGCGCATCTTCCTCGGCGCCGAGATGCGTCTCTTCGCCAAAATGAAAATGCGGCGCAATCGTGTGTTCGAAGAGATGCACCACGAAGTACCCGAGCACCACACACACCAGCGCACTATTCCCTGCCAGCCGAATCGATTCAGGAATTATGTCGAGGAAGGCGACCGCCAGCATGTAGCCGGCGCCCAGCGCCAAAAAATATTGCAGAAAAATGCGCGGCCAATCGCGCCGCACCACAAAATATCCACCAATCAAATTTCCCGCGGCGGCTATTAAGCCCAAAATCGCCGCTAATCCTGTCCGATATGCGAGATCGCTTTGCATTTTGGAGTGCGGCAGCTCGCTGCCGCTTTCCTACGTCCTCAGTCCCGAAACGTCACGCCTTCGCGGGCCGCGCAATCGTCCTGCCGTGTGGGTTCGTTCGATGGATCTTTCTTGTTCTTATTTCTTCTCTGCGTACTCTGTGTCTCTGCGTTTCGTTATCTTTCTTCTCTTCAACCGCTGTGCCGGAACAGAATCACGTCGCCTTCCTGCACGATGTACTCTTTCCCCTCCAGCCGCACCTGGGCCTTTTCCTTCGCCGCCGCAATCGAGCCCGCTGCCAGCAGGTCGCTCCACTTCACGACTTCCGCGCGAATGAAGCCTTTTTCGATGTCGCTGTGAATTGCGCCCGCCGCTTTCTGGGCGTTCGAACCTTTACGGATGGTCCACGCGCGGACTTCGGGTTCGCCGGCGGTGAAAAACTGAATAAGCCCCATCAAATCGTACGTCGCTCGTATCAACCGGTTCAGCCCCGGCTCTGTCAAGCCATACGACGCCAACAATTCCGCAGCTTCCGCCTCTTCCATTTCCGCCAGTTCCGCTTCCAATCGCCCGCACACCGCAACTACCGCCGCGTTCGGCCGCCCCTGCAGCGCGCCCAACTTGTGCCGTTCTACAGCCGTGTCCAACTCCCCGGCTTCGTCATCTCCCAAATTCAGCACATACAGCACCGGCCGCGCCGACAAAAATAAAAATCCCCCGATCGGCTTTTTCTCTTCGGCCGTCAACTCCAATTCGCGCAGCGGCTTTTCCGCCTCCAGGTGCGCTTTGCACTTATCCAGGACGTTTTTCTCCAGCACCAGCAGAGGATCATTTTTCTTCTTCAAATCTTTTTCGAGACGCTCCAGCCGCCGGGTAATCTGGTCGTGATCCGACAAAATCAGTTCCAACTCGAGATTCGTCGCATCGCGCAGCGGATCAATACTTCCGGCCGCGTGGGGCACGCTGGGATCGTCAAACACGCGAATCACGTGCATAATCGCGTCTACCTCGCGCAGTGACGCCAACGAATCGCGCACGCGCTCCTTCTGCATACCGCCCAAATCCACGTACTGCACCGTCGCGTACGTAATTTTCTTTGGGTTATACAGCTTGGCCAGCTCCGCCAGCCGCGGCTCCGGTACTTTCGCTACACCTACATGCGTCGCCGAAGCTCCGCCCTTGCCCTCGACGCTCGCCTTCGTCAAAATGCGAAACAGCGTGGTTTTCCCCACCTGCGGCAATCCAATAATCCCCGTCTGCAAGCCTCACCCTTCCTCTAGCGCCTCAAATTGCCTAACAGAAACTCACCATCCTAGCACACACATTCCCCCGACCAGCGACTGTGCTAGATTCTCACCTTCATGCTAAGTCTCAATGATGAACGCTGGAACATCGTGTTGGGCGGGTATCGCAAGCCTTACGACCCGCGTCCCGCTCTGGCAAGGCTGCAAACTGGAACAGACGTTACAGCGGTCTGGCAGGAATTGTGGAACGAATTGCATCATCAAGGAGACATCGACTATGCCTCGTACGCCGCCGTTCCCCATCTGGTGCGAATCTATAGAGAACATCCTTGTAAGGACTACAACCCATACGCGATCGTCACGGTCATTGAGCTGGCGCGAAAACAAGGCACGAACCCTGACATTCCGTCTTGGCTGTCCGACGGATACTTTGAGTCAATCCAGGAACTCGCGTCCGTAGGACTCCGCGAAATTGCGCAATCGTCAGATCCGGAATTAGTGCAAGCCATTCTGGCCGTGCTCGCACTCGCAAAAGGACTCCGAACCTACGCGAGGTTCCTCTTGGAAAACTCCGAAGAGGAGCTGCTGGACCTCGAGACACAAGCGTTCGATCGTTCAGAGGGTCAAAACCGGGCCTAACTCCAGATGGACATCACCCTCCTCGATCTGTGCGCCTATCTCGGCCTGATCGCCGTCGGCGCCGTCACGGCCAACATGCTGCTCGGCACGCTCATGGTCTTCCGCTACAGCCCCGTCCGTTCCTGGCCGCATCGCCGCTTCAACTACTTCCGCTTGCACAACTGGACGGGCTACATCGCGCTCTTCTTCGCCGTCGTTCATCCGATCATTCTGCTCTTCAACAAATCGCCTCACTTCCGCGTGCTCGATCTCGTTTACCCCGTCCACTCCCCGCAACAGCCTCTGGAAAACACACTCGGCGCGATTGCTCTCTACATCGTCGCGGTTCTCGTGGTCACTTCTTACCTCCGCATCCGACTCGGTCGCCATCTCTGGAAAGCTCTCCACTACTCTATCTACGTCGGGGCTATCGCGCTCTTCTGGCATTCGCTCTTCACCGACCCTGACCTCAAAGGCGCGCCCATCGACTGGCTCGACGGAGGCAAAGTCTTCGTGGAGGCCTGCACCGTCATCATCCTCATTGCCTCTCTACTGCGCTGGCGTCACTCGCGCAAAAAAGCGGCTGCGCACGGCCAGCCCTCGCGCCAGCATGCGTCGGCAGACTAGGCATGCTTCAGCAGAATTCGCGCGCAAAAACGCGTCGCCTAGGCATCCACCCGCTCAAACCGTGAATCTTTTCCAACGTCTTATTCGTATATTGGTGCAGGGGCCCATCCATTCCTCGGCCGTGATTGGGAGACCTCGCTCGTAGCCATGCAAGTCCTGGACGCATTGTGGACGATGCTGCGGCTGGCGATCGTGTTTGCGATCGCCATCTACCTTATGCAGCAGGTCCGCAGGCCGTCCAAATGGCTGGGCCGCCCGTTCGTCTGGCTCATGAATACGTCCCACTCCAGCCTGACCGATTGGGGCCTGCAGCACGCGCAAATCGATAAGAATTTTACGATTCTCGATGTTGGCTGCGGCGGCGGCCGCACTATTCAAAAGCTCGCAGCACAGGCGTCCGACGGTAAGGTGTATGGGGTGGATTACGCCGAAGGCAGCGTCGCGCTGTCCCGCCAGAAAAACGCCGACTCGATCCAGACAGGCCGCGTCAAAATCAAACAGGCTTCTGTCTCGCAACTCCCCTTCGCCGACAACAAATTCGACTTGGCCACCGCGATCGAAACGCAATACTACTGGCCCGACCTGCCCAACGATATGCAGGAGATCCTGCGCGTCCTAAAGCCCGGCGGCACCCTGCTGATCATCGCCGAAGTGTACAAGAACGGCTCGGGCAGCAGCGTCCTCGGCCCCATAATGAAATTCCTCGGCTCGCACAGCCTCAGCGCCGACGACCAGCGCGCCCTCTTCTCCCAAGCCGGCTATCACGACGTCCAAATCTTCGAACACAAAAAAGGCTGGCTCTGCGCCTCCGGCAAGAAACCCGCCATGGGCAGCCATGTGGGGGCGGGTCTTTAGACCCGTTTTTTTTACGCGTTCCGAGATTCAACCCAGGCGGCGATCCCGTCGCCCAAACCAATCTTTGCTTTTTGTTCGCTATCGCCGTAAGCTATTTCACCATGGGCGACACTCTTCTCCAGCTTCCCTTCGATCTCCAGAGCGCGGTGAAACGTCTCTGCGCGGACGACGAAAAACTGCGCCTATTGGTCGCAGAGACGGTTGCCTTCGAACTAAAAGATGACGGCATCGAATCGCCCTACGAAGCATTGCTCGAAGCCATCACTCACCAATCCATCTCAGGCAAAGCCGCCGCCACGATTTTCGCACGCATCAAAGCGCTGGGCTCCAATGGTAAAGTGCCCACGCCGCAGGAAATCCTCAAGACGCGCAAACCGCTCCTTCGGAAAGCTGGCCTTTCCAACGCAAAAATTCTGGCGGTGAAAGACTTAGCGAAGAAAACGATCGACGGCGTGGTTCCTTCGTTAGCAGAAGCCCGCGAAATTCCCGACGAAGAACTCGTCAAGCGGCTCACTTCGGTCCGCGGCATTGGCGCGTGGACGGTCGAAATGTTTTTGATCTTTCGCCTCGGCCGGCCGGACGTTCTGCCGATCCATGACCTCGGCGTCAAAAAGGGCTGGTCCATCACCTACGGCAAAAAGCACATGCCCACGCCCAAGCAACTGCTCGCCTTCGGCGAACGTTGGCGGCCCTATCGCACCGTCGCCAGCTGGTACATGTGGCGCGCCTGCCACAAAGCCGGCCACGCCGGCATGCGCAAAATCCGTCCCGCCAAAACCAAACGTCGCAAGGGCAGCGCTGCTTCCTGATTTAGGCTGTGCGACCCAACATTTCTTGCGGCTCGCGCCATAGCGCAGCTCCCGCAATCAGGAACCACAGCGCTTCGCCCACAATGACCAGCGCAAATCCATGCGTCTCCGGCCTGAGCATTCCGGTCAGCACGCCGATTACGGTAACCACTCCAAGCAGCCCGCCATACAAAGCAACCCCGAGTCCCATCTGCTTGTTCTTCACCATCGCCGCTGACCACACCAGAATCGCTACGCCCACCGCCACCACGTACACTCGCACAAACGCGCCATCCACAATTCCGTTGTACATCATGAGCGTTTGCCACACGTCGCGCGTGGCGCCCGCCGAACCCACGATTTGCTGCAGCAGCCGCGGCTCTACCAGTCCATCGAACACCGCGCCCGTCAAAATCGCCGCCACGGCGTATCCAAAAATTCCCAAGCCCGCCCACGAGAGCCGGTCCGGCCCGCTGAGGTGCCGCGCCATCCCCCACGCCCCCAAGAACAGCAGCAGAATGCTGGACAGTGCTACTGAATGCACTTCCAAGAGCTTGCGCACCATGGCCTCCACTTCGGAGGGCGCAATTCGGCCCATCGGATGGAGCGCCATCGTTATAATCATTCCGGCTGATCCAGCGATAAGCGCCAGGCTGCTTCTGCGATTGTCGGTCATGCGTCGAAACTAGAAGCAACCACAGGAGCCGTCAACATGAGTTCGCGTCCAACGCCCAGTAAATGGACAAATCGTGGGGCAATGTCCAGGAACTCGCCCTCCCGGAAGTCCGCAAAACCCTCTGCGGTGCCTTTTCCCGCTTCCGCCGCGGAGCCGGTGCGCAAACTCATGCAGCTCCGTACGCCGGCCAAGCTGGATGCCCGTGTGCGTCGGACCCGCGACGCCCTCGGCGACGCGCTTATCGCCCTCATGCAAGAGCAGCCTTTCGAGTCGATCACCATCCAACATGTCCTCGATCGCGCCAAAATCGGCCGCTCGACGTTCTACAACCACTTCCGCGACAAAGACGACCTTTTCCTTAGCGACGTAGATGACTTTTTCAGCGTGATGTCCACCGCTCTCGACCGCCTCGGCGACAAGTCCCATCGTCTGCTCCCCGCGCGGGAGTTCTTCGCGCACGTGGCCCAGGTACACAAATTCATCCGCGCCGTGAATGATGCCCAGAAATTTCACGACGTCTTTGAATTGGGAAAAGGCCACTTCGCGCGCAGCGTCGAAGCACGGCTAGCCGGCATGCCCGCTACACGAAACATGAGCCCGGTCGGTCGCGCCGCTCGCGCTCACGCGCTGGCCGGCGCGTTTGTCTCCCTGCTCGAATGGTGGCTGGCCCACCAAAAGGCCGCCACTCCGGACCAGATGGACGTTCTGTTCCACAAACTCGCCTGGCAGGGCTTGCAGCGCGCCACGCCCGCTGATTCTGCGTCGAAGAAGGCTCGCTCTTCGTTTGCTAACTCAGCCTCTTGATCACTGCGGTTTGTGGAGGGGTTTAGCGGCGGCAGCAGCAAAGAATGCTATTGCGCCGGATTCAGTTCGCGCACCAAAAAATAGATCGCGGCGATACCGGCCAGCAACACACCGCTTTCGAGTGACACCGACACCCGATGCAGTTTGGTAAATTCCGCAAGCAAGGGATTATCCGCAGCCGTCGCCTGAATCGAACCCATCTGAACCCGCAACGCGGCCATCTTCTGGCTGACGGTGAACTGAGAAATCGCCGTAAGCACCACCATCACTGCGACACAAATCCCGGCTGGCGTCGCCAGCGAAGCAAAAGTTCTCGTGCGTATCAGGCGAACGAAGAGGAGCAAAATTCCGAGCGCAATTCCTCCCAGATGCATCCGCGTCAGCGAGTAGCCGACCATCGCGCCCGCGGCGTCGCGACTGCCGAGTATGCGAAACGCGCCGGGCGCGACGACAAAGCTCAGGAAGACATCACTGCCGAGCCAAAGGCTGAGCGCCAGAAATTCAATGGTGCGCAGAATGGAGGACATAACGATCTAATGTCGCGGCGACTGGCCGAAAAGAAAATGTAAGCCAATCGGCTTCGTTTTGATCAGCGAGAAAGCCGCAAAATCTACTCTATCGCGCCGCTGAGCTTTCGAGAAGCACCGGTATACGCCACGATGTTGGTCACCAGATAGACGGGAGTAAGCACGAGCGAGATCATGCCCCAGGGACCGAGCAACAGATTCTTGCCAGTGAACTCCCAGAACTTCTTGCCGACACAGGTTTTGCACATTTGCCCCTGAATGTAGCGCGTCTGGCGCGCCACCAGCATGCCGACATTGTGCTGGTACTTAACCAGAGCGGTCTGGCGCATGTTGCCGCAAACCTGGCAGCGGCCGATCGCGCTCGCCGGCTTCGCGGGCATCGCGGGATTGACGGGGGTCATCGTAGCCATAGCTCCTCCTGGGAAAGGGTGACCGAGCCAAACACGAAAGGGTGATGGGAACGTTATCTATATACGCCGAGCAACACGCTGCGGGCAATGGACCGCGGCAGGCGCTTAACCGATTTATGCAACCACCGATTGGGCACACCGGCCTGCGGTCTCTTGGTCTGTGGCAAGAATTAGTGCCAGAATATTGAGAATAGAAAGAATGGTGGGCGACAAAGGACTTGAACCTTTGACCTCTCCCGTGTGAGGGGAGCGCTCTAACCAACTGAGCTAGTCGCCCGCAACGTCAACCGCAAGTGAGGCGTAGAACGCACTCCCTTCGGCCCTGAGCGTCATCTATTTGTAACAGGAAGGTCTTAGGTTTTCAACCGATGTCGACGGCCACTTCGCAAATCGTCTCGCAACTGCAGCGCTCGATCGCGCGAGCCATTTATGGCAAGGAAGAAGCCATTCAACTCGCCCTGATCACGCTGTTGGCCCGGGGCCACTTGCTTATTGAAGACGTGCCGGGCGTCGGCAAAACGACCTTGGCGCAAGCGCTGGCCAAGTCATTCCATTGTTCGTTTCAGCGCATCCAGTTCACTTCCGATCTGTTGCCGAGCGATGTGCTGGGCGTGAGCGTGTACAACCCCGAATCGCGCGAGTTCGAGTTTCGCGCGGGACCGATTTTCGCCAATGTTGTGCTGGCCGATGAAATCAACCGCACCACGCCGCGCACGCAATCCGCGCTGCTCGAAGCGATGAACGAAGCGCAAGTGACCGTGGACGGAAAGACGCTGAAGTTGCCGCATCCGTTCCTGGTGATTGCCACGCAAAACCCCGTCGAGCATCACGGCACATATCCTCTTCCGGAATCGCAATTGGATCGCTTTCTGATGCGCATCAAGATGGGCTATCCTTCGCCCGATACCGAGCGCGAGATTCTGCGGAAACGCGTGAACGAGAACGCCGTGGACAGCCTCGAACCAGTGGCGGATGTCACCGACGTTTTAGAGATGCAGGAAGCGGTCACGCACGTCAAAGTGGACAGCAGCCTGCACGATTACGCGCTGGAAATTGTGAACCGCACGCGCAAAACCGAGCAACTCGCGCTCGGTGTCAGCCCGCGCGGCACGTTAATGCTGCAGCGGGCCGCGCAAGCACGCGCCTTTCTGGATGGCCGCGACTATTGCCTGCCCGACGATTTCAAACACCTCGCCGTGGCGGTCTTTTCGCACCGCGTGGTAGCCAGCGCGCGGCACGCGTCGCTGCAGAGAAAATCGGAGACCACCGAATCTGTGCTGCGCGAGATTGTTGCCTCCGTTCGTGTACCTCTCTAAAGCAGGAGTGCTGGCGTGAGCCTCGGTGCAACCGCGGCGCAGTTGTGGGCCAAAGCGGATCGGCCCGGCATCCGCGCGTTTTTTCTCTCTCTACTGGCGCTTTCCGTAGCTTTGCTCCTAGCGCTCTATTGCGGCGCCGCGACCGAACTAGGGCGCGAACGTATGGCGATTGCGTCGGGACTGGGAGCGCTGCTGTTGGCCGCGTGGGTGGCGGTGACGCTGGTTCCCGTGCTGGCCAAGCGGACGTCGCTGCGCTGGATGGGCTTCCGCATGGAGTACAAGGTCACGCGGGAGGGCTGGTTCTACATTCTCGGCATTTTTCTGGTGGCCATCGCGGCGCTGAACACCGGCAACAACCTTTTGTTCCTCATCCTCGCGAGCCTCATCTCCATCATTCTCATGTCCGGAATTCTTTCCTCGATCACGCTTTCCGGCTTGGAAATGCGCCTCGATCTACCGGAACACATTTTTGCCGGCCAGCCGGTGCGCGCCCAGGTCGAAGTGCACAACCAGAAGCTGACTCTTCCTTCGTTTTCGCTGCGCGTAGAAGGCGCGCGAGCGGGCAAGGAAGCGAAAAGCGCGGCCATGCTCCAGACGCCGGTGTACTTTCCGTACGTTCCGAAACACGAGCGCGTGCAGCAGACGGTGCCGATGACTTTCCCGAAGCGCGGAATTTACCGGCAAGATGCCTTCCGCATCGTGACGCGCTTTCCGTTTGGATTTTTGCAGAAGGCCCGCCGGGTGGATTTGCAAACGCAGGCGCTGGTCTATCCGTCGGTCGAGCCAACGCAGGATTTTTTTGATGTGCTGCCGGGCATGCAGGGAATGATGGAAAGCCTTAGTAAGGGCCGCGGTCAGGATTTGTACGCTTTGCGCGATTATTTGCCGCGCGACAGTTACCGGCACGTGCATTGGAAGGCTTCGGCTCGTTTGGGTTCGCTGATGGTGCGCGAGTTCACGCGGGAGGAAGATTGCCGCGTGATTTTGGTGCTGGATCCGCATCGCGCCAAAGACGCTTCGGCAAAAGAAGCGGCCGAACGGTTCGAGCAGGCCGTTTCGATTTGCGCGGCGATGGCCTGGCATTTTTATCAGCAGAATGCGCAACTGCAGTTTCGGTCCGCCGACTTTGAGACGCCACTGGCGAATGCGGACGAGGTCATTTTTTCGATTTTGCGATTTCTGGCGACCGCGGAAGCGCTTCCGCCGGACCCGGAGCGGAAGTTGCTGTCGGACTTGACGGAGATGTCCCAGGTGTTTCGTGTGATTGTGACCAGCGAGTCGAAGGGCGCAATTCCCTCGAACATTTGGAACCAATCGTGGGTGATTTTCCTGGAAGATCTTGCGTCGAGTGACTGAGACGCTCGCGAAACCGCGGAAGCGGCGCGCAACTCATCGACGGCACGAAATGCACCTATTCGTAGCGCAGAGCGATGATCGGGTCGAGGCGCATCGCGCGGCGCGCCGGAATGTAACAGGCCAGCAGCGAGACCAGCACGACAATCACCGCGACCGCAGCAAAGGTCAGTGGATCGTGAGCGGTGATTCCGAACAGCAAGCTGGCCATCAATTGGGTCAGGAGCAAACCGACGCCGAGTCCGATCGCGGTGCCGAGCAGGGCCAGCCGCATGCCTTCGCGCAACGCCATATTCAGCACGCGCCCAGGTTGCGCGCCGAGCGCGATGCGCACACCAATTTCGCGCGTGCGCTGGCTGATGGAGTAAGACAGCACGCCGTAGACTCCGACCGCAGCCAGAAAAACAGAGAGCACGGCAAAGAGCGCAACGAGCGCTAGATTGAAGCGTTGCGGCGCCACGGATCTGTCGATGATCGTGTCCATGGCCTGCAGGCCGTCGAGCGCCAACTGCGGATCAATAGAGGCGGCTACCGAACGCAGCGAACCCAGCATCGAAGCGGAATCCATCGACGTTCGCACGATCAGGTGTAAGGTGCGCAATTCGTCCGCGCCCTCGCTTTCAAGTAGCGTGTTCGCTTCTCCCAAATAAGGAGTGTAGCCATGCGGTCCGGCGGCTAGCTGCATGGATTCGTCCTTCACGTCGTCGACGATCCCGATGACCGTGCGGTAGGTGTCGCCCATGTAGCGAATGCGTTTGCCGAGAGGATCCTGACCCGGCCAATAGATACGCGCAGCCGCTTCGTTGATGATTACTTGATTCGGCGGGCCGACAATTTCGGCCGGGGTGAAATAGCGGCCGCGTTTCAGCGTGATGCCCATCGCGCCGAAATAGTCGCCCATGATCCAGCTTTGTGTGATGTTGGGAAGATTATTTTGCGTCGGCCGGTCTTCGAGGATCACGGCGTCGCGCTCCTGGGAGTCAAACGGCAGGTCCGTGGAAAAACCGACCGCGCGAACACCGGGCATGGATTCGGTGCGGGCCTGCAAATCTTTCCAGAACCCTCGGATCTGGTCCGCTTTGGAATAGGCCCGCCACGGCAGACCGATCGTGCCTGTCACGACGTGGTCGGGACGAAACCCGGGATCGGCTTTTAGCAGCAGCGTGAAACTGCGCGTGAGCAGGCCTGCGCCAATCAGGAGCATCACAGCTAGGGCCGTTTGCGAAACAATGAGCAGGCTTTGCAGCTTGCGGCGCCCGCGAGAAGCGCCACCACCGCGGCCCGCTTCTTTGAGCGCATCGTGCGGGTCCACGTGGCTGGCTTCTATGGCCGGAGTGATGCCAAACAGAATCGCGGTGCCGAGCGAGAGCGCAAGCGCAAAGAGCAAGACGCGCCAATCCATGTGCACTTCCTGCATGCGAGGCAGGTCCGCGGGCGCAAGCGACAAGATTAGCTCCATCCCCCAACCGCCCAGGAAAATTGCGGCGAGACCCGCGATGAGACCGAGCACGACACTTTCCGTGATCATCTGACGGCCTAGACGCCAGCCATCCGCACCGAGCGCTGCGCGAACGGCGATCTCTTTGTGCCGCGCGGTGGAGCGGGCGAGCAAGAGATTGGCGACGTTGGCGCACGCGATGACCAACACGATGCCCACGGCGACGAGCAGAAGCAGAAGCGGGAGACGCACGTCGCCGGTGACAGCTTGGCTATACGGAGTGACGGTCATGCCGATATGCGCATTGAGGCCCGCGAGGTAGACCAACAGTTTCGGCGGATAGATGCTTTCCACCTGCTGAATCACGCGCGCCGTATCGCTTTGCGCTTGCGCAAGCGTGACGCCGGGCTTCAGACGGCCGAGAACGTTGTGGTTGTACATGTTGCCCCAACCTTCGCGTTCCTGCTTGGTGAAGGACATCGGAACCCACAAGTCGGCGGGTTGATTGCTCCAGCCTTCACCGTGCAGTGGAAATTCGAAGCGCGCAGGCATAACGCCAATGACGGTGTAAGGCTGGCGATTCAGGTGAACGGTCTTGCCAACAATTTCAGAGTCGGACCCGTAGCGGCGCTGCCAGAGGTTGTAACCGAGCACCACGACGGGTTGGGCGGATTCGTCTTCTTGTTCCGTGTAGGTTCGTCCCATAAAAGGCGACACGCCGAGCAACGGAAAAATGGACGCCGAAGCGCGAGCGGCTTCGATACGTTCGGGGTCACCACCGTTACCTGAGAGGTCGAAGTGCTTGTTGCTGTAGATGCCCATCTGCTCGAACGAATTCTGCCGCTCGCGGAACGCCAGGTAATCCGGCGCGTTCATCGGGATACCGTTCGCAAAGCCGGGGACCTTCTCAAGCAAGTAGACAAGGCGATCGGAATTGCGAAACGGCAGAGGCCGGAGCAGCACGCTATTGACGACGGAGAAGATGGCCGTGTTCGCGCCGATGCCGAGAGCAAGTGTGGCAATGGCGATGGCCGTGACGCTCCAGGACTTGCGAAGCGTGCGCACCGCGTACTTGAGATCCTGTAGAAATGTGTCCATTAGCGGCATCCAGCAGCGACCCAGCGCTGCTGGATAGAGGGTAGCAAGTCGGCGGCCAGAACAGCCTCGGAGAAGTCGGGTAATTTGCGGAGTTCCGCCAGACCTGTGGCAATCCTTCCGGCGTAGGCGTTCGATTGTGGGACAGCCTGTCCGGGAACGGACAGCGTTCCGGCACCAGAAACCGACGATTTCGTGCGAGAATCACGGCGGCGATGAACAAAAGCACTGCGGATTTGCGATCGTTTCAAAAGAAGTTGCTGAGTTGGTTTGCGCAGTTTCAGCGCGACTTGCCCTGGCGGCGTAGCAAGGACCCATATCGCATTTGGGTATCAGAAATCATGCTGCAGCAAACGCGAGTCGCTGCGGCGATCCCCTACTACGAAAGATTTCTCGAGCGCTTTCCCGATATTCGTACGCTGGCCGAAGCGCCGGAGGAAGACGTACTGCGCCTCTGGTCTGGGTTGGGATACTACAGCCGCGCGAAAAATTTGCAAAAGGCAGCACGCCAGATCGTGGCGCTGCATGGCGGGGAGTTTCCGCGCGAGGCTGAAGCAGTGCGCGCATTGCCGGGAATCGGACGCTACACGGGCGCGGCCATTCTGAGCATCGCCTTCGGCGCGAAACACGCCGTGTTGGACGGCAACGTGGCCCGGGTGCTGGCACGCCTCTACGCGATTCGCGGAGACTTGCGCGAAGCGCGGCGCTGGCAATCGCTGCAGAATAGTGCGGATGAATTGCTCGCCGCACAACTTTCGGGCGAGTGGAACCAGGCGATGATGGAACTGGGTGCGACCATTTGCACGCCGAAAGCTCCGCAATGTTTGCTGTGCCCGGTGACCGATTTTTGCGAAGCCCGGAAACTCGGGAAGCCGGAAGCGTTTCCCGAAGCGCGGAAGAAGCGGGAGCCCGTAGAAGTACTGCTGGCCGCAGCGGTGTTTTGCGATACACAGCGGCGAACTCTGCTTTTGCCGCCTCCCGCGCGCGAGGAGGCCAAACCGGCGGCAGACCATGTGCCCACACTGGTTTCAGGAATGTGGCACTTTCCGACGGTGGCCATTCTCAGGGATGCATCCGGCGAACTGCGCAAGTATTTGCGCACGCACCTTGACGTGAAGGCTGCCAAGCCAGACCTCGAGCCGCTCCCCACCGTGAAGCATTCGGTGACCTACCGTAGCCTCCGAGTCGCACCGTTTCGCGTGCGCGTTACAGATCTGCCGAAAGTTCCCGGAGCGCGGCCCATTGCGCTCGAAGAGTTGTCTTCGTTGCCGGTCTCGAACTTGACGCGGAAAATCGCGCGGGCCGCAGCGTCGGCGTCGCCCGCGGACACGGCGCAGGAAGCGGACTCCCCTCTGCTGGTCGCCAACGACTAACGTTATCGTTTGGCGCTGCGAACTCCAGCCGCGGCGGCCGCGATGTTACGATGGATTTTGCCATGGCCGCGTCCGCTACAGCCCCGGTTGCCAGTTCTTTGCCCGCCGAACGATTCTTTCGCGCGTCACTTTTTTTGTTGATGGCGACGTCTGTAACCACCCTGCTCAGCACCGGAAAGCTCGATCTGGTGACGATGATCGTCGCGCCGTCCGCGGTGCTGTACAAGGGAGTGCGCTGGTGGCGCCGCTGTCCGGCAGAGATTCCGCATTCGGTGGCGACGCGACTGGTGCTAGCTTACTTGCCGTTTTTTCCGTTGGACGCGTTGTTTGTTTCGCGCGCGTTCGCGGCTCCTTCCTCGAATCCCACGCTGTACGCCGCGCTGCTGGCGGCGATTCACTTTTTGCTGTTCGTGATGCTGGTTCGGCTGTACAGCGCGACGACCGACCGCGACGGGCTGTTTCTCACGATGCTCTCGTTCGCCGGGATTCTGGCGTCCGCCGTGCTGACGATTGACACAACGTTTCTGGCCCTGTTCTTCCTGTTTCTAGTGTTTGGGGTCGCTACTTTTGTGGGCCTGGAACTGCGACGCGGCTCGCAGGGCACAATCATGTCCGCCGTGGACGAGCATTCGGCCGAGGAGCGAAAACTGGCGCGGGCGCTGACGTTTGCCGCGCTCAGCGTGGCGATCGGCGCGATTCTGATTGGCGGAGCACTGTTTTTCTTCTTCCCGCGATTCAGCGCCGGATACCTGGGAAGAACGAGTTTGCAGCCGACGCTAATGTCCGGATTCAGCGATGATGTGGAACTGGGGCAGATCGGCGAGATCAAGAAAGATTCCACCGTCGTCATGCGAGTGCGCACGGGCAAGCCGATTGGCTATCCGCAACTGCGCTGGCGTGGCATCGGTCTCGCGTGGTTCGATGGGAAGCGCTGGTACACGCCGGAGCGCGAGGCCGTCCAGATTCCCGCGGGTTTCAACGGCTGGATCAACCTGATCGATCGCGCGCCGGAGCCGGATCCCTCAGCGACGATTTTGAAATACACGATCCTGCTGCAGCCGGTGGCGACCGACACGATCTTCGCACCGATGAATGCGATTTCGCTGCGCGGCAATCTTACGGGCGAAGGTTCGAATCAGGAAGTCGGGGCTCGCCGGAGTTACGTGATTCGCGATGTGACCGGCTCTCTTTACAATCCGTTTCACAATTTCAGTTCGATACGCTATGAAGGCTTTTCCGCGTTACCGGCGAGAAACGCGCAGCGGCTGCGCCAGGCAGACCAGGATTATCCGCCGGAAATTCGCGATACCTATCTGCAATTGCCGGCCCTCGATCCGCGTATTCCGCAACTAGCGCAACAAATCACCGCACAGGCGCGCACGCCCTACGATAAGACGCTCGCACTGGAAAATTATCTGCGTTCGCACTATGCCTACACGCTGAACCTCGCCGGCAAACCCGGCGACGATGCGTTGGCGCATTTTCTCTTCGAAACGCGGGCGGGACATTGCGAGTACTTTGCGTCAGCGATGGCGATTATGTTGCGCACGTTGGGGATTCCAACACGCGAAGTGAACGGATTTTTGCCCGGTGAATACAACGATCTCGGCGGGGATTACATTGTGCGTGCTAGCGACGCGCACAGTTGGGTCGAAGTGTATTTTCCGGGAAATGGCTGGCTGACGTTTGATCCCACGCCGCCAGGTGCGGAAAACGCGCACGGCATGATGGCGCGGCTCGGCCAGTACATGGATTGGATGGAGCTTTCCTGGAACGAATGGATCATCAACTACGACTTTGTGCACCAGATTCTGCTGGCGCAGAACTTGCAGCATACTTCGCGGAACTGGGCGGAAGTTGGACGCGCCTGGTACACGAAGCAGCAGGCCAAAGCGCGGGAGTGGATGAAGTCTTCGGCGGGCGGATTTAGCGTACTGATCCCGCTGACGGCGCTTCTGCTTTTGCTGGCGCTGCGTTTCGAATGGGTGATGGCTTGGTTGCGACGCATGCGCTTGTCCTGGCAAATGCGTTCGCCGGAAGCGGTGCGTTCGAATCCGCAGTTGGCTTCGCGGCTCTACGGGGAATTATCGTATCTGTTGAAAAAACGCGGGATGGTGCGCGACGAAACGCAGACACCCTTGGAGTTTGCGGCGGCGTTGCCGGAAGGAAATTTGGCGCCGGCGGTGCAGGAATTTACGTTGCAGTATTCGCGGGCGCGGTTTGGTGGCGCGCCGTGCGATGTGACGCGCTTGCGGGCATTGCTGGATGCCATCCGCTCAGGATTTCGCGAGCCCTGAGCCCTGGCGTTGCCTTTCCCAACTTCGATCTTTCGGGCTTTTCTTGAACTTTCAAACTCGACTCGGTGCGCCGCTTCTCTCGCGCCGTAACCCGGCGCATATCGGTAACGTGTTACAATTTAGGATTGCGGGAAGGCGCGATTTTACTGCTTAGAGTGAAGGTGGCGTTTGGCAGCGACCAAAGTTGGATTCGTGAGTCTGGGATGCCCGAAGAACCTCGTAGACAGCGAGGTGATGATGGGCATTTTGACGCGCGAGGGTTATGAACTGACACCGCGAGCCGACGAAGCCGAGATTCTGGTAGTCAACACCTGCAGTTTCATCGAGTCGGCGCAGAAGGAATCCGTCGACACGATTCTGGAGATGGCCGAGCACAAGAAGTTTGGTGCGGCGAAAAAGTTGATTGTGGCGGGTTGCCTGGTGGAGCGATTCCGCAATGAGATTCTAGAGAAGATTCCGGAAGTGGATGCGGTAGTCGGAACAGGAGAAGTTGAACGCATCCTGGAGGCCGCGCAGGGCGATTTGCGCGTACTGCCGGCAGCTCCGCCGGCCTTTCTCTACCACGAACTGACGCCACGTATCGTAACGACTCCGCGGCACGCGGCGTACATCAAAATTGCCGAAGGCTGCGATCATCCGTGCACGTTCTGCATCATTCCGCAGTTACGCGGCAAGTTTCGTAGCCGCCGCTTCGAATCGGTGGTGCGCGAAGCCGAAAACTTGGCCGGAGCGGGCGCCTGCGAAATCACCTTGATCGGCCAGGACACTACTTCGTACGGTGAAGACTTGGGCTTGCGCGACGGTTTGGCACTCCTGCTCGAAAAACTGGCGCAGGTCGAAGATTTGCTCTGGGTGCGTTTTCTTTATGCTTATCCGAATCGTGTAACGCAAAAATTGCTGGACACGTTGGCCGCGCATCCGCGACTGGCCAAGTACATTGACATGCCGCTGCAGCACGCCAGCCGCAACGTGCTGGCGCGAATGAAGCGCGGCTCGCACGGCGACGCATTTTTGAAATTGCTGGAGCGAATGCGTGCCACCATTCCCGGTGTTTCGCTGCGCACTTCGTTCATTGTGGGCTTTCCCGGCGAAACCGAAGCGGACTTTGCAGAGCTTTGCGGCTTCGTGCGCGCTGCCAGGCTCGATTGGATGGGCGTGTTCGAATATTCGGACGTGGACAACGCCGGCAGCCACGATCTGGAAGACAAAGTCGATCCGGAAATTACCAATGATCGTCGCAACCGGCTCATGGCCATCCAGAGGAAAATCTCGCGCGAGAATCTGAAGGCGTGGAAAGGCCGGACCGCAACTGCACTGGTCGAAGGCCCATCGAAAGACAATCCGCTGGTGTGGGAAGCGCGTCTCGAGGGCATGGCGCCGGAAATCGATGGCCAACTCTATCTCACCGACATTGAATTGCCGAGCGGCGAAACCGCCCAAACCGGCGATGTGGTCCGCGTAGAAATTCTGAAAACCGACGCTTACGATCTGATCGGCAGAGTCGCCGAACTGTTGCCTCGTCGCGAACCGCGCGCGAATTTGTCTTCAGTGCCCAATGCCCGTGTCGAACCGGCTGAGAAACTCACCCGAATTGCCACCGGCGCTCCGCTCCGCGTTCTCGCCTGAGATATACTCCAGAGGTCATGAAGCACCGCTGTCCTATTTGCAAGACTCCCACGAATTCCGAGCAGCACGCGGAATTTCCGTTCTGTTCGGAACGCTGCCGCATGCGGGACCTCGGAAACTGGGCCAGCGAAAGCTACGTCGTCTCGGAACCGGTCTTCGACGCCGATGAACTGGAAACGGGGAGCAAATCTCCGACGGAAGAACCCGGCGAAGAGGACGAGGACTTTAAGGGTTTTCCCAAACCGAATGGCACCATCCACTGAAAACTCCGCCGCACCCGGTGCAGGAACCCGGCCCCGATTGGCCTACGCGATAGCTACCGTCCTCGGCTTGGGAAATGCGCCGGCAGCTCCCGGAACCTTTGGGGCTCTCGCCGGCTTGGTGGTGGCGATTCTTACGCATCCCATCAGCTTCATCACGGTGGTAGGGGGCGCGGTTTTCCGCGCTGGTGGGCCCGGCATCGACTGGCCTGCTCCGCCGGCTCCCTGGATTCTGCTGGTACCGCCGATCATCGCCGTCCTGCTGGTCGCAGGTGTGGGAGTGTGGAGCAGCACACGCGTGTCCGAGTTTTCCGGCGTTAAGGATCCGCAGTTTGTGGTCATTGACGAAGTTTCGGGGATGCATCTGACGTTGATTCTCGGAATTATGCCGTTCTGGACGCCGACGCACTTCATGTCCGGTAGCGATGCCTCGATGTTTGCGCTCTTCTCGGCGTTCAGCCTGCTCAATTGGAGGTATCTGCTGCTCGGCTTCATCCTGTTCCGCATTTTCGATATCTGGAAGCCCTTTCCCATTCGCCAACTAGAGAAATGGCCGCGCGGGTGGGGCATCATGGCGGATGACTGGATGGCGGGCGTTTACGCTGCTATCCTGTTGCAGGTAGCACTTCATTTTGGGCTATTCGGCAAGATATGAAATTCGGTTTCGGGTCTTCGACAGAAAAGAACGGTATACCCCGAATTGACCGAATTGCGCCCAGCGCGGCCATTCCCGGCGGCGAAATTACGATTCACGGCAGCGGCTTTTCTTCGCGGGCCCATCCGCGTCCAGTGGTCCGCTTCGGAGAGGTGGAAGGCGCGCTGTCACTATCCAGTGAAAATCGTCTGATTGCCCGGGTACCGGATGGCGCCAATGGCGGTACGGTGCGCGTCAGCAGCGCCGACGCGGAGAGCCAGCCGCAACCCGTCGCGATCGGCGTGCAAGTCGCTGACAATCTCCATCCCGTCGCGAACCCTGCGGTCGACAGCTTCGGGAATACCTACGTCACATTTTCCGGCCAGCGCGGCCAACGCGTTCCGGTTTCACTTTACAAAATCACTGCCAATTACAGCGTTAAGCCGTTTGTCACCTCGTTGACGAATCCCAGCGGGCTGGCGCTCGACCGCGCGGGCAATTTGTTTGTCTCCTGTCGCAATGACGGCACCATTCATCGCGTCTCGCCCGATGGCCGCGCCGAACAATGGGTCGAGGGCATGGGCATCGCTACGGGAATCGCCTTCGATCACAATGAAAACTTATATGTCGGGGATCGTAGCGGAACAATCTTCAAAATCAGCTCCAGCCGCGAAATTTTTGTTTTTGCAACGATAGAGCCATCTATCTCGGCCTACCATTTGGCGTTTCATCCCGACGGCGACCTGTTCGTGACCGGACCGACCACTTCCAGCTATGACCGCGTGTACCGCATTACGCACGGCGGAGACGTCAGCACCTTCTTTCGCGGATTGGGCCGGCCGCAAGGATTGGCGTTCGACCGCGACAGCAATCTGTACGTGGCGGCTTCCTATGGCGGCCGACGTGGCATTGTACGCATCACGCCGCAAGGACGGGCCGAGGTCGTGCTGAGCGGCTCCGGCGTTGTTGGGCTGGCTTTGCAACCTTCCGGACGCGCTATGGTGGCCACCACCACGCCCGGTGCGCCGCCGTCAGGTGCGCTCTTCACTCTCGATTGGGAAGTTCACGGCCTGCCGCTCGTGGGATGAAACTCGTGAAGTTGTCTGCCATCGGCTGCTGATGTACAAACAATAGGCATGAAAGCGGAGATCATCGCCGTCGGTTCGGAATTGCTCACGCCGGACCGGCTGGACACCAATTCCCTCTTCCTGACCGAAGAGCTCAATGCGATTGGCATTGAAGTGCTGCGCAAGACCGTGGTCGGCGACAACCGCGAACTCCTCAGCGAAGCGTTCCGCGATGCGCTGAATCGTGTGCCGTTGATCATTGCGTCTGGGGGCCTCGGTCCAACCGAAGACGACCTGACGCGCGAGACCGTCGCGGCACTGCTCGGACGCAAGCTCCAGCGCAACGACCAAATCCTGCATTACATCGAAGGCCGCTTTCGCGCACTCGGTCGCGAAATGCCAGCGGTCAATGCTCGCCAAGCCATGGTGCCCGAGGGCGCAAACATTCTCGAGAATCCGCGCGGGACAGCGCCAGGCTTGTGGCTCGAAGACAAGGACCGCGCCATTGTCCTGCTTCCGGGGCCGCCGCGGGAACTCCAGCCGTTGTTCCGCGAACAAGTTTTGCCGCGCCTACAGCGGCGAGTTTCCGATGTGCGCATGTTTCACCGGGAAATTCGCGTGACGGGCCTTGGCGAATCGCACGTCGAACAGCGCATCGTGGCCATCTACAAGCGCTACCCGGACGTGAACACCACGGTTCTCGCAGCGCCCGGTGAAACGCAGGTGCATCTACGGATCTGGACGAGCGACGCCGCGCAAGCCAAGAAGACTCTCGACGAGATTGTCAGCGGGTTCGAAATTGCCCTGAACGACCGCATCTTCAGCCAGGACGGCTCTCCGCTCGAAGCGGTCATTGCACGCGAACTTACGCTGCACAACGCGACCATCTCCGCGGCCGAAAGTTGCACCGGCGGTTTGCTCGCACAACGGCTGACCAGCGTCGCCGGCAGCTCTTCGTATTTTCTAGGCGGCGTGGTGGTCTACAGCAACGAACTGAAGACTGCGTGGGCGGGCGTGCCGGCGGAGGTCATTCAGTCCAAGGGCGCTGTGAGCAGCGAAGTGGCCATTGCTCTCGCCGAAGGAATTCGACGGCGCGTCGGCAGCACGTTTGGCGTGGGCATTACGGGAATTGCCGGACCCAGCGGCGGTTCGGAAGAAAAGCCGGTTGGCACGGTGCATATCGCCTTGTCGCACGCTGGTGGCGTGCAAGAACGCGGCCTGCGCTTCCCCGGTGATCGCGAATCGATTCGCTTTCAAGCTTCGCAAGTCGCTCTGGATATGGTCCGCATGCATTTTTTCTACAACGGCAAGCAGCCTTCCGCGAGGACCTAGCGTGCGGCTGTTTGTTGCGCTCGAAATTCCCGCTGCGATCCGCGAAAATCTCTCCACATTCATCGCGGAGCTTCGCGAGCTGTCTACTCAGTCTGGGGATCGTCGTCCGCGCTGGGTACGCGCGGAAAATTTGCATGTGACGCTCAAATTCCTCGGCGAGGCAGCGCCCGAGACACTTGAGGGCATTCGCGAAGCGTTAGCCAGCGTGCGTTCCTCCTCGCCTGTCGAAATTGATGCTCGTGGACTGGGCTTCTTCCCGAGTGAAAAACGGCCGAAAGTCTTCTGGGCCGGACTCGCAGCCTCCGCAAACTTGGCGGCGCTCGCCGCGGACGTCGACCGCGCCATGGCGACACAAGGCATCCCGCCCGAAACGCGCGAATTCTCTCCGCACCTGACTCTGGCGCGGTTCGAACCCCCGGGAATCGGCGAAACACTGCGAGCCGCGATCCAGAAACACGAGCAGCACGATTTCGGTTCGTTTCGCACCGCCGAATTTCGGCTCATCGAAAGCAGACTGCGGCGCTCCGGCGCGGAGTACACTACTTTGCATTCTTTTTTCTTTGCCCCGGAGAGCTGACACGCGTGCTGGCCACTTCACTCGACTTTCGTCTGCTGGCGATTCCGATTGCTGCCTATATCCTCGGTTCAATCCCGTTCGGCCTGCTGCTCGGCAAACTGTTTGGCGCCGACGATATCCGCAAATCCGGCAGCGGCAACATTGGAGCGACGAACGTCGCTCGCGTAGCCGGTCCCTTCGCCGGCATCCTGACCTTACTTCTCGACGGCGGCAAAGGAGCCGCCGCGGTTTATTGCGCCGCGCGCTTCACCAATGCCAGCGCCGTGTGGATGATGATCGCTTTGCTTGGCGTCTTGCTTGGCCACTGTTTCCCGGTCTGGCTGCGGTTTCACGGCGGCAAAGGCGTCGCCACCGCCGCCGGCGCGTTCCTTGTGTTGTGTCCCTGGGCTGCGCTCGGAGCCATCATCGTGTTCGTCCTGGTTGTGGCGTACTGGCGATTTGTTTCGCTGGCTTCGATTTCCGCGGCCGCCGTCATGCCGCTGCTAGTCTATTTTTTCTGGGCGCCGGGGCACGCGCCACCGTATGTGGTCACTTTCGGCTCCCTCGCCGCAGTTCTCCTGGTGGTCTATAAGCACGATCAAAATATCCAGCGTCTCGTACAAGGCGACGAGCCGCGGTTCTCTTTCGGCAAGAAGAAGGACGAAGCGTGAAGCGCATCGCCATATTAGGCGCGGGCAGTTGGGGTACTGCCCTGGCCATCGTCCTCTCCAAATCTCATCAGCAACACGAAATTTCTCTTTGGGTCCGGCAAAGAGAACTGGCCGCGAAGATGGCAGCCTCGCGTATCAACGAAGTTTATTTGCCTGGGCAGAAGCTGCCGGACTCCGTCAAGGTCACATCGAATGCAGCGGTAGCGCTCGAGCAAGCTGATGTCCTGGTCGGGGCAGTTCCGGCCGCTTACACGCGGCACGTTTTTCAAGACGTCTCGCCGCAAATCCCGAACAACGCGGCAATCGTGAGCGCCAGCAAGGGCCTGGAACCTGGGTCCCACGCTCGCATTAGCGAGGTAATCTCCGAAGTAGTCGCGTCGCGCATGCAGCCGCGCATCGCGGTGCTCTCGGGTCCGTCCTTCGCGGCCGAAGCCGCTGCGGGCCAGCCCACCGCCGTCGTCTTAGCTTCCGCTGACCGTGCGCTGGCCGACGAGCTTCAGCGTGACTTCGCTGGCCTCTCTTTTCGGCTCTACACCAACGAAGACGTGCTCGGCGTTGAGCTGGCCGGTGCCATGAAGAACGTCATTGCGATTGCCGCAGGCGCCTGTCAGGGACTCGGCCTGGGTTCTAATCCACTCGCCGCGCTGATTACCCGCGGGCTCGCCGAGATGAGCCGTCTCGCAGTGCGCCTAGGCGCACGCCCAGAAACGCTCAGCGGCCTGGCTGGCCTCGGCGATCTGGTTTTGACATGCACTGGCGCATTGAGCCGCAATCGCCATGTGGGCATTGAATTGGGCAAGGGCCGACCTTTGCAGCGCATTCTCGCGGAAATGAAAATGGTCGCCGAAGGCGTACCCACTGCGCCTGCTCTGCTCGCTCTGGCCCGCGAGACGGGCGTGGAGCTGCCGATTACCGAGCAGGTCGTGGCTATCCTGCAGGAAGGCAAGTCGGCCCAGGATGCGATCCGCACCATCATGGACCGGCCTCTGAAACGCGAATAACCGGACAGAACAACCCCTGTTCCTTCGGCCAGCTTCCTTTCGGCGCGGTTAGTACTATCGTTCCAGTTGCACATGCGCGACCAACGCGTCTCGCCGTCCCTTCCGGTTCGCGGCGTTCGCTTAAAATTTAAGGTGAGATGACGGAACCCAGCCTATCTCCGTGGCAACGTCTGCGCAAAGGCCGCATCCGCATCCTGTGGCTGGTGTTGGGCGCGTTGCTGCTGGTCAGCGCCCTGCCCGTGTATCTCTATCACCGGCAGGTTCTCCAGCTTAGCCAGGACAAACTGGTCGATACAGAGCGCGTGCAGCAATCCGATTTGACCCGTTCCCTAGCGCAGGAAGTCCAGCTTTTTGAAGGCAACCAGACGCAGCAACTCTTCAGCGAACGCCAAATCCTCACACTCACCGGTCTGATCGACAACGTCGAGGATCCCGCCGCGGAACCGAAAGTAACCCGGCTGCTCGAAGACTTCGTGGACACCAACCGCGCGACCTTCCTCTACATGACCGCAGTGGACAAGAACGGCAAGGGCACTAGCGCCTCCCAGGGAAACTTCCGTGCCGAGGAGGATCCCTTCGTCGCGAAAGCCCTGCAGCGTGCCTTTCAGACCTGCATGCAGTCCGAGCAGTTGCATACCGTGAAATTTCGCAGCGATCCTCTGGCACTGGCGCCGAACAATCAGCCGGCGTTCGTGCTGGCCGTACCCTTGAAGGACCTGACCGGCAATTTCACGGGCATGCTGGCAGCGGTTGTCTCACTGGACCCGATTACCCGCCGTTTGCGGGATGCCAGTGTGCGCGGGCGCACTGTTTACATCGTCGATCACTCCGGCCATATCGTCGATCATCCCGATACGGCAAATTTCGTTCCTGGCGCCGAAGCTTCAGGAAAACTCGTCGAACAGATCCGCGCCCTGCCGCCCGAACTGCGCAACACGGAGAACAAAACCTTCACCGAAATGGTGAACAAGCACCCGGTGGAAATGATCGGTACCTATAGCACTTTTCCCGAGGTGAATTGGGCGGTCATTGCGGAACGCCGCCTCGATCAGGCTCGCGCCGACGCCGGCGTAACCGAACTGAATCGCCAAGCGTTGATATTCGTTTTTGTGGTCGTGCTCGCCGCCATTCTGCTCGGGTACTTCTTTGCGGTAGGCATCAGCGGCCCGATTCGCGGACTTGCGGCATCCTCTCGCGCCATCAGCCGCGGCGAATTTCATCAGCGCTCGCCCGTCCGCGGCGCTTCGGAAATCAGCGAACTGGCCGAAAATTTCAACAAGATGGCCAGCGACATCGAGGAGTACATCGAGAAGCTGAAGGAAGCCGCCGAAGAGAACCGCGAACTGTTTATCGGCTCCATTCGCATGCTCGCCGCAGCCATCGACGAAAAGGATCCCTATACGCGCGGTCACTCCGGCCGTGTGGCGAAGTATTCCAGCATTATCGCGCGCGAGTTGGGCCTTTCGAACGAAGAACTGGACAAACTGCGCGTGGCCGCCCTGCTGCATGACGTCGGCAAAATCGGCGTCGAAGACCGCGTCCTGAAAAAGCCGGGCGCCCTCACTCAGGAAGAATTCGACCTCATGAAGCAGCACACCGTCAAGGGCGCCAACATCATGCGCCCCGTTTCTCAGTTGAAGGAGATGCTGCCGGGCATCGAACTGCACCACGAACACATGGACGGCCGCGGCTATCCCTACGGCCTCTCCGGCCAGCAGATTCCGCTGATGGCCCGTATCATCGGCGTCGCGGACACGCTTGACGCCATGACCACCAACCGTCCCTACCAGTCCGCCATGGACATCGAGTTCGCACTCAATCGCATCAAGTCGCTCACCGGCTCCAAATTTGACGCCGTCGTCGTCAACGCTCTCGAGTCCGCCATCAACTCCGGCAAACTTCGCCTCAGCGCCGTCGAAGTCACGGTCTAGTTCACCGCTTCTGCTACAATTTTAGGTTGCGTCGCAGCCTGTGCGCGCCTCTCTATGATTTCGCTTTTCGGCAAACCCGAACCAACGCTCGTCGAGCGCCTGAAAGCCTCAGTCACCAAGACCAAAGCGGCGCTTTCCGAAGCCGTTGATAACGTCTTTCTTGGCGAGCGCAAGATTGATCCGGCGCTGCTGAAACAACTCGAAACCGCGCTGCTCTCCGCCGATTTGGGCGTCAAACCCACGCGCGAAATTCTCGATTCTGTGAAAGAGAAGCTGGATCGTAATGCTCTTTCCGATGCGAGCCAACTCAAGCAGGAAATAAAGTCCCATATCGTGCGTATCCTGAGCGCTACCGAGCAGAAACAAAGCAAGGGTGAAGGCGTGTGGGCTACAGCGGCCGCTACCGCCTCTTCAGCCAATCAAAAACCCGCCGCATCCTCCAACGGGACCGGTCCCCGCGTGATCTTCATCGTCGGCGTGAACGGCGCGGGCAAAACCACCAGCATCGGCAAACTCGCCAATCGCTTGCGCCAGGAAGGCCGCAGCGTCGTTCTCTGCGCCGCCGACACGTTTCGCGCCGCCGCCGTTGAGCAACTCGAAATCTGGGCGCAGCGCAACGGCATCGAGGTCATCAAGCAAAAATCCGGTGCTGATCCCGCCGCTGTCGTTTACGACGCGATGGCCGCCGCCAAAGCGCGCGACGCCAACGCCGTCATCGTGGATACCGCCGGCCGCCTGCACACCAAATCCAACCTCATGGCCGAGCTCGAAAAAATGAAGCGCACCGCCGCCAAAGTGATTCCCGGCGCGCCGCACGATGTACTTCTCGTTCTCGATGCCACCACCGGCCAGAACGGCCTCGCGCAAGCCCGCGAATTCACGTCCACGGTTGGCGTCACCGGCATCATCCTCACCAAGCTGGACGGCACCGCCAAGGGCGGCATCGTCGTGGCCATCGCGCGCGAACTCGGGCTGCCGATTCGTTTTGTCGGCACCGGCGAGCAGATCAACGACATGGTTCCCTTCGACGCGGAAACCTACGCCAACTCGCTCTTCGACTAACGTGAACGAACACGCATCGCGCTTCCTGCAGCACGCGCTCGATTTGGCGCGTAAGGGCGTCGGCCTCGCCAGCCCGAATCCCACAGTCGGCTGCATCGTCGTGAAAGATGGTCAGATTGTTGGCGAAGGCTTTCACCAATACGATTTGCGCGACCACGCGGAAATTGTGGCGCTCAAGCAAGCCGGCGCAAGAGCGCGCGGCGCGACCCTGTACGTCACGCTCGAGCCCTGCAATCACACTGGCCGCACCGGCCCCTGCACCGAAGCGATCATCGCCGCAGGTGTGGAACGCGTTGTTGCCGCCATGGATGACCCGAATCCCGTCAACTCCGGTGGGGGGTTCGAGCGCCTGCGAGCCGCGGGGATTGAAGTCGCCAGCGGCGTTTGCGAAGAAGAAGCGCGCCGCCTCAACGAAGCTTTCACGCACTGGATTCGCGCCAAAACACCCTTCGTCACCCTGAAATCCGCGATGACTCTCGACGGCCAGCTCGCCCTTCCCGGTGAGCGCAGCCACCTGCACAAAAAAACGCGCTCGCATCAACGGGCCAACTGGATCAGTTCCGAAGAATCGCGCGCCGAAGTGCAACGCATGCGTCATGCCTCGGACGCCATTCTCACTGGCGCCGGCACCATAAAAATGGACGACCCGCTGCTCACTGATCGCAGTGGGCTTCCCCGTCGCCGGCCGCTTCTACGCGTCGTCCTCGACTGGGGGCTCACGCTTTCCCCGCGTTCCAATCTCGTGCAAACCGCGATGAACGACGTGCTTGTTTTCACGAACGCCCGTCCTGTTGTGCGTCGCGCCAACGCGCTCGCCAAACGCGGCGTGGAAATTGTCGGCGTACCTTCGCGCCAAAGCCGCGTCGATCTGCACGCGGTTCTCGCCGAACTCGGCAAACGCGAAATTCTCGGCGTGCTCCTCGAAGCTGGCCCCACGCTCAACGGCACTGCGCTCGCCGCCGGTATCGTCAACAAGCTCTTTCTCTTCTATGCGCCAAAACTTTCCGGCGAAAACCGCGTACCCTTCGCCTTCTCCTCCGGTCGGCCGCTTCCCCACTTGCGCGACCTACGCACGTACTCCTTCGGCCCAGATATCGCACTCGAAGGCTACGTAGTACAAATTCTCGCTAAATGAGAAAAGACACGCCATATCCCATTACGGCCTGGTATATGGGACTATTGTTTTTGGGCGGCCCTTTGATCCTGCTGTATCACACCTTCCGCATCCAGAACATTCTGCTTTCCATTCCCTTTGTTGTCGCTTCCGGCTTCTTTTTATCGGTCGTGCAAGTTTCGCCCCCTGGAGATCATCTGCGTTACAGAAGGCTCATAAAATGGAAGGTGATTCCTTACAATCAAGTTTTGGAATGTCGGGAAGATTCGGTGTTCGGCTATTTGCGAATCAAACGCTATGTGCCACCGTGGGGAAAACTGTATTTTACGCGGGCTCAAGTCGGCACGCGTTGGGATTCTGATGTAGTCGCCACAATCAGACGGAGAGCGAAGCTGGACTAAGCAGCCGTCACTCCTTAAACCTGCAGCACCGCCGCACCCTCGATCGCATCATTCTTCAGCGCATTCAACGCGCGATTCGCTTCGCTCAGCGGATACACCTGCACATGCGTGCGAATCGGAATCTCCGCCGCCACACGCAAAAAATCCTCACCGTCCTGCCGCGTGTTGTTCGCCACGCTGCGAATCATCCGTTCCTGATACAGCAAGTCGTAACTGAACGACGGAATCGGGCTCATATGAATCCCCCCCAGCACCACCACACCGCCTTTCTTCATCGCCGCCAACGCCGCCGGAACAATTTCGCCCGCCGGCGCCAAAATAATCGCCGCATCCAACTTTTCCGGCGGCGCGTCAAACGTCCCACCCGCCCACGCCGCGCCTAATTCCAGCGCCAGCTTCTGGTGCCGCGCATCGCGCGTCGACGCATACACCGTGACTCCCCAGTGCCGCGCTACTTGAATCGCCAAGTGCGCCGCCGCGCCAAATCCGTAAAATCCCAATCGCCCACCCGACTTAATTCCCGACAAGCGCAAACAACGAAACCCAATAATCCCCGCGCACAGCAACGGCGCCGCCTGCTCATCCGCAAAACTCTCCGGAATCGCATACACAAAATTTTCCGGCGCCACGATGTACTCCGCATAACCCCCATTCACCGTGTAGCCAGTAAACGTCGGGTGGTCGCACAAATTCTCCTGTCCCGCGCGGCAGTACACGCACGTGCTATCCGTCTTGTGCAACCACGCCACTCCCACGCGTGCGCCTTTCGCAAATCGCGCTGCGCCTTCTCCCAACTCCTCCACAACTCCGACCACCTGATGCCCCGGAATCACCGGCGACTTCTTCGGCGGCAACTCGCCCTCAATCACATGCAAATCCGTCCGGCACACTCCACACGCCCGCACGCGCAGCAGCACCTCGCCGCGCCCCGGCCGTGGCTTCTCCACATCCACAAATCTCAGAGGATTCGTCTCGATTTTTGCGGGCGTTTCCAGCACGCAGGCCTTCATCACGACACCTCAACGACACTTTCAAATTTGGCCTTGCGGCTCACGTCTCCAGTTTAGTGCTTTCGGCTCACGCGGCGAAATACGGTAAACTCGAAGCATTCGCGAATTCAGTTCATTCGAGGAAACTTGTTCACCGGCATCATCGAACATCTCGGCACCATGAAAGCGCTCGATCTTCACGCCACCGGCGGCCGCGTCACCGTCGAAGCCCCGGACCTCGCCGCTTCGCTCAACAACTCCGAAAGCATCGCCGTCAACGGCTGCTGCCTCACCGTCGTCGCTGTACACGACGACACGTTTTCCGCTGATCTTTCCGCCGAGACAACTCAGAAAACGATCTTCGGTGTTTCCGGCGCTCTAAAAGTTGGAACCCGTGTCAATCTGGAAGAGCCGCTCAGCCCCGTCAAAGAACTCGGCGGCCACTTTGTCCTCGGCCACGTAGACACGACAGGCCGCGTTACCCACCTCTCCCCCGAAGCGGCCGGCAGCGGAAGTTGGGCCTACGGCGTCGAAGTTCCCAAAGAGTTCGCGCGCTACATCGTGCCCAAAGGTTCGATCACAATCGACGGCATCAGTCTCACCATCGCACACTGGAAACCGCACACGCGCACCGTCGAAATCGCCGTCATTCCCTACACCTACGAACATACCAACATTCGCGACCGCCAACCCGGCGACGCCGTCAACCTCGAAGCCGACATTCTCGGCAAATATATCGTGCGTTATCTGGAAGCCCGCGAAAGCCCCGCACCCGCTGCGCCCCAACTCACCATCGCACATTTAGTCGAAAACGGCTTTTAAGCATCCAACCAGCATGCCCGCGCTAACTGGCATTATTGAGACTGCTCTTTACGTAGACGACCTGGCACGCGCCTCAAAATTCTACGAGGAAATTCTTGGTCTCCAACGCATCGGCGGCGAAGACGACCGTTTGCACGCCTATGGCGTGGCCGATCGCAGCGTTCTGCTGCTTTTCAAACGCGGCGGCACTGCACAGCCCGCGCAAACTCCCCTCGGCCTCATTCCGGGCCACGACGGCACCGGCCAGAACCACTTCGCGTTTTCGGTGGCCGCCAGCGAATTGCCCGCCTGGGAAAAACATCTCACCGCAAACGCCATCGAAATCGAAAGCCGCATCCATTGGCCCCGCGGGGGCACCAGCATCTACTTCCGCGATCCCGACGGCCACCTCGCGGAACTCGCCACCCCCGGCATGTGGTCGATCTATTGAAAAGCGCCTTAATGTAGGGGCGGGCTTCAACCGTCCTCCTGTAGATGCGGGTTTTCGCGTCCATTACACGCTGAATGTAATGCCTAGCCCATGACGCTCGCCAACGCGCTGTCATTCTGAGCGCATCCGAAGAGGAAGCGCGAAGAATCCCGGCTAAATACCTGACCGGCACGATCAGTGAGAACGCAATTTCTATAAGGCCGGGCGCTGAAAGCGTGGCTAGACCGAGCCAAACTGAGTTCTCTTTGCACGCGCTCCTCGCCAATACAACACCAGCCCAATCAAAATCGTCCCCACCGTCCCCACCACCAGCTTCATCTCAAATCCCAATTTGTTCGTCGATTCTCCAGGCGGTACCAGCGACACAAAAATCCCGATCAACACAATCAAAAAACCCATTCCCGCAACACTCCATACCCCAGCCTTGCCTCCGGGGATCAGAATCGCCTCCGCGTTTTCCTTGCGATCCTTGCGCGCGTAGAGCCGGATTGCTGCCGCAAACATGTACAAAAACGGAATGAAATACAAAATGTTCGTCGCGCTCACCAGCACGTCGTACGCTCCGCGTGTGGATTCGTTGATCTGGCTCACTAGCAAGATCGCGCACGACAATCCCGCCTGCACCAGAATGGAAATATACGGCGTCTTCCACCGCGAATGAATTTTCCCAAACGCCTCCGGCAAATAACGGTCGATTCCCACGACAAACGGCACGCGCGCGATTCCTGCCACCGTACTGCCCACGCCGCCGGCGTTTCCCACCGTCACCACAATCGCCGACACAATTCCCAAAGATCCAAAACCTAGCGCCACCGAACCCACCGTAATTGCGTGAAACACTCCGCTCGTATTCGATACTTCTCCTGCCGGCACCAGCGCCAACACGGCGATCGTCGCCACGATGTACATGCCTGCGATCAACACCGCCGCGGCATACAACGCCCGCGGCAGCGTGCGCCGCGGATTGCGTACTTCCTGGCTCATCGCGGACACCAGTTCCAGGCCGCTGAACGCAAACGCAATCTGCGACCAGAAATTCACCGTGTCCCAATTCCAGGTCGGCAGAATATTCTGCCGCGTGAAGTGCGTAACCGCCCCGTGCCGCCACGCGATGATCGCGGCAATCGCCACTACCGTCATCAACGGAAGATACGTCGCCACGCCACCGGCATTCTGCAACCACTTCCCGATATTCAGCCCGATGATGTTCAGCGCCACCGCCACCACCAGCAATCCGACCGATACCAACAACAAAAATTCCCGGTTCTGCGAAAGCGTCGCACCGTTTTCGCCCACGATGTACGCGCTCATCGCCGCGCTGGCCATCAGCAATCCCGGAAAATAAAAAACCGTGTACGCCCAATAATTCCAGCCCGCCACAAAACCGTGAAAATCTCCAAAAGCCTCTTTCGTCCACACGTACAGCCCGCCCTCTTCCGGAAAGCGCGAAGAAAGCTCGTTGATCACGAGTGCCGATGGAATAAAAAACAAAACCGCCGCAATGACCCACAAACTGATCGAGGAAGTTCCGTTGTGCGCCGCTGCCGCCACCCACCGCGGCCCCAGCACCGTCGCGATGTTGAACAGCAACACATCCCAAAAGCCCATGGCTTTCGGCAATTGTGAAATGGGGTTTGTTGTGTTTGCGCCGGCGCCAGCGGCCGTGCGTTCGCTCACAGAGTCACGTCCAGCGCGGGAATCAGCAAATCCTGCATGCGGAAATTATGCAGAAAGGGGTCTTTGTTATTTTCAAATCCGTCCCACGGCCCAAAATATGCCACGCGCCCTTCCTGCAAAAACACCACGGTATCGGCCAGTCGTTTCGCCAGATGCGTATCGTGCGTTACTACGATGGAAGTGCGGTGAAACGTCTCCTTCAGCTTCACAATCAAGTCGCCCATGTGCCCGGCCATGATCGGATCGACCATCGTCGTCGGCTCGTCGTACAAAATCGCTTCGGGATTTTGCGCAAACGCCCGCGCCATCGCCACAGCGCGCCGCATCCCCGTCGACAATTCTCCCGGCAACTTATCCAGCACTTCCTCGACCTCCAACGTCTTCGCCAATCTTTCCACGTAGGCGTCCACATCTTCGCCCGCCAGTCCCGGCTGCTTTTCCAGCGGAAACGCAATATTGTCCGCCACCGTCAGCGAATCAAACAGCGCGCCCGACTGAAACACCATCGTCACCTTGCGCCGCACTTCTTCAAAATCCTGCTCCTCGAAATGAGTGATATCCTCGCCATCCACAAAAATCTGCCCGGAGTCCGCTTTCAAAAACCCTAAAATGTGTTTCAACGAAACCGATTTCCCCACGCCGCTCCGCCCCATGATCACGCACGTTTCCCCGCGCTTCACATGGAAGCTCACATCCTTCAACACGTAGTTGTCGTCGAACGACTTGTTTACGTCCCGAAACTCAAAGTAGTTTTCGTCGTTGCCAGCTTGAGCTGTCACGTTCGTTCACCTGGGGTATTTAAAGCGCCAAGCTACCTGCTTCTTTTCAGCCTCTACCATTTTCTTTGCTTCCTCGTAATCCGCCTGCGAGTTCATGTTCCAAAACAGCCGCCCATGCGTATCAAATCGTTTCCAGTCGGACTCGTCAAGGACTTCCGATGTTAGATTTGCTATCGCTTCCGTAACTTTGCGCGTGCCTTTCTGAAATTGCTTCTCGACGGCCACGCGCGCCTTAGTGCTCCAGACAGCGCAGAGGGGCTCAAGCCCGTGTCGCGACCGCGGCAACACCACTTGGGCATCACTATTGAAAGCCCGCGTTAGCAAACTCTCGATCCAATCCTTGGTAAGAAAAGGCATATCGCAACTGACGATTATGTTGAAGTCCGCAAAGTCCGCAGCCGCTGCCGTTTCGGAATGGCGCAGCGCCGTGACAATCCCGCCCAGTGGCCCTTCTCCTGGCCACAAATCAGCTATGCATTCGATTCCCAGGTCCCCGTACTTGCGAGGATCGCCAACCAGCCGTGTCTTCAAAAGATGGCCCGGGAAAAGGTCGTTCATTCGCAAATACATCGGTCGACCATCTAGCTCCGCCAGTGCTTTGTCGCTGCCAAAGCGGGAGCTTGCCCCGCCAACTAAAATGTATGCCACAGCGTTCGGCCTAATTCCGCGAACTGGCCAAGGCTTCCCAGCCAGGCGGAACGCTCTAGTCTCTTTCTTGGCGCCGCTTTTCACTTGTTGCGCACCTCATTCTCTGTTTTTCAGAGTTCTTCTCTGCGTTCTCTGTGTCTCTGCGTTTAGCTTCTTTCTCTTCGCCTACTCCTCGTCCCCGGCAATCGGCTCGCGCCCCGGCCTCCGGATCCCCAATTCGCGTAACTTCTCCTGCAGGCTCTGCCGATGCAGCCCAATCGTGGCTGCCGTTTTCGAGACGTTCCAGCGGTGCGTATTTAACTGACTGGTTAAATACGCCACCTCAAACTTCCGTTTGGCCTCCCGAAAATCCTTCTCGCTGAAGCCACCTTCGCCTAACCCATTTGTATTCTTATACTTAGGCAATTCCCCGGTCACCACTTCCCCCGGCAAATCCGCCACGCCAATCTCTTCTCCTCGGCACAGGACTATCGCCCGCTCCAGCGCGTTCTTCAATTCCCGCACATTCCCCGGCCAATCGTATCTCTCCAGCGCCACCATCGCCTCTCGACTCAACTTCGCCTCCCGTTGCAATCGCGAGCCGTGCATCTGCACAAACGCTTCCGCCAGAACGGGAATATCGCTCTTGTGCTCCCGCAACGCCGGCAACTCCACCGTCACTACCCGCAACCTATAAAACAAATCCTCACGAAACCTCCCCGCGCGAATCTCTGCCGGCAAATCGCGGTGCGTCGCGCTGATCACCCGCACATCCACCGGAATCGCCTGCGTCCCACCCAGCCGCTCAATGACCCGGTTCTCCAGCGCCCGCAATACTTTCGCCTGTGTCACCGGATTCATGTCTCCAATCTCATCCAAAAACAGAGTCCCGCCGCTGGCCAGCTCAAACTTCCCCTTCTTCTGCTGCGCCGCGCCGGTAAACGCTCCGCGCTCATACCCGAACAGCTCTGACTCAATCAACGTCTCCGGCAGCGCCGCGCAATTCACGGCCACAAACGCCTTTCCCGCGCGCGGTGACCGGGCGTGAATCTCTTGCGCCAGCAAATCCTTTCCCGTCCCGCTCTCGCCCAAAATCAAAACCGTCGAATCCGTTCGCGCCACGCGATCGGCCATTTCGAACGCGCGCCGCATCTCCGTCGTTCGGCCGATCATCTGCCCAAACTGCCCTTCGCTAGCCATCCGCCGACGCAGTGAGTCGTTTTCTTTTTCGAGCGTGGCCAACTTCAGCAAATTCGCAACCCGTGTTCGCAATTCCTCCAATTCGAATCCCTTCACCAGATAATCCGCCGCACCCAATTGCAGCGCTTCCACCGCTGTCTTCGCCGTATCCAACGCGGACACCATCAGCACCGGCGTCTCATTCCCCTCCCCGCGCATCCACCGCAAAAACTCCAATCCGCTTTCCCCAGGCAGCACGACATCCAGCAACACCAGATCCGGCTGCTCCGTCGTCAACGCCTCCCGCGCCGCTTCTGCCGACTCCGCTTCCGCCACGCGATACCGCGCCTCCAGCGCCCGCCGCAACCCGTACCGCGCCGCCGGCTCGTCATCCACAATCAATATCGTCTTCATCGTCCGTTCTCGCTCCGCAGTTTTCTTTACTTCATTGCGTCATTGCTTCTTTGCTTCGCTGACCGGCATCGTTACTTCAAATCTCGTCCCGCTGCCATCCTTCATCGGACTCTTACACTCCAACTTCCCTCCAAACTCCGCAACTCTCCGCGCCACAATCGCCAGCCCCAATCCCGTCCCCTGCGTCTTCGTCGTAAAAAACGGCTGCAAAATCCTTTCGCGCGCACTCTCCGGCACTCCCGGCCCATCGTCCTCCACACAAAACAAAAACCCCTCCCCGTTCATAGCGCCGCTCAACTGAACATGCCCGCCCTTCGACGTCGCTTCTAACGCATTCACCACCAAATTCGACAAAATCTCATTCACCGCTTCCGCACTCGCCGCCAGCTTGCAGCGAACTCCGTCGACCGCCACGATCAGCTCTACTCCCCGCCGCTCCGCCTCTCGCCGCAACACTCCTGCCACCTCTTCGGCAACAACGCCAGCTTCGCAAGTCGCGCTTACGGTCCCGCCCAACACTGCCGGCCGACTGAACTGCAGCAACTGATTCAACTTCCCCGATAGCCGCGAAATCTCCTCCAACACCATCCGCGTTTCCGCCCGCATCGCCTCCGGCAACTCCTCGCTCTCCAACTGCACCTGTAAGATCGTCTTGATCGACCCCAGCGGATTCTTCAAGTTGTGCGATATGCTCGCCGCCATCTGCCCCAACGCCGCCAGCCGCTCCCTCTCGGCCAGCTCCCGTTCCAAGTGCAACTTTTCCTCGATCGCACGGCAAAGCTCGATCGCTCCAGCCAGCCGCTGGCATAAGAATCCCAACGCCGCTGACGTGTCACCGGATAGCAGCGCACCATGGGGCCTCACGGTCAACACCGCATTCAATCGGCCGGGCGAATACACCGAGAAGCTTTCGTATCTTCCGGCCTCCGGTCGAACCGCAAATTCCGCGCCGAGATCCGGTTCCAGCACGGTGATGGACGCCGCCTCCATCTCGAACCGCTCCTTTACCCGCGAAACCGTAAGCCGAAGCAAGTGCGTTACGTCGCCTTGGCGCGCTTCAATCTCGAGTTCCGCCGAAAGCCGCCGCGCTTCGTCTAGCCCTTTTTCCGCCGTCTTGCGCAGGTTTCGCCCGAGCGCTCTCTGCAACGGCTCAATGAAAATCACCAGCACAAACAGCAGAATCGCTGCCGAAGCCTCGGGCGGCAGCACCGGCTCCAGCCAACCTGCCACTCGCCGCACCAAACTCAAATACAGCAGAGCCAAAAACGTCGCCAGGGCCGCGTACACGAGGTTCTTCTGCCGCCCGATCTGCAGGAAATTGAATCGCAGCACTAAATAAATCAGCGCTATGAACGGTGGAATCGCCAGCCACGCCAGCGCCGTGCTCAGCAGCACCGAAATGCGCGGCGAGAAAGGGCCGCCGAAAACGTGCAGGTACAACACCGTACCCGCGCCCGCTACGAACAACGCCACCAGCGTCTGGTGAAACACGCGCTGCGCGCGATCCGGCGCAACTCCGGCAAATCGCACCTGCCAAAACGCGCTCACCACCAGCGCGATCGCCAGCCAGACGCCATATCCGCGACCGAGCGCATTCCCCGGCACCAAAAAATCAAAACCCGGCGAGGTCGCAATTCGTGGGAAGTACTGCAGGACGAGATAAACGATGGGCGAGTAGGCCGCGATGAGCACGAACCGCTTCCATCCGTGGCTCATACCGAGCTTCCGCGTTTCGGCAAATTCAAAGTGCAAGTGCACCAACACGGGCGGGAGCAGACACAACCCAACACACAGCAGCGTGATCGCGGCGGACTGCAACAACGGCGGCGCCGCCGCGTAGTAAATCTGCGCATTCAGCGCGAGCAGCGAACCGCTGTAAAACAAAAACAGCGCCAGGCAAAAGAAAAACAGCACCCGCTCGAAGTTCCGCTGCCGGCGATAGCCGAGGATCACCACCATCCAGAACAGTTGCAGCAGCGTTCCGGCGGTGAATCCAATCAGCCGCACATAAACGAGGGATCCCATGAGTGCTCGGCGCTCAAAATTCTACGCCGCATCTCCACAGCACTACAATCGCCAAGTGTCAGATTTTTCTTGCATGTCTATCTATTTGAAAAGAAGCTAGTTAATTGCAATCGAAGGCTCACCACCCTAAGGCCCGTCGTCAGGCAAATACTTGACATGCATTCTTTTTCTGCTATCATTAGCACTCGACTGAGAGGAGTGCTAATCTTCGTGCTCTCTTGGTTACCCAACCGCATTTAATTTCTGGAGGAGCTTTCAAGATGGCAGTCAATCTCACCCCGCTCCACGACCGCGTGATCGTGAAGCGTATTGAAGAGAAGGAAACCGTCCGGGGCGGCATCATCATCCCGGATTCCGCAAAAGAAAAGCCTATGGAGGGCGAAATCATCGCTGTCGGCAGCGGCAAGCGCGAAAAGGGCGAAACCATTCCCCTCGACGTCAAGCCCGGCGACCGCATCCTCTTCGGCAAATACTCCGGCACCGAAATCAAAGTGGAAGACGAGGAGTACCTCATTCTCCGCGAAGAAGAAATCCTGGCCAAAATCGGCGCGACCGCCAAAGCCGCCAAGAAGTAAGTAGAACAGGCTTCGGCCTGTTGCTGTAGCTCAGGGCTTTAGCCCTGAGGTTTTTCCCGATGTAAGGGCGAGGTCCAGCCTGTCTCAGAATTGACCAAGATTCAATCCGCACGAAATTTCAGGAGGATTTACCAGTATGGCGAAGCAAATCATAACCGGCGAAGGTTCCCGTCAAGCCATTCTTCGTGGCGTGAACGTCCTCGCCGACGCAGTCAAGATCACTCTCGGTCCCAAGGGCCGCAACGCCGTCATCGAAAAGAAGTTCGGCGCGCCGGTCATCACCAAGGACGGCGTCACCGTGGCGAAGGAGATCGAACTTCAGGATCCCCTGGAGAACATGGGCGCGCAGATGGTTCGTGAAGTCGCCTCCAAGACGTCCGACGTCGCCGGCGACGGCACCACCACTGCCACCGTTCTCGCCCAGGCTATCTTCCGCGAAGGCGTGAAGACTGTCGCTGCCGGCGCCAGCCCGACCGCTCTCAAGCGCGGCATCGAGCGCGCCGTCGAAGTGGCTGTCGAAGAAATCAAGAAGCAGCATCGCGACGTCAAGGGCGACATGATCGCCCAGGTCGGCACCATCTCCGCAAATAACGACAAGCAAATCGGTGGCATCATCGCCGAAGCCATGAAGAAGGTTGGCAAGGATGGCGTCATCACCGTCGAGGAGTCCCGCACCATGGAGACCACCCTCGAAGTCGTGGAGGGCATGCAGTTTGACCGCGGCTATCTCTCTCCCTACTTCATCACCGACATGGAGCGCCAGGAAGTTATTCTCGAAGACGCGCGCATCCTGATCCACGAAAAGAAAATCTCTTCGATGAAGGATCTTCTGCCCCTTCTCGAGCAGACCGCCAAGATGGGCAAGCCGCTCGTGATCGTTGCGGAAGACATCGAAGGTGAAGCGCTGGCCACTCTCGTGGTCAACAAACTCCGTGGCACGTTGCAGTGCGCCGCCGTCAAGGCCCCCGGCTTTGGCGATCGCCGCAAAGCGATGCTCGAAGATATCGCCACGCTCACCGGCGGTAAGGCCATCACCGAAGACCTCGGCATCAAGCTCGAAAACGTGAAGCTCGAGGACCTCGGCCGCGCCAAGAAGATCACCATCGACAAGGACAACACCACGATCATCGAAGGCGCCGGCAAGGCCTCCGACATCGAGGGCCGCGTCAAGCAGATCCGCCAGCAGATCGAAAACACCACCAGCGACTACGACAAGGAAAAGCTCCAGGAGCGCCTTGCGAAACTCGTCGGCGGCGTTGCGGTCATCAAGGTGGGCGCTGCGACCGAAACCGAACTCAAGGAAAAGAAGGCGCGCGTGGAAGACGCGATGCACGCGACTCGCGCGGCCGTGGAAGAGGGCATCGTTGCCGGCGGCGGCACGGCTCTCATTCGCTGCCTCCCCGCGATCGAGAAGCTCAAGCTGCATGATGACGAAGCGGTCGGCGTCGGCATCGTGAAGCGCGCTCTCGAAGAGCCGGCTCGCCAGATTGCCTACAACGCTGGTCATGAAGGCGCGGTGGTCATCGGCAAGATCCGCGAGGCCAAGGAAGAAAACTTTGGCTTCAACGCGGACTCCGGCGACTACGGCGACATGGTCAAGATGGGCGTCATCGACCCGGCAAAAGTAACTCGCCTGGCGCTGCAGAACGCTGCGTCCATCGCGGGCCTCATGCTCACCACTGAAGCTCTCGTGGCCGAAATCAAGGAAGAAAGCAAGGCGGCAGCGGCAGGTGCCGGAGCTCCCGGCGCCGGCGGCATGGGCGGCATGTACTAATGTAGGGGCGGGCTTCAGCCCGTCCCCCGCGCGCAGCGCGGAATTTTCCAGCAAGCCCAGAATCTCAACCCAAAAGGGCGGTCCTACAGCCGCCCTTTTTATTTTCCCGTGAGCCTCCGTATGGCAATTCCCCCCTGGGCCCTTTCTCAAGCGAACATACGAACTCCCGCGTCGACCAGTCCGGCGTATAATCCGGTAGCACTATGCCTCTCCCACCAGGCAGTAAGCTGGGCCACTACGAAATCCTTGCATCCATCGGTGCTGGCGGCATGGGCGAAGTGTACCGCGCACGCGACTCGCAGCTTAAACGCGACGTCGCCATTAAAGTCTTGCCTCGCGTCTATTCGTCCGATCCCGATCGTCTTCTTCGTTTTCGCCAGGAAGCCACGGCCACCGCTTCCCTCAATCACCCCAACATTCTTGCCATCTACCACATCGGCTCAGAGGATCACCTGCCCTACATCGTCACGGAGCTGCTCCAGGGCGAGACTCTTCGCACCGTTCTCCGCAATGGTCCGCTGTCTGTTTCCAAAGCGCTCGCCTACGGGTCCTGCATCGCCAATGGGCTGGCGGCAGCCCACGAACGCGGCATCGTCCACCGGGACGTGAAGCCGGAAAACATTTTCATTACCAAAGACGAGCATCTCAAGATCCTCGATTTCGGCCTCGCGAAATTGGTCCAACCGCAATTCGATCCGGACACCAATGCCTCCACCGCCGACTTGAACACTACTGCCGGCCGTATTCTCGGTACCTTTAAGTACATGGCTCCGGAGCAATTGCGCGGTCAGCAGGTGGACGCCCGCGCGGATATTTTCTCTTTCGGTGCCATTCTCTACGAAATGCTCTCGGGTCGCCGCGCTTTCGACGGCGTCACCCTGGCAGATACGCAGAGCGCGATTCTCAAAGACGAGCCGCCCCCCCTCTCCGCTGCAAACTCTCAGATTCCCCGTCCTCTCGAGACCATCGTCTGCCATTGCCTCGAGAAATCTCCTGAGCGGCGGTTCCAATGTGCGCGGGACCTGGCCTTCCATCTCGACTCTGTGCGCTCCATTTTTGATTCCGGAAGCCCTGCTTCTTTATCGCGAATCTCAGCCCCCTCGCACCGTGTTCCGCTGTACGCTCGCGTGCTTGCTTGGTCTGCCGTGCCCGCCTTAATTCTCCTCGCCTCAATGTCCGTTTGGTGGATTCGCGCGCAGCGCGCCTTGCGCACCACACAATCTCCCATCCAGTTTCAGCGCCTTACCAGCATGTACGGTCTGGAAGAAACTCCGGCCATTTCCCCTGATGGAAAGGCCGTCGCCTTCGTTTCCGATTCCGGAGGCTCGCGTCAAATCCTTGTTCGCCTCCTCAGCGGTGGCGCACCTCTGCAGGTAACCGCTGGCGACATCGATCATCTGGGTCCCCGCTGGTCGCAGGATTCCACCTCGATCTTCTATTACACTCGCGCCGACGCCGTCTCCCAGCAGGCCACCGTTTGGGAAGTCCCGGCACTCGGCGGCCAACCCCGCCGCCTGCTCGAAAGCCTGAGTGAAGTCGATACCAGTCACGACGGAAAGTCCCTCGTCTTTTTCCGGCTCGCCAGCGATCAGATCGAACTCGTCCGCACCGACCGCGATGCCTCGCATCCCCGCGTCCTGGCGCAATTCCCATCCAAGATGGGATGCAGTCAGCCGCGCTGGTCCTCTGATGATTCCTCCATCGCTTTTATCCAAGGTGTGGACCGCTGGACGGACAATCTCTATGTCGTTTCCTCATCTGGCGGCTCTCCTCGTCGAGTAACCGATGATTCTTCTCTCATCTCTGGCTACTCCTGGCTCCCCGCAAGCTCCGGTTTCATCTACAGCACCGCCCGCCTCGCCACTCTTCTTTACCTTCCCGCCGAGCATCTATGGCGCATCGCCGCGGACGGCACCGCACTTCAGCAACTTACCTTCGGTGACGACTCCGACGAATCCCCGGACGTGGATCCCGCTGGTCGTGTGGTCTTCAGCCGCCGTCGCATCAAAACCGATATCTGGAAATTTCCCGTCGGCGCGGTCCCCACAGAAAATGTCAATCGCGCCACTCGTATCACTCGCCAGACATCCCAGGTCCACACTCCCACACTATCTCCCGATGACAAACACGTCGCCTTTCTCTCCGACACTGGCGGCCATGGCAACATTTGGGTCCTGGACCTGGAAACGCAGCAAACCCGCCAACTCACTTACGACAAGGACGACGACTACAGCATTGGCATTCCCCTCTGGGCCCCCGATGGCTCCTTCATCGCCTATGCTCGCGATAGACACTCCTCCACCGCATATTGGCTCATCCGCCCCGATGGCAGCGATAACCATCTGTTCCTTCAGGCAGCTTCCTGGTTCGCCTGGTCTGGCGACGCTCGCTGGGCCTATTACATCGATATTTCCCACCCGGACGATTTGTCGGCTATCCGTCTCATGAAGGCTCCCCTCGTTGGCGGTCCGCCCGTCCAAGTCCGGCGAGAACTCGTCACCGGGCCGGTCGCCAGCCGTGATAGCTCGCGCTTGTACTTCGCCAAAGCTCTCGAACCCATCAACGGCCTATGGGACTACGAGATCCGCTTCGCCAGCCCCGAAACTGCCGAACCGCAAAACCTCGCCCGCATCTCCGGCCAGCGCCTCCCCGCCTGGCAAGGCCTCCATCCTGCGATTTCCTCCGATGGAGACTGGCTGGCCATGCCGCTCAACGACCGCTTCGGCACGAATCTCTGGCTGCTTTCCACCAAAACTGGCCAACTGCGCCAATTGACCGATTTCGGCGACCGCCGAACCTTCATTGCTCGGCGCGTCTCGTGGACTTCCGACGACAAATTTATCTTCGCCGCGGTCGGCGAAGGCGACTCGGATATCGTGCTACTGCAGGGCCTCTTGGACTAGCCCTGCTGCCGCTGGTCCTGCGTTCACTCTGATTCCTCAGCTCGCGACACAATGGCTCAGAAACTCCGACGCACCACCCGGTCGTTGGCTTCCTTGCCTACTCTCCCTCCCTCCGCTACACTCTTCGCTCCACTGACTCTTCAGGGGAGAGTCACACATCATGAATGGTCTACTTCAGCGCATTCTTCCGCGCGAAACGGGATTTTTTGACCTTTTCGCCAAACAAGCCGCCAACATCCACGCCGGCGCCGACGCCCTCCTCAAAATGCTCTCGCACTACACCGGCGTCCCCGAACAGGTCCAGATCGTCAAAGCCATCGAGCACACCGGCGACGATATCACCCACTCCATCTTCACCAAGCTCAACCAGACCTTCATCACTCCGTTCGACCGCGAAGACATTCACGAACTCACCAGCCAGCTCGACGACATCATTGACCTCATCGACGCCGCCGCCAGCCGCTTCGTTCTCTACCGCGTCACTTCCGTTCGTTCCGGCACGCTGGATCTCGTCAAAGTTCTCGTTTCGGCCACCGCGGAGGTAGAAGCGGCAATCCTCGCGCTCGAAACTCCCGACAAGGCGCTGAAACACTGCATCGAAATTAATCGCTACGAAAACGAGTCCGACCGCATCTGCCGCACTCTGATTGCGCAGCTCTTCGACGAAGAGAAAGATTCCGTGCAGATCATCAAGTGGAAAGAAATCTTCGAAGTTATCGAAACCGCCGTGGACAAGTGCGAAGACGTCGCCAACGTCATCGAAGGCGTCATTATTAAAACCGCCTGACTTCATGGCCTCGTCAACCGCAAACTGTTGTCATCCCGAGCGTAGCGAGGGATCTGCTTTTCGTTTCGCTCGCCATTCGTTCACCCTGAGCTTCGAGGGCCCACCTGCCACCGTCTCCCAGGTCTCCGCCCGTGACTAGCTTTCATCTTCTCATCGCCGTCGTTGTCCTCACTCTGGCCTTCGAATTCTCCAACGGCTGGCACGACGCCGCCAACTCCATCGCCACCGTCGTCTCCACCCGCGTGCTCACGCCCTTTCGCGCCGTCGTCTGGGCTTCCTTTTGGAATTTTATCGCCCTCTTTTTTTTCGGCACGGCTGTCGCCAAAACCATCACCTCTGGCCTCGTGCGCATCGACATGATCGATGAAAAGGTCATCCTTGCCGGCCTGCTTGGTGCGATCTCCTGGAATCTCATCACCCTTTCGCTCGGCCTTCCGACGAGTTCTTCCCACGCCATCATCGCCGGGTACGGTGGCGCCGCCATCGCTCACGCCGGCATCAAAGCGATCATTTTTGGCGGCTGGGTCAAGCCCATCATCTTTATCTTTATTTCCCCGATCGTTGGCATGGCTCTCGCCATGCTTATCACGATCATTACCAGCTGGCTCGTCTATCGCCAGCGTCCTCAAAAAGTCGACCGCTGGTTCCGTCGCCTTCAGTTGCTCTCCGCCGCGCTCTTCAGCCTCGGTCACGGTGGCAACGACGCACAAAAAGGCATGGGCATTATCACCGCCGCGCTTCTTGCCGCAGGTCACGCCAAAACACATGAAGTCCCTTACTGGGTGATTATCTGCTGCTATCTAGCTATGGGCGGCGGCACGATGTCCGGCGGCTGGCGCATCATCAAAACTATGGGGCAGCGCGTCACCAAACTGACGCCTTTCGGCGGTTTCGCCGCGGAAACCGCAGGCGGCATCACTCTCGCCATGAATGCTTATTTTGGCATTCCCGTCAGCACCACGCATACCATCACCGGCGCCATCGTCGGAGTTGGCGCTTCCCGCCGACTCTCCGCCGTTCGCTGGGGCGTCACGCGCCGCATCGTCTGGGCCTGGGTCCTCACTATTCCAGGAGCCGCGCTCATCGGGGCCGGCATTTTCCATCTGCTTGCACCGCTGTTGCGGTAGTTCCTGTTCTTCACTCTCCACAAAAACGACGATCTAATGCCCTGAACTTTTTCTTGAGTTCCCCTCTATCCTTCTGCTACATCTCTCGCATCCAATTCGACCAACATCCAAAAACGCGAGGCAGCTGATGGCCACCAACTCTTTCTCCTCCACCCCCGTGCGTGAACTCAATTTCGAACTCCTCATCATGCGCGTCGCCTGTGCTCTCCCTTTCATTTACCACGGTGCGGCCATCCTCTTCGGCGCTTTCGGTGGACCCGGCCCGCACAACTTCGCCGCCTTCATGCACGCGCCGGACATCATCGGCTACCTCGTCGGTCTCGCTCAATTCGCCGGCGGCATCGCCATTCTTCTCGGCGCCTTGCTTCGCGTCGGCGCAGTCTGCGTCATTATCGTTATGCTCGGCGCCATCTTCATCGTTCATCTTCCCCACGGCTTCGACATCAACAAAGGCGGTTTGGAATACGCGCTCACCGAGCTCCTTCTGGCGCTCGGCCTTCTCTTCGCCGGCCCCGGCAAATTCTCTTTAGCTGGAGTCCTCCCGGGCGCACTCCAGAAACTCTGATCCTTCTGCCCTGCAATGCGGGCAGCCGCTGGGCTTCAGCTCCACGCGTTCAGCTCAAATCTGTTTAGGGAATTGTCTAGCGAAAGCTACGGCCAAAGAAGTAACGCGTCAATCGATTCGCCGGTTGCAGTCACCAAATCACCTTTAAGCCTTGGTACGCGTGAAACACCCGATCCGCTGTCACCACCGGAATCTCTTCCACCATCGCTTGCGCAATGATTTGCCGGTCAAACGGATCTGCGTGATGCATCGGCAGCGCAAACATCCGGAAGGCATGCATGGCGTTGTACGGCAGCACTCGCAACTGCAAATCCGCCACTCCCTCTTCCACTTCGCTTCTCGAAATTCCCAGCTTCCCGATCGCCCACTTGATCGCCATCTCCGACACGGAAACCGCACTGATTTCGCGCACCGTTTGCGGTTCTGCCAAAACCGCCATGGCCTTTTTGGAAATGCGCTCCGGAGTTTTCACCGCCCACAGGAACGTGACCGTGTCCAGCAGCACTCGCACTAATAGCGACCTTCGAGAAACGCCTCGACTTCTTCGTCAGTCATCGGCTTCCACCAGTTCGGGTCAATCTCGACTACCTTATGCCGCAACGTCCCGAACTTCGGACCCTCTTGTTTTGTTTTTTCGGTCCGCACGATATCTACGACCGGCTCGCCTCGCCGGCAAATCGTCACCGACTCGCCCTTCTCCACCGCTTTGATGAGCTCGGTAAGCTTATTTTTCGCTTCCGCCACGCTGACTTTCATGAAGTCATTATAGCCATCTTAAATGGCCATTTCAATGCAGCCCGTTGCAAGCCCACCGCTCACCTCGCTCCGCTCCTCCACCGTTTGCACTGCGCTCCGCCCGTTCGGATACGCAACCGCCGCACTCCGGGCGTTTTCGCTTACGAGAACGTAACCTCCAACTGCAACTCCCCAATCATCTGCTCCAACTGCTCGTTCGCCTTATCCCGCTCCGCTTCCGTATCTCGAATCTTCTTCCGCAGCGCCTCCAACTCCGTCTCCTGCTCGTCCAACTGCTTCGTATACCTTTGCAGCAGCGCCTTTTCCTCTGCGCTTCCTCGCAACGCTTTCATGTTTTCGCGCAGCCGCCCCTGGTCTTCTACAATCCGGTCAATATCCTTCTGTCGATCTTCCATCGCGTCCTCCAGCTTCGCCACCACCGCCTTCTGATCAATGATCTTCTTCAACGCCGCCGCCATCTCTCCATTAATCGTTCCCTGCTTCACAAACAACTCCACCTGGTCCGGCCCCAGGTCCGACACGACATAGCTCGTCGAAAGCGTCCGCACCTCATCCACCGGCAACGACGCCGTCGCTTTCGGCGCTACGTCCACCCGAAACCGATACGTCCCCGCCGCCTTTTCTTCCGGCTCCTTCGCACCCTTCGTCAACGACCACTCCACTCGCGCCGGATGCTCGATCACCAGCGTCCGCGCCGCATTGTCCTGATTCCGCACGGTATATATCGTCCGCTCCTGCAGCCGGCTTACTTGCGTCAACGTTCCCTTTGAAATTTTCGCCAACGTCACTCGCTGCGGCTGGCCGTTATGTTGCGCGTCCACCAGCAGTCCCAAATCCGTCGCGTACGAAAGCAGCCGCCGCTCGCCCGGCTTGATCGGGTCCGTCAATCCTTCTCCCGCAAACACTTCGTTCTCCAGCACGCTGAAGCTTCCTCCATCCAGCGTCAGCGCGCTCGTATTCTTCAGCCACAATCCCCGCAGTGGCCTTCCTGATCCCGTCGTCCCGCTCCACAACGAAACCTTCTCCGCCTCAATCTCCGTCTGCGCCACTGGCACTAGCGCCGACTGATTCTTCTTCAGCGTCACCTTGTCCTTCAACTTGTACTCAAACAAATCCCCCAACTCCTGCCCGCTCGCCGCTGCTTCGACACTGGCCATTGAATTCTCAACCACCCCGGGCGCCAGTCCGAGAGACGCAGCACCCCTTTCCTTCAACGCCAGTGAAACGTTTCCTCCGGCGGCTCCGCCAACACCCGAACCATAACCGGCCCCAACGCTCACATGCGGCCGATTCGCAACTCCACGCAACGTGACTCCGTTCGCTCCTGCCTCCACCGTCTGCAACGCACTCGAATTCGCCGTCACCATCACCGACTCCGCCGACGCCCCCACCTGCAGCGTCGTATTCGCCTGATTCTCTCCCGGCGACACATTCAGTCCCGCAATCACGCTCGTCTTAAATCCCTGTCGCTGCGTCTGCACGCGATAAGCCCCCGGCGCCAGCGACGAAAACGCATAGTTCCCGCCGCTGTCCGTGCTCGTCTGCGCCACCGTGTTCCCGCTCTCATCCTGCAGCGTCACATTCGCTCCACCCACCACCGCGCCCGACGGATCCGTCACCATTCCGCTCAGCCGCCCATTCCCTCCCGAAAGCGTCGCTGCATGCGTCTGCGGCGAAAGCTGCACGCTCTCCGGCAACGGCACCACCGGCCGCCGCCCATAAAACGGCTCCGACAACTGTTGTATAAACGAATGCGGCGCGCCCGCCACCAACGACAACTCCACGTCATTCCAATCTTCGCCCACCGTGTTGTCCACAATCGCCCAGCCTTGCAGCAATGGCTTTTTCTCCGCCTTCGTCGGCAGCACAATGCGGTACGTCGTCTTCCAAATCGGCACTTCGCTGATGTAGCTCACGTACAAATTCCGCTCGCCGTTGCCCGCCGTCGAAATCGTCATCCGCCGCACATCCTGATCCCGCGACGACGCAATCAGGCTCAAATAGCGCCCCACTTCCATCTCTAAATCTTTTTCGATAATCCGCACGCTCGTCGTCGGATTCAAATCCACGCTGTGCACTTCCCCGCTGTCGGTAATCAACGAAATTTCTTCCGTCTCCACGGTCCAGTTCGTCGCGCTTCGCGTCTTTCGCTCGACACTCAGCAGCCGCCCGGTCAACGGCGATGCGGTTCCCGCGCGCACTTCCACTTTCGCTCCGCGCACCGCGCCCAGAAAATCCGCCACGCTTGGCTTTTCGCCCAAGGCCAGCCGCAGCGTCGCCAACCGTCTTGCCAGCGGCGCCTCCGAGTTGTAGTCCACGCCGGTGATTCGCCCACCCGCCAAATCCAGCACCGTCAACGACTTCAGCACGTCATTCAACTGCGCGCTCGTAAAATCAATGTGCACATCCTGATTTCCGCGCACGCGCCCCAAATGCTCGAAATATCCCACGCCATTTTTGTACAGCACCACACGCCGCACCGGCAGCTTCTCCGCTTCGCTCGCGCTGCTGCTGGCAGACTCCTGCGCATCGCGAGCACCAGCCTTTTCCGCCGTCTCCGCGCCAGAAGCAGGCGCAGCACTGCCTACCGAAGCCGCAGCGGATTTGCTTTTTTCTTGCGCTTGACCTTGCGTGGAGAGAGCCAAAAAACTGAGGTAACCGCAGCAACCGAAAAGCACACACCAACACAGGACTGGTCGAACTCGCTTCATGGCACACCTCTCGCCTCGAGCGAATCTTATTTCATTTGGGTAGCCGCCCAGCGCGGGACAAAACCTGGCTAACCACCGGAGTCACTCCCCAAGATGCAACTCCCCACCTCCGAGTTGTCCATCTTCAGGAGGTGGGGGCTTCAGCCCCCACTTAACCGCGCCTTGCGCACACGGCTTCAGCCCCTGAAGAGAGCTCTCAATATTTTCCCCTGAACCTTCCTGTCTCCGGGGACCGAAACGCGCCCGAGTACTGCCGCACACCCGGGTGCCGCACCCTTCGGTTTTAAGGGTGCGGGTTTTTCTTCGCACTATTCACTACTCACTACCCACTACTCACTCTCTTCCTCAATACACTTCCAAATCCTTCCCCGTCACGACCTTCCCCGCATAAAATTTCTCCACCTCGCGCGTCACATCGTCCGCCGTCGTCTTCCCCCAATACACCTGGTGATACAACACCAGCAATCCCGGTTTCGCCTGCGTCGCTTCCTCCGCCAGTTCTTTCGCCGACACATGGAACGCGTGAAAATATTTTTCTTCCGCCGCCGAATGCATCGCTTCCAGCCCCGCTGCGCTGTACACCTCACTTAACATCACATCGCATCCATGGCACGCCTTCGCCACCGCATCCGTCGGCCCCGTATCGCCCGACAGCACCACGCTCCGGTCCGCCGTATCGAACCGGTACCCAAACGCCTGGTCCCACGACCCATGCGGCACCAGAAACGCCGTCACCTTCACATTCGCGTCTTGATAAATCACTCCCGGCGCAATCTCATGCACGTGCACCTGATAACCCGTCTTGTTCGCGTGCTCCAATCCGTTGATCCGCACATCGATATCTTTCTCCCACGCCTTCTCGATATGCTCCACCATCGCCGCCAGCCCGCGCGGACCATAAATCTCCACCGGCTCCGTTCGCCGCAGCACCCACGGACTGAAAATCACATCCGGCAATCCCAGCGTGTGGTCTGAATGCAAATGCGTAATAAACACCGTCTTCAAATTCTGCACCCGCAACTCCGCCACGCCTTTCTCCGCCGCCGCAGCCGCTCGCCGCACCACTCCCGGCCCCGCATCCACCAAATACACTTGCCCGCCCGCAACCACCGCCACCGCCGGCCCCGAAGTCTCCGGCCGAGCCTGCGGCGTCCCTGAACCAAGCATCACCACCCGCGTCGTCGGCTCGTGGTCCGCTCGGGTCTGAACTTGTGCCACAATTTCACCTACCAAAACTAAACTGACTATGGTGCAGACAAGAGTTAGCCGCACTGAATTCCTCCACTCAAAAGACTTCGTCATTACATACGAGTAAGTTAGCTCAACTGGCTCAGAGGTGCTGTCCCAATTTAAGTCCAGGGCCCAGGTTCGGGGCACAATTCATTTTCATCGGCGAATTATGCTCAGGCGCTGGCAATTCTAGTTGTTCTTGTTGTACTCGGGATGTTCAATGAGCCTTTCGAGGATGCTGTCCAGTCTAATTTTGTATCCGAAAGTGGTTTGCACAATCCGTTCGGAAAAGAGGTGCTGGTATTTGACCACGCCGTAAACGACGAAGAAAGAGGTCATGTCTCTTTCGCTTTCCGAGATTTTATATTCCGTATCAAGTCTCAAATCCACTATCTGTCCCGGACCGGGGTAGGCTTGCAGAGGATAGGGGACGGGGTCAACGCTCTCAATATCCAGGTTTGGAGTGTCAGGCAACGGACTGTTTTCTGTTACGAGAACAACGGCTGCCCTCTTTTCGATGATTTTCGCAGGCGTTTTCCCTTGATTTACGCAAATGCATCTGACGCGAACGCCTACGCTATGAAATTCTTCTCCCTCTCTCCAACTTGTGCCGTAAATGAGGAGGCTGCTCGTAATCGGAACCTTTTCGAGCGAAACCATGACCCATGCTCGCTCAGCGGCAATTGCGGCATCCGCGCTGGCCTTCGCGGCGTCGGCGCTAATCTTTGCGGCCCTGGCACCCTTCCTTGCTTGGATGACAGAATTGCGCAAATGCGTAGTCTGGTAGCGCATGCTTTGGGCCTGTCTGGCGATGTGCCCTGTTTGCCGCCGCATGATGGCGGCCTGAATCCTCAAGGCTTTCAGAGTTCTGATCGCAACACAGATTCCGCAAATTCCAACGACGGTCAGTGCTATTGTGCAGATAAGCCCGGCGATAGCGATAACCCGTTCGACCGTACTGTCGGTTTTATCTGGTGCAGTGACTACGACTTTTTGATAGTTGTCAGACTCTTTCCCGTTGCTTGCTGTATCGGTGGGGGCGCTTCGAAGAACCCCGGTATCTTCTATTTTTTTGTTGGCTTCGGCTTGTTCTTGATTATGTCTGGCGGGCTTTTGCTCGGCTTGCCTGTGCTTTGGGGAATTAGCCTGTTGAAAGACACTGAGACCAATCCATACGCAAAGTGTGAGGGCAGTATCCGCATAGTGACAATTCATTTTACTATCTATGCTTGCATCTCAGAAGTCAGGGAATCGGTCATGGCAATTGAATCATCAATCGAGTGGACCGACGCGACCTGGAACCCTGTCCGTGGCTGCACCAAAATCAGCCCCGGCTGCAAACACTGCTACGCCGAAACCTTTGCCGAACGATTCCGCGGCGTCAAAGGCCATCCCTACGAACAGGGCTTCGATCCGCGCCTCATTCCCGAAAAACTCGCCGAGCCGCTCCGCTGGCGCCAGCCCAAAATGATTTTCGTCAATTCCATGAGCGACCTCTTCCACGATTTCGTCCCCGACGATTACATCGTGGACATCGCCACCGTCATGGCCAAAGCAAACTGGCACACCTATCAAGTCCTCACCAAGCGCTCCGAACGCCTCTGCTCCCTGCTCAATTCCAAGCTGAAATTCGCAGCCCAGCAACCCCACATCTGGTGGGGCGTCAGCGTCGAAGACAAAAAATACGGCGTCCCCCGCATTGCCGACCTGCAAAAAGCGAAAGCCGCCGTCCGCTTCCTTTCCGTCGAACCACTACTGGAAAACCTCGGCGAACTGAATCTTCGCCACATCGACTGGATGATCGTCGGCGGCGAAAGCGGCCCCGGTGCCCGCCCCATGCAGGAAGACTGGGTCCTTTCGCTTCGCAATCAATGCCGCAAAAACAAAGTCGCCTTCTTCTTCAAACAATGGGGCGGCGTCCGCAAATCCAAAACGGGTCGGCACCTTCAGGGTAGAACCTACGACGAGTTCCCCGAACGTGCCTGCCGCCCGGTGATGACTGCGGAAGCTTGTTTGACTGCCGCTCGCGAAATCGAATCGCGATATCCGCCAAGAATCACTCCGCCGTCACTGATTCGGCTCACGCCAAGCCTCGCTTGACACACTGCCGACTTAAACTGATCATGCGGCTACTTCTTCTGCATTGTTCCACTATCTTCGCAAAACGGCCGTAACCTTCCTCTCTGCGCCCTCTGTGTCTCTGCGTTCAGCTCTCTTCGCTTTTCCAACGACCGGCGTAGCGATCCGCCACCTCGAAGCTCTTTCTCTATTCACTATTCCCTATTCACTGTTCACTTTCTTTCCCGCTCCATCTCAATCTCCTCACTCCGATCCACATCAATCTCCTTGTACGCCGGAATATCGATCGTGAGCCTAATCCTGCGAATCTGCGGATACTTCTCCAGCACAAACCGGCAAATGTCCGTTCCAAACAACTCGTAAAAATCCTTCTTGTCCGCATACTCGCTGATGTAGCGAATCAGGTCCTGCCGCACCGCCTGAAAATACGGATACGTATCCCCCGCCACCGCATGCCCCTGCAAATCGTAGCCCGCGCCCTTCAACTGCCCCGCATACTCATACTCCACATGAAACGTGCTCCGCTGCCCCTCCAACTGATGGTTCGTCACCAGATTCGCGATATCGAACCGAAACACAATCTTCTCGCGAACCGCCATCTTCCCCACGCCACCGCCGCTCTTCGCCGCCGCTCCACTCTGCCCATCACCCGCACCATTTCCCCGCGGCGCACCCGCCAATACCCCCAGCGCAACAAATGAACCCAGCACAATAAAAACCCGCCGCATCCATTTTGCAGTCAGCATGAACCGTCCTTTCGCGTTCCTTCGCACTCTCTCGGCCACGCGATTCTGAGTCACCCAACCTCATCCCGCAAACGCTTTTGCGGCGGGCACCGTTTTGGGGGTCGGACCTTTAGGGTCGCGCTGCCGGCTCATTCTTACCGGGAGGGCACGACTTTAGTCGTGCCGCCAGGACGGGCAACAGCGTCGCGGCTTCAGCCGCTGAGGTGCGAATTCTCAGCAGGCGCACATGGTTCCCAGCGCAACAGAAGCGAGCCAACAAAACAGGCTAAACACTGAAGAACTGACTCCTGCTGCCGCAACCGCCTCGATTGAGATCGGCTCTACTCACTACTCACTTCGTTTTTTCTACAGCGCGTTCGAATGATACTAAAAAAGTAGTTGACAGATGGTACATAATCTGCTATTATTTCCGTGCCTGTCTCGCCAAACCCACCGCGCCTTCCAATTCGTCGGCTCTCTCCGCCCTGTTCCGTCATCTCCGTGCCCTCCATCGCTCTTCTCCAGGCACCCTTTTCTCCACTTTCCTTCCATCTCGAAGCGTTTCTGCCACTTAACTCCGCCCGCAGGCCCTGTCTCTTCAATCGCTTCCGCACAGTTTCCGTCACCACGGGGGTAGGGGTATCTTCGATTGCAGCAACACAGTCTCGCCCGCTTTCCCGACCGCACTTTCGACATTCAGACCTAGACTTTCGCCGTTCGCAACCGTATCCCCTTTCCTTTCATACTATTCCGCACTCCTTGGCCATCCTCAAAACCCTATCTCCTGCCTTTTCATCAACTTCCAAACTCTTGCCGCCAAACACCCAGGGGTGGATACCCCATGCTTCCTTACTTCATTACCTCCTTGCTTCCTTACTTCTCGATCCGGG
>Ga0335080_10000118_pt1 | contig 68356 bp, 53 predicted proteins | sample Lox_Sample_34_FD_206720 | JGI IMG/M metagenome (GOLD analysis project Ga0335080, IMG submission 206720) | Soil microbial communities from Loxahatchee National Wildlife Refuge, Florida, United States - Lox_Sample_3.4 | ecosystem: Environmental > Terrestrial > Soil > Wetlands | place: USA... | reverse complement strand
CTACTTCCTTCGAAAAACTTGTGGACCAGGTTAATCGTAGTCGACGTCGATTTCGAGACATGCAGAACCCGCAGCAAAATCGACCGTAGCACTAACTAGGAATGAGTCATGGAATCCGTTCGGGAGTTCGTCCTCTACTTGCTCGATTGTCATTTTGCCTCCGTCGTGTGTTTGCCATGAAACCGACAGCTGATGCTCTCCCTCAGTCCCTGCGAATCCCTCCGCGATTCCTATATGGGTGCAAAAGCGAAGTCTGGGATCGGCGCTCCAGCGGACGCAGGTGAGGGGCTGGCTCCCACGGGCATCTCACCAGGCCACATCCCTGGGTAGACACCCGGCGAATATGCGCCGCACATTCTGCCGCCGCAATCAGCGTCCGTCCCGCGCCACCATTCAATCTTGAGTTCGCTTGGGATGGGGGGCTGGCTTGAAGAGACCTTAGGAGCGAAATCGGGTATATCTATGGCTGTGCCGGGATCAATATGACCTCTATGACCAAGCGACTTGTCATATTCCTCCTCTCCCGGTTTGGTAACATGCCAGTGGTCCTTGCCCCTCCATCCGTTTTTTCCCTTCTTTCCCTTGTCGAAATCCAACTTGTAACCGTCGCCGCGAAGGTAGCGAAGCCTGTTGGGCGCTTTATTTGTACTGTCCAGGACCCATTCAGGGCCAAGCTTGGACGGGTCCCCAGGTAGCGTCAGCTGCTCCGCAATGGGCTGAGGAAGCTGACGGTCTAGTTTGAAATAGTCCATATCATTCCGGTTATCGCACCTGAGGCCGCTCTCGGTATTGCAGGGGGAGAAAGAATCTGGGCCAACGTGCCCATCTGCATCTGCCCGATTAACCGGGGCGTTCTCCACGTAGGCGTATAGATTTAGAGTCTGCGGATCGCCGAAAACAGCGTAAGGAACGGTTATCGGCTTCGCAGCCCAGTCCGGCGTCATGAACCTGCCCAAGCTGGACGCATTGAAACGGGCTCCAAAATTGTCCAGTCCGCTCTCGCTGTCGCGTTCTTTGCCGGTGAACTGGTAGTGCTGTGGCACGGGGGTTGCGCAATAATCATGTTGCTGCCCACCGTAAGGATAGTAATCAATATCCTGCTCGCACTGTGTCCCGGCAGCGTTGGTCACCACCGCGTGCGTGCCCAGATGGTCGGAGAAGTAGTAGTGCACGGCGATGGTTGCTCCGGCCGAGGTTACGTCGCGACGCGCGATGCGTCGGCCACCAAAGAAAATGTACTCTTCCTGCGGATTGCCTGCCAGATCGCTCTCGGTCAGAGTCTCGCCAGCAGTGCTTCGCCAGTACAGAGTGCCGGTTGCGCTCGTGGCGCACGTCCCCGGCGTCGTGCCCTGTGTGCACTTTTCAACGCGTTGCCCGTCGCCGTCGTAGACGTAAGACATTCCGCTGGTCGCGATCAGCCGGTTCTCGGCGTCGTAGATATAACCGGTGCCCCCGTTGCTGATCATGTTGCCAGCGATATCGTAGCCGAATCCGGCGAGTTGATTGTTCGGCAGGGCCGATGTGCTCAGCCCTTCTGCCGCCGCACGAACCCTCGCAGGCAGTGATACCATTCTCTGTCTCGGGCCAGGAGGCGCCTTCCACCGCCCTTCTGGCTTCAACCAGCCTTGGAGTAGTCGCCTATGTCTCCTCGTTTTCGATCTCTGTCAAGCTTCTTCCTCCTTGCTCTCCTCACTATTGGCGCAGCTATCGTGACTCCTGGCGCTGGCGCGCAAACGGCGCTGGCGAACCATCTTTCCAAACGCGTTGTGGCCGACTACGGCTACTGGAGCAAGTATCAGGATCCGGCGTATGGCGCGGCGCAAATCCCGTATCACAAATTGACGCACATCAATCATGCGGGAGTGTCGTTCGACGCATCCGGCGCGTTGTCGGTTCCGGACGGGTTCATTGAGCCGGAGCTGAACAATCGCGCGCACGCCGCAGGGGTGAAGGTCATGCTCCTGCTCGGTGGCGACTTCAGCGGGATACAGGCCACTGGCGCGGTGCAGGCACTAGTCGACAATATTGCTGCAGCAGAAACGCAGTATGGATATGACGGCGTGGACATTGACTGGGAATATCCCGAGACCACGCACGATCGCAGATTCCTGGTGACGCTGATGTCCAAGCTGCGGGCATCGAATCCGGACTACGTGCTCTCGATTGACGCCGCACCCTGGGGCGGATACGGATACGACTTGAAGCAGCTGAGCTTGTCGCTCGATTACGTCAACATCATGATGTACGACTGCGCCGGACCGTGGACCGCCTATGGGCAGCTCAATTCGGCGATCTTCTGGGATCCTCGCGATCCGGCTCCGTGGGAATGCCAGCCCGGCGGCAATGCCAAAGGCACTGCCGACTATTTCCTGAAGCGCATGCGGGGCGAGCAACTGAACATGGGAACTCCCTTTTACGGGTACTACTACACCAACATTCACCAGGAGTTCGGGCTGTGTCCGAACGCGGCAACCTCGGCAGACGTCGCTTGCGACGACACTGTGCTGACGGGCAACTACGGCACCATGTTCAAGCGCATTACGAATCGGGCGGGATGGAAGACCTATTACGATCCGATTGCGTTGGTGCCTTACATGGTCCGCTCCGATGGCAGCGACGGCTACATCACGTACGATGACGCGTACTCGACCTACATGCGCGTGTGGTATTCCGACTGGGTGCGGCAACTGGGGGGAACTTTCATGTGGTCGCTGGACGCGGACTACGACGGGCATTCGCAGGATCTGCTGGATGCCATGTACCACGCCTCGCGAAGTGGACAGTGACACCTCTTTTGCGGGCCATGGTGCGGAACGTCCCGCTTGAGAACCTGGCAGTGCAACGCGGGCGTGAGCTCTCACACGGGCGCCCTATATCACAGAAAAGCAAGGACTTGACAAGGCATCCATTCTCACCAGCCCGAACCGGGAAAGGGACGGTTCGCAGACGGCTTATCGGTTTGATTCTGCCTGTCCAACGTGTTATAAAAATTCGTTTTGCGCTGGCAGGCCGGGGCTGGGGTCCTGTTGTCCCAGTTTCTCTTTTGCGGCTTGGAGCGGGATAGACCCGGCGCGAATCCGACGCGGCCAAGCTCAACACTCCCTAAGGTCTTGCGGTGGAAGCGTGATCGGAAAAGCTCCAATTGCCTGGCGACTGGGGCGCGCGTTTCCGGTATCAAATGTATCCAAAACACGTTGTCTCGGAATGCCGTTCTAATACGGAGGACTCATATATGCGTACCTGCCTTGCCACTGCTGCGCTCTTTGTTCGCCGCATGGCTGTGAAAATTTCCGCCGTGGTTGCGCTGCTTACGTTCGGCGCGGTAGCGGCCTTTGCTCAACCTGCCGCCGAGGCTGCCGGAGAGGCTTCCCTGAAGCTGCCGAAGCTGGACATGGTCAGCTTTTTCAATGGCGCCATAGACGGCCACAAGCTGTTGCTGATCGGAATCCTTTTTTGCTTGTTCGGGCTCGGCTTTGGCATGGCGATCTTCATGCGGCTGAAAAACCTGCCTGTCCACAGGTCGATGCGCGAAATCTCGGAGCTGATTTACGAAACGTGCAAAACCTATCTGATTACGCAAGGCAAATTCATATTGTTGTTATGGGTCTTTATCGCGGTCATCATTGCCGCCTATTTCGGCTGGCTCTCGCCAGTACCAGGCAAGTCCGTAGCTCTTACCCTCCCGATCATTCTCGCGTTTAGTCTGATAGGAATCGCGGGCAGCTACGGTGTGGCCTGGTTCGGGATCCGAGTCAACACGTTCGCGAATTCCCGGACTGCATTTGCCTCCCTTCCCGGCAAGCCGTATCCGGTGTATCAGATACCGCTCGAAGCGGGCATGAGCATCGGCATGATGCTGATCTCCGTCGAACTGCTGATCATGCTGATCATCCTGCTGTTCGTTCCGGGAGACTATGCCGGGCCGTGCTTCATCGGATTCGCCATCGGTGAGTCGCTGGGCGCGGCGGCGCTGCGCATCGCGGGCGGCATCTTCACCAAGATCGCCGACATCGGATCGGACTTGATGAAGATCGTCTTCAAGATCAAGGAAGATGACGCGCGCAACCCGGGCGTCATTGCGGACTGCACGGGCGACAATGCGGGCGACTCGGTTGGGCCATCCGCGGACGGATTCGAGACGTATGGCGTCACCGGAGTGGCGCTGATCACGTTCATCCTGCTGGCGATCAAGAGCCCGGATCCAATGATCCAGGCAAAAGTTCAAGTTCAGCTTCTGGTCTGGATCTTTGTGATGCGTGTGATGATGCTGGTGTCGAGCTCGTTGTCGTACTTCCTGAATGGCGCGATCGCGAAAGCGAAATACGGGTCGGCCGATGAAATGAACTTCGAGGCTCCACTTACCTCGCTGGTATGGATAACTTCGATTGTATCGATTGCGCTGACCTACCTGATTTCTTACTTCATTATTCCTACGCTGGGCACTGACAGCTCGCAGTGGTGGAAACTGTCGACCATCATTTCTTGCGGTACGCTGGCGGGCGCATTGATTCCGGAATTGGTGAAGGCGTTCACGTCGGTGGAGTCGCGGCACGTGAATGAAGTGGTCACCTCGGCGCAGGAAGGCGGAGCATCGCTGGGAATCCTGTCGGGATTCGTAGCCGGCAACTTCTCGGGCTATTACCTGGGTCTCGCCATGATGATGCTGATGGCGATTGCCTACTACATGAGCACCATGGGACTGGCAGTGGCAGCAGGAATGCTGGCGCCAGCCGTGTTCGCTTTCGGACTCGTGGCCTTCGGATTCCTGGGTATGGGACCGGTGACCATTGCGGTCGATTCCTACGGTCCGGTCACGGACAACGCGCAATCGGTGTATGAGCTGTCGCTGATCGAAGCAGTACCCAATGTGCAGGCTGAGGTCAAAAAGGACTTCAACGTGGACGTGAACTTCGATCGCGCCAAGCACTTGCTCGAGGCCAACGATGGGGCGGGCAATACGTTTAAGGCGACTGCGAAACCGGTGCTGATCGGCACGGCCGTCGTCGGGGCCACGACGATGATCTTTTCGATCATCATGGCGCTGACGAACGGGCTCAACGACGCGGCCGGCGTGGCCAAGCTCTCGCTGCTGTATGCGCCCTTCTTTCTCGGGATGATCACCGGCGGCGCGATGATCTACTGGTTCACCGGCGCTGCGACACAAGCCGTGAGTACCGGCGCCTATCGCGCCGTTGAGTTCATCAAGGCGAACATCAAACTCGAAGGCGCGGAAAAAGCGTCCGTCACCGACAGCAAGAAGGTGGTGGCCATCTGCACGCAGTATGCGCAGAAGGGGATGTTGAACATCTTCATTGCGGTGTTCTTCGGCACGCTGGCTTTTGCGTTTGTGGACCCATTCTTCTTCGTGGGCTACCTGATCTCGATCGCGATCTTCGGTTTGTACCAGGCTATCTTTATGGCCAATGCCGGCGCGGCCTGGGACAACGCGAAGAAGATCGTCGAGGTCGAGATGAAGCAGAAAGGAACACCGCTGCACGATGCGACGGTGATCGGCGACACAGTCGGCGATCCGTTCAAGGACACGTCTTCGGTGGCCTTGAATCCCGTGATCAAATTCACCACGCTATTCGGATTGCTGGCGGTGGAGTTGGCGGTCACGCTCTCGGTGAACAATTCGACGCTGACCAGGATCCTGGCGGCGGCGTTCTTCCTGGTCTCGATTTCCTTCGTGTACCGGTCGTTCTACGGGATGCGGATCAAGTCGGGAAGCTAGCGCAACCTCGGCAAGAAGTCGACGCCATCCGGAGTTCCGGATGGCGTTTTTATTTCCTGCAAAGCGCCTAGTTCGGGCCTTTCATCTTGTCGCGGACGCTCTTGGCGAGTTTCTCGATCTCTTCGCATTTCTTGATGACGTTAAGAGAGAGCACGTTCTCGTCGGTCTTGTCGACGTATTCTTTGAGCTCGATGGAGAGTTTCAGAAGCTTGTCGGTGTCGTTCTTCAGGGCAGCAACCCGATCTTTCGCGGCCTTCTTTTCCATATCGTGAACGATGCGGGTGCGGGCTTCGTCGTCATCGGAGGGTTGCGGCTGCACGGTGGGAAGTTGGGCGAAGGCAGGAACAGAGAAGATGCCGAGTGCGAAGATGAATATGCCGAGTCTGGAACGCACGGAAACCTCGCAGAGAGCCGGGGAACGCGGCTCAGCGGAATTATACGGCGGATTCTGGAGCTTGGAATTCGCGAGGGAACATCGGGAGGTGAACATGAAGTTTGTTCCGGCAGTACAAATTTCGATGCCAGATCTCGACTTCCGGCCAGCGGAAGATCGCGGAGAGAAAAACAAGGTCCCTCGACTGCGCGCGCCGGCTCCGCGCGAGATGACAAGAAAGGCCAGAGCTTTGGCTCTGGCCTTCACCTCCGATTCCGAAGCTTTGGGTTTTAAAGCGCGCTCATGTTCGCCAGGAATTCGGAGTTGCTCTTAGCCTTGCCGAGCTTGTCGATCAGCAATTCCATAGCCTCCACCGGCGAGAGCGGGTTCAGCACTTTGCGCAGGACCCAGATGCGCTGCAGGTCTTCTTTCGGGATCAGCAATTCTTCTTTTCGGGTTCCGGAGCGTTGAATGTCGATGGCCGGGAACACGCGCTTGTCGACGAGTTTGCGCTCGAGGATGATTTCGCTGTTGCCCGTGCCTTTGAATTCTTCAAAGATCACGTCGTCCATGCGCGAACCGGTGTCGATCAGGGCGGTGGCGATGATGGTCAGCGAGCCGCCTTCCTCGATGTTGCGGGCGGAACCGAAGAAGCGCTTCGGGCGCTGCAAGGCGTTGGAATCGACGCCGCCGGACAGTACTTTGCCCGAGGGCGGAACGATCGTGTTATAAGCACGAGCCAAACGGGTGATGGAGTCGAGCAGGATCACGACGTCGCGCTTGTGTTCGACCAGGCGCTTGGCCTTTTCGATTACCATCTCGGCGACCTGGACGTGTCGGGCCGCGGGCTCGTCGAAGGTCGAGGAAATCACTTCACCTTTGACCGACCGCTGCATGTCCGTGACTTCTTCCGGGCGCTCATCGATCAGCAGGACCATCAGGACAACTTCAGGATGGTTGGTTGTGATCGAGTTTGCGACATTCTGCAGCAGCATTGTCTTGCCGGCGCGCGGCGGAGACACGATCAGTCCGCGCTGGCCTTTGCCGAGAGGAGTCAACAGATCCATTACGCGGGCGCTGGCATTTTCGCGAGTCGTTTCCAGCTTGATCCGCTCCTGCGGATACAGTGGCGTGAGGTTGTCGAAGAGAATCTTGTTGCGGGCCTCGTCAGGGGACTCGAAATTCACTGCTTCGATCTTGACGAGCGCAAAGTACTTTTCGCCTTCGTGTGGAGGGCGCACCTGTCCGCTGATGGTGTCGCCGGTCTTGAGGTCAAACTTGCGGATCTGGGACGGGGAGACGTAGATGTCGTCTGGCCCCGGGAGGTAGTTGTAATCGGGAGAGCGAAGGAAGCCATAGCCATCAGGCAGGATTTCGAGGACGCCTTCGGCAAAGATGTGGCCTTCTTTTTCGCTCTGCGCCTGCAGGATCTTGAAGATCAGGTCCTGCTTGCGCATACCGCTGGCACCGGGCAGATCCAAGGTCCTTGCGATCTTGGTCAGCTCAGTGATGTTCTTTTCTTTCAATTCAGCAATGGTCATGATTCACCTGAACCCGTGCACTCGTGAGTATTCGGTAGTGTCAACGGGAGATTTTCAAAGGAGGGGACTCAGGAAAGATACAGCACAACGCCGGGGAGGAAAGGCGGGGCTGGTGTTAAGCAGCCCGCCGTTGAGCCTCGGCTACATTCTCTGGTTCCGACAATACCGCCTGCCGTTCCGAGTCAGCGATCCGATCCAGTACGCCGTTCATAGTTTCCTGGATTCTGGTACTGGGCCGATGGAATTTCCGCGTGGCCTTGGAGGCAAGCTGACAGAGCATATAACGATTCCGCAAAGTCTGTAAAGCATCAAACACACGATCAGAGCGCATGTGTGACAGTTCTCCTCAGATTATGATTGTGGCCTTCCGCCTTCGTCCTTTGCCGCGGGTGGTGCGACCGGAAACCCCAGATTCCGATCTAAATCACTGATTGCGAGCAAGTTGTAGGAGTTAGCGTAAAAACTCACTCTTTGTTGATAGATGCGCACGGGAACCCTGAAGATGCTCAATTTTCTGGGCTTGGCTTCGTAGGAGCTGCTCGATAAGCGACGGAAGCAGCGGTCCGATGGGTCCCAAGAACTCGTTACTGTAGCTGGTTCGGGATTTCGGGTCAAGTAATTATTTGTAGGTTTGCCGACAGCTCTTCCGAAATCGGGAGATAATCTCTTGGTTAACAGCCTCTTTCCCCTCCTCGAGGGCATATTGGAAATCAATGGTTGCGAGAAAACATAAGTGCCACAGTGGTTTACGGGCAGGGCCTTCCCCATTTGGGATGGTCCTGGAACCGGGCTTGATCGGATCTTCGATCAACAGGCGGATTGTAGGTGAGTTAAGGGGCTGCTGTGGGTTTTTCGCAGCGCGTTCCGACGGCGGGACGTATCCACGGGGTTGATCTGGGCGGTGGGTCGGGCGTCCCTGGCGGGACGCGGGCTCATCTGCGCTGTCGTTCCCCGCCAGTGAACTGGCGGGCTATTATCAAGCGCCCCTCCGGGGCGGAGACCAACAGTGCGAAATCCCGGCTGGTCGACCAAAGCCATTAGCAGTCTAGGTTCGGCGGGAGCATCGTAGCCGTTCGGTTTGGGTTGAGCGAGACTGTCACCCGCAGTTGCGACTCGGTGGGGGCGTCAAAGGTGTCCCGACGAGGCGTGCCTTCTTTCACTCTTTCAGGGCTTGGCCCCATTTCGCACGCCACCCCGCGGCTTCCGTTGCCCGGGTTACGAGATAGGATGGTGGCATGATCGGCATTCGGATGGATGCGTGGCTGTGGGCGGCGCGGTTTTACAAGACCAGGACTCTGGCTAAGAAGAACTGCGATCTGGGCCGGATTGTGTCGAACGGGATGGCGGCGAAGGCGGCACGCGAGGTGCGGATCGGAGACAGGTTGCGTATCACGACGGAGGGCGGCGATTTCGAAGTGGAAGTGTTGGGGCTGAGTGATGTACGCGGTCCGGCGCCGGAGGCGCAGAAGTTGTATCGGGAAACCGAGGCGAGCAAAGAGATGCGGCTGAAAGTAGCCGCGGAACGGCGGGCGGCAAGGGACTTTGAGGTTCTGCCGGCAGGGCGGCCATCGAAGAGGGATCGGCGGCACATCATTCAGTTTCGGGGCAGAGGGTAGTGGCACTCACCCCAGCTGGGACTGAGTTGCATGGGTCCTTCGCGGCAAAGAGCGCCGCTCAGGATGACAATCGCTGGGAGTGCTCCTATTCCTCGCGCAGGCTTCGGACGGGATCGATGCTGGCGGCGCGCAAGGCTGGAATGACGGCGGCGAGGATCGAGACGCCAAGCAGAATGACGGTAACGAACAGAAAGACGGAACGATCGAGGGGCGCGACGTTGATCACAAGATCGGCAACGAATCTAGTGGTGAACAGCGAGGCGATCGCTCCGCACACCACTCCGAGTCCGGCGAGGACGGCGGCACGATTGAGGACGAGCCTCAGGATATTGGAACGGGACGCGCCGAACGCCATTCGCAGACCTAGCTCGCGCAACCTTTCACTGACCACGTAGGCCAACACAGCGTAGAGGCCGAGAGCGGAGAGCAGCAGCGCGACTGCGGAAAAGCTCGAAACCAGCAGGGCTTCGAATCGTGATTCCGCGGCCTGCTCGTCAATTCCATCCGCAAAAGTCTGATACTTGAACAGCGGCTCATCGGGATCGAGACGCGCGACGATCTTGCGCATGGTGTCTTCATAGCTGAGAGGATCGCCGGCGACCTGCATTACAACAAGCGGGCGCTGGTGGGATGGGTCCTGCGCGTAGGGGAGAAAGAACTGCGGCGTGTAGGGTTCCCACCAGTCGCTGGTTCTGGTGTTGCCGACGATTCCGATGATCTGCCGGGGAGCGACGGGCTCGGTCGAGTGCTCGAAGATAGGAGTGAAGTACCGGCCGATCGGATCTTCTCCGGGAAAATAGCGCTGGGCCATGGACTGGTTGATGACGGCAACCCGGGCGGAGTTGGGATCGTTGTCGTGGGGGACGAATGTCCGGCCGCGCACCAGCGGGATGGCGAGGGTTTCGAAATAGCCCGGGAGCACAGCAACGGGCACCGCAGTGGCAGGGTTATCGGGCGGTGCGGGATGATTCGCGATATCGATTCTGATCGCGCTGCTTCTTCCCCAGAGGATCGGCAAGGGATGACCGGCACTGACTCGCTCGACGCCGGGGACGGCGGCGACTTCGGGAATGAGTTTGTTGTAGTAGGCGACTTTGGTCGGGACAGGGTAGCGGGCATTGGTCAGGGCAACATCGAAGAATGCACGGCTCTTCATCTCGAATCCGGGCTCGATGCGGAGCACATTGACGAAGCTGCGAATGAGAAGTCCCGAGCCGACGAGCAGGGTGAAGCCGAGGGCGGTCTGGGCAACGACCAGCACCTGATGAAGCCGGTTGCGGCGGCGGCCTGAAGTCATGTGGAGTCCGCTTTCACGAAGAGCATGGGCGGGATCCTGACGTGACATTCGCCAGGCGGGAAGCAGGCCGAAGACGATCGAGGTTGCCGCAGATAGGAGCACGGCAAAGGCGAGTACGCGGCCGTCAAGCGTCGCGTTGTAGAGACGCGGGAAGTTCTCAGGGACTAGATCGGGGCCGACGCGCAGCAGGGCGCAAGCGAGAACGATGCCGAGCAGTCCTCCGGCAATTGCCAGAAGCAGAGCCTCGACCAGCAACTGGCGGATGATGCGAATGCGTCCAGCGCCGAGGGCGGTGCGCAGCGCAAGCTCGGTTTGGCGGCGATTGGCACGGGTAAGGAGCAATCCGGCAACGTTGGCGCAGCCGATCAGGAGCAGAACGCCCACGGAAACGAAAAGGAAAGTCAGAGGCGCGCGAACGTCAGAGGTGCTCTGCTCGAGCAGAGGCATCATGGCGACGGCCAGCCTAGTACGGTCTTCCGGATATTGCTGCGCGAGACCGCGCTGTACCCGGTTCATGTCGGCAAGGGCTTGCTGCGGGGTAACGCCATCTTTCAGGCGGCCGACGATTTCGAGCGGTTCTGAGTCACGTTCGGCGGTGAGGGGAATCGGGCCTTCGGCATCGATGGAGAACGTCGACCAGTACAAACCTGGTTTCTGGGTGGAGTAGTGAAATCCAGCGGGCATGACGCCGATGACGGTGTAAGGCACATCGCTGATCTTGGCCGTCTGGCCGAGGACGCCGGGCGAAGAGTTGTATTGGGAGACCCAGAGTTCATGGCTGAGCATGACGACGCGATGGCCTGGCAATTCTTCTTCGGGTGTGAAGTCACGGCCGATGGCGGGACGCACTCCGAGCGTGGAGAAGAGGTTGGCCGAGACACGGCCGCCGAGGAGCACATCGGCGTAGGAGCCGTCCGGCTTGCTGAACAAGCGATAGATGTCGTTGTAAGAAGCCAGCGACACGAAAGTCTGGTTTTGCCGTTGCCAATCGAAAAAGTCGGGATACGAAGTGTTCTCAGAATCTCCGGCAGCAGGATTTGTGGGAGCAACGCCGGGAGGAAAGTCCACGGTCTGGATGGCGAGCAAACGGTCTTCGCGGGGAAAAGGCAGCGGACGAAGGAGAATCCCATCGACCAGGCTGAAGATCGCGGTGGTGGCGCCGATGCCGAGGGCGAGAGTAATGACGGCAGCGAGAGCAAAACCTGGACTGCGGCGCAACTGGCGGAGGGCAAAGCGCAGGTCGGCCGTTACGGAGGGGAACATAGCGGGATTATGGCAGGACGCTGGCGGGCTGGATAGGACTCTTTCGACACGCGGAAGCAACGCACTCACCACTGGGGACACGGGATCTCACAGGGGAAACCTCGTCTGGATTAGAACTTTACTTCTACGATTTGATTCGTCTCTTTGGAGGCTGGTTCGTATTTCCAGGTTTTGACGGAGGTCACCGCGGACTCGGCAAGCAGAGGGTGGCCGCCGATGTATTCGACGCGGCGAACGGAGCCGTCGGGGTTAATGAAGGCTTTCAGTTTGACGGTGCCGTGCAGCTGCATCCGGGCGGCGATCTGCGGGTATTCCGGCTCTTCCCTTTGGACGCACTTGCGGTCAGCCTGGTCGGCGGCCATCAGGGATCCGGCGAGAAGCGCAATGCAGAGCGAGATGTGTTTGGCGTTCTTCAAAACTTTAGCCTCAGGGCCAACTGGATGAGCCGAGGATCGCGAGCGCGGCTCACCTGGCCGAAGTTGATCCCGTCGCTGATGTTGCCGTCGGGGTTGAGGAATTGGGTGTGATTGAACAGGTTGAAGAACTCGGTCCGGAATTCGAGATTCGTCGCTTCGCGTAGAGGAATCGTCTTGTGCAGGCCGAGATCGAGGTTGGCGGTCGACGGACCACAACAGACGGTGCGGCGCGAGTTTCCGATCAGGCCCAGGGCAGGGTCGGCGAAGGAATTGGGATCGAAGAAAGAGCCGCCGGACTTCTGCGGACTGAGTACGTGCAGAGGAGCGACCTGGTCTGGTTCGCCGGCACTGGAGAAATCAAAGCTGCTCATTAGCTCGAAGTCCTCGGTGGAGGTAATGCGGATGGGGAATCCGGTCTGCAAGGTCACGATTGAGGAGACAGACCAATCATTTGTCAGGTGACGCGTCCAGCCGGGGACCGGGAAGTCGGGAACGCGCCAGGTTGCGCTGAGCACAAATCGGTGACGGGCATCGAAGAGCGACAGCGAGCGAGAAAGGCGAGGATCGATGGGGTTCACGGACTCTTCGAAGCTGGAGGAGTTATCGAAGGACTTGCTCCAGGTATAGGCGGCGAGGAACTGGAGGCCATGCGAGAAGCGCTGGCTGACCAACGCCTGCAGGGAGTTGTAGGAGGAGTTCGCGATCGGATTCGTGGCGAAGAGGCTGGCGAAAACCGGGACGCCATCCGGCGGGCAGCCGACGCCGGTGGTTGGTTCGCAGGACGGCGAGGAGTATTTGCGCAAGCCGACCAGAGTGATGGGGTTCGCGTTGGGCCCAGTCACGCTGGGCACCGAACCGTAGGGCAAGTGCAGGGTAACTCCATCGGGGATGGCATTGGCCGGAATGGAGAAAGACGAATCGGCCTGGAACTGGGCGCAGGACATACCAGGGATCAGGTTGAGATCAAGGCAGGTTTGCGCGGTGCCGTAGTTTTGATCGATTTGCGCGAGCAGGCGATGGCTCTGGGTTCCGACATAGCCGAACTGGACGAGAGTGGCGCGGGAAACCTGGCGCTGTATCGTGAAGTGATAGTGGCCGGAGTATTGACTCCTCAGAGCGGGAGGGAATCCGCCGTAGAGGGTGATGGGGCGGAAGGAGGCGAAGTCGACCGGAGAGCCGGGCTTCGGGTCGAGGAACCCGTGAAAGGGATTCGGGGTGATGGAGCCATCCTGGTTGAGGAACGGGGTATTGAAAAAGACGTTGTTGACCTGAGTGCTTCCACCGAATGGAGGTTGGGCTGCGAGGTTCTCGCCGTAGGGGAGTTCTTCCGCGCTGTCGTAGAAGAGCCCCCACCCAAGGCGGATGCTGGAGCGACCGGGCCCGCCAGTGAGCGTGGCGAGCCAGCCGTCATTCCATGACGGGGACCAAGCGAGTCCCAGGCGAGGAGCGAAGGCGCGCAGGTCAGTCGAGGTCAAACCCCTGGTGACGCCTGGATCTCCAGGCAAAACCAGACCCAAAGGAAATACCGAGCGGGCGGGGCCTGAAGGTGAGCAATCGGAGCTGCCGAAAGTGCCGAGGAGAGGGTCGGAGGCGCTGAGGACGCAAGGATACATGCCGGTTGCCTGACCCGGCCGAAAATCCTGCACGCGGCCGCCGGCATCGGCCTGCGGGGTGTTCCACTCCCAACGCAGGCCGTAGGAGAGGACAAGGTTGGGCCGGAGTTTCCAGGTGTCCTGAGCAAAGAAATCAGACTGGGTGGCGCGGACATCGACGCCATTGGCCGAACCTTGCGTGTAGCTGTCGGCCAGGCCGAGCAGGTAGTTGGGAATCAGATCGGCGAAACCGACATCGTTGGGCCCTTCGCCGTAGAAATTGAATGATCCGTTGATGTCGAAGATATAGAACTGATCCAGGCGTTGATTGCGCCAGTCCACGCCGAGCTTCAGGGTGTGATTTCCAAAGATCCGGCTAAAGGTGTCCTGCGCCTGATAGGTGTTGCCGCTTTGAGAGAAGTATCCAGCGGCGTTGTTGCCATAGGAAAATCCGCCCGCCACGTCGACCAGGGGGACTCCCTCATAGCGAGCGCCATATCCGGGATGGATGCCGACCTGGGGATTGGAGGGATCGGAAAAACACTGGTCAGCGGGAACTACGGTGCAGGAATCTTCCACCAGATTGGTACTGGACGGGGCGAGCAGTTTGCCCTGTCCCATGCGGTAGTAGACGACGCGGACTTCGTTGACCGACTTGGCGGTGATGGTCCATGAGTGAGAAAGGTTCACCTGCTGGAAGCGCTGGCGGGTGTTGCTGCCAAAGCCCGGCAGGGCGGCCCCGAAGTCCTGGAAGCGGGCGAACGGCTGGTTATCGTAGCCGTCGGAACCGTAGTAGAAGAGGCTGATTTGCTGCTGTCCGGTGAGGTTGTGATCGACGAGAAACGTCACCTGATCCTCGCGCACGCGTGCGTTGGGGGTGATCTGGAAAACATTGCCGGTGGAAGTGGCGTCAGGCACGAAGCGGTGGAGGAGATCGACGGCCGTGGGATCGAAACATTCGGGGGGAATGACGTTCCCGGGAAAAATAGAGGAATACGGGGTACCGGCGGCGATGGCCGAGCCACCACTGCCGCTGACGGCTGCGGAGCAACCGGTGCGCGTATTCAGAACGTTGGCCACGGCATAGCTCTGCAGGACACCGGCAAAGGCAGGTCCTTGGGAAAAATCTCCGGCTCGCTCCGGCGTGGAGGGCACGATGATCGGCCCCGAACTGATGCCCTGAATCTGGCGGCGTCCTTCATAGGAGGCGAAGAAGAAAGTGCGGTCACGGCGAATGGGGCCCCCGATAGTGCCGCCGAATTCGTTCTGTTTGAAGTCGGGGGTGGTCTGGTCGAAGTAGCCTTTCGAGTTCAGGGCGTCGTTGCGCAGAAATTCGTAGGCGGTTCCATGCAGGCGCGAACTGCCGGACTTGGTGATGACATTCAGCACGGACCCGGAGTTGCGGCCGGAGGTAGCATCGTAGTTGTGGGAGAGAACACGGAATTCACTGATGGCATCGGTGGAGGGCTCGATGGAAGGAGCATTGACCATCTGATCGCCAGACGTTCCCCCGTTGACGTTGTAGTTGTTGGAGCGGGCGCGGCCTCCGTTGACCGAAACGACACCGGGCTGATCTCCGCCAAAGAAGAGATCGGCTCCAAGAGTTCCCTGCACGCCAGGTTGAAGTTGCAGCAGTTCGAAGGCGTCACGCGATTTCAGGGGAAGGCTGGCCACTTCGTCGGAACCCATGACAACGCCGAGCTGGGCGTTTTCGGTTTCGACCAGTGAGGCGGCGGGCCGGGTCTGGTTCTGAGCAGGGTTGTTGCTCTGTCCGAGTCGGATGTCGAACTTGACGACCTGCCCGATGCTGGCGCGGACATCCTTGGCGATAAACTCCGGGAATGTTTCCGCTTTGACGTGCAACTCATAGCTGCCGACAGGCAGCGAGGGAAATGCGAAGGCGCCGGCATCGTCGGTGGTGGCAGCGCGCATCAGGGAGGTGTCCTGGGCAGTGATCATGACGAAGGCGCTGACGACCGGATGATTAGAAGGATCTAATACTCGGCCGCGAACCTCGGCAGTGCTCTGCGCAGACACGTAAACGGCGCTGAACAGAGCAAGAAGAAGAACTGCGGTTAAGGGATAGCGACAATTCGCCATGCTCTTATCAATCGGCAGGAGCCCTTAACATATTCACTTGCAGGGAGTCGAGAAGGGGTTACGGGTGTTGCCGGACGATCGAGCGCCGGGGGATGCACGGCAAGTCCAGCCAGCGAGGGCCACGGACTCCCAATTGTCTGTCGAGAATCTGCAGCACAAGTGCAGGTGATTCAGATCACAGCCCCCCCCGGCGGAGTCGCATACCCTAGAAGAGACTCCTTTCATAGATTGCGAGGCCTTTATACGATGGGTACCACTCTGTCTGCGACCACCTCTCGAATTCTTAATCACAAGCTGGAAAGCAAGATCATGAGCGCGGAGACCGCGGCCGGACTGATCCACGACGGCGATCAGATCGGCATGAGCGGCTTCACCGGGTCGGGATATCCGAAGGCAGTGCCGGTGCAGTTGGCGAAACGGATCGCGGATGCGCATTTCCGCGGCGAGAAGTTCCAGGTCAGCGTGTTTACCGGGGCGTCGACCGGCCCCGAACTCGACGGCGCGCTAGCCTTGGCCGGCGGAATTCAGCTACGGCTTCCCTACCAATCCGATCCGGAAACGCGGAAGCGGATTAACGCGGGCGAGATGGATTATATGGATATCCATCTGAGCCACGTGGCGCAGTTTGTGCAGTACGGATTTCTGGGCAAGTTGGATGTCGCGCTGATCGAAGTGACTGCAATTCTGGAAGATGGGCGTGTGATCCCGAGTTCGTCGATCGGAAACAACAAGACGTGGATTGATTGTGCGGAGCGGATCATTCTCGAAGTAAATTCGTGGCAGCCGATGGCGCTGGAGGGCATGCACGACATTTACTACGGGCTGGAACCGCCGCCGAACCGCAAACCGATTCCGCTGTTGAAGCCGGGCGAGCGGATCGGATCGCCGTATCTGCAGATTCCAGCGGAGAAGATTGCGGGCATCGTGGTGACGGATTCTCCGGACCGGAACAGCCCGTTCAAGGATCCGGATGCAGCCTCAAAGAAGATTGCCGGGCACATCCTCGAATTCTTGAGCTGGGAAGTGAAGAAGGGGCGGATGCCCGCGAATTTGCTGCCGCTGCAATCGGGCGTGGGCAACATCGCGAATGCCGTTCTGTTTGGGCTGGAGGAAGGACCATTCGAGGGGCTGACATCGTTTACGGAAGTGATTCAGGACGGAATGATCCGGCTGCTGAAGTCGGGAAAGCTGACATCGGCGTCGGCTACAGCGTTCTCGTTGAGTCCTGACATGCTGAACGAAGTGAACGCCGACATGGCCTCGTACCGCGAACGGATTGTGCTGCGGCCGCAGGAGATTTCGAACAATCCGGGAATCATCCGGCGGCTGGGCGTGATCGCGATGAACGGCATGATCGAGGCCGACATTTACGGCAATGTCAACTCGACGCACGTGATGGGATCACGGATCCAGAATGGCATCGGCGGATCGGGAGATTTCGCGCGCAACGGATATCTGTCGATCTTCATGGCACCATCGTCGGCGAAGGGCGGGACGATCTCGACGATTGTGCCGATGGTTTCGCACGTGGATCATACCGAGCATGACACGCAGGTTCTGGTCACCGAACAGGGGCTGGCGGACTTGCGGGGATTGTCTCCGAAAGAGCGGGCGAAGCTGGTAATCGAGAAGTGCGCGTCGCCGGAATACAAGCCGCTGCTGAAGGACTATCTGTCGCGGGCGGAGTCGCTCTCTTACGGAAAGCACACACCGCATTTGCTGACGGAGTCGCTCGGGTGGCATAGCCGGTATCTGCGAACGGGAAATATGCGGCCGCGGGAAGAGAACTAACCGCCGAGTGCTTGCCGGGCAGCGGCAGTCACACACTCCCCTTCGCTTTGCTCAGGGTCGTGGGGCGGACGAGGCGTCCGCCCCTACACAAGCCTATTTGGGCCAGAGCCAGCCGAATGTGCCTGCGGTCAGCAAGCCGTAGATCAGGCCGTCGATGGCTTCCTTCAGCACGAAACTCCACGGGTAGCCTTTCCAGATCACATTGGCTAACGGTCCAAGTCCGTACGTCAGGAATGCAGCAGTGCCAACCACTCGGAACACCGCCAAATAGTACGTGCCTGGGGCGACGGTGTGCGCGGAGAGATACGCCACGAAGAAGCTGATCAGCAGGCAATATCCGAACCAGAGGCCGAGATACTTTCCCATGTTCGGTCGTCCGGTGGGAAAAACGATCATCATGCCGCACGGACCTTTTTGGTATTTCTCGATCGCAGCGGGAGTGTTCATCTCTTTGTGAGTGCAGTAGGGAAAGACGTAGAGGCCGCGCTTCAGGCCCGCGCTGCGGAGGGTGGAGAGAGCTTTGTCTTCCTCGGGAAGTTGTCCGTAGTCGCCGCGATGATACGGCAGCAGCATGTGTATGACGGAACTGGCGACGAAGACGATGACCGCCGAGAGCACGATTGGCAGCCAGAGAGCGGAGAGCAGGGCCATGGAGCCTCCTGGTGGATGCGGATTGACCGAGTGGGAGGCTATCGTTGAAAGCGTTTTCGGTCAAGGGGGATTGTTCGGAACTGAAAATCAGAAACCCCACCCAGTCGCACACAACGCGACAAGGGTGGGGCACCCGCAGGGTTCGGGGTGAGTAGCAGCGCTTACGGTTGGAAAGCTAGAGCGGGAACTTCCTTCGGGGCATTGATCTCTTCCTCTTGTCTTTCCTGCTTTTGTCTTTCTTGGTGCCGGGATGCGCTGTGATCGGCTTCCTCGCCCGGTTCCTTGAGCCATTTCTTGATGGCGCGGTCGCTGAGTTCCATCTTCATGACTACGGCTTCGGAAGGTTCGACGTTCACGATCATCATGCGCAATCGGTTTCCTTCCGGATAGGTGTAGATGAGAGTAGTCTCGCCTTCACCCTTCGCTTTCGACTGCACACGGACAAATGGATACCAATTAGGGCCGAGTGAGCTTTCAATGGTGCGGCGAAGATCGTCTGCGTCGGCGGGTGAGTGCAGTCCCTCGAAGAGCGCGAGTTTGAATCCGTGAACTCCGTAGGGACGGGCGAAGAACATGGCAACGCCTATGAATGGAATGTGCGTGCGGTGGACTCCGTAGGTGTGCTCAACGGAGCGAACGATATTGCGGAACTCGGGGTCACCGGCGAACGCCAGGGACGAGGCGCAGAGCACCAGAATGGCGACGCGAAGCGATTTCATTTCTGGGCTCCTTTCTCGGCCTTGGCCAGGGGCTTGGAAGAGGGCGGCTTGGTCTTGAGCTTGGGGATGCCGAATTCGCCGCCGAGATCGGCCAATTGTTCGACTTCCATAGGGCCGACGATGTTTACGAACGTCAGTTCCTTCGGTTCGGCGGCGATCACTACAATGCCAGCCATCTTCTCGTTTTCGAGACGAAAGAAGACGTCGACGTTCTCGCCATCACGCTCACTGCGAACTCCCACTACGCGCGACCACTCGGGGGAACGGAACTGGGCACGCAGGGCTTCGACATCAGCGGAAGTGTAGGCGCCTTCGCCGGAAAACTCGAAGCTGCGGACGTAGATGCCCTTGAGGTTTTCGACCAGCTTGGCAGCTTTTCGCTCCTCGGGATCCTCTGACGAAAGGAACTTGCTGGCCCACTTGAGCATGGGGCCGTCCATATTGACCTCGACGGTTTCCTTGGCTTTGGCCGAGAGCTTCTCGACGCCGGGAGGGAGCTTGAAGTCCTGCGCACGCAGAATGGCTGGGAATGCGAGCAGCAGGATGATGGGTAACAGTTTGCGGACTAGGGCGTTCATGATCGACTCCTTGGGGTTGTTGACTCTGGTTGGCGTTCAGGACTGGACTGCTGGATTTCGTGGACCTTGGATTTCGCCAGTTGCAGCTTGGCTCCGGCAATGCGCAGGGCCAACATGAGTTGATGCTTGGCGGCTTCTCCCTGAGCGCGCTCGCGTTGCAGGTTGCGGTAATACAGGCCGCCAATGATCAGGCAGATCGAGAGCGAGGCTACGGCGGCCCAGCGGATCAGCGGCTGAGAGAAGATCCGCAGCCAGGGTGTTTCGTTCTCGCGCGCAATCGATTGCTGAGCGGCGCGGGTCAGAACTTCGGGGGCGAAATTCTCTGGCGCATCTTGGCGGCGGAGCGCGTTGCGCAGTGCATCCTCGAGGCGGTCTGGTTTGTCTGGCGTCATATGGCGACTTCTCCGATGGTGCGGGTGACCTTGTCGCGGAGCAAAGCCAGCGATCGCTGCAAGTGGCTTTTGACCGTCGCGATGGGCATGGCGAGGACTTCGGCGATGTCTTCGGGCAGCATGTCTTCCTGATAGCGCAGAATCACGACCAGCCGTGGCTTTTCCGGCAGTGAGGCGACGATCTGCTGGAGCCTGCGGGCGACGAATGGGTCCGATTCCTGAGCTGGCGACGTGGGCTCAGGCGCGTCGTCGAGGCTGACCTGCGGCAGCTTGCGGCGGCGCTGGTAGTCGATACAGCGGTGGGCCGTCACTTTGCGCAGCCAAAATTTCACGTGATCCTCCGATTTGAGTGTCGGCAGCGTGGCGTGGAGCTTAAGGAAGACGTCCTGAGCCAGCTCCTCGGCGGCCTGCCGATCGGCTAGAAAATGCTGGGCGATGCTGAAGACCATGGACTGGTAGCGGCGCACAACCTCGGCGAAGCTAGCTCCGGTAACCTCGTGGATGCGTTCGGCGGGGCGGGCTGGCATGGCCAAGGTCTTCAATTGCCTCACTTTACATATACGGAGGGAAGCTGCCGGGCGAATGCAAAATCTTTGACTTCGGGCAAGAATTCCGGGTTTTACGTTCCTTATTATTATGGCCGGGGCCAGGGTGTGTCGTAGCCCGCGGATCCGGCATCCAAGGGAAGCGATGACAGCTGAGGGAAATCCCGCCCGAATTCAGGTAATTCACTCGGAAACGCGTCCGCAAGAGTCCACGGAGCTCAAACACTGGCTTGGGGAGCTGGTTGCGCACAAGGGCAGCGATTTGCTCCTGGTGGCGGAGGCTCCGGCGTCCATTCGCTTCGAGGGGTCTGTATCGACGATCGGAGACCGGCGGCTGACTGGTGAAGAGATCGAGGAGGCTGTGCTTCCAGCCCTGGCGGCGCATGCACGGGAAGAGTACCGGCAGCACGGAATCGCGGATTCTTCTTATCGCGTGGAAGGGTTGGGGCGGTTCCGGATCAATCTGCACCGGGAGCGGGGACGGGCGGCAGCGACGGTGCGGGCTCTGCCTTCAACGGTGCCGGCGCTGGGGGAGTTGCGGTTGCCCCCGGGGGTCGCGGCTCTGGCGGCGCTGCAACGCGGGTTGGTGATCATCGGAGGTGCGACTGGATCGGGAAAGACAACGACACTGGCGGCCCTAGTGAACGAAATCAATCAGCGGGATGCGCGGCATATCGTGACGATTGAAGATCCGATTGAATACGAGCACCAGCACCACAAGAGCGTGATTGAGCAGGTAGAGATCGGGATCGATGCGCCGGACTTCCCTACCGCGCTGCGGGCGGCCATGCGGCAGGCGCCAGACGTGATTGTTGTCGGCGAGATGCGGGATTCAGAGACGGCGCGGATTGCGTTGTCGGCGGCCGAGACTGGGCATCTGGTATTTACGACGCTGCATACAACCGATGCGGCGTCGACGGTGTCGCGGATTGCGGATTCGTTTCCGCAAGAGCGGCAGCATACCGTGCGGGCGGAGATGGCGATGGCGTTGGCGGCCATGCTGACTCAGACGTTGATTCCGAAACGCAATGGAGGAAGGATTCCGGCGGCGGAATTGCTGATGGTCGGATATGGAGCCCGGCAGCATATCCGGAAGAATGCGTTGCAGCATTTGCATCAGGAGATCACGATCACCAAGAAGCAGGGATCGTTTACGCTGGAGGAGTCCCTGGCGCAGCTTGTGTTTCAGCAGGAACTCTCGCGTGAGGAAGCGATGACGCGGGCGCTGCATCTGGAGGATCTGGATACGCTGCTGAAGGCGAAGGGATTCTGAGGCAGTTCCTTCTTGAAAGAAGGCACCCGCAGCGGCTAAAACCGCACCCTGAACGAGCCTTGACTTCGCAGCGCTTAAGCGCTGCGCCACCCACGGCATTGCGGCTGGGAGTCTCTGTCTGATTCTGGACACATTCGTCCGGCGGCGGACGGTTCTTGCTACTCAACGCGGCCGTGGTGTTGCAGGCAGAGGACTTGTCATGCCGCGATCCGGACTCTCGAGTGCTGGCGATCGATCAGATCACGGGGAAGAGGTGTCTACCTATGAAGAAGACAGAGCGGATGCGTCATGTGGTTGCAGGTGCAGTGTCGGAGGCCGATCTGAAGCAGCGGACGGAGCAGGGCTGGAAGTTGGTTGCGCTGGAGTGGGAGCGCGAGGTGGAAATTGCCGAGGAGCAGTTGCCGCTCGACGTGCCTTTCGGACTGCGCGTTGCGCCGGAGTCGCAGCAACTGGAGGAAGATCCGCGGGAGCGGGAGACTCTGTTCGAGATGATGGAGCTTATCGTGGAGGAGGGCTCGTATTCGCGGATTGCCGATGAACTCAACCGGCGTGGATGCCGGACGCGGCAAGGGGAAGTATGGACGCCAGTGTCGGTGTTCGAGATGCTGCCGCGGTTGATCGAAGTCGGTCCGCATTTGTTTCGCAGCGCGGAGTGGGGGAAGCGGAAGGAACAGGCCGTGGTCCGGTGAGCAGTGATCCGTGGTCAGTGGTTCGTGGCGTTTTGATTCGTTTCTGTATCACGCCCAATAGGTGCGGTCCAGGCTGCGGTATTGGATTGCTTCGGCGATGTGCTTGGGATCGAGATTCGCGGTGTCGTCCAGATCGGCGACGGTGCGGGCTACTTTGAGGATGCGGTCGTGGGCGCGGGCGCTCAGGCCTTGCTGGGTCATGGCACGCTCGAGCAGACGCTCGCAGTCGGGGGAGAGTTCGCAGAAGGCGCGAATGTGGCGGGAGGTCATCTGGGCGTTGCAGTAGAGTTTCTGCCGGGACGTGGCGAAACGTTCCAGTTGCTTCTGGCGCGCGCGGATCACGCGGTCACGAATCCTCGCTGAGCCTTCGGGTTCGGCTCCGGAGCGCATCTCCTTGTAGTTCACCGCCGGGACATCGATGTGGATGTCGATGCGATCCATCAGCGGGCCAGAGATTTTCGAGATGTAGCGCTGGATCATCGGCGGAGTACATTGGCAGTCGCGCGTGCGATCGTTGTGGAATCCGCAAGGGCAGGGATTCATGGCGGCAGCCAGCATAAAGCGCGCGGGGAACGTCAGCGACATGGAAGCGCGCGCGATGCTCACGGTGCCGTCTTCGAGGGGCTGACGTAACACTTCGAGAACGTTTCGTGGGAATTCGGGAAGTTCATCCAGAAAGAGCAAGCCGTTGTGAGCGAGGGAGACTTCTCCCGGGCGAGGAATCACGCCGCCACCGATCAGGCCAGCGTCAGAGATGGTGTGATGTGGGGCGCGGTAGGGGCGCGTTCCGACGAGGCCGGAGCTTGAGTCGAGGACTCCGGCCACGCTGTGGATTTTCGTCGTCTCCAGTGCTTCTTCAAAGGTGAAGGGCGGCAGTATCGTTGGCATGCGTTTGGCGAGCATGGTCTTGCCCGAGCCGGGCGGGCCGATCATGAGGATGTTATGGCCTCCGGCGCAGGCGATCTCGATGGCGCGCTTGGCAGTCTGCTGTCCGCGAACATCTTTGAAGTCGACGAAGAACTGCTGCGATTCCCGAAGGAGCGAGTCGCTGTCGGCTTTGATGGGCGCGATGCCGTTGCCCGAGTTGACGAAGTGAATGACGTCGAGAAGCGAGCGCACCGGGTAGACGTCGACACCACCGACCATGGCGGCTTCCTTCGCGTTGGCTTCGGGGACCACCATGCGGGAGATCTTGCGCCCGCGGGCTTCAATCGCGATGGGCAAGGCGCCGCGAACTCCCCGAACACCGCCATCGAGCGACAATTCGCCCACGAAAAGACAGTCGGCAATTTCCTTCTTTGTTAGGCCTCCGTAGGCTCCGACAATGCCAAGCGCCATGGGCAGGTCGAATCCAGAGCCTTCCTTCTTGATATCCGCGGGGGCGAGATTGATGGTGATCTGGGTGGGCGGGATGTCGTAGCCGCAATTCTTTAATGCGGCGCGGACGCGGTCGCGGCTCTCGCGCACGGCGGCGTCCGGTAGGCCGACGGTGTGGAAGTGATCCTGATCGCATTTGATGCCGGAGCAATCGACTTCTACCTGGATGATGTTGGCGTCGATTCCGTAGACGGCGGCACTGAGAGTTTTGTAGAGCATGAATACAAATCGGTGTGGTGGTTACAAGCCCCATTTCTCGCACTGGTGGCGTGCGAGAAATGGGGACTGCGTCCGGGCACACGAGGGGGACCGGATCGGGTTCTGGTACTCGGATAGCTACGATACGGATTGGCACGAGCCCCGGTCTGTGACGGATGTCACCTGGGGTTGTGGAAAACTTCGGGAGTCAATGCTGGGTAAACGTCAAGGACGATTCCGAAAAATGCGCGGGTGCACATCCGGTATCCAAAGACCAAACAAATCCGGTTGTTGCACGATTCGTAGTGCATTAGGATGGCCTTCAGACAAGTTTGAATTTTATGAGCTTGGACCCAGGTCAGCCCCCACGTCCCGCCCGCGTTCCTGGCAATCTCGATCGAGAAGAATCCCAGCTCTGGCGCTGGGCGCTGTTGTTCATGGTCCTGCTCGCTGTCGCCCTGGCGGGTCTGCTCTGGGAGCGTCTGGAAGGCATCCCGGTGCAACTGCGCGCCATCCCCATCGGAGTGCTGGTGCTGTCGATTTTGTTCGCGGTGTACGCCTATGGGCGACGCCGCGAGGTCAGCGAACTAAAGGGCGTGCTGCGCGGACTGCAGGAACACGTGGGTGCCGCACCTTCGGAGGAGCAACTGGATCAGCTCAGCCAGGTGATTATGCGCTCGCAGCGCAACTTCAAGGAATTGATTGACTCGTTTGATGATCCAGCTTGCGCGGTGTCGCTCGACGGAACGCTGCGAACCGTAAACCGGCGCGTTACGGAACTGACCGGCCTGAATTACTCACAATTGGTGGGCAGCAGGGTCTACGACCTGCTGGGAGAGCCCGTTCGCGAAGATGTGGAGCGCGAACTGGGAAGGTTCCTGGACAAACGGCGCTGGACAGGAACGGTTCGCGTCCGGCTAAAGAATAGTACTCGTCCGCTGTATTTCGAATGCGTACTGAACGCGATTGTGAAGGGCGATGAAGTGGTTGGCGCCAGTGTCCTGGGACGGGATGTCACCGAGCAACGCGAAAAGGAACTGCGTTTTACGGAGCTATTCGAGACACTGCAGGAGGGTGTGTACTTCAGCAGCCCCGATGGGCACTTGCTCGATGCGAATCCTGCACTGGTGAGCATGCTCGGGTACACGGAAAAGAAGGAATTGTTGGCGGTGGAACCGGCAGCGCTGAGTTTCGAGGAAGGGCTCCCAGTGCTGGGACGCGCAGCCGATGATCGGGGAGGGGTGCGCACGCGCGAGATCAAGTTACGCCGCAAGGATGGGAAACCGGCGGTCTTCCTGGATTCGTCTAGAGCGGTGTGGGATACGGCGGGCAGCATCATCCGCTACCAGGGGACGCTGGTCGACATTACAGAAAAGAAGAGCATGGAGCGGCTACTGCTGCAGCAGGAAGAATTCCGCAGCCGCTTGCTGGAGAGTTTCCCGGATTTGATCCTGGTCGTGGATCTGGAAGAGCGGTACACATTCGTCAGCGCGCGAGCGCGTGATCTGCTCGGGTATCAGCCGGAGGAGATGTGCGGCAAGAAGATCTCTGAGGTGGAAGATTATTCGCCCGATCTGTTTTCGCTCTATCGCACGCTTGTGTCTGGGGACCAGGCTTTCGCAGCTGCGGAATATAACGCCCGGCACCGAGATGGCAGCGGCCGTACTATGCGCGCGGCCGGCAGCCAGTTGGTGGACGGCGAGGGAAGGATCAGCGGCGTGATTATCTCGCTGCGCGATATCACGATCGAACGCAAACTCGAGCAGCAGATCGTGGAGAGTGAGCGCTTCGCGGCGATGGGAGCGATGATCGGGGGCGTGGCGCACGAGCTTAATAATCCTCTGACCAGCATCCTGGGATTGAGTGAGTTGTTGCAGGACACGGGAACCACGGAAAGCGCGCGCAAACAGCTTGGAATGCTGCAACAACAGGCACGGCGAGCGGCGGAGATCGTGCAAAACCTGACGTACTTCTCCCGGCCTCCGGCGGCGGGCAAGAGCCGCATCAGCCTGGCCGAGGTGGTGGAGCGCACCCTGAACCTGCACGCTTATTCGCTTCGCAAGAACAACATCACGGTCGACTTTCTCAAGGAGAATGTTCCTTACGCCCTGGGAGACCCGCATCAACTGATGCAGGTGTTTTTGAATCTCATCGTGAACGCGGAGCAGGCGATCCGTGAAGCCCGCGACAAGGGGACTTTGCGAATTCGATTAGGCAAGGGCGACGGAACGGTATGGGTGAGCTTCCACGATGACGGGCCGGGCATTCCGAAGGAAAATCTGTTGAGTATTTTCGACCCCTTCTATACGACGAAGCGGCCGGGGCGCGGCACGGGGTTGGGACTCAGTATCTGCAAGTCGGTGATGCGGGAGCACGACGGCAGCGTGGAGGCGGCGAATGCTCCGGATGGCGGGGCGGTGTTTACGGTGATGCTGCCAGCGGTGGGAGTGCACTAGTCATAAAGACGATTCACCACAGAGGACACAGAGGAATTCCCAGCGGGTACTCTGCGTCTTTCTCCTCTTAAGGCCTCTCCACTGCCATCGCCACTGCGTTGCCTCCACCCAGGCACAGCGCGGCGATTCCCCGCTTCACGTCTCGGTGGATCATTTCGTGGATCAGCGTCACCAGGACGCGCGCGCCGCTGGCGCCGATCGGATGTCCGATGGCGACGGCGCCACCGTTCACGTTTACTTTGCTAGGGTCCAGCTTTAACTCGCGCATGACTCCCAACGCTTGCACGGAAAATGCTTCGTTCAGCTCATAGAGGTCGACGTCTTCATTCTTCCATCCGGTCTTCTGCCAGATTTGCTGCACGGCTCCCACGGGCGCCATCATGACCCATTTCGGTTCGACGCCGCTGGTGGCTTGCGCGACGATGCGGACCATCGGTCTGGCGCCGAGTTCGGCAGCTCGCGTCGCGCTGGTAACGACGACTGCGGCGGCGCCGTCATTGACTCCTGGAGCGTTTCCTGCGGTCACGGTTCCGTCTTTCTTGAACGCAGGCTTCAGTGCGCGCAGAACTTCGATGGTTGTGTCCTCGCGGGGAGATTCGTCTTTGTCGAAGATGGTCGGAGGCGAGCCCTTCTTCTTCGCTGGAATCTCCACTGGGACGATCTGCGACTGAAAGCGGCACTCTTTAATCGCGGCGACGGCCTTGCGGTGAGAATTGACGGCGAACTCATCCTGTTCTTCGCGCGTGATGCCGTACTTCTCGGCGACATTTTCGCCGGTGATGCCCATGTGGTATTCGTTGTAGATATCCCAGAGCCCGTCGTGGACCATGGAGTCGATGACCTGCGCATTGCCGAGACGATATCCCTTGCGCGCCTGTGGAAGGAGATACGGCGCGTTGGTCATCGATTCCATTCCGCCGGCGACGACGATGGAACTGTTCCCGGTCTGCACCGCTTGCGCAGCGAGAGCGACAGATTTCAATCCGGAGCCACACACCTTGTTGATTGTCATGGCACCTGTCGCGGGAGCGAGTCCACCGAAGATTGCGGCCTGACGCGCGGGATTTTGTCCGAGTCCGGCGGAGACGACATTGCCCATGATGCACTCATCGACTAGCGCGGGATCGAGGCCCGCGCGCTTCACCGCTTCGCGGACGGCGATGGCCCCAACTTGCGGCGCAGTGAAGTCGGCGAGACTTCCCTGAAACTTTCCAATGGGAGTGCGACAGCCGGAGAGAATGACAACATCGTCAAAAGAGGCCATAGGACGGGCTCCTTACGAGGGTTTGGGCTTTCACATTATAGATGAGCTGCTCGGAACGCCGGCTTCAACCGATGAAGCGCCGTGCTGAACTCACGATCTCTTCCTCGAAGGGATCGAACGACGAGCGGGGTGAAATCGCGCGCGACGTTTGTTCGCGCTGGAGAACAATTTCAAGTTGCGCAGCTGCTCCGTACAAAAAATGGTTGACATTCGTCGAAGATTTTCTGTGCGCTATGACTTTGGTATCGCAACTTGCGCAAATCGATCATCATTTTTCTCTTGACTTCATTTTTCAATAACTCTATACATCAACTAGTTGCAGTTGCATATCGCTGCGACGTTTCCATGAAAAATGGAAGGGAGAATAGGAACAATGGCAACCAAGAAAAAGGCAAAGAAGAAAAAGAAACACTAAGAAGTTGAATACGAAGTCAAAAGGGGACGCGGAAAGCGTCCCCTAAGTTTTTCTGAGCCAATCCCTGGAGTCCTACCACCGCATTCCTGATTCTCCAGCCCAACTCTGCACTGTGGTCCTCAATTTTCGGGGGCCGGTTTCCCCAGATTCGGAAAGTGCCGTTCCTTGGTTGGGCACAGCGTGCGGAAGGAACAGAATGAGCAGTGGAAGTCGACGATCGGCTTGAAGTCCCCGGCCGCAATCTTCTCGGCAGCAGCGGCCACGCGCTCGCGAGCCACCTGCAACTCCAAGTCACTGCGCATGGTGCTCACGGAGACGTTACCCTCAAGATTGTGGAAGACGAGCGAGTGCACGTCGTATCCCCACTTCTCGCGCACAGCCATAGCGTAAATGGAGAGCTGGAGGGAGGCGTCCGCATCTTCCTGATCGCGGGCCTTGCCGGTTTTGTAGTCGACGACGATGACGCGTCCATCGGCTGCGCGGTCGATGCGGTCGATGCGTCCGGTCAGCCGCGTGTCCCCGAGGTTGATTTCGAACCATTCCTCGGTGTGAAGCACGTCGGGCGGAGAGGACGTTTGTGCGGCTGCGAAAAAGTCCTTAAGTTGGGTAATGCCCTGCTTCTCATACAGGTCACGCTGATAAGGATCCTGAATGCCGGAACTCGCAAGATCGTCGCGGAAGTCGGCGATCAATTGCTGCTCGGTGCGCGGACGTCCCTGGCGGACGGAGTCGAAGTACGTTCGCAGAACGCGGTGCATGGAGGCACCGTATTGCATGGCTGCGACGGGTTGGGTGGAGAGTCTCCAATCGCGCGCGAGCTTGAATTGCAGAGGGCAGCGTTCGTAAGTATCGAGCGCAGAAGCGCTCAACTGCAGATGCAATCCGACCGAGGGGTTCAGGTTCAGCCAGTTGCACAAGCGCGAAGGCTCAGGATATCCGAGCGACTCTTCCGCAAAGAGATCCAGCGGCTTGCCGAGAGTCTGCCGACTTATTATGGCAGTCCGCAGGCGAGGCTCCTTTAAGAGTTCGCGAATGGGGCCAGGCGGCGTGGGATCTTTGCCGGTTCCCCGTTTACCGTAGATGTGCAGCGTGTCGCGGGCACGCGTCATGGCCACGTAGAAGAGGCGGCGTTCGTCTTCGTTGTGAAGAACCTTGGAGTCGCCTTCTCCGGCGGAGTCGGGATCGCGCAGATCGTTGGGAAACTCAACCAGTGATTCGTGATAAGAGACCGGAAATGAATTGCTGCCGGCGCGCAGGATAAAGACGTGGGGGAATTCGAGCCCCTTTGCCAGGTGCGCGGTCATCAGACGCACCCCGTTTTCGTTGGGTTCGGAAACCAGCGGAACGACTCCCGCGGCCTCGCGGAACAGCGTCATGTAGTCGAGGAATTCGGCCAGGTCGGTCGTCCGGTTGATCTTCTTGGTCTGCCAAGAGTCAACAAACTTCAGCGCCGCGCTCAGGATCGGCGAGCGCATGTCGAGCTGGAAGTTTCGGGCGACGATTTCGAGGGCCGGCCGGCCGGTTGCCCGTGTCGCTTCGATTTCCGCACGGGTGGCGGCAATCGTATCGATGATCGCCGATCCACCCGGCAGTCCGGAGAGTTCGGCACTCAGGGGGATGATTTTTCCCTCTCGGGATTTGCTGGCGAGGGCTCGAGTGGAAACGCGAAGAGCTTGTGGGTCAATGCTGAACTGCGGCAAAGCCGCAACCCGGAACAGGCTCACATCGTCGCCATCTGCAATCACGACGCTCAGGCAGGCGAAGAGATCGCGCACTTCAGGGGTATCGCTGACGTCCATGTTTTCGATGATGAACGGGACGTTCGCGTCCGCCAGTTCGCGCACCAGAACATCGCGATGCGGATGTTGGCGGTAGAGAACGCCGAAATCGGACCACCGGCAACGTAGCTTCTTCTGCAGGCTCTTGATGGTGGCCGCTACGTCGCCGGCCTCAGCTTCTTTGGTGCCAAACGAGATCAGCTCAACCGGGGAGGCGGGCGGCAGGCCGGAATTGGCCATCAAGTCGCGTGCGGACTCGAGCGGTTTGCGCTCGTACGCCAGGGCATGCGGATGGGTCCCGGCAAACGCCGGCGGGTTCTTGTCGATGTGGATGAAGGCCGCACGCAGGATCGGCGTTCGGGATCGACGGTTCACGCCCAGCACCACCCGCTTGGCCGACGGGAACTGGCGATAGAACAGATCGAACGCGGCACTAGATGCGCCGCGGAAGCGATAAATCGCTTGATCTGGGTCGCCAACGGCAAAGATGTTGGCCTCAGGTCCGGCTAGATTCGCGAGCAGTTTGACCTGCGCGAAGTTCACGTCCTGGAATTCATCGACGAGGATGTAGCGGGCGCAAGCCCGCGCCTGTGCCAGCACCGACGGATCGCTTCCCAGCAGCGAGTGGGCTCGGGTGATCATGTGGCTGAAGGTGCCAAGATTCTCGTCGAGGAGCCAGTGCTCGGTCATCTGGAAGACGCGGGCGATTTCGCGACATCTGCCGAGTACGTCCTCATCGCTGATCTGCTTGTTGGACTTGGTGACGCGCGGAACGGGGAGTTCTCCGCGCTCAAGCTTCGCAACGTAGTCCGCGTATTTGTCCGGCGTGACCAGCTCGTCGTGGCAGCGGCTGAGGAACTGCAGCAGATCTTTGAGAAACTCGCCGACGTTAGCCGCGCGCACAAAGTGCTCCAGACGGAGATCACGCAGGCGACGGCGGAGGTAGATCCAGAGATCGGCCTCGTCGAGTACGCCGAAGTCGCGGCCGGCTCGCTTGAGGAGATCGAGGCAGTAGTCATGGAAGGTTGCGGTGTGAACCTCGGAACTGCCGCTTAGAGCACATACCCGTTCTTTCAGTTCGCATGCGGAATTCCTGGTGTAGGTGAGAGCCAGGATCTCTGTTGGCTTGGCGTGCCTTTCCTTTATAAGCCGCGCGATGCGGTTCACGAGAACAGACGTTTTGCCGGTTCCGGCACCGGCAACAACCAGCATGGGGCCTTGGACATGCTCAATGGCTTCACGCTGGCGGTCGTCAGGTATGAACGGAGCAAGGCGGGCGGTGGACTTCGAAGCCGGCATTTGTGGTCAGGATATCACCGGCACGCTTGAGGAAAGCTGCGCGGAATCGGGCAGGAGTCACAAAGGCCGCTATCGGTTCAGCTCTGCAAGTGCAATAGCGGTCGCTGCAATGGCTGCCGTCTCGGAGCGCAATACCGTAGAACCCAGAGACGCGGAGATCCAGCCGGCATCCTCGAATAATTGCAGTTCGTCGCTGGCCCAGCCTCCCTCTGGGCCGACTGCCAGGAGAACATTGGAGGCGTTACTCCCGGAGAAGGCATCAGAGAGTCGAATTTGTTGTTCCGACTCCGACAGCACGACCTTTACTGCGGCCGGAATCGCCAAGGCATCGCGAAGTTTCTGAGGAGCGGAAATGTCGGGTGGCGTTGCTCTGCGGGATTGCTCACTGGCCTGGAGAGCGATCCTGCGCCAGCGCTCGGCTCGCTTCACGGCGGCGGCCGCCAAGTGCGAGACGGTGCGCCGTGTTATCACGGGAACAACTCTGGTTACGCCCAGTTCCGTGCACTTCTCGATTGCCCACTCCATGCGGTCGAATTTGAAGACTGCTAGGAGCAGAGTAAGTGTGGCGATCGACGGTTGCGCAGAGATTTCTTCTGCGAGTTCGAAATCGACCCGGCCGTCGGTGATCGAAACGATGCGCCCGTGACGTACCAGTCCGTTGGCAACGATGTCGAATTCCTGGCCTACGTGGGCACGCAAGACGCGGACGAGATGGTCGGCATGGGTGCCGGTGAGAGCAGCGCGATTGCCTGAGACCTCATCGGCGATCCATCGACGGCGTGTCATGCGAGTACCGAGTCCCGAGAATACACGCGCAGGGATTGGCAGGCTATTGGAAGATATCCTTCACCTTGCCCAGCAGTGAACGCAGCAGGGGCTGGTTGTCGACCTTGGAGATGGCATCGAGCTCGGCCAACAGTTCCTTCTGACGTTTATTCAGCTTGCCGGGAATCTGCACGCGAGCTTCGACATAAAGATCGCCTCGGCCGTGCCCGTTGAGGATGGGAACGCCCTTATTGCGGATGCGGAAGGTCGTGCTCGGCTGGGTTCCTTCGGGAATCTTGAGGGTATGCTCGCCTTCCATCGTGGGCACACGAATCTCCGCGCCCATCGCTGCCTGCGTGACCGAGATGGGCACTACGCAGTGCAGGTCATTGCCTTCTCTGGCAAAGACGGGGTGTTCTTTCACGTGAAGGACGACGTACAAATCTCCTGCAGGGCCACCAAACTGGCCGACCTCACCTCCTCCGGCAAATCGGATGCGGGTGCCGTCCTCTACTCCCGCTGGAACCTTGGCGTCAACGGTGCGCTGACGCAGTAGGCGCCCGTCACCCTTGCACTTCGGACACGGGTCAGTGATCACGCTGCCGGATCCCTGACAAGTGGGACAGGTGCGAGCGATGCTGAAGAATCCTTGCTGATAGCGAACCTGGCCGCGTCCGTTGCAGGAGCGGCACGTGGTGGGGCCCTTGCCAGGGGCGGCGCCGGAACCGTGACACTCTTCGCAGGCTTCATGGCGTCGCACAGTGACGCGGGCCTCGGTGCCGAAATACGCCTCTTCGAATTCAAGCGTCAAATCTTCGCGCAGATCGGCGCCGCGCTGGACGCGGCTGCGGCGGCGTCCCCCGCCCCCAAACATGTCACCAAAACCGAAGAACTCGCCGAAGATGTCACTGAAGTCCTGGAAGACGGTGGGATCGAATCCGACGCCGCCGGCGGGACCACCGATGCCAGCGTGGCCATAGCGGTCGTAGGCGGCGCGCTTGTCCACATCGGCAAGGACCGCGTAGGCTTCGCTAACTTCCTTGAATCTCTCCTCCGCATCCGGATTGTTGGGGTTGCGGTCGGGATGATACTGAAGGGCGAGCTTGCGGTAGGCCGACTTGAGTTCCGTCTCGGTGACGGTGCGGGTCACGCCCAGCACCTCGTAGTAGTCGCGTTTTGCGTTCGTCGTCAAATCAATCCTTTTCAGCGTTACTCACCGACCTGCGGTCGATAGGTACCGAACGTCCACGGGTGGCCTTCAAGATCGAGCGCGTGATATTCGCGAGACCCGAAATCGGTGTCGGTCGGCGGATACAGTATCTTCGCCCCCGCAGCCAAGGCGCGTCGAAAGTGTGCGTCCGGATCATCGATGTAAACAGCCAGCATCTGAGTGGACGCGCCGAGCGTTGTAGGACTCGCGATTCCGTCATCCGGCCTTACCGACCCAACCATGATCAGGTTTGTTCCCAGTTTCAGTTGCGCGTGCCGCACGTACTGGCCCGACTGTGGGACAGAGAATATTTGCTCAAAACCGAAAGCGGAACACAACCAGTCGATAGCCATCCGAGCTTCGTTGTAGCGCAGGATTGGAAAGATCGTCTGCATGCAACTCCGTCAGAAGGCGGCTCGTGCCTTCATCTTTCAGGGTTCTTCGCGACTTTCACCATGGCGGGGCGCAGCAGGCGGTCTTTGTACTTGTAGCCGCGCTGCCACTCTTCCAGGATCTCGTGGTCGGCGGCGTCTGAGGTCTCAACCATCTCGATGGCCTCATGCACATGGGGATCGAATTGCCGTCCTTTGGCCTCGATGGGCTGCACCCCGAGCTTCCCTAGCACGTCACGCAGCTGCTTGTAGATGAGTTCGATCCCGGCTCGAAAATCGGCCGTCTCGGACTTTGACTGCAGCGCTCGCTCGAAGTTGTCGACTACCGGCAGCATTGACTTCAGCGCGTCCACCATGGCAAAGTCGCGAAAATCCTGCTGCTCTTTGGTTGCGCGCTTGCGGGCATTTTCAAACTCTGCTTGCGCGCGAGCCAAGCGGTCGAGCAAAGCATCGCGCTCGCCTTTCAGTTGCTGCAACTCCGTGTCGACCGCCGAAGGCTCGGCAGCGGCCGAACTCTGCGTCGCGGTCGGTGATTCCTCGGCATCACCAGGCGGAAGCTCGCGTTCCAGATCGAGTCCGCGTGTTTCTACTTCTGGTTTTCCGTTCGATTTCCCCATAACAGCGTGAATTACTCCGATTCGTTCAAAATTTTGTCAAAGAGACGCGCGATGTAGGACACTGCGGTGATGGTGTGTTGATAGTCCATGCGCGTCGGCCCAATCACGGCAAGCGAGCCCATCACCTCGTTGCCAGCATGTGCCGGTGCACCAATCAACACGAAATTCTGCATCGAGGGCAGCGCCTGGTCGAGGCCGATGACTACGCGTACCGCTTCCTGTTTGACGTCGAGGTAGGCACTCAAGAGTTGGACGACTTTTTCTTTCTCCTCTAGCGTCTGGAGCATTTCCTGGAGGCGTTGGCGATCTTGCTCGCCGGCGAGCAGGTTGGCCGCGCCTTCGACGAAAACCATTTGCGATCCCTGGTCGGCGGCGAGGGCTCCCTGTTTGTAGAGAGCCTCAATGGAATTCATCAAGCGATCGTATTCGCTGCGCTCTTGGTCGATGCGGCGACCGAGCTCGGAGCGCATCGATTCCATAGTCCATCCGCGGAAGTTCTCGTTAATGTAGCGGGCTGCCAAGTCGAGGTCGGACTGCGGCAGATCAAGGCGAAGAACGCGATCACGCACCAGACCGGAGCGCGTCACAACAACGGCCAGAACTTTTTGATCGCCGAGGCGCGAGAAGTAGACATGCTCAAGGGCATTCCGCGGTCCGCTCGTGGCCACTGCCACGCCAACGTTCTTCGAGATCAGCGAGAGAACGTGCGACGTGCGCTCCATGAACTCCTGGACATCGGTAATTCCCGCCAGCGAATCCGAAATCATAGTCTCTTCCTGCGGCGCCAGGCGAGCCTTGCCGGAGATTTGCTCGACGTAATACCGATAGGCCTCGGTCGTGGGTACGCGCCCGGCCGAGGCATGCGGCTGATCGAGGAATCCGGCGTCGGAGAGGTCGGCCATCACGTTGCGGATCGAAGCCGGACTCAGTCCCTCGCGGTTCGAGCGGGCCAACGTCCGCGATCCGACCGGCTCGCCCGTCGAGATGAAGGTCTCGACGATGGCGGTCAGGATTTCACGTTCGCGTGTACCGATATTGGGCTCAAGAGGCATGCGGCGATCTGTCGGTGTTCAGGCAGTTAGGAGGGTACACTTCTGCTCAATAACTATTTTAGATGCAAACCTTTAGGTTTTGGACCCAAAGTTGAGAGCCCGTCTGGATTCTAGGAATGGGGTGGAGCGGTGTCAAGCCAGCTGTGTGGCGATTACGCGATCTCCAGGAAGCGTGGCGTGCCTGCCCATTCCCGCCATCAAGCGAACACCGCTGCGAGCGCGTTCTCTCTACTGGATCTGGATCACATTGCCTGGCGCGCTGGCTTTGATCTCGCCGACCCGCTCAACCACCTTGCGGGCGAAATCGTAGATGGACTTGGCGTGGGACGAATCTTCGCCGGCCAGCACGATAGGTTTACCGCCGTCACCGGACCTGCGAACTTCCGGATCAAGCGCGATGCTCCCCAGGAACGGGACGTCGAACCGCTTTGCCATTAACTCGGCACCGCCGCGCGAGAAAATATCGACCTCGTGCGAGCAATGCGGGCAGACAAAGTAGCTCATGTTTTCGACCACGCCCGCGATGTCGACCTTCATCTGGCGGAACATCTCGATCGCCTTGCGCGCGTCCTGCAACGACACGTCCGATGGCGTTGAGACCACCACTGCGCCGGTCAGCGGCACCGTTTGTACCAGCGAGAGCGCTACGTCTCCCGTGCCAGGAGGAAGATCGACGACCATATAGTCGAGTTGTCCCCATTCGACCATGCCGAGGAACTGGCGGATGATCTGGTGCAGCATGGGTCCGCGCCAGATGACTGGCTTGTCGCCTGGATTTAGGAATCCGACAGAAATGACTTTGAGGCCGAACGCTTCGAGGGGCTCGATGCGGTTCTCGCCCGACATGCGCGGCTGCGAGTTCACTCCGAGCATGAGCGGGACGTTAGGGCCGTAGACGTCCGCGTCGAGCAGGCCGACTTTGTGTCCCATCTTCGCGAGAGCCACTGCGAGATTCACCGACAGCGTGGTCTTGCCGACGCCTCCCTTGCCAGAACCGACGGCGATGATGGCGTCGACTCCCGGCAGTGGTTGCGGAGCGGGCTGGGCGGGACCTTGTCCGTGCTGGTGCGGCGTATGTGCGCTCAAGAAATAGGCTCCTGATACGAATTAAGAAGACTGCATTGAGGAAACGGTGCAGAACCCCAAAGGCTGATTATACAGGCGCCATGCGGTCCTGCAGTGGAGGACGAAGCGTTGAAGTTCGTGTTGTGAGAAGAGTCAACGAGCCAGCGTCAGTCTAGGTGACCGCGATCACGACCTTCCCACGTGCGTGGCCTTCTTCAAGATAACGGATTGCCGCTGGTACTTCGTTCAACGGATATCGTCTGTCAATGACCGGCGTCAGCCTGGCGTTTGCGATGAGTTCGCCGATGAGTTCCAGGTCCTTGGTATTGATTCTTGCCAGGACGGAGACGAACTTCCGGTTGCCGAATGCCGACCGCAGGGGAGTTGTCATCATGCTGATCAGCGGGCCGATCATCCACTTATCGGTTGTGCCCCCGGCCCCAACATAGATTCCCTTCGGCTTTAGAGCGCGCCCGAATGCCGACAACGCATGATTGCCTATCAGGTCGAGCAGTACGTCGTAGCGTTCGCTGCGGTTCGCAAAATCCTCGCGGGTGTAGTCTACGACGCGGTCGGCTCCGATGGCGCGCACCATCTCCAGGTTCCTGGTGCTGCAGACGGCGGTCACATCTGCCCCAAAGTATTTGGCGATCTGCACGGCAAAGGTTCCCACGCCGCCAGCCGCGCCGTTGATTAGAACCTCGTGGCCCGGCTGAACGTGTCCCTTGTCGCGAAGCGCCTGCAGGGCGGTAAGTGCGGCAATCCCGATCGAAGCCACCAGTTCAAAGGTGACGTTTTCCGGCTTGATCGCAAGCCGTGTCGCTTGGGCGCAGGCGTACTCGGCGAACGACCCGGGGCATGTTCCAAACACCGCGTCGCCCGGTTTGAGCTGCGTGACATTCTTGCCGACCGCTTCCACTTCGCCGGCCACGTCGGCCCCAAGTCGTGGAGATTTCGGAGCGGCGAGCCCGGCCATCAACCGAAGCATGTACGGCTCGCCCCGCATGAAATGCCAGTCGTAGGGATTCACCGACGCGGCGTGGACTTTGATTAGAACCTCGTCGTCGGTGGGAACAGGCTTCTCTACCTCTTCAAGGCGAAGTGCCTCAGGCGGACCGTAACGGTGGCGGACGATGGCTTTCATATGCGCACAGCTGCGGCGTTTGCTTGCTCGTTCCAGCGCTCAACATTCACAGTCATGACTACGAGCCACAGGGCTAACAACAATTCTGACAGCCCTGGAATCAGAATGTAAGGGACCAGATGGGCGGCGAATGCCGGAGCGACAAAGTTCGCAAAGCAATTGACCAGGTAGCACACTCCCGAGAGGGCGAGCAGAACACCGAGAATTCGAGGCAAGAACGTGGATCGAATGATGAGGTAGCCGATCAAGAAGTTGTAGCAGCCGAAGAGAACCATGCTGATCGTATATCCCTGGGCATGCAGTTGAAGAAACATGAGTGCCAGATCCTGTAGTTGCTCGGTGGTGAACGCGCTCAGGGAAGGAGCACCTCGCAGAATCACCAGCGGGGCAAGGTGGAAGAAGCAAGTGACCGCTCCCACAGCGCACCCCACCAGACTAAAGAGAGCCGCGAGCAGCGAGAGGTTACGACTCACCGGCTTGAACAAGTTGTACAAGAAAAGAACATACGCGATGTACAGGACCGCGATGACGTCTCCGGTGAAGGCCAATCGGAAAAGTGTTTCGTGGGCGAGGATGTTGTGAGCGGTGGCAGCGGCGTCGCCGAACACGACCAACTTGCTGCGAATGATCGCGGCGAATCCGGCGGTGGTGGTGATGCACGCGATAATGCCTGCCATTCTGGCCTGGAATCGCGGCGACCATTCGACGAGGTGATTGGCGGCGACTGTGCTCATAGGCCGTTACTCCTGCGGGCGCGCGAGGACGTTCCATGTTGGCATCACCCCTTCTGGCGCCACAGTGCGTCCAGTCACAGTCGTCGTGCTAGTACCCCTCACCTTCCAGCCGCACTTTGCCTCGGAACATACGGTAGACGAAGACAAAGTAGCCGAGAGCCAGAATCATGCCCAGAATCCACCAGATGAGCCCGACGCTCAGTCCATGAGTTGCGGCGGAGGCGTTGTCGATGGTTAAGCTGCGGGCGGGATCGGTGCTGGCCGGCAAGACCACGGGATAAAGCGCATACGCGGCTCCCGCGAGCATGCCAGTGATGTAGACCGAAGAAGCCATAAACGCTGTCTTTTCGCGTTGCTTGCGCAGCGCCTGGATCATGAGGGCAAGCGACCCGCACACCATGGCCGGGATGACGAATCCGACAGCGTGATGTTTGTAGTTGTCGAGCAAGGTGGGGCGAATCGTGATCGTGGCGATCAAGCCGACGATTGTGAGCAACCCCTGAATGGGCCACAACCCGGTGGCGGTGGCACGGGCACGGCGGTTTAGATCGCCTTCGCTTTTGGCCGCGATGTAGATCGCGCCGTGGGCGGTCAGCGTGACGAGCGCGATGACGCCGGTCAGCACCGTGTACCAGTCGAGGATTCCGTTGTTTGTGCCGACGCGAAAGTTCGTCCAGAGAGGTTCGAAGAAATACTGATCCGGTCCGAGTGGTACGCCGCGCACCACGTTGCCCAGCGCAGCGCCAAAGAAGATCGTCAGGAGCGCACTCGATCCGCAGAAGACGAAGTCGAAGAATCCGCGCCAGACGGGATTGTCCATGTGTGCACGCAGTTCAATGCCGATGCCGCGGAGCATGAGCAGCCAGAGCACGATCATGAGTGGCAGGTAGAATCCGCTGAAGCTGGAGGCGTAGAGCGGCGGGAATGCGAAGTAGAGCGTGCCCCCGGCCGCGAGGAGCCAGACTTCATTTCCGTCCCACACAGGACCGATGGCGCGCATGATGGTCTGCCGCTCGGCGGGAGTGCGCGCCGCTGTGAGATAGATGACGCCAGCGCCCAGGTCGAAGCCATCCAGCACGACGTAGGCGGAGATCATGAACGCGACGATGCAGAACCAGAGAGTTGGCATTTCAGTGAGCCGCTCCTTCCGCCTCCGGGCCCCGCTCGATTTCCCGGCGCACCAGGAACAGGAACAGAATTCCCAGCACGGTGTACATGCCCATGAATCCCAGCAGGGTGAAGATGCCATTCCCTGCCGATACCGCCTTGGAGTATCCGTCGACGGTGCGCATCAGGTTGTAGACGAGCCAGGGCTGGCGCCCGAGTTCGGCCGTCATCCATCCGGCCGTGTTGGCGATGTACGGAAATGGCAGCGTCAGCAGGAGAATCCACAGCATCCAGCGCGAGGTGAACAGCCTGCGGCGCCACAAGAGAAAGTTCGCGACGACGGCGATTGCGATGAATACCGTGCCGAGCCCAACCATGATGTGATAGCTGAAGTAGAGCAGTTCGATGTTGGTCGGCCACTGGTCCTGAGGGAATGCGTCGAGGCCTTTGACTTCCGCTTTCCAGCGGCGATAGGTGAGGAAACTCAATGCGTTTGGAACTTCCAGAGGGTTGTCGATCTTGCGCTCTTCGACGTTCGGCTGGCCGACGAGAACGATCGGCGCTCCGGGCTGCGTCTGGAACAGCGCTTCCATCGCCGCCAGGGTTACTGGCTGATTGAGAGCGACCATGCGTCCCTGGCCATCGCCGGTGGGGAACATCTGCAGGACGCTCGAGATCAATGCGGCGACTACTCCCACCCGAACGAAGGTCCGCCCATATTCTTCAAACTTTCCCCATAGCAGGTAGAACGCGCCGACGGAAGTCATGACGAAGGCACCGGTGATGACCGCGCCGCTCATGTTGTGCGCGTACTGCCACCAGGCCCATGGATTCAGGAGCAGCGCCCAAAAACTGGAGAGCTGCGCCGATTTATTGACTACGGTGTAGCCGACCGGGTGCTGCATCCAGGCGTCGGTAACAATGATGAAGAATCCGCTGAGCCATGAACCGAGGAAGACGGCCAGAGCCGACCACCAATGCCCGCGGGGTCCGAGGCGTTTCTCGCCGTAGAGAAACAGTCCCAGAAACGCGGACTCGAGGAAGAAGGCGAACACTCCTTCCATGGCGAGCGTCTGACCGATGACGCCTCCGGCAAAACGCGAGAAGTGCGACCAGTTTGTACCGAACTGGAATTCCATGGGGATGCCGGTCACAACCCCAAGTACGAAGTTGATTCCGAAGATCCGCGCCCAGAAGCGTGCAGCACGGTTGTACGACTCGTCGTTGCGGCGGAGGGCAAGCGTCTTGAGCACCAGGATCAATGGCGCCAGGCCCATGGTGAGTTGTGGAAACAAGTAGTGAAATGTGATGGTGAAGGCGAAATGAAGGCGATGAACTAGTAGCGCACTATCCATAAGCAGGCACTCTGGGCTTCATTGTCAAAACGTTGTTGGATGTCAGGCTGCGAGACCCGGATTCACCGCCTTCGCCGTCTTTCGGACTCACTGCGTCGGATTTCGCGGCGGCGGCCAGCGTCGTCGTAGCGACGCCGTTGCTCTTCTGTCTCTGGAATCACCGGCGCGACGGGCAGCCGCTTTCCCTCCTTGTCGATGGCGACGAAGGTCAAGTGCGCAGAGGCGACATGCTGCGCGGTGTCAGCGATGTAGTTCTCCACGTAGACCTTCACGCCGACTTCCATCGACGTATGGAAGACGCGATTGACCGACGAGCGGAGAATGACCAGATCACCGACGCGGACGGGCACAACAAAATCAATGTGGTCGACCGAAGCGGTGACGACATGATTGCGGGAGTGCCGGTGCGCGGCCATCGCCCCGGCCAGGTCGATCCAATGCATGAGCCGGCCGCCGAGTAGTGTGCCGAGAGGGTTGGCATCGTTGGGGAGTACGATCTCAGCCATCTCGGATTGCGAGTCCCGGACGGGGCGCGGGATGAGTTCAGCTTCTGCCATGGTCCTTCCTTCGAATCCTCGTTGATCGTGATCGCCGATCAGACTTTTCTACTTAAGTAGGATTCCAGAAAACATTCCGCCATCCTCTGAATACGAGCGTCGGTATGCCGCTGGATCCAGACGGTGCGAGAGAGGTCGTACATCAGTTCTCCCTGCCCCGCTGGGCGATTGTTATTTTCGTAGACGTAAGTCAGACGGAGGGTCGGTGCGGGTGCCTCAGGCGGTTTCCCTTGCGAATCTCTGCCCGGAGCCGCAACGGCAAACCGAACCGCATCCGCGGATCGTTGTTCGGGCGCCCAACTACAACGACTCGCGTAGCCCAGGTTGCAGAGAGACTCTAAAACATCTGGCACGGGAACTGACTGTTCATGGCCCGGTGCAGTACAGTGGCCACTCCATCCGCAGCCCAGCGGGAGCCGGGCCGGATGCGGCCAGGCGCCGCCGTCCAATTTCGCGATCGGCATGAAATAGGGACAAGCCAAGGCCGCTCCTCTCGTCACAGATTTTGCGGGACTTGCCATTGTAATCAGGCTGGCCAGCTCTTGTCAGCGCGTGCCGGATTCCAGCTCAGTTGGTTTGTAGTAGTCTCATCTGCAGAGGAGACTCGCCATGGACCGCATCGCCGCTCTGAACGACATCCTGAACGAGAGTCCGAAGGATTCTTTCGCGCGGTACGGTCTGGCGATGGAGTATTCGAAGCAGGGGGACTTCGATCGCGCGCTGGCCGAGTTCTCGATTTTGCTGGAGAACGATCCGAACTACACGGCGGGATATTTCATGGCGGCGCAGACGCTGGTGCGGGCCGACCGTGCTGAGGAAGCCAAAAAGATGTTGCAGGATGGAATCTCTTCCGCCCGCCGAACGGGCAATCTCCACGCGCAGTCGGAGATGGAAGCAATGCTGACGGAGATGTCGTGAATTGAGCGGTTACCTTCCGGGCGGTTCGTATCGATAGATTCCGCGCATCACTTTGCCTGCTGGAAATTTTCGAAGAGTGTATCGATTGGACCGGGGTCCGGCGCAGACCTCCATGCGGATGACCTCGTAGAAGTCTTCCGCAATAGCGACGGCACTTGAGACTCGCCAGCCTTCCTTGGGGTTCTGGCTCGCTATGTGCAACGCGCCTTCCTCGCCCGACAAGAACTCCACCACGTCAGGAATCGGAGGACCTTGCAGTCTACGCCGCTTGCGCCTTTGTATCGCACATTGCAGCCACTCGGCCAGCTTGATGGGAAATGAAGGAACGATCTCTTCGGCGAAGAAAGCCGTCCATGCACGAAGTGCGCCGTCCCCGACAAGACAAAGGCCGACTAACGTCAATGGATGAATGGCATATTCGAGGGTCAGAATCGCCAGCAGATAAAGCTGCGTGCCCTCGTTGGAATTGGCCGCGCCCTGCATCTGCCGGGTGCGCATGACAAGAAAGTGTACGTAGCCCACGATCAGCACATACAACAGGCCGAAACACTCCAGCAGTCCCGAGGCAATCGCAGACCGGGCAAAGTCCACGGTTGAGGACGGCCGCCATTTTCCCCAATAAGCCCGGGGCAGAAGGGAGTAGAAGATGCCGCGAAAAAAGTTAGGCCAGTGCATAGACGGTCGTGGCGGTCACTTTGCCATCCTGCCCATTCCCCACTCCACCACTCCCGGAAACAACTGATAAAACTTCACCGGCAGGTGCATGGTCCAGGGGACAACGACTTCTCTTTTCCTCTTCAGGAAACCCTGCAGGGTGGCGTTGGCGACACGCTCGGCGGTGACGCCTCGAACTTTGTCAGGACGCACCTTCTTCAACTCGTTGCCGTGGATGGCATTCTCTCCGAAAGAGGTGCGCACATATCCTGGGCAGACCGTCATCACATGGATGCCGTCTTTCTTCAGTTCCACTCTGGCAGCCTTTCCGATCGCATTGAGGGCAAACTTGGTGGCGCTATACGCCGCGTGAAACGGCAGCGGGATATGTCCCGCAACGCTCGAGATGTTGATGATCGTGCCTCCACCTTGCTGACGCATGATGGGAATCACCTTCTGCATGCCCATCAACGCTCCGAAGAAGTTCGTTTCAAACATCCCACGACACGCGGAGATATCCATCTGCGAGACGGAATCGAGCAGGCCATGGCCGGCGTTGTTGATCCAGACATCGATCCGTTTGAAATGATGCAGAGTGAGACCGAGAACACGATCAATTTCTTCGGAGTGGCGCACATCGCAGGAGAAGGCGGCTGTGCGGTCCGCGAAACCAATTCGATTGCGTGCGGTTTCTGCCCGCGACGAATCGCGCGATAACAAAACAACGCTTGCGCCCTGCGATGCAAACAGCTTCGCGATTGCCTCGCCGATTCCCATCGAAGCACCGGTGACTACGACCACTTTGCCTGCAAGTTCCATGCTGGCGTTGTATGCGGCGGAGCCGACGAAGTCAAGATGGCAGCCGCACAATAGCGTAGAATCGGTGGACCGTATCTGATCGCGGATTGGAGATTGCTTGGCGCTGCTTCCGCTCTTCCCTCTGGATCTGGTTCTTCTCCCGGGCACTCCCCTGCCCCTGCACATCTTTGAACCTCGGTACAAGGAGATGATTGGCGAGTGCCTAGCGGCGGAGGCGCCCTTTGGCGTCATCCGGGCCGTCGATGAAGGAATCGCCGACGTCGGGTGCACCGCAGAAATTGTCACGGTCACCAAGGAATATCCCGACGGCCGACTCGACCTGGTGGCTGAAGGACAGAAGCGCTTCGAGGTGCTGAGCTTGAATCGCGAAAGGTCGTTCCTGCGGGCGGAGGTGTTGTTCGTGCCCGACGAGCCGGAGTCTTCCTCGCAAGAGTACCGCAACAAGGCGCTGCAGTTACATCGGGACATCTTGTCGCTGGCAGGAGCGACGCAGGATGTTTCGGCCGCCGATCAAAAAGCTCTCTCGTTCTATCTCGCCGGCTCGTTGCCCCTTGATCTCGACTTCAAGCAGCAGTTGCTGGCGACACGGTCTGAAGCAAAGCGAATTCAGGCGGTGGCGGCGTATCTCGAAACGATTCTCCCCAAACTCCAGGCTGCGGCGCGCGCTCGCGAGAAGGCAGGCGGAAACGGCCGCGTTCATTAGACGCGGCCGGTCTATTTCCGTTCCAGGCCCGCCAACAACTTCTGAAACTCTGGTTCAGCCTTAAGCACCTGCAAGCGCGGGTCAGATTCAATCACGCTGCGATCCTTCAGGCCTCGCCGAACACATTCCTGCAAATCCTTGATCGCCAGCTTGCGATTTCCAGAGGCAGCGTGCGTGTCCGCCAACAAAAGCGCCGGCCATGCATTATCGGAAACCAACAACATGAGATCGAAATACGCTTCGGCTTTTTCGAAATGCCGAGACTCTAATTCGCGCTCACCTCCCTCCATGGATTGCACGAAGATCCCGTTGAATGCCCGTCCGCAGACAAGCCGCCTAGTCTCGTTCTTGCTATGTTTTGCCTGATCTTCGAGCGCGCCTAACTGCTGGCGGATTTCCGTGCGAAGGGCGGTCGCATCCTGCGCCGAGCCACTGGCCAACATGCTGATTTTTGGCGAGATTTCCCCTTCGATCCGGAACTGCTCAGCGATCTGGTCGCGCTCCGCTTTCAATGCCGATTTCAGGCCCGCCGACTGCTGCAGCGCTGCTGCTTTCGCCGTTGGCTCTTTTACATCGCGGATACCGGTGAAGTCAGACACCAAGGTACGATAGGCGCTCAGCTGGGCGATGAGGTCTTTTCTGGACTCCGCATCGGCTGCCTCGGCCGAGATCTTCTCGAAAGCTCGATCGACGAAAATCTGATCCACGGCCAGACTGCCGGTCTGCATGGCTTTCAAGTTCAAATACTGTACCGCCTCTTCCACGACGGAAGCGGGCGCCCACTGATGATTTCCCGAGTAAACGCGTACTCGATGCGGCGAACCATTCTCTTCGCGTTCGTGACGGATGTTGGTCACTTCCGGCCAATTGAAATCCTGGTCGCCGATGGCAAAGAAGTACGCAAGACTGTCCTTGCCCGACCAGTTACTGGGATAACCGGCGCCATGAGCGATCACGCCTGCAATCTGTCCCGGAGGACCGCTGAGGGCCATGGCACCAGCGACGCGCGCTCCACCGGAGAATCCACTTGCATAGCAGCGGCGCTCATCCAACGCTAACCGTGTGTGAGTATCCCGCCAGATCGTGGCCACCGCCTTCGATTGATCGCTGCCGAAGTTGCGGGAGTTGTTCGAGCCCGCGAGGATGAACCCGTATGTCTCGGCGACGTCCTTGTAGAGATCGACAGGACGGCCTCCCCGGCCTCCGGGATCGAAGAGATAGATGATCGGCCAGCGCTTTCCGGCTGTGTATGTAGAGGGCAAGTAGAGCGCGTAGCTCTCAGTGGCATCGGAAACGCTCGTAACGTTGGCCACCTGTCCGGCCTGCGGCAGAGCGGGTAACGATGGCGATTGCGACGCTGCGAATGGAGTCAAGAACAGAATTACGTATACCAAGATTACTGACAACTGCAAGGATCGCTCTTTCATAGCTCAGCCCTGTGCAGCAAACTCATCGCGCGACAGCGGCGTATAATCAGGTTCATTGTAGTCCGTGGGGGTTTCCTTTCATGAGTCTTCCGCATACCTTGGGGGATCTGCGTCGCAGTGCCTTCTCTGAAGAACGTTTGCGCGTGCGGCGGGTTAAAGACGAACTGCGCGATAACCTGGTAGCGCGTCTGCGGGAAAGTAGCGATGCGCCGGTGTTTCCCGGCATCGTCGGCTATGACGACACTGTTGTGCCGCAGATCGTCAACGCCCTTCTTTCGCGCCACAACTTCATCCTCTTGGGTCTGCGGGGCCAGGCGAAAAGCCGCATCCTGCGGGCGCTGACGACGCTGCTTGATCCGCAGATGCCGTATATCGCCGGATGCGAGATTCATGACAATCCGTACGCTCCGATCTGCCGCCGCTGCCGTGAGGAGGTGGCGCGCCGCGGAGAAGACACCGCGATCGCCTATCTGACGCCTGACGAGCGCTATGTAGAGAAGCTGGCGACGCCGGATGTGACGATTGCTGACCTGATCGGAGATATCGATCCGATCAAGGCCGCCCGCGGCGGTCACGAGCTTTCCAGTGAACTGACGGTCCACTACGGATTGCTACCGCGTGCCAACCGCGGAGTTTTCGCGATCAACGAACTGCCTGACCTCGCCGGAAAAATCCAGGTTGGGCTGTTCAACATCATGCAGGAAGGTGACGTACAGATTAAGGGATATCCGATCCGTCTTCCGCTCGATGTCGCGATGGTGTTCAGCGCGAATCCGGAAGATTACACGGCGCGAGGCAAGATCATCACGCCGCTGAAAGACCGGATCGGATCGGAGATTCGCACGCACTATCCGGCGACGGTGGAAGAAGGGATCGCCATCACCGCGCAGGAAGCATGGACGCGCCGTAATGGTCAGATTCTGCACTTGCCGAACTATGTGCAGGAGGTCATCGAGCGGGTGGCATTTGCCGCACGCGAGGACAAGAGAATCGACAAGCGCTCGGGCGTGAGCCAGCGTCTGCCGATCTCGGCAATGGAAAACGTCATTTCCAATGCCGAGCGGCGCGCCATTCGCAACCAGGAAAAGCTTGCCGTGCCGCGGATCAGCGATGTGTATGCGGCGCTGCCGGCCATCACCGGCAAACTGGAACTGGAGTATGAAGGCGAGATGAAAGGTGCCGATCACGTTGGCCGTGAGTTGATCCGGGCGGCGATTGCCAAAACTTACGACGAATATTTTACTGGCGCGAACGTGCAGCAGATCGTGCAGTGGTTCGACCTGGGTGGTGAGATTCAGATGTCGGATTCGGTGCCCGCGGATGAGGCGCTTGAGAAACTGCGCGGCATTCAGGGACTGCTCGACAAACTCGGCGCGTTGCAGGTGACTTCGAAGGATAGTGCCGAGCAGCAGGTTTCGGCAGCAGAGTTTGTGCTCGAAGGCCTGCACGCGCACAAGCGCATCGGTCGCAGTGAAGAGCGCGTTTTCAAGGCGGGAGAGAAACGGCCGGAACCCGTGCGGGAAAAGCCGTTCGATGAAGAGGAACGACCGTTCCGGCAGAGAAGGCAGTTTAACTGAAGCTGTTGGCTTCTAGCTTCTGGCTGCTAGCCCGGACAGAACCGCTAGAAGCCAGCAGTTGGAAGCTAGTCGCAGTCATGAAACGCATCCGTTATTCAAAATACGTTCCAGACCCCGCCGGCGAGATGAGCATGGAGGACCTGCTCAACGCGCTGTCCGATTACTTGCTGCAAAGTGGATTCCAGGATTCCATGTGGTACGAGATGCCGGAGGCGGAACAGACGCTCGAGGAGCTACGACGAGCGCTTGAGAACGCGCTGCTCAACGGCGAGATGTTCGACGAGAACCTTCGACAGCAGATCGAGCAAATGGTTGCCGATGGCCAACTCGACGAACTGATCGAGCAACTCATCGAGCGAATGCAGCAGGAAGACTACATCTCCATCGATCAGCCGCATGACCCGTCGCGGCAGTCGAGCGTGGGCGGGCAGACTGGCCAGGCGCAACAGGCTCGCTTTGAAATTACCGACAAGAGCCTGGACTTCCTGGGATTCAAGTCCCTGCGCAATTTGCTGGGATCGCTGGGGAAGTCGAGCTTCGGGCGTCACGATACGCGCGACCTGGCTACAGGAATCGAAGCGAGCGGCTCGTCGAAGACGTATGAGTTTGGCGACACCTTGAACCTGGACATCACGGCAACGCTCTCGAATGCCATCCAGCGCGAGGGGCTGAATCTTCCGCTGAACATCGAGTATTCCGACCTGCAAGTCCACCAGTGCGAATATCAGTCGTCCTGCGCAACGGTGCTGATGCTCGATTGCTCGCACTCGATGATCCTGTACGGGGAGGACCGCTTCACACCGGCGAAAAAAGTGGCGATGGCCCTGTCGCATTTGATTCGCACGCAGTATCCCGGGGATTCGTTGTCGCTGGTTCTGTTTCATGATTCGGCCGAAGAGATTCCGCTGTCGCAACTGGCTCGCGTGAAGGTCGGGCCCTACTACACCAACACGCGCGAGGGACTGCGCATGGCACAGCGGATTCTGCAGCGTCAGCGCAAGGATATGAAGCAGATTGTGATGATCACGGATGGCAAGCCATCAGCGCTCACGCTCGAAGACGGACGCATCTACAAGAACGCTTTTGGGCTCGATCCGCTGGTCGTCAGCCAGACACTGGAAGAAGTCTCGAAGTGCAAGCGAGCGGGCGTGCTGATCAACACCTTCATGCTGGCGTCCGATTACGGCCTGGTGCAGTTCGTGCAGAAGGTCACGGAGATGTGCCGCGGCAAAGCGTACTTCACGACACCGTACACGCTTGGCCAGTATCTGCTGATGGATTATATGTCCCGGAAGATGAAGACCATTCATTGACTGTAGAGACGTTCTTGGCAACGTCTCCGCAAGCAGCACCTCACTCCTGAAGAGAACCGGTACCGCAGGCAAGACGTAAGAAGCTACGTCTCTCCAGGATGTGCGTCACGGCTATCAGTACTGATACTCTTAATCAGCATGGCGAACTGCATTCGATGCGGGCGGCAACTGCCTCCGTTGAGTTTCAAGAAAATCTGCGAGTGGTGCGTGCGGCACGAAGCGGCGCAGCGCGGCGAAGGGGACGACCGCCAGCCGGTCATCACGCGGCCATGGCTGCGAAGCAGCGAATCCGCGGTCACCCTCACGCAATTCCTGTTTGGGGCAAATATCGTCATCTACATTGCCATGGCCATCGCCGGCGGATCGCCGATCGACATTCCTGGCAACATCGCGCGTCACTTCGGCGCCAATTACGGACCGGATACTTTGACCGGCCAGTGGTGGCGGCTCGTGACGTACATGTTCCTGCATGGCGGCGCGATGCACATCTTCTTCAACATGTGGTGTCTGTGGGATCTGGGCAGGCTCTGCGAGTCGTTGTACGGACGCTGGACCTTCGGCGCGATTTACCTCATTACTGGTGTTGCGGGTGGGCTGGCCAGTGTGGGATGGAATCCGTTCGTTCCAAGTGTAGGGGCGTCAGGTGCAATTTTCGGACTAGCCGGAGCTCTGATTGCCTCGTTTTACCTGGGTGAGTTTTCCCTGCCGCGGATCGCGATCGCTGGCACGCTACGAAGTCTCGTTATCTTTGCTGTGTTCAATCTCGTCATCGGACAGTTTGTGGGAGGCATCGACAACGGCGCACACATCGGCGGCCTCGTTGCAGGGTTGGGCCTCGGAGCTGTGATTTCGCGGTTGGCTCCTCAACCGGATGCGCCGCTCCGCCGCGCCAGCGTGGTCGGGGTTATTGCGCTGCTGGTTCTGCTGGCGGGTCTCGGCGTTCGGCAGTGGCGCGGGGCTCCCATGCGTCTGGCCCGCGAGTATCAGGACTTATCGGCGAACGGCGACTCTATCGGGAAATTTCAGTTGATCATTAAGCAGCGGCCGAATTCTGTACCGGCGCACTTCGGACTGGCGGCAGCATACTTCACCCAGCAGCAATTCCCGCAGGCGGAAGCGGAATACAAACGCGTGCTCGAATTGAACCCGAGCTATGCTCCAGCGAAGTTCGAGCTTGGGCTGACATATCTGAATGAAAGGCGTCACGACGAAGCCCGCGCGGCATTCCGCGACTTGCTGTCGCAGGAGAACACCAAGCCTCAGGGGCATTACGGGCTTGGGCTGGTGCTCGAGGACGAGGATAAATATCCAGCAGCCATCGACGAGTTCAAAGCTGCTCTACAGGGCGAACCGACGACGAGCAACGTCAATCAGGAACTGGGGAACTGCTATCTAAAGCTGAAGCGCTACGACGATGCCATCGCCTCGTATCTGAAAGAGAAGGAGCTCGGAAGCGACAATTCTGAGTTGGAGGGGTCGTTGGCTGATGCGTATCAGGCCAAGGGCATGCAGAAGGAAGCACAGGCAGCCAGAGACCTCGCGCAGCAGTTAAAGAACCCCGGCAGCCACTAGCTGAGTCGCGAAACCAGCTAGCTCTTCATGATCTCTCCGACCGCGCGATAGGCCTGATTGATGGCTTCATCGGTGTAGGCGTAAGCGCCGGCGTCAGAATTGGCAATCGCGATACGCCCGTAAGTCTTGCGGGCGATTTCGCAAGGAGTCTCCCCACCTTCCAGCCAGAAAGAATCAAACAGCGAGTTGTATTCGTAGGCGTAGCCGTGCGGCCATCGGTTGACGGTGATCGCGGTGATGTCGTGAGCGGGATCGAATCCACCGGGGCCGAGCATACGGGCTAACTGCTCGCGGATATTGCGCTCCATCGTCTCAAAGTTCGTGCTGTAGAGTTCCACGCGGCCGTAGCTGTGCTGATCGCGGGCCGGCAAGCCTGGATGGCACGCGGCTTTCATCATGTGCACGATGATGGGCTCGTCGGGAGTGCGGGCACACTGGTATCCGCCAATGCTGACCGGCAAATCGAGGTTCACGTAACTGTGATACATGCCAGGCGCGTAGATCGAGTTGGTTCCCAGCTTTTCAAACGACTTCCAGTTTCGAACTGCGACATTTGTGTAGAGCAAAGGGACTTTCTGCGCCGAGGCAAGCGCCTCCTTCTGTTTGGAAGGCAGTTCGTCGCAGATGTAGGGAATCACGACGTGCCAGCAGGCGAGGATCGCGTTCTTTGCCTTCGCGGTGTAGACCTTGCCGCCACGTGAGTAGGCGACCTCCACTTCCTTCGCATTGGTTACGTCTCCGACATGCTTAACGCGTACCGCGGTACTATTCAGGCGGATCCGAACTGCCGATTCGGGTACATCAAGCTTGGCATAGTCCGCTTTGGCGAGAATCACGTCTGCGACCGAGTGCCCCGGAACCGCAGCGGGAATCAACTGGCGGACCAGCAGCCTCGCAATCGTTGCGTTGCCGTCGGGAAAATGAAAGAAGTATTTGTCGGCTTCCTCGTTCGGAATGGCATCACGATTCATGCCCGTCCCTGGCGCCGGGTCCAGCTTCAGCCCATCAAATCCCGGCAGATCGAACCCCCAGGCGTCTTGCGCGGCAACCGCGTCGATGCCGACGCCAAACAGGCCGTGCGGCAGTGCCTGGTAGAGCTTCACGATATCGTCGTGAACGTGAGCGATTTGTGTCAGATAGTTCGCATAGCTGATTCTCGCCAGCTTCGCTTTCTTTTCATCCGAGCTCAGGCCGGGAAAGTAATCCTTTGGCTCTGAGTAGAGGGATTGCAGATCTTTTTTTGCCCGATCGGCGATTGGAGCTTCGCTCAGAAAGGCCTTCAGTAGCTGATGGGAGTACGCGGCGGCATCTTCACTCTCGCCACCGCCTCGCGGGTTGTAGTTCACCACTAGTTTGTCGGTGCCGAACGTCTCTTTATCGAAAAAGATTTTCGGCCGCAATCCGCGGGAGCGATAGACTTTCTTGTCGACGTACCTCGAATAGGACGCAACGTCGATGCCCAGTTCCCCGATCATGCCCTTTGCAACGGCGCTGTAAGGAGCGGGGCTTTCGATGGAGAATGTGCCCCCAAAGCCCAACCGAAACGTGTTGCCGATCTGGAATTCATTACGTTTGGCGTGGCCGCCGAAGTCATCGTGATTGTCGAGGATGAGGATGCGCGATTTTCTGCCCGCAGACTTGCGATAGAGGTGGGCTGCAGCGAGACCACTAATGCCCCCTCCGACAACGATGAGATCGTAATTCTCACCGGTGTCCTCGGGTTTCCCGGCGGAATTCCAGAACGTGCCGTCGCGCAGGCTATGCGCCGCGTCAAACGATCCGGGATGGCTGCCGCGCATTCCGGTCAGCGCAGGAGGATAGTAGTTCGCCGGGCTCGCAGCATCGACTGTTTGGCCGAGCAGATGCCTCGGCATGACTGCCGCGCCGGCCGCAACCGCCACGCCGTTGATGAAATCGCGGCGTGTGATCCTGCGATGCATTCCCAGTTCTCTGTCCCGCGAGTCGCGCACGATCTCCTCCGCAAACCCCGCCAGCCTAAGCAACGTCTCTACAGTTGTCCTTCTGCCTTTTTGACTGCCAGCTCCGCTGCCTGAAAGCCAATCTTGCTGTGAGTTCCGTCGCAAAAGGGCTTGTTGACCGAGCCGCCACAGCGACAGAGCGAGAACGCAGTCTTACCCGTCAGGTCATACTTGTTGCCGTCGATATCTACCAGCTCAACCGAGCCCTCCGGAGCCTCCACGCGGAACGGGCCATTCGGCCGGACGGTGATCTTTATCTGCGCCATCTCAAATCCTCCAACATTACGGATTTCTAGAAACCTTAAGAAGATACCACGGATGTGGCTGGCAGTTGGTGCAGGCGGACGAAGGGAATCCATCTCGCGCATGAGACAGTGAGACGGGATGACGCGGCCGGTGGCCTATTCCGTCCTTAGCGCTCGCATGGGCGCAATCGAGGCGGCCTGCCGGGCAGGCAAGAAACTTGCCGCCAGCGAAACCATCATGACGATGAACAGCGCGGCAACGAACGTGATGGGATCCCGCGGTCGCAGGCCGAACAGCATGGACCGCATCGCCCCAGCACAGGCCAACGCGATTACGAATCCGGAAGCGAGACCAATTCCCGTTACCAGCAAGCTCTCGCCGATCAGCATGCGCAACACCTGGCCAGGACGCGCGCCAAGCGCCATTCGCACTCCGATTTCAGAAGTGCGCCGAGCCAGCCGATAGGCCAAGGTCCCGTAGAGGCCAACTGCAACCAACAGCGCTGCCAGAACTCCGAAGAATGCTGAAAGGCGCGAGAACATCCTCTGCTGCGAATACGAGCCTTCGAACACAGCCTGCTGGGTCAGGGGATTCTCCAGTGGCAGATTCGGGTCCAGCGCGCGGACGGCTGAGGCAATCGCTGGCCATACCGCGCCGGCTGTGCCTCTGGCTCGCACCTCGACCTCCAGATGCGAGACGCCGCCTGCCTGGAGACATGGGTAGTACGCCATTGGCATCGGCTCTTCATATACGCTGGTGTACTTGCTGTCTCTGACCACCCCGACGATCGTTCGGGGAGCTTTGCCGCCCAGTTGATGCCCGATCGGATTCACTCCCGGCAGTAGCCTCTTCGCGAAGGTCTCGTTGACCACAACAACCCGTGGCGAGGTTTCGGTGTCGTTGTCGGTGATATCACGGCCGTTGATCAGGGGTACTCCCATGACATGGAAGAAATCGGGCCCAACATCATTCGAGCGCAAAGGTGCCTCGGCGTACGTGTGGTCAACACCATCAATGGTGGCAGCGTTGTTGTCGCTCCATCCCGAACCGGGGCGGTTCTCCGCAAGCGAAGCCGATTCGACTCCCGGCAGACTGCGCAGGCGATCGAGCAATGTGCGGTAAAACTGCAAAGTCTGCGCAGTGCTGGAGGTCTTTTGTGGCGTGATCCCGAAGACAAGCAGGCCGGTTGTTCGCATGCCCAGGTTTACAGACTCGTAATTCTCCAGCGAGCGCAGCAGCAGTCCCGCAGCCACTAGGAGCACGAAGCAGAAAGTCATCTGGGTGGCCATCACGACGTTTCCGCCCAACTTCCCGGACCGTGTCCGATAAGCAGTGGAGGCCGACGTCTTCAACGAGCCCGCCACGGGAGCGCGCAAGGCTGGAATCAACGGTGCCAAGCCGAACACCAGCGCCGCCGCTGCACAAACGACCAGCGTAAAGAGCAGTACGGTTCCGTCTGGGGTCAGACCGGTCTCGATCTGCGACCAGGAGGCCAGCGCCCGCGTTGCGACCACAGCGAACAGCCATCCCAGGAGCGCGCCCAACGTCACCAGCAGAACACTTTCCAGCAACAACTGCCTAAAGATTTGCCAGCGGCTCGCGCCCAACGCGAGGCGCAGACTGAATTCGCGCTGCCGCGCGCTCTTCTTGGCCACCAGCAGCATGGCGACATTCGTACAGGCGATTAAAAGAACCAGACCCACTAGCGTCATCAGCACCGTCACGCCAGTCTTGTAGGTACCGCCGGAGTCAAGCCCCTGAATGCCGCGCGCGGGCTGGAACGCCAGAGTCACTTTGGGCACTTTCGGATCAGGTGCGCTCAATCCGGTGTAGGCGACCCGCTGAAATCGCGGCGTGACCTCGGCCAGCGCCTGCGATGACGATACTCCCGGGGCAAGCCGCGCAATGACTTCCAGGCACCACCAGGTAGGCGAAGTGTAGAGGGTTCCGTTCTCCGCGGGAGTACCCCAAGCATCTAGGTCGGGTTGGTTCTGCAAAGGGATCCAAATGTCGGTGGATTGGCCCGGTTCCACCCCATAAAAGCCTTCGGGGCCGACTCCGACGATCGTAAATGCGTTCCCTTTGATGAACAGATTCTGCCCGACAACGGACGGATTACGCGAGAAACGCCGCGTCCAGTACGAATAGCTGAGCACTGCAACCCGCGAATGAGCCCGTTCGTCTTCGATGGTGAACCCGCGTCCACGCGCGAGCGAGACGCCGAGCCCCGAGAAGAAGTTGCCGCTGACCATGTCGCCTTCGACCTCTTCCGGAGTGTCGCCGAAGCGGACGGCAACTTTGCCAATGGCGAGGGGAACAAAGGCCATCAGATCGGCAAATGCGTGATGATCTTCGCGTAGATTTTCAAATACCGGCTCAGAGAAAGACGTCGTCGAATCCCCCGTATTCCCTGCTCCATTCGGCTGACCGCTGGGTACATGCAGGTAAACCAGTTCCTGCGGATTGGGCACAGGCAGGCCTTTGAGCAAGACCGCGTTCATCACGCTAAAGACGGCCGTGTTTGCTCCGATTCCCAAGGCCAAGGTGAGAATGATGGTCAGTGCAAACCAGGGAGAGTGAAACAACTGGCGGACGGCGTAGCGGAATTCCCTGAAGGAGGCGTGCATAGAGTTGTCTTCGGTAAACACTTTCACTGACGCTCGGCAGGACGAATCGTGAGCAATGAATCGCGGAGTCCAGGCGATTCAGGCAGCGTCGACGCGGGCGGAACGCAGGCTGCGGTAGAGTCCGAGGCACTCATCGATCATGCGCTTGGTGGTAAAACGCTCGCGAGCGCGAGTGTAAGCCATTTCCGCGTAGGCGCGGCGCATCGGACGGTCCTGATTGAGCAGGCAGATCTTGTCGGCGAGACTGGCCGCATCGTTCGTGTGGAAGTAGATGGCGGCATCTCCCCAAATCTCGCGATAGCTCGGAATATCGTTGGCGACGATCGCGCAGCGCGAGAACGCAGCTTCGAGCGTGGGCATACCCACCGGTTCGTAGCGCGATGTCGCGGCATAGATCGCCGCACGGCTGTAGAGTGCGCGCAATTGGGCATCAGTCTGAGGTCCACGAATGGCGACCGAGCTTTGTTCTGTGGCCACTTTCACATCGGCGCGAATCGGGATTCGCGGCTGAGGAACTGTCTGCTCCGCGCCAACGATGCAGACGGGAAGCGGATGTGGCCGCTGCGTCAGCAGATATACCTGCTTGCTGGCATCGATCAGCCGCCCGACCGCAAGCACGCAGTCGTCCTTGCTCACATAAGGATTGAAGAAGATTGGATTTCTTCCCGGGTATATGACTTCTCCGCGCCGCGGGCGGGCATAGCATCTAGAGATACGGTCGAGCATCCATTCGGACGGCGCGATCACTGCGTCCGCACCCATCAGGCCGTTGAGTACGGTCCGGTGATACCAATGGAGAGAGTGCGCTGGAGGCATCGGCCGGTCGTGAACAGCCTGCCGCCACGTGATCAGGTCTCCGTGTGCCATCACAATGCGCGGTACGTCTACTGGCAGGTTGCCGTAGCAGAAGTGATTGAGATGCAGGATATCCGGGCGCAGTTCCTCCACCAGCGATACCAAGAAGGCCGACGATTCAGGAAGGTCCCGTTCGGCTTCCTGCATCCACTCGAGGCGAAACGCCGTCGGGCGATAGTCCAGTCCGTGAAGGTGCTCCATCCAAGCGGTCTGATCGGGAAGCGGAATCTCTCCGAAGCTGACGAGCGTGACGCGGACGCCGCGGGTAACTAGTCCGGTCACCAGTTCGCGGGCATACGTCCACGAGCCCGAAAGCGAATCGGCTGTGACCAGGACGTGCACAGAACCTCCGGAGCAGAACCCGTGAGAGAAGCGGGTTTCCGCCTGCAAGTGTTCCCATTCTAGTGGCAGCACGTCCGGCCGGGAAGGGATTTCGATACGAGCGGTGGGGACAAAAAATTGCTCGCTTCGCCCCTGGACGGGCACAGCACCGTCCCCCACGTGAGCGAAGCGAGCGTCCCAGAAGCAAGCCTCAGAACTGAAACTTCAACGCCAACTGAATCAGCCGCGGCGACTGCGCCGCCAGAATGTGGTTGAAGGTTGGCGAACTGATGTCGCTGTCGGGCAGCCTGAAGTTCGTATGATTCAAGAGGTTGAAGAACTCCGCGCGGAACTGGAATTCCTTCCCCTCGGTTACCGGAATCGATTTGAAGGCCGAGAAGTCCCAATCGGCATAGCTCGGCCCCTGGGCAATGTTACGGCCAGCGGTCCCAAACTGCTGTACAGGAGAGTTCGGGTCCGGCGTAATGCGCTGAAAGGCGTTGGCATTGAGCCAAGCGGCAGTCGACTTGGGACCTGCATTGGGATTTTGCCCCGTCACCAGGTTCGGACGGTTCGCCGAGAAACCGGTGATCTCGGGCGCCCCACCCTGCTCCGAAACATCGTTCGAGTCAAACACGGTAAAAGGAGTGCCCGTCATGACCGTGGCAATGCCGTTCACCTGCCATGCACCAAGAATGTGCTGGTACCAGCCCTGCGGATGGCGCCACAACGGAATCGCCCACTGATAGCTGAGCACCAGTCGCTGACGCGAGTCGAAGAGCGACCGTCCTCGCTCGGCGGCAAGGTTGAACGGATCCTGGGCCAAATCGTTCTCGCCTGCAACGGGCTTGGCCGCCGACCCGGTCATGTTGAATGAGGATGCATCGTCGATGGACTTGGAGAACGTATACGACACTAAGAAGGCCATGCCATGGCTGAACCGCTTGCGGAGGCTGGCCTCGAGCGCGTTGTAAGAGGAATTGGCGATTCCCGCGATCAGTCCGGTGGAAGAGTAAACGCATGTGGAAGGATCATTCGCGAGCGTGCATCCCGAGTACAGCCGGCGCTGGTCCGCATTGCCGGAAGTGGACAGGGGCTGCCCTGTGCCCTCGTCAACGCCGGGGACGTAAATCGCCGGGTTGCCTTCGATGAAGCGCGGCAGCTTCGTCCCCTTCGTGCCGACGTAGCCGACCTGCAACAACAGATCCGAACCAAACGAGTGTTGGACGTTCAGGTCCCAATCCTGCGAGTAGGGCAGCGGTAGATTGGGGGCCAGCGTGAGGTTTGTTAGAGGCGTCGCGAAGGAACCCGCGGGCGGCGGCTCTCCGTTGAAGGGATCGGCAAAGTTGGGCGTGCTGATTTGTGCGGTCTGGAGATACGGCGGAGCGCTAATTGGCGACTGCAACGGGCCTCCCTGCCCGGTGTAGTACGGCTCATAGAAGAGACCGTAAGCAGACGTGACCAGCCACTTGCCGCTTCCCGTCGGATCGAGCGCCACGCCGATGCGTGGGGCTAAGCCTTTGCGGAACGTCGGGATCAACCCGCCGGGCACTCCTGGGTCTCCTGGATACAACAGGCCGGTCGGAGCCGTCGGCATGACTGTAGACTGCCGGCCAGGGATCCAAAGCGTCTGCCGGTTGTGGATCTCGGTATAGGGCGACGGCATTTCGTAGCGCAAGCCGACGTTCAGCGTCAGGCGCGAAGTCACCTTATACGTGTCTTGCGCGTATGAGTTGAAGGCGTGGCCATTGATCCCACGCGAAAAATCTCCACGGCCCTGCAGGAAGAACACAGGTTGACCGAACAGGAAGCTGGCGAAGGCGTCCGCGACGTCCGGAAAGGGCACGAAGACGAAGAATCCGTTGGTGGCGATTCCCTGCAGCATGTTCACGTGGGTGTGATCGAATCCCCCGCCGAACTTCAGTTCGTGGCGTCCGCGCACCCAACTGAGCGAGCCGTTGTAGTCGTAGGCATTCTCAAACGTGTTGCGCGGTCCCGTGATCGGATCACCGACCGTCGTATATCCATTCACCTGGATGAACGGAGGGCCCACGGCCAAATCGAGGCTCGGCTGGTACTGAAAACCGAGACTCTCGGGAGTGGTGTGATTGGTACGCTCGCCGTAGAGGAACTTGTTGCGCAGGAACGAGAATCGCAGCACGCCAATCATTGCCGGAGTGAAAGTGTGGGTTTCGGTGGCGACAAAGTTCTGCGCCCGCTGTTCCTGACCGACGGGAAATCCGGGCACGCTGGCACCCGAAGTCGGAATCGGATTGAATTGCGATCCATCGGCAAATGCATAGCGGAAATTCAACGTGTCGCCCTTGGACAGTTGATGATCGAGCCGCAGCCCGAACTGGTTGTTGCTTTGCGTGAACACCTGGGTCGAGGTGAACACGTTACTGCCTGTATTGGGAAGGGGGAACAGGCTCAGCAACCCGAGCGAAAGCGGACTCGTATCCGGCGGGGTGAGTGGGAGCTGATTGAACGGGTAGGGGGTATTCAGGAAGACATTAAAGAGTTGGTGGACCTCGTTTCCCTGACCGTCGGTATCCATGCAGAATCCGTTCTCGGTAAACCCACTCTGACAGAGAGCGGAAAAATCTCCGCCGCGCTCCGCAACAGAGGGCACGGTTGAGCCGATGGTTTCCCCCTGGTGATTGCGGAATCCCTCGTAATACCCAAAGAAGAACGTCTTGTCTTTGAAGACCGGGCCGCCGAATCTTCCCCCGAATTGATTCTGTTTCAGGGGCTCCGTCTTGCTGGCGAAGTAATTCGTCGCGTCGAATGCGTCGTTTCGCAGAAACTCCCAAAGCGAGCCGTGAAAATCGTTGGTGCCGGAACGCGTGATGACATTCGTGGTGGACCCGAGTGCGCTGCCGAACTCGGCGTTCGCGTTGTGCGTGAGGATCTTGAACTCGGTGATGGCGTCGACCGGAGGCTTGAGAACGAACCCGCCATCGACTCCATTGAAGTTGTTGGCGCCATCGATCAGAAAGTTGTTGGACTCCGGCCTCTGGCCGTTGACGGCGTAAGCTTGGCCATCGCGGAGTGAGCCTCCGGCCTCTGCCAGACCGGGCGTCATAGGTGCGACCCCGGGCTGCAACAGCCCTAGCTGCGAAAAGTTGCGGCCGTTGAGCGGGAGTTCCAGCACGTCGCGTTCATTGACAGTTTCTCCCATGCCGGTGATGGTGGTCTGGATGAGTTGCGCGTCGGCCTGCACTTCGACCTTCTGCGTCTCTGTCCCCACCGTCAATCGAACGGGAACTGTTGCCGTCGAGTTGACATCAAGCACGATGCCTTGCTGAATGTAGGATTGAAACCCCTTGGCCGAGACCTGCAAACGATAGTGTCCGACCGGCAACTCGAGAAGCACATACCCGCCCGTTCGATCCGACACGGCGTCCCGAGTGAGCCCCGTTTCGATCTGCATAGCGCTGATTGCGGCTCCGGCGACAGCCGCGCTGGCGGGATCGACTACGGTTCCACGAATGCTTCCACTGATTTGCTGAGCGGCGGCGGTGAAGCTCAGCGCGAACGTCAGGATGAGACAGTTCAGAGCCTTGCAGAATAGCGAGCGTTGATCCACGGTCCCCCCAGGACACACGAACTCATCCGCGTTCAGCACATTCAACGTGCGAACACCGATACAAGAAACGAAGGTGCGAATGCAGTCGGAGTCTTCTGGACCCCCACGTCCAAAAGAATGAATGAGCAGCGTCAAGTTAAAGGAACCGCAGAAGGTGGCACAATACCGAAAAAGTACTACCAGGCCGACTGGTGCATCAGTTCATACTCCCAGTCAGTTCACCTCCAGGCGCAGCCTGAGCTCGCGCGCCAGGTTGTCGATCGTGCGAATCTTCTCCGCGGCGAGGAGCGGCATGTTCGGCACGGACATGGCCAACTCGCAGGAGAGAAGCATCACAGTCAGCGTCTCAGATAATTCGCTGTGCATTTTTGCGGCGATGGCCCGCCGTGCCGCCGATTCTTCACGTTTGCGGCGGTGGAGTGCCGAGCGCACTTCGCGCAACAGGCGATCCATCCCGGTCAGTGCAAAATTGATGTAGACGGGGTAGGCCGTCCCCAGGTGCTCCAGGACCTGGTCGCTCTCCTCCGGTTCGGTCTCCAAGAGAAACTGATCGATGACTGCGGCACTGTAAGCCTGCTCGCGGAGGCGGACAGCCGCCTCTTGCAGGTTGCGGGCCCAGTGTGTTTCCTGGCTGGTGGCGGCATGTAAGGAAGCGGCAAATTCGGGGCCCCTAGATTGTGGCGTAATCAGTAAAATCATGGCCTTTCCGTTGCACGCATAGCGCCAGACCGTGTCCGTTGAAAAGAAGGCAATTAGAGATGCCGGTGTGACGTAGGATTCCCGTTGCGGAACGCGTCTCGCAATCCGAGTTCGGAAACGGGTCTCAGCACTCCTGAGCAGCGTAGTCTTTCAGCTTGCGATACAGCGTTGTCTTGCCAATCCCCAGGAGTCGCGCCGCCTGCAGTTTGTCACCGTTGAGTTCCATGATCGCCCGCAGGATCGTCTGCTTCTCCAGTTCTGCCATAGGAATGATCTTCGAGTGTCCGTTGCCATTGCCATTCGAGGGCGGGGGCACGGGCAGGTTCGCGATTTCGCGCGGCAGGTCGGTGGTGTGAATGGTTGGGCCGCTAGTGAAGGCGCAACTCCGCTCCAGGCAGTTTTCCAGTTCGCGCACATTTCCTGGCCAGTCGTAGGCGAGCATCGCCTTCAGCGCATCGTCGCTGAGACTTCTTTCCTGCCCGGAGGTGCGGGTCATCCGCTCGAGGAAATGGCCGATGAGAAGGGGAACGTCCTGTCTGCGTTCTCGAAGGGGTGGTATACGCAAGCTCAGCACGTTCAAGCGGAAGTAGAGATCGCGGCGGAAGGCGCCCTGGGTGACCGCCTGCTCCAGGTCGCGATTGGTCGCCGCCAGAATCCGGATATTAATCGGCACCCGCTTGGTGCTGCCCACCGGGCGAATTTCCTTCTCCTGGATGGCGCGTAGCATCTTCGCCTGTAGGTCGACCGGAAGTTCCCCAACTTCATCGAGGAAAATTGTTCCGCCCTCCGCAATGGCCATCAGGCCGTCTTTTGACTGATTCGCACCTGTAAAAGCCCCTTTTACATAACCGAATAGCTCGCTTTCGATCAGAGTGGGCACCAGCGATCCGCAGTCGACAGGGATAAACGGCTTGTCGCGGAAGGGCCCCGAATAGTGGATGGAGCGCGCCACCATCTCTTTGCCGGTGCCGCTTTCCCCGAGAATCAGGACCGGATGCACGCTGTTAGCCGCCTTGGCGATGATGCGGTACAGCTTCTCCATCTCGGGAGCGCGGCCTACGATGCCGCCGAATCCCTGCTTTGATTTCACTTTCTCGCGCAGCATGCGGTTCTCCGACTTGAGTTTCAGGTGGCTGGCGACGCGCTCGAGCAGCAGTTTAAGTTCATCCACGCTGAACGGCTTTGTCACATAGTCGTAGGCTCCGTTCTTCATGGCCTGCACGGCGGATTGCACGGTTCCGTAGCCGGTCACCACGATCACCACCGCTTCCGGCCGGCGTTCCTTGATACGCCGGAGCGCGTCGAGCCCGCCGGCGCCGGGAAGGCGCAGATCCAGCAGGACGGCGTCGAACGCCTGTACCTCGAGCATGCGGTAGGCCTGCTCGGCGGAATCAGCCACGTGCGCCGTGAAACCGAGCGAGTGAGCCACCTCGCGGCACGCTTCGCGGATCGATCGTTCGTCATCCACGATTAGAAGGTTCAGGAAGTTGGCTGGCTCCATCTGTGGGATGGACGAGATAGGACTGAGTGCGGCTGACGTCATGATGTTGAGTCCTCGGATTGGAATGGAAGTACTGCCCCGCTCTGGCCCGGATGGAAACTCGTTTCCTGAACCGACTGTGGAACTGTGTTCGGAATCAGTGGGAGAAGAACGCTGATGCGTGTGCCGCGCTGGGGCTCGCTCTGCACGTGAATGAGCCCGCCATTGCTCGTCACAATGTCATGTACGGTAGTGAGTCCGATGCCAGTGCCCTTCCCCGGCTTGGTGGTAAAAAACGGCTCGAAGAGATGGGAGCGCACGGACTCATCCATACCGTGACCGTTGTCCTCGACCGCGAAGAGTGCGCAGGGAACGCTCGCTTTGGCGTCGCTGTTTTCGATCTGGGGCGACAGGATTTGAACCTTCCAGTTCCTGGTCTCGACGGCAATCCGTCCGCCGTGCGCCAGGGCATCGCGCGCGTTGAGAACGAGGTTGAGGAGGATCTGCTGTGCTTGTGCCGGGTCCATTTTGACGAGTCCCAGGTCGGGATCGAGCCGCAGATTCAGCTCGATGCGCTCTCCGATGAGGCGGATCAGCAGGTTCCGCATCCCTTCGGCCACCTCATTGAGAGACACGGGACGAGGGATCGAGGTGTTCGAACGTGCGACCGAAAGCAATTGCCTTACCAGCCCTGCCGCCTGCAGTCCTGCATTGCGAATCTCTTCCGCATACTTCCGTGCCCGGTGACCGGGCTCGATGGCAGCCATCAGGAGATCGCAGTACAGCAAGACTCCGGTCAACAAATTGTTGAAATCGTGCGCCACTCCACCAGCCAGACGGCCCAGGGTTTCCAGACGCTCGCTCTGCTGCAGGCGCTGCTTGGCGATCGCAAGGCTTGAAAGGTCCTCCACCATCGCCACAGCGCAGTTTGATATTCCCTTCTCTCCCTCGACGCTCCACACCGTCCAGCGCAGCGACTTTGACTCTGCGCAATTTGACGGGCACTCGACCTGAAAGCTGTCGCGCGTTCCACGAAATAACTCCGTCAGGAATCGTTGAGTGTCCAAACCGTTTTGCGATGGAATCAGCTCAGCGAGCGAGCGCCTGGCTTCATGGGGCCGAAGTCCCAGAACCTCGGCAAAGGCCGCGTTGAAAGCGATGACATTGCCCGGACTCTGGCAGAAGGCAAGTCCAACCGGAGCATGACGCAGAATTGAGGAGAAATCCGTACTTGATCGTTCCGCCAAACACAAAACTTCAGCTACGGCACTCATAATCACTACTCTGCGCGGGAAATATCCCAAGGAACCTTTCGAACCCGCGCATACCTACCAACGTTTTCCCAAAACGGAGATTGCAGCGCCTCAGCGATGTTCCCGTTTCGGCCAACTATAGAGATCACACCCTGTGTGTGCTAAGTGCAGATGTCACTAAAACGGGAAGACTTCCTGTGGAAAACTTTGACTGGCCCCTAAGCAACAGAATCGGAATGGGTTACAGATCAGCTTTTGCGGGCTGCTTCGAAAGAAAAACTTGCTCGGTGAGACGGAAGGTGAGCCGGCGACCCTTTTCGAGCCTGATTTCCTCGGCATCGCCTTTGCTTTGGGCCAGTTGGCGAGCGAAAAGGCTGGCGGTTTGGACAGGCACCAGATGATCGTCCACGCGCACCGAAACGAGAACCAGTCGAACAAAGCCGCGGTCGGGACGAACTTCTGAAATGCGCACCAATTCGATGCGGCCCGATACTTCAGCGCCACGCGGGATGACAACATTCCCATCCAGAATCACGGCCTCATCTAGAACTGCCTCGAACGCACCGCGGGAGCCCGCGTCTGCGACAAGAGGGGATTTCAGTTCCACTGTCAGAAGCGTGCCCGTTGGGAGCGCTTGCGCGTTTTGAAAAGGAAGAGCGCCGGGAGACACCGGACCGGATGGCGCAGCTGCTTCGGAGGTACTCGCCCCATGCGTTTCGAAGGGAGTAGCACCTGCCTGCGCTGTGCCGTCGCCGGCTACATCCGGCGATGGACGGGAACATGCCGCCATCGACAGGAGCACCAGCAACGGAGCGATCAAGCCACGGGATCTGATGAGCCGGCTCATCCGATACACATTCAGATGCACTGGCGCGAATCGGACAGTGGCACTCCGAATACCAGATACCCTCTCATTGAATCAGTCACTTGGCGATAGCACTTTGGTGGAGTCGTGTACATTTTTCCGCAACGAGGCTGTTTTGGAGAGCCTCAGTCACCAAGAAAAAGCGGAGGGCTTGACGCCCTCCGCGTGCCGGACTGATCCAGCAGTATTGAATTAAGGCTTCTTCACTGCCTTCTTGGGTGCGGCCTTGGGAGCCGGTTTCTTGACCTGGCTCTGACGGCCACCGATTAGACTCAGTGCATCGGTCGCGCTGAACGGGAACTGTCGAACCGAAGTTTCAGTCGCGCCGCCCGCGTTGAGCGTCACATCCACACGGCGGTTGCTTGCCAAGCGGATGACCTCAATTCTCAACAACTCGCGCTTACGCTCCTCGGTGGTCAGATCCGTGTTCTGTTGGATCGATTCCTTCACCTGCTCGGTTGTCAGGTTCTTTTCCGCGCCGAAGGCTTTGGTGTCGATCAGCGCCTCAGGGACGCCTTGCTCGATGAGGAAGCTCTTCACGCGAGCCACACGGCGCTCGGTGAGGGCTTGATTGTAGGCGGGTGTTCCGCGCTGGTCGGCATGACCTTCCAGCGTGAGATGCGCGTCGGGCTTAGCTTCACGATATTTCTTGAAGTCCGCAGCCAGACCAGACAGCGTGTTCTGCTGACTCGCCAAGAGACCGCCCGTCGGATCCTTCTCCGTGGGCTGGGCCGTCGGGAAGTAAACGCTGTGCAACGCCAGCCGGGCTTCAAGAACCTTGTCGACCGGCGGCGGAGGAGGATTGTTGACAGTGATCTGGGTCGAGGCCTGCGCCGTCAACCCGCGCGAATCAGTGCAAGTCGCTGTCACCGAAACCGGACCAGCGGGTAGTCCAGCGGTGTTCAAAGTGGCCGCCGTCCCATTGCCGGAGAGATTCCCGAGGGTCGAGGTCCAATTCGCAACCGAGACAGGGACGCTGTCCGGACTGGTGCAATTGGCGGACAGGTTGACCGACCCGCCGGTGATCAGCTCGGTTGGATTCGCCGAGAGGCTCATCGTCGGAGGATTCTTCGGCGGCAGTGGTTTCACTGTGTAGTTCGCCGAGCAAGTCGCCTCGTTCGCCTTCTTGGCCTTGGGATCGGTCACTTTGGCGGTAACGGTGTAGGCACCCGGCGCTACATCGTTGGTGTCGATGCTAGCGGTCGTGTCCTTGCCGGTAACCTTGCCACCGGTTCCGCTCCACGCGTAGGTGACGGTGTGTTTCGGGTTGAAGTTGCTCGCGTTTACGGTCGCGGTAAGCGGTTCGCCTACCAATACTTCGGATGGCTGGACGGAGCAAGCGGCCACCGGAGGAATCGGTTCAGCGCCGCCCCAGTTGTAGACGACACCCGTGCGAAGCCGCGCGCCTTCCAGGGCTGGGCGCCGCAGATCTGGGAATTCGGGCCCTGCGAACGCCGGGAAGTTGTGGTGGGCCCAAACGTAGTCGGCCTGGAAGATGCGCCACGACCACTTCTTGGTCAGGCTAAGATCCATGCCGCCACCGAGGATCATGCCGATTCCATTGTGGGTCGCGAATCCGTTGTCATAGGTCAGGCGATTGAAGCTCGCCAGTGCATGCAGGAAGAAGTTGGCTCCTTCGCTGCGCAGCATGAATCTTGGCCCTGCGCCGAGGGTCCACTCCGACGATCCGGAGTTCGTGTCACGGTTGTAGCCGAGATCGACTTCGCCGCCCCAATACTTGTCGAAGTTGTAGGTCACCGCACCACCCAGACCCTTGGCCTCGGAGGGTAGCTTGAAAGGAGTCGGATTCGACGGATCACTGGTGGATAGGGGAACCGTGCCCCCCGGGCTCAGCCACTGATAACCGGCGAAGACATCCCATTTGGGAGTTGAATCACTTTGCGCTGCCGCGGGACCGGCTACCACCAGCAGAGTGAGACATATTGTCGCGCACGCCAATGCCACGCGGCTCGCGCGTTCAGAGCTGCTTTTTTGCATGATGCCCTCCAAAGAAGTGATCGCTCGCTGAATCCAATCGCGTACGCATCCAGCTGCAAATCCCGGAAGAATAAAGGCTAACCGTTGGGACCCAAAATTCTATATCACAACAGCTTAAAGCGAAAGCACAACACACTGCCATTGACCGGCGCGGTAACCCCGGAAAACTGGATCTATGCCGACTGTACGCTGCAGACCTTGCCGCCGGGGAACGAGGCCGCGTATTGTTGGTCACAAGCCCGGCGGGGACTTGGGCTGCTCCCGAGCCTGAACCGTCGTGTAAGCCGGCACGAGCACAACCATGAGCCACGAGAAAGTACTCATCGTAGAAGACGAGGACAATGAACGCTCCGGACTTGCTGAGATTGTCACTTCCTGGGGCTACCGGGTCGAAACCGCAGAGGATGGCGCCGAAGGATTGGACAAAGCGAGCCAGTGGCTACCGTCGATTGTCATCACCGACCTCAAGATGCCCCGCATGGGCGGCATCGAGTTGCTGGGCCAACTCGCCGAGCAGTCACAGACAATCGCCGTGATCCTGGTTACGGCTCAAGGAACAATCGATAGTGCCGTGCAAGCGATGCGGATGGGCGCGTACGACTACATCACCAAACCGATTGACATCAATCGCCTACGCACCATTCTGTCCAACGCGTCTGCGCTGCTGGGCACACGAGCTGAGCTGGAAGCCACGCGCCGTAGGCTCCGCGACACCGGATCACTTGGCCGCCTCAGCGGCTCATCGCGCAGAATGCAGGAGATCTTCCGTCTGATTGAAATGGTCGCACCGAGCACCGCGTCGGTTCTGATCACCGGAGCCAGCGGGACAGGCAAGGAACTCGTCGCCCGAACCATCCATGACCTCAGCCCGCGCAAGGACAAGCCATTTGTGGCGATCAACTGCGCCGCGATTCCAGAAACTCTGATGGAGAGCGAAATCTTCGGTCACGAAAAGGGAGCCTTCACCGGCGCGCTGGAGCGTCGCACTGGGTGCTTCGAACTGGCCGAGGGCGGAACGCTATTGCTCGACGAGATCGGCGAAATGCCGATCGGGACGCAGGCCAAGCTTCTGCGGGTGCTCGAAGACCGCAAGTTGCGGCGACTGGGCAGCAAGGTTGAAACCGCCGTGGACGTGCGTGTGCTCGCCGCCACCAATAAGATTCCCGACGAAGCCGTTGCACGGGGTGAGTTGCGCAGCGACCTTTATTACCGGCTCAACGTGTTCAACATTCACATGCCACCCCTGCGCGAGCATAAGGAAGACATCCCGGGGCTTGTGCAGCTGCTTCTGGCCGAGATGAGTTCCAAGCATGGACGCAAGGTCACGGCGGTAAGTGAGGCGGTGCTCAACCAGCTGAATAGCTATGCCTGGCCAGGTAACGTGCGCGAACTGCGCAACACGATCGAGCGCGCCGTGATCGTCTGTGACACCGGCATGGTCGAGACCAAGCATTTGCCTCCCGGATTCGGACAAGCGCCATTACGCACAGCCGCCAATGATCCCGATGCAGTCCGCCTCGGCGTGGGTACGACGGTCGAGGAGGCCGAAAAAATGCTGATCCTGAAAACGCTGGAAGCAACCAGCAACAACAAGACTCGCGCCGCGGAAATTCTGGGGATCAGCCTGAAGACACTGCACAATAAATTAAAGGAGTACGGCAGTGCGGCCGCGGAGTCCGCTCCAGGCAAGGAAGAGGTTCCGAGCAACTAGGAGGACGGAGCAGGCTCGCTCCTCCCATTTTATGCTGCGACGTAAAACCATCATCGTGCTCGCCATCACCCTGATGGTCACGGCCATGGTCGCGGCTTTCTCGTATCTCTACATCGCACAGATTCTGCGCTTGCGAGTTGCCAATGCGTACGACACGGCTACGAGCTTGACACATCAGCTGGCATACGCGGCAAGCAATGCCGTCCCGGATTTCAGCAGCACCAAGATCGACATCAGTGACGCCGTGGCCCTGCGCCGGGCACTGACTGAGTATGTGCAGACGGACGTGGATCTCAATAACCTGCTGCAGTCCGATCCCGGTGACTGGAGATATATTTATGACGTCGCGATCGTAGACGTTGGCGGCAAAGCATTGCTTCACACCAACGCGGCGC